>Ga0209390_10001836_pt1 | contig 39253 bp, 39 predicted proteins | sample BON01_FD_187212 | JGI IMG/M metagenome (GOLD analysis project Ga0209390, IMG submission 187212) | Freshwater microbial communities from Lake Bonney liftoff mats and glacier meltwater in Antarctica - BON-01 (SPAdes) (version 2) | ecosystem: Environmental > Aquatic > Freshwater > Ice > Glacier...
GTTCAAAAAGTTGAAAACTGGCTAAACTTACGGCCTCGAAAATCATTGAATTATTTAACCCCATTTGAGGTTATGCATAACACTAAAATTAACTTACAGAGTGTTGCACTTCAGAATTGAATCGGCGAAATTTAAAACTCTATCTAAATATATAAATTATTGTATCACCTTAATTATTATTGGTAGTATCAATATGATTAAAATCATTGTTTATTAAAATTGGAGTTAAATATGATATATCTAATTATCAGCGGTGTTCTTTTCCTAATATTTGCGTGGATTATTATGAGCTATAACCAATTGGTTCGCCTTCATTCATTAGTTCAAGAAGGTTGGAGTGGAATAGATGTACAACTCAAGCGTCGTTATGACCTTATCCCTAACCTTGTCAGCGTAGTTAAAGAATATAGCATTCATGAAAAAAATATTATTAATGATATTGTTCAAGCTCGTGCTGCTTCAATGGGTACAACTAATATTAATAATAAAGAAAAGGCTGAACTTAGTCTTAATTCTTCACTGAAAACATTATTTGCCCTTGTTGAACAGTATCCAAATCTTAAGGCAAATGAAAACTTTTTAGCACTACAAAAAGAATTAAGTTCTGTTGAAGATGAATTACAACTTGCTCGTCGCTACTACAATGGTGCTGTGCGTAATTATGATATTAACATTGTACAATTCCCTTCAAGTCTAATTGCTAAAAACTTTGGATTTAACTCTATTTCTTATTTTGAAATTACAAAAACAGAAGAACGAGAAACTCCTCAAATCAAATTTTAGTTACAAGGCTCACTTTATGTACCATCTACGTTTATTTTTTCTGTTATTGCTTAATATTAATTTCATTAACGCATATGAGCGGATTACATCTTTTGTAAGTAATATAAAAGTTAATACTGATGCAACGCTTGTTGTAGAAGAAAGCATAGAAGTCATAAGTGAGCATCAAACTATTCGTCATGGTATTGTGAGAGAATTCCCTACAAATTATCGTAATTATGGATCTCATCATATTGTTGATTTTAAAATAATCTCAGTTACACATAATGGAAATCCAACACATTTCAAAGTAGCTTCAGTTTCTAATGGTAAAAAAATATATATTGGAAATGAAAATAGCTTTGTATCTCGTGGTAAAAATCTGTATACCATAACTTATGAAACTAATCGTCAGATTGGATTTTTCGATAATTATGATGAAATTTATTGGAATGTTACCGGCACTGGTTGGCGCCTACCAATAGAAAAAGTTGAAGCTCGAATACAATTACCAAAAGGAATTTCTCAACAATTAATTAATGCCGAAGCATACACAGGTTTTCAAGGAAAAAAAGGCAAAAATTATTCTTATGCAATTAAAAATAATTACATTACTTTTTCAACGAATCATTCATTAAAACAATTTGAAGGCATAACGATTGTAGCTACATTTCCTAAAGGTTTTGTTCAAGAACCTTCTTTGTATCAACAAATATATTGGATTTTTCGTGATAATTTTTTCCTCATATTGATATTGTTATTATTGATTATTCTTTTTATATCAGGAATTATTACCGCAAAGCGTCGAAATAGACCTGGTACGATTATTCCTCTATTTTATCCTCCAAAAAACATGACCCCTTCCGATGTTGGATTTATGAATAATATGCAATTTAATAATATCTTATTATCAGCAGATATTATTGATTTAGCTGTTCGTGGTTTTATAACTATCACCTATATGCCAGATGTTGATGAAATTTACACCTTAAGTATTAAGGATTCTATAGACTCTCTAAAAGTTCAAAAAAAGATACATCAATATGATGAAAAATTACTTTCAGCATTATTTGAAACAAAGTCTAGCATCAGCATTTCAAATAAAAATAGTAAAATAATCGAAAAATCCTTAAAAGAATGTAAAGAGCATACTAATTCATATCATGATCTCGACATAAGTGTACTTAAATATTTTTTATACGCATTAGGATTTCTTACGATACTGCTGTTCTGTTATATTATTTTTTCACTGAATGAATTATCAGGAATAATATTTATTGTTTTTTATTCTATTACAACACTCCTATTTTCTCATATATCTTCTATTAAAAAACTTTTCAGCTTTTACACACCGGCTGGAAGAATAAAACAGGATGCTATCGATGGCTTTAAGCTCTACTTAACAACCGCTGAAAGAGAACGTATGAATATTATTGGTACCCCACCAACAAAAACTCCTGAATTATATGAAAAATATTTACCTTATGCAATTGCTCTTGGAGTTGAAAAACGATGGACTGCACAATTTTCAACATTGTTCAAACAGTTTGGAGTTGAAAAAGGATATCCATATCATCCATCATGGTACACAGGTAGATCATTTAAATCATATTCTTTTGGGTCAACAATGATAAACTCTTTCACAAGTAGCATTGCTACTGCGTCAACACCTCCTGGAAGATCTTCTGGATCAAGAGGCAAAGGAAGTTCTGGTGGAGGAGGAGGCGGTGGAGGTGGCGGTGGCTGGTAACAATTGAAATATCATTTTTTTCAATACCTTTTGTAGCAAAATATCAATCCTCAATTAGGACGATTCCAATATTAGAAATTCAGATTATTACTTTTTCAACATTAATTGTAATAGATAATTTGATCTGTTTTTTCCATGTTGATGCCCTGATTTCAGAACAGAAGGAAGATTTGCTAAAAAATTACCTCGTTCTGGGTACTGATCAAGAATGTTTTGATGATTTTTGAAAAATATTATAGCTTCCTTAACATCTTCATCACTACTATGTTTAACAGCAAAAGCATCTGCTGCTTTTTCTTCATTTAATTTCCATACAAAGTTGAATAGATAAGTTACAAAAAAATCCATAAATCCACCGAATAACATCCCCATACACATTGCTACAAAACCATTTATTGGCAACAATGAAACAGTCAAAATAATTCCACTCAATCCCGCAAAAAATCCAACTAAAAAAAGAGTAATTAATTTATTACTTGAAAAATCACGGACTATGTGACCTAGTTCATGTTTAAAAATAAATCGCTGTGCCCCTAAAGTTAAGAAATTATGAGTTTCAGTAATTCGTTTTTGAGCAATTGATGAAAGATTTGGTTGAAGATGTTGTATGAAAATATTATAAACATCAATAGCTTTTGGATCATCACTTATACCATGCCATACCATAGGATCAACAATGATTGTTTTTCCTGCTGCCATAGCAATTGACTCATTTGTAAAAGCATATCTAAGATTAATTGTATTTGGATCAACCTGACATTCTTTAATTAGTTTTTCAAAAAAATCTTTATGACTACCAGTTGGATGATATTGCAATACTTGCTCAAGATTATTTAATTGATTCCAGCTACAATAATAAATATAAAGACCTATTAATAAAGAACATAGAATTTGGCAATAAAAATTCACAAATAACAGTGGCCATACATTATAAATAAAAATTAAAGGTAATGATAAATTTAGAATTCCAATAATTTGTTTTTGTAACATAGAAGACCTTATGAATTATAAAATTAGATAAACCTGCTATCTTCATGATATATAAATAAATCAAATTGATATTAAAAGAAAAACTGAGATAAATATTGAATAAAATTTGGTGTGCCCTATCGGTCTATCTTCGCAACTTAATTATAGACGCCGGCACGATGTTTGCAATCAAACAATTTGTCATAGCAATGTAAAAAATAAGGCGCATTCAATATGATCAAATGCGCCTTATTTAAGTTAAGCTTTGATCACTTGCTCACAGATTCGTATCCAATCTAATAAAATTTCAAAATCTACAGGCTTACCATTTTCATCAACTGCAAACTCCGAGATTATTTTACCATGTAATTCTAATAACTTAGTCATAATATGGTAGGTCTCTAAAACTGTAACCTCATTATCTAGCAATAAGTATGATCGCGGTTGTTGCTTAATTTCATTGATAACTTTTTGCATTCCTTGTGCATCTGACAGGACTTTCTGCGCTAGATCAAATTCAATCAAATTTTTTTGATAGTCAAACCATGGTTGTATAATGTTAAATGTAATATCTTGAGAAATTGGAGTGTGTATTGAAATTACATCATCATGCATAATTGCTTGATCTCTCTTAATAATCCCAACAGTCTTAATCCAATAATTCCAATATAAAGAAGAGAATTTACTCTCACATGTATCATCAATATGAAATGTTTGTATTACTTTATCTATAAAAGTTGAGGAACTACTATCAAAATAATTCATCAAAAATATAGGCATAGCATTGTAAGCATTTAATAAGTTTAATGATTCATTTTTTTGTTTTTCAATGATGCGAATGGCAGTCAACCAACTATTCAAAATCTTCGGCTCAATAATATTTGGAACATTAGTCCAATAATCATTTCTTTTTTCAAAACGGCTATTTTGTACTAATTTAATTAAATCATCATTATTATTTTTTTTACAAAAAGCATCTAAAAAATTTTGCATCATAATAAATGATTCTCGTTCTGTTAATTGTGCTTTTTCATTAAAAAAAAGACCATATTTTTCACATGGATCTTCCTGTAAAACATATTCGACTGAGCATAGCCATTGATTATACAACCACGATTTCATAATTAATTCTTGATCACCAAAAGATAACACCTTTTTCAACTGATGAACTGAAGGCTCTGCACCTAAATTACAAAATATTACAATATATTGATACGCCGCTGCGTATCCCTGTTCCATGGTTAATTCAAATTCATAAGTTATCGAATCATCCCCAATAACAATTTTTAAGCCATCCATCCAATCATGCCACTTTGCAGCATCCATAGTTTGCGGACACTCACCAGGAATCGCAGAATATAACACTCCGTAATATGCAAATATTCCAACTTCTTCATCACCGGTCTCCAATGAGATCATATCAAAAAAATGAAGCATGGCTTTATAAGCTTGTGTACAATTTATTTTTTTAAACATTAAGTTTTCCATTTTCACTGTCATGTAAAATTAATACTTCAGAATATCAAACTGTTACTATTTTTTCACAAACCTCAATCCACTCTAATAAAATTAAAAAATTCTTTGGTTTATTTTGTTGTTCTTTATCAATGGCAAATTCATCTATATTTTTACCAGCTAATTCTAAAATCTTTAACATAATGTGATATGTTTCTAAAATTGTTACTTCGTCATCAAGCAATAAATATGATCGTTGTAAATTTTTAATACAATCCAATGCTTGTTGCCATAATGTTTGATCTGAAAGAATTTTTTGTACAATATCCAAACTTAATAATGCTTCATATTTATGCAACCATGCCTTCACAATAGTAAAAGCTACTTCATGAGATATTACTGTATTAATCGATACAAGATGATAAACTAATTCAGTTTGCTCTGCATTCAATTTGACTGCAGCATCAGTCCAATCACACCAAAAAGAAAAATTCACTGCTTTCTTATCTTTATTAATCATAAACTTCAAGATCATATCTTTAAGAGTTCTCACTTGATTATCATCAAAATACTCTAATAAAAATAAAAGCATTGAATGAAAAGTAATTAATAAATTCAAAGATTCACATTTTTCTTGTTCCATAGTCATAGCAATAGCTTGCTGCCAAACGTTCCATGCTCGTGATTTTATAACACTTGGCTCTAAAGATGAATTATTATTTTGTTTCATTCGACTGTTTTTAACTAATGCTATTAAATTTTTATTATCATATTTTTGGCAATAATTATCTAAAAACATTTTCATGACTTCAAAAGATTTTCTCACATCAATACAAGTTTGCTCACTAAAAAAATGACCCATCCTTTTAGATGGATCTTCATCTAAGATGTATTCAACAGATCGAGTCCATTTATTCCACAATTCTCGTGTAATATTTGATTGTTTAATATCAGTCCCAAGTAAATCTCGTAATGTAAAAATTGATGGTTCCGCACCTTTATTACAATATGCTACAAAATATTGATATATTGCTGAATATGCTTGCTCAATAGTTAATTCAATAGAATCAAATGTAATGGTATCATCTTGCATTACAATTTTTACAGCATCCATCCATTGATACCAAAGAGCGGGGTCCATAGTTTCTAACTCTTTTCCTTCAACATCCGAATATATCGCTGCTCCACTTAAAATATCACTTAGAAACTCGTCATATGTTTGAAAATAAATGTTATTTAAATAACAATACATAATTTTATAAGCTTGTACGCAACTTAATTTTTGTGACATGATGAATCCCAATTGAATATCTTTTTAATAATTGTGCTATTTCTATAAACCATTGATTATTGTATCTATCATGGCCTTGATAATTTTCATCAATACTTTATCATTCTATTACATAAAAGGATCTTTACATAATCCATACCTAGTAACAACTCGCGGAATCTCATTAATTCCACAATCTTTTATTAAACCATTACGAGCCCATGCCCATAATTGTTCTCCATTATCTAATATTTTTGCATACCAATAATTTCCAAATTCATCTTTGATTAAAAAATTATTTATATCACGCGCCATATTAAGTATTAATATTCTATTAGTTGGAATATCAGTCAAATGACCTTTTTTACCTGTAAAAGCATGTGTAAATACATTTTTAAAATATCCTAAAATTTCAGGTGGATCCTTAGGATCTTTTTCAGGACCACCACCTCCACCACCTTTTTTTTCTTCTTCTGATTCTTTTTTAATCTGATCTTTAATATCATCCTGTTTCTTTTGAGCAAAAACAATCGAATTTTTATCTTTCTCTGCTCGATATTGTTGCGCAGTAAATTGATATTGTTTAACAAGCTGCTCTGTTAACAAATTATGCCTGGTTAAAAATTTTTCTATGTTGTACATGTTTGACCACCATGTAGCATTTCTACTTTCAATCTGTTCTAAATTAGCCTTGTTAATACTTGTTTGTTTATTAAAAACATCAATAAAATTAGTTGTTTTTGTCATGAAAAAATGATTTTTCAATTTTTCATAATAGCTCATCACATATTTCAGTTCTTTTATTTTCCACTCAAGATTATCAAACATCTCTTTCCACAGAAATTGAGTTTTATAATGAGCAAGAGCAATATCAACAGGAATGTTATAAAGATTTTCATTCCATAAATGCACGTCTGTGTTAACGGAATCACAAACATCACATAACTGCTGCCTTGCCAAATCTCTTCGGTCAATCAATTCAGTGATATGCAAAACTAACGTTAAATGCGTATCAAAAATATCTTGCTGTAACTTGTCTAGTTCTACTTGCCGAGCCTTCATCAATTTTTCTTTATTTGCAAGGCTTAACGCCATCTCAGATACAAGAGGTATCATTCCTAATAAATTATATAGAGCAGGTTTATATTGAGACAAAAGTCCAAAAGAAAAATCAAATGTATAATTATAATTTGGTCGAACAAAAGCCGAGACATCATTTTTAACTTTTATGAGATCTTGATGCAAATTATTCAGTAAGCGCCGTTTTGTGTCAAAATAACTTCGCGCCTGCTGTACAACATTACTATTCTGTAAACACAATTGCTCAATCGTTAATTTGCTATCTTCTTCACTAAATTCGTAATTATAAACAATCTTTGACCTGAAATATTCAGTTACATACCAAGATAAAGGAACAATTGCACCGAGCATTACGTTAACTACATTTGAAATTTCAACAGTACCAATAACATATGAACCCAGAACTCCTATAACAACAGGATTGAAATTATGAACGAGCGTCTCAGGATATATAAAAAAAGCATGATGCTCAGTTGTCAGACAATAAGAATTGCATGGCTCATGAATGAATTCATTATCCACAATATAAAGCTCATTAAGCAATCTGCTCCCTGGGCACAAACCTGCAGCAGGAAACAATGTCTCATCATTAAGATAAAAATTTTGGTGCATTGCTGCATAAACATACTCACCATTTGACATCAACAATCTGACATATCGATCGACTTTACCTTTGTGAACTGATAAAACTTCTTGCACACCTTCAAGACCAACTAAATAATCACCGACTACTATTTGTTCAATAAGAACGTAACCCTTCATTGTTTCGACAAGTGTACCTTGCAAAAATCCTTCACCGAGATATTCACTTTCCGATATTTTTTCATCAGAATCGAAACTGACATATTGCATCTTTTCAGCAGGCTCTTGATGACCAACAATAATTTGATGTAATAAAATAATAAAGTAACTTAATTTAAATAATTTATTCATAACATCCTTTTATTGTGTAGCAAGTTTGATAATGAAAACTTGATCAATCATTGTATTATAGATAACGGTACAATGTTTACAATCAAACAATTTGTGATGGTAGTATAATTAATACAAATTTCATTGACAATGTCTTTGCATGCATCACTATAATAGTAGTTATAAATAATTAAAATCATGAAAGACAATTACATGATTACTGAAGAAAAATATGTAACTAAGATAATATGTCCGCAATATCAATATATTCTAGATCAATCCATTATTATTGGATATCTCTCAAGTAAAATAACTACGTTTTTGGTAAATACTATATTTCCATGTTTAAGAGAAATGTACTTAAAAATAAATTACATAGAGGATTCTATCCCTGGTTTATTAGCTGGTATTGCACGAGACCAACAAATCAAATGCCCTGCATGTAGTCAATATGATAAATGGACAACTATTAAAATCATAGAAACAGACCAAAAAAAATCTATACCTACACAAAAAACAAAAAGATAATAAAATAGGAAAAACATAATGAAGCAATCTCAATTTTTTTTATTATCTTTATTATTATTACAATCTACTCATATTACGACGATCGATAATAATCAAAAAAAAGAAAAACAACTTTCTTTATATAATGCGTATTTCATAATCAAAGAATTATGCAATACTCAATTATATTCATATTGGATTGATCACAATAAAATAGATCAAGCAAAAATCACTTGCCACCAGTGTCATAGTACCATGGTCTGCACTATTTTATGGGGATACTGTGCAAGCGCGATGGATCAAGCAAGAATTAATAAACTAATGCCTTTAATTTACTATGGTTCTGCAGAAAAATTAGCTGAATTTCTTTTAACCTCAGTTCAAGAATTAAAAATGCCATGTCCTGGATGTGGAAAATATGATAATTGGTACATTCTAACTCCAACAACACCGATGAATGAAATTGATATTAAAAGAAAAACTGAGATGAATATTAAATAAAATTTGGTGTGCCCTATCGGACTATTTTCGCAACTTAATTATAGACGCCGGTACGATGCTTGCAATCAAACAGTTTGTTATGGCCATATAAATGATCTGTTATCTCACCTACTTCTTGAACAAGAACAATCGAGCGTATCATGAAAATCTATGTTCATGATACGCTCGATTTAATAAATCAATGTGATTTTTATGTATAGCTAATTTTACTACTTAATATTAATTAACATTTGACCAATTTCATCTTTTCCCGCAAGTATAGTAAATATATCGGCAAGATCTCTACAAGCCTTAGGACAATCTAAATTGTTTTTTTGAATATCAACTTTGTTTTTCATAAAACAACTTGTTAAGTCAATCTTTGCTTCAAGTAATTTAGCATTTTCTGCTGCAAGAACCTGATTAAATTGTTCTTCAGTTGTCTTAATAATATAGGGCCTTGCTACTTTAGCTCCTGATATTCCAAGACTTACTTTACTGGCAATCGATAAATTACTTATAAATATAATGAGCTTAGTGGCAACTGTTGTAGCTGTCGTTTGTATAATAATAATAGTTCCAGTAGGTAAGACAAGTGGCGCAGCAATTATTGTACCTGCCACCAAAACTGTTCCTCCAACACCATATATGATTACAGTCCTTGCTGTTGGCATATTACTTTTAGGATTACAGGTATCAGAAGCAGATAAATTCATACTCAAAAGTAGAAAAAACAATATCTTAATCATGCTTATTTATACTCATTAAAAATATCTGTTACTTCTATCACTTTATTACTACCACCACACAAAGTAAGCATATGCGCTGCATCTTCACAAGCTGTTGGTCGATTAAATTTATTAACATCAGAACTAAACTTACTACCGATCATGCAATCTACAAATTTTGCCTCTGCTTGCAGATACTTCAATTTTTTTTCAGCTTTTTTCTGAACTTTTTCTTGAATAGCTTTTTGTTCTTCAGTTGGAAATATATATTCATATATCTCTTTTGAAATAGGATATATCTGAGATATAACACAAATTCCACCGACTGCGCTTGCAGTCAATAATCCAAAATTTACAATTTCACTTAGTTTGTCTGGCTCTCCAGAATTTAATTCTTGTTTAAGTAATTTAAATTCTTCTTCATCAAGCGAATAAATTAATGCTACGATAACACCTGCTCCAATAACTACTGCCGTCGTAAAACCCATTTCCAATATATCATATTTTGTTCGTTCTACAGAATATACATTCGCACTACAAAGCAAACATAGTAAAAAGTTTTTAAACATGCTTATTTATACTCATTAAAAATGTTTGTTACTTCTATCACTTTATTATTACCACCACACAAAGCAAGCATACGTGCTGCATCTTCACAAGCTGTTGGTCTATTAAATTTATTAACCTCACAATCAGGCTTACTATTGATCATGCAATCTACAAATTTCGCTTCTGCTTTAAGATGTTTTAATTTTCTTGCGGCATCTTCAGTAATTCTTTTTTGCTCTTCTGTTGGATATATAAATTCATAAGTATCTTTTACAACAGGTTGTAATTCGGTAACGCTATAAGCGGTAACACCTATTCCAACAACTACTGTTGCCGCTAGAATTACAGGTCCTCCAACTTCTGCAGCAATTTTAGCAATTTCTACATTGCTCTTGGCAAGTTCTATTGCAGCATCAGCTCCTATTCCTCTAGATGCATCTATGCATGCTGGAGCCAATACTTTGGCTGCTTCTTTATCAATTAGCTTGAAAGAACAAATACATTCAATGCCATAAAATACAAATATTGAAAAAATAAAAATTTTTTTGATATTATACATAATAAACTTTTCGATTATAATAATTTTTATTTTTGTAATTCTTCTGATTTGTTATTAATTTCAAATAATTCTTGTAAACATTTTTCATATTCATGAATAAGTTTATATAAATTCATATATTCTAATGCATATCGAATTACTAAATATTTCATCCTTTTAAGTTCAAACTTATTTTTATTACTATCATTAACAAAATCACTCTCAAGAATGATTTTCATAGATTTATGCTGGATAAGAGCTTGTTGTAAATTAAATTCTAAAATATTTGCTTCTTCTAGAAGATCTATATCATCACAATTGATATTTTCCAAAACATTTATAGCTTTTAGATAAAAAGCATCTATCAAAACTTCTTTTTCATCAATTTGTTTAATTATGAATACAATTTCTTCTTCTTTGTCGCACTGTGCTTTTTTTAATTGCTCTATCTGACAATCTTTATCGCTATTGCTTATAACCATACAAGGTAATAACAATAGGCTTAACATAATTTTTTTATACATCTAAAAAACCCCCTACTTTAACATTTAAAACATTATATTTTTTGGTAGTGCACTGAACTAACTGCTTATTAAGTTAACGTTTTTTAATTTTGTCCTTTCCTCATTTTATTAAAAACTACTGCCATATCGTTTACTTCACTTGTACCACCACACATTCTAAACGCACCAATAACTTCTTTACAGACTGTTGGATACCCTAAAGAATCTTTTTGTTGACTTGATTTGTTGGCTAAGAGGCAATCTTTAAATTTACCCCTAGCTGCAATAAATTTTATTCCATTATTGAAATCTTGATTTTTCACTTGTGCTTCTTTATTTGGAAAAGTATATGAAATTACGTCTTTTCCAACGTTATATAATTGACTCGCTAGGTTAACACAAGAAACAACTTCAAAAGCAGGGCTTACAACCTTTGAGACTTGCCCAAGTGTCGTTATCGCAACTTCTTGACCAGCAAGCATAGAAACTTCTGATGCCATTGATTTCTCATGAGATAAAATGAAAATTGAATAGAAGAGAGTTTTAATTCCAATTTTGCCCCAATTTTGACTAAGGGAATTTGAAATGGGTGCAAAACAACGATGAGCTTGAATATTTTGTATCATGACTACTAAGAACCTATATGAAAATTAAAGAAATTGACTGACAATTTATCGGTGCTTCATTAACTGAATGATCAGTCCAAATCATGCTGTTCAGGATAAATCAATTACAATTGAAAACATCGATAAAAAAACACAATTCAAATAGAAATATTATTAAAAAACTACTTACTTGAAATAATGATACACAAGTACAGCCTACATGTCTATAATGAGTTACGTTTCAGGTATGCAACCAAGACCTACAATTCGGATTTAAGAGAGCTCTGCTAGTTTTTTTTCGTATTTATAACATTATTCATAACTTACTCGTATCATGCCTATTTCTTATGATAAGCTCTATTAATTATAATTTTAGCGCTTAATCACGAAAAACTGTTCACGAACTACATTGAATCAAAAAACTCTATAAAATTCAGGAAATGTAAGATAAAAAGACTTTATTTGAAGTAGCCTGACATTCATTTGATCAAGAATAATATTGATCGAATATAATAAATATAAAACATGTTTGATTTCCTTAGAAACGACTGGTGTTCCTGGCATTTGCCACCACCACTCGAAAGTGAGATGTTCTAAGAATGGATATTGAATGCAAAGATAACTTTGCTCAGATTGAGAAATAAATGGTGTGCCCGGCAGGGCTCGAACCTGCGACCTACGGATTAGAAATCCGTTGCTCTATCCAACTGAGCTACGAGCACAAAAAATTTAAATGCTATGATATAGCTTGCTAATTATACCTAAAGTAGTCCCAGAGTACAAGATTTTTTTAAAAAACATTATATATAGGTATTTTCATCGAATTATAAAATAATATTTTTTAGTATGTTTTTATAAAACAAACATCTAAAAAAAGAAAAGTATCTTATTTGTTTGATTCTTCAGGATTAGATAAAGCTGCTCTCGCTACAAAAAATGCATACATAGTAGCGCAAACTCCCATAATTACTTTATTAGATTCAAGTTCATCTAAATTCTTTGTAGACTCAAAACTTGCTTTAATACCCTTACCAATCATATTACAGGCAAGAACACTTCCTGCAGCATGTAATGATGTATCCATAGCTACAGCCATATCAGAGTTAGCTGTTTTCCAACTTCTGTAGCATTTGCACTAATATTAATATTTGCAAACAATACAGCTGCCATAAATCCAAATAAAAACTTAGAATTAATTTTCATATAAAATCTCTCAATGATAATAAACTGATTTTATATAGAATATCATCGAAATAATCATAATACAAAAAAATAAGCTGTAGGTTACTAATATAATTTCTTACATCATTAACCTACAGCTTCATCAACTTTTTACTTTGATAAAATCATAATAAACATAAATTATTATTAAAATCTATCTTCTGCAACAAAAATGCTACTAAACTCTTTTGCTATCACATGTAACTGTTCTAAAATTTCAGGTGAAATATCTTTTGTAATTCTAATTGCATCGTAAATTTCTTGATAGACCGACTCAACATAACTTACAAATTGACGAATAAACAATTGAACATCTTTAATATTTATTTTTTGTAATAAATTTTCTTTAAGTAAAAATAAGATCAATGATTCATCAATAAAAGAATAATGAACAAACTGATTTTGTTTTAAAATTTCTACAGCTAAAGCACCTTGTCTTAAATACATTTGAGATACTTCATCAAGCTCAGTACCAAACTGTGCAAAACTTAACAACTCATGATATTGTGCTAATTCTAAACGCAATGCTTTTGTCATTTTCTTCATAGCTTTAGTTTGAGCTGCACCACCAACACGAGATACTGATAATTCAACATTAACTGCAGGTCTAATACCATTATTAAACAACTGTGTATCTAAGAAAATTTGTCCATCAGTAATTGAGATCAAATTTGTTGGAATGTAAGCCGTAATGTCATCACTTTGAATTTGTATAATTGGCAATGCTGTCATAGAACCACCTTTTAACAATCTACCAGATCGTTCTAAAAGACGTGAATGAAGATAAAAAACATCGCCTGGATAAGCTTCTCTGCCTGGTGCTCGACGCATCAACAATGACATTTCTCGATAAGCAATTGCATGATTACTTAAATCATCATAAATGATTAAAACGTCTTTACCCTGCTGCATAAAATATTCACCAATTGCAGTACCAGAATATGGCGCTAAATATTGATTTAAAACTGCTTCACTCGAATCTGCACTCATGATAACCGTATATTCAAGTGCACCTTTTTCTTCAAGCAAACGTACAAGACGAGCAATGTTACCTTGTCTTTGTCCAATTGAAACATAAACACAAATAACGTCTTTGCCTTTTTGATTCAAAATTGCATCAATTGCAACTGCTGTTTTCCCCGTACTTCTGTTTCCAATCAACAACTCACGTTGCCCTTTTCCAATAGGAAACAGTGCATCAATAACCATGATTCCTGTTTGCAATGATTCACTAATAGGAGTTCTGTCAATAATAGATGGAGTTGATGCTTCGACTGGCATATGTGCATCGGCAACAATATCACCTAACGCATCAATTGGAACACCCAGTGCATTAACAACACGACCAAGCATTTTATTACCAACCGGAACCTTTAAAACATCCCCGGTTCTGGTTACAACTTCTTGTTCTGAAACTAAAATATTATTATTTAATAAAAATATAGTAACAAAATCTTCGCTTAAATTTAGAATAATTCCGTGATTTCCACCTTCGAAGGTAACAGACTCTCCGTAAACAGCATTAGTTAAACCAAATACTATACAAATGCCATCTCCAACCTGCACAACAATACCAATTTCATCGAGGTTCTGCTGAGGACCTTCTTGCAGTGATTTTTCAAATAAAGAAATTAAGTTTATATCTTTAGACTTCATACAACCTTTCAAGCAATCAGCTCTTGTTTAATTTTACGTAACTGTTGTGCTATTGAATACTCCCATAAAAGAGTTTCTGTTTGCAGGCGAATACCTGCGATTAACAATGGATTTACCTGATGATGAATCATAACTTTTTGACCTGATATGTCTACGAAAAACTTTTTAATATCTTGCATATCACCTTCTGTAAGTTCAGATGATGACTTCACCTGCAAGTCTGCAATATTATGTTTTATTTTATATAAACCATATGTATCTCTCAATACGTCTGCGGCTAAATAAATATGTTTATTCTTCAAAAGAAGATAAAATAAATTTTTTAACGAATCTAATAAATTAAATTTTAAGAAAAAGAGATCTATAAATCTTTTTTTATCTTCTTCATCAACAACTGATAAAGATAAATAAGACAAAAGGCTATGATGTTCTGATAAAAATTGAGAAGCTCTCCACATACTACAATAATCTTGATAAGTATGTTGATCACTAAAAACATTTAAATATGCATGAGCATATTTTTTAGCAAGATCTGACTGAGAAAATCCAATCATAATTGCTCTTTCATAACATCAATTAATTCATTAATATATCTTTTTTGAACATCTATTGCATGATACTTAATTTGTAATTTTTTACTAACCACATCTAAAATAATTGGGAGCTCTTTTTGCATAGCAGTATCATTTTTAACATATTCAGACCGCATAACAAATCGTTTTTGAATATTATTATCGATTTCTTTTCGATCTAATTTATCAAGTTCAATTTTATTATTGCATGCATTTTTCCATGTTGAAAATCTTTTTTGCATCATTAAAAAATGCTCATCCTGTGCATGCATTTTTTTAATGATTAATCGACTATCAGATTTTAAAGAACTGCAATCATTATATAAACCATTTAGATAGAGGCCATATTTTTCCATCTGTTCAAGAAAAGATGGCACTAAATATTTCTTGGATCCATAATAAATTAAGACAAGCAATACTAAAAAGTTCAAAATGCGAAATGCAATATTTACATTATCTATCATGTTTTACAACCTGAGAGAGATTATTAATTAAAAACTGTTCTACATCTTCTAATTTTTTTTCTAATACTTCAACGTTTTCAACCGAATATAAAGTAGATGTTTTTTCATTTTTCTTTGATCCAGCCTCTATCGAAACCGAAGGGATTTCTTTAATTAAAGCATGTTTCAAAGCCAAACTTTTTTCTTTATATTTGCACTGCAAATCATTTTTAATTCCATGCTCAAGATTAAGACTTTCATGCAGTTTTTTTTCAATCTCTGCATCTTCATCTAAAACTTTACACGCTGGAGTAAATAAAAAATGATACAAAAAATAATATGCAATTCCAAACTGTAAAGCTTGTATAAGCACTGTTATATTAATATCCATACAGCAAAAACCTTATACTCTTTAGCCAACTTTATTAAACATAACCAACATAAGTGCTATTATAAATGCATAAATCGCTGAAGTTTCAACCATTCCCATTGCAATAATAAGCATCATACGAACTTTTGTATAACTTTCAGGATTTTTACCAACTGCATCACAAGCTGATTTTCCAATTAAACCTTGACCAATAGCTGGTCCAATACTACCCACACCCATTACAATAGCTGCTCCAACAAAGGCTGCTGCTTGTGCATAAGTGTTATAATTAGCGTCCATAATTTTCCTTGCAGTTACTAAAGTTATATTTTATATAGTTTTATGATAATTTTTCTTTATAGAAAGATCAAGATTACAGTCAAAAGCAAAGAAATCAACAATCTGTTGTGCATATTTTTTACACAACTCTGGATTATCTTCGAAATCTTCTGTGCAATCTAAAACCAATACTGGAACATTTTTTATATAATCGTCAACATTTTGCTTATGAATTAACCAATTTTCATGTTTTTCATGAAGCATTGTTAAATAACTTAAAGGCACTGCTGATTCTTCACTACGAGCTCTCTTTAAAAGTCTTTTGTAGCAAACCTCTGGCGGTGTTTGTAAGTAAATAAACCCAGATGGTTTTTTCGTATAATGAGTAATAAACCATCCCCACCAATCTTGATACAATTGCCATTCAAGTGAACTCATTGTACCCATCTCAAAAGCATTTTTAGCAAAACAATATCGATCTGAATAAACAGATCTTTCTAAAATTTGCAATGAACTTGATGTTGTTTTATCCGCATTTTCTTGCGCCATAATCCGAGTAATAAAAGCATAAGATTGAAAAGTATAAGCCCAACGATCAGTATCTTTATAAAAAGCATCTAAAAGATTTTCGCCCCCAACATCTTGCCATTTTTGATGTGGTTCATAAACAACCTGAACATCAATTAATTCATTAATTAGGCGTAAAAATGTAGATTTCCCGGCTCCAATATTGCCTTCGACGATAATTGCTTTTGATTCTTTCATAATCATAAAGTACCTACTTTTATTAATCTTAAATTTGCAATAAATTTGCGAGATCTGTTTTACTAATTTTATTTATTATACTACTTATAGAAATAAAAAAAATGAAAACTTTAAAAAAAATGAATAGTTTCAAAACCCCTTTAAGTTCGCCTCAAGGTCATTTTTTTGAAAAAATTACAAAAACAAAGTATACTATCAAAGCTAATCATCTGATATATGCGATTCAACAGAATTTTACGAAAGATTAAAACGATTTTTATGAAAAAAGCATCATTAACATTATTCGTTCTTGGATTATTTTATCTTAACTCATACTCAACTTTACACACAATGGATTTCGATGATGACGATGATTTTGATATTAGCTGCGATTTAGACAATATGTCCCTTGATAACTTAGAACCCGTAAAAATGAATTTAACTCGTGCTGGTAATTATGCTGATGCTTGGGCCGCTGCTATATTATTTCTTGATGCTCAACAACCAGGATCTATTTATACATTGTTAGACTCGTCAGTTTATATAAAAACTTCTGATGTTAGAAATCGTCCTATTTTAGAGTATCCATTTGCTTTAACTTATGGATTTGATCTACGCAACCAAAGCGTCTTTTCTGTTTTTGGTTTTTTCAACAAATCTTACAAAAAAAACTTCACAAAAAACTCTCAATTTTTAGATAGTTATTTTGCTATTGATGACCGAGTAAGACTTGATGTCTTACAAGAAATATCAGATTCATTAGGATCAAAATTCGACTTAGAAGATACTCTAGCTCTTTTTGGCCCGGCAGGCATAGAAGAAAGAAGAGTTGGTGGGCTTTTACAAATGCATGTGGTTCGTGATAAATGCAATATTAATCTTCAATTACCAGTATTATACGCTGAACGAAATCTTCAATTAAGTGATGCACAACAAGCTGTAATTGCATCCAGTGAAATTGCTGAAATTTGGGAGTCTGATGCAAATCAAAGTTCTGAAACTTTTAAATACAAACACTTTGTTCTCGACCAATGGGGTGTTGGAGATTTAAAAATTAAAGCCATGTATGAACTACATCGTAGTAACAAATTCGATATTGACCTTGGTGGATTTTTAATATTCCCAACTGCTGGTGCAATACAAAAAGGAGTTGTTGGTACATGGTTCAACCAAACCAACGATCGTGCTTACCTTGACCTTACAACAATAAATCCCAATCCAGAGATTCCTTTAACGCAACAAAGTCAAGACAACATAGCTCAATTTTTCCTTGCTGCAATGGATAAATTATCGTCTAACATCTTGCATTGCCCACTTGGTAATAAAGGTCACTTTGTTATGGCAGCAAGTACAAATTTTGACTGGTATTTTTCTCGTAACTGGAAACTAAGTAGTGATCAATCAATTCAAGTTCCACTACCTGCACAAGAGCAACGTTTTTATAAAAACATTCAAACACTAGAAGATTTTAATGCTGCTTTTGATATTGCAATGAATGATGCTGAAAATCTTATGATTTTTGTTAATCAAGAATTTCAAAATATATTTTTTCCTTATGTATTTACAACACGAGTTTTTCCTGGAGTTGTTTTAAACAGTACAAATCGCTTTATTTTTAATCATAATGCCTGGGATTTTCATGTTGGAGCTAACTTTTGGTATCAAGGTAGAGAGTATTTAAAAATACCAAAGATGGAATTAAATCAATATGATGTTGAAGCCGCAAGTGCATCAAGTGCTTATCAAGAAAAGATATTAGGACAAGTATCTTATAGAGTTGAACGCGAAAACTATTTCTGGTCATTAGGACTCTATGGTGATATAACTATATGGAATTCTGGTATTGGAAATGATTATACAGCAGGCGTAAACCTTGACTGTAGATTTTAATAAGGACATTAAAAATGAAAAAGTTATTAGTACTCTCGTCATGCTTATTATTAAGTACATTAAATTTACTATCTAATAAAATAGAAAAAAATTACCAAGATGGTCGTAACAATGTTCATGAAAAAATCACCATAACTGGAAATGTAGTTAAAAGTGAAAAAACCATTAGAAATGAAAATGGAACCATCCTAGAAGAAACTGTTACCGAAGAAAAAATTTTATTAAAAAATCACTTATTACATGCTGCCGATAATATAAATTATTTCCATGGTCCTATTGTTGAAATCATTAAAACAAGAACCGATATTAAAAACTTTCTTATAGGTCAAAAAGAATGGAATGGTTTTATCTTAAAACTTGATACATCTATTTTTAACAACTCTTTAAATATTTACTGTAGACGTCCTGAAGTTATTTTTGGTGCAACATTTGTTACAATCACTCCAGATCACCTAGATGTTATGAATTTGACTACCGATGAACAAAAAAATGAAATTGTTGAATATCTTTTAACAATCAAAAACAAGTCTCTTTATGAGCGTCAAATGGAAGCTACAAATCAAGCTGTTTTCACTGGATCATATGCAACGAATCCTATTACTCAAGAACAAATGCCTATCTATGTATCAGATTATGCAATTGAATGTTTTGATACACGACATGCGCAAACTCGACTAGGTGTTCCAGCTCATAACAGTAAAGATTTTGAATTTGCAAACAGATATAACTTACCTATTAAGATTGTTGTAACAGCGATACATGATGAAAATGATCATGGATCAACGGTTGCAGTACCCTTAGTTGATAATGATGGAAACTTAAAAGAAGCTTACCTTGGTGAGTATCCAGAATGCATATTAGAAGATAGTGATTTTTTAAATAACATGACTTTAAAAAATGGAGCTGATCTCGTTATGCAAAGACTAGAAGAAAACAATCATGGTGTACGACACCAAGAAATTTTAAAATACAGTCACAATGATCAACTTTATTCAATCAAAGATCTTGCAAAAGTTGAAACTGCTGTTTTCAAAAACAGTTCATCAAGCAAAGAAGCTGATAATCAAAAAATAAAATTCAAAATAACATTAAATTATGCACAAGCTGATTTTTTAGAAATTGTAGAAAAGTTCATTATTAATGCAAAAAACATTAAACACATAATGATTCCATTAATTGAAGAATCATGTACTTTACGCTACAATTTAGATTGTTACCTTTTAAGGTGGAGTAAGAACGATAAAACAATAGAAGATCCAAAAGACATATTCCGCAGAGATATTACAACCATAAAAGAGATCCGAACATTTTGTAAAGATCTTATGGATTTTCTTGAAGATTTTATAAACGGTTGTCCGAATGCATTAGAAAACATCAAAAAACAACAAAAAAAATAAACTATGAATGAAGATGAAATTTTTGGCGTAATTCAAAGATTTGTATTTCAAAATCATGAAACTGGTTTTGGAATACTGATTTTAAAAACTAAAGACAAACTGCCTGTTACTGTAACGGGTAGTTTTGTTAATGTTCATGAAGGCCAGGAAATCTACCTCAAGGGTGTCTGGAATTTTAATCAAAAGTTCGGCAAACAGTTTAAAACTACCAGTTATTATTCTAAGTTACCAAACAACACTGCTGGTTTAAAAAAATATCTTGCATCCGGTCTTATTAAAGGTATTGGCAAAACTTATGCAGAAAAGATTGTTGATCATTTCAAAGAAGAAACTCTCACTATAATCGACAAAATGCCACACAAACTTATTCAAGTTGAAGGCATTGGTCAAAAACGAGTTGAGATGATTACCAAGTCATGGGCCGATCAAAAATACATCGCAGAGATTATGATTTTCTTGCAGGATAAAGGTGTTACCACAACCTATGCTACAAAAATTTATAAAAAATATAAAAACAATTCAATTGCTTTAATAACAGAAGATCCATATCGCTTAGTCTATGACATTTGGGGCATGGGATTTAAAACAACCGATATGATTGCTCAAAAATTAGGGTTTGAAGGTTCATCAGTCAAACGAGTTAAAGCTGGTATCCTATTCAACCTTAATGAAGCAAGCAAGCAAGGACATTTATACCAAGAGCTTTCTCAGGTTAAATCTACAACTTTCAACCTCTTAGACCTCAATGCTGACATGCATGCGCCGCAAATGAAGTCTGCCCTCCATGAATTACACAATGAAGAAAAAGTAAAGCTGATCACTTATAAGAATCAACACTTTTTAGCAACTGCTACATTTTACTTTTCAGAAAAAAGCCTAGCTACAAAAACAAAAGCTCTTTTAGATTATGAATCAGAACGTGTTTTTAATACGAAAGATTTATATGATGCTCTACAAGAACATCAACATATAAATTTAAATGAAGATCAGCAAAAAGGTGTTTTAGCTGCATTTCAAAATAAGATATCTGTGATTACTGGTGGACCAGGAACTGGAAAAACCACACTTATTAAAGCTTTGCTCAGTTTGCTTGAACGAGAAAAATTACGATATAAGTTAGCTGCTCCAACTGGTCGTGCTGCAAAAAAAATGATGGAAGGAACTGGCAGACAAGCCACAACAATTCATCGTCTTTTAGAAGTTGATCCCGCAAACATGCAATTTAAACACAACGACCAACATGCTCTTGAGATAGATTTTTTAATTATTGATGAAGCTTCAATGATCGATGTTTTCTTGGCTCTTGCTATCGTTAAAGCAGTACCCTTACCAGCACATATAATATTTATTGGAGATGTTCATCAGCTACCATCTGTAGGTCCTGGTAATTTCTTACATGATATTATTAAAAGTAATAAAGTTCACACGACAACCCTTTCGCACATCTTTCGACAAGCTCAAAATAGTATGATTGTTGTGAATGCTTATAATATTAATCAAGGAAAAATGCCTTCAACTAATTTACCTGATTGTAAGAAAGATTTTTACTTCATAAAAGAAGAAAACCCTGAAAACGTTATGGGTTATATAAAAAAAATATTAGTTGAAACTTTGCCAAAATATAAGATTTTAACCAACAAAGCAATTGTTCTATCACCAATGAATAAAGGTGCTGTTGGAACCCAACAACTCAATTACAACCTTCAAGAACTTTTAAACCCAGTACAAAAATTATCTTTAACGCATTCTGGTACAACATTCAAACTTCATGACAGAGTTATGCAAGTTAGAAATAATTATGATAAAAAAGTTTTTAATGGTGATATTGGAACTATTCAAACTATTGATCCAGAAGAAAAAATATTATCAATAGCTTTTGATTATACAAATGCTATCTACTCTTTTGATGAACTGAGTGAACTAACTCTTGCCTATGCATTAACTATTCATAAAAGCCAAGGATCAGAATATGATGCAGTGATCATTCCAATTTTCATGCAACATTTCACCTTACTTCAAAGAAATTTATTATATACTGCAATTACTCGTGCAAAAAAATTATGCTTTTTCATTGGACAACCAAAAGCAATTGCTATGGCTGTTAAAAATAATAAAACAACTGAACGTCTTAGTTTCCTAGCTCCTTTTTTAACTGAGGATATATCATGTCGATAATAAAAAAAAAATTAGTGGTATCTTTTTTATTATTGGTAATGTCTACTTTTAGCACAAAAGCTATTTCATCAAAAAACCCTTTTACAATTATGATTGATCCGGCTGGAGATGCAAAGCACACAGGAAGATTGATTCAGGACACCCTTGAACGAGGAATATCTTTGCAATGCGCAGAAGCTTTAAAAATAGCACTTACTAAGAATGTTGAAAATGTTCGAGTTATTCTTACAAGAGTCCCAGGTGAAACAATACAGCCACTTCAAAATGCATCTTTTGCAAACAGACTTAATGTTGATCTTTATCTCAGTCTTTATTTTTATAATGAACTAGAAACTCCAGCTCATGTAACGGTTTATCATTATCTTGAGAACCCTATAGTAGATTCTTGGCACAAACCAATCAAACTGTTTTTTTATCAAACCAACCAAGCTCATTTACCAGAATTAAAAAAAACAAAAGAATGGGGGCTTACTATTTTAAACGTCTTGCAAGATCAAAAAATAGTCAAATTTTTTAAACCCCAAGGATTGTATGGAATTCCATTTAAACCATTACTTGGGATAAAATCACCTGCAATTGCTATTGAAGTTGGACTTAAAAACAAATCAGACTGGCAAGAAATCATCAATCCTTTGGTCATTGCAATTGAAAGAATTATTAAATGAACTACATTCAAAAGATGAGTCTTCTTATTTGCTCTTTCGTTATCGGTCTTTTATTTCATGCTTACCAGCAAGAATGGTTTGTTCTTCTTGTATCTCATAAAAACAATTACGAACAAACAATAACAACAGATCATACATTTCAACAAAAAAAAATCATTCTTTCTTTTTGGAAAAATAATAAATGGCATAAAGAGTCTACTCATATTATTTGGTCTTCTGAGCATACTCAAAATATAAAATCAATTACAAATAATTGGTTTATTTTACTTGAAGATGAAAAAATAATTGAAAATGACATGCAAGCTCTGTCTGCTGTTATATCAGGATCAAAAGAACTTTTGTTATCTTTAAACAAAAATCCATTTAATCAACAAGATTCAACTTTTGTAAAATTAATGATTATTCAGGGTCTTTTAAAAACATTTAAAGAAAATAAATTGCCTATTCAATCAGTTCGCTTTTTAATTCATCATCAGATTTTCAATGATGATCATTTAAATTTCTCAGTTTCATGGCCAATAACAGGCTACGCATAAAGTATGCATATCTATTGACATAGTTAAGATGAATTTATTTATTATTATATAAAAAATAATAAATACAGGAATTTTGATGTTTCATCGTTTTTTTACAGATCACCAATTATCACTTTTTTTCAAAAAAGCATCTTTAATGAATCTTTTGTGCTTGCTTGCAAACATAATACATAATAGATATTATCCTCAATACAAAACGATGAGCTATGTTATTGACAACTTTAACAACTTAAGTTTGTTTATTACCTGTATCATTTTAGTATCGCAATTAATTTTCATATTCAGAAAAAATCATGTGATTTTAATACATAGATATAACTTTATAGCAAGTACTATTGAAATAGTTATTTCAACTTTTTCAATATGGATTGTAACCATCAACAATAATATAGAAGATGATATTACAATTTTTTTCAGCAAAGCTTCTGTAAATTCTCATGATCCTAAAATCATGATAGTCTTATTAATAGTACTACTTTTACTATTAATTAATTTTTTTTCAACATTAAAAAGATCGACTCAATCTATTGATTCAATTAAAATGATTCGTGAGAATGTTTATCAAGTTTTCTATAAACATATATTCATTTTAATAATCATTATTGGAATTTTCAATTTCAATAAATTAGAAGAATTTTCACATACACTGCTTACTAAAAATAAAAATTCTTTCTTGTTCAGTATAACAATTTTAAAAATCATAATTCCTTCTTTTTGGTTTTTATGGATATCATGGTGTTTTTATAAAAAAAGAAATCATATAAAAAAATTCTTTAAAAAATTCTTTAAATATAATGATTATTGACTTTTGCTTTTTTGATTTTTTATCTTTAAAGAAAAAGAGGAATTTTATGGATCTGAAGACTTCAATTAATAATCATTTATTTGAAATATTTAAAATTGCGACAACTTTACATATGATTTTGATGTTATTAGCAATAATTATTAATTATTTCTTCCCTGTTCATACGACTTTTCACATGATAACAACTAAAACAATTACACTAACAACCATGGTGACAAGTATTATTCTGACTATTAAATCTATTCACTTTTTCATGGTTGACCACAAAAATTATTTAAAAAAACACTCAATTACTGCATTTATGATAGAATCTATCATTTTTATAATTTCATTTTTTGTTATTTTTTTAAATGAAAGAATAACAAATCAATTTATTTTATTTATGAGTAACTTATCAGCTAAAGTTTATCATAACAAGCTTACATTGCTCATTATTTCAATTATAGTTTATTTAAACTTAGAACTTTATAAAATTTTCAAAACAAAAAAAAGATCAATCAAAAACAGATCAGTTTCTGAAATAATTAGATTTCATCTTGCTGACCTTATATTAAAGTTAGTTATTGTATTTGGATCTTTTCTTACAATCTTACATCCAGTATCAATGATATCAGAAGAGTTTGAAATACAACAATTTAACACCTTGATTTATCGTCAAGCAACGAAGTTTTTTTTTCAATACATACATATAGCTTTTATAGCTTTCGTTGTGATATCGATAACGAGAGGTGTTCATTTTGTATATAAAGATGTTATAGATAGTAAAATTAATTAATAAAAAGGAGAAGTAATGTTTGAAAAATTTTTTAAGAATATATCAATAGAGTCACAAGGAATGATTTCATTAATTTTAGGTGCTATTTTAATATTAGGCACATTGGGAAAATTCGAAATTCTACAAAGCATCTTGAACTCAATTATGATTTTAGTTGGATCAATACTTGTAGTTTGGGGGTTTTATAATGGAAATGGTTATCAAAGAATCAAAGAATTCATTAATAAACCTAAAGAAAAAAAATGAAAATTAATTAAAAAAAAGCTGAGTGAAATAATTATTTCACTCAGCTTTTTTTTAATTAATTTTCATTTTTAATACGCAAAACCGGTTCTGCGATCTGCATTCCTTCTTTGCTTAAAGCTGCTGCTATTAACAATCTTATATCACTAGCAATTCCCCATTGATTCAATGTATTACCAGAGCTAATAAACCCTCGGACCATAAACTTATATCCATGATCACTCAAATCATCTAAACGAATAATAGGTTCTGGTAGTTTTAATACATCTGAATGATCTTGAAGAACCTCACTCAACATTTCCTTAACTCTCACAGGATCTGTATGAAATGGTACCGTAAAAATAATATCTGGAAAGGCTATATATCCCCGTGTATAATTCCAATTAGATAAAGATCTTTTTAATATAATTGAATTAGGAACAATAATTGTTACAGAATTTTTTGTTCTTAAAATAACAGCTCTTGGAGTAATTTTTTTAACAACTCCAATAATATCTTTATCTAATTTAATATAATCTCCAACTTTAATAAGACGTTGAACTAAAATAAAAAAGTAAGCAACGATGTCAGCAAGGAAATCTTTAAAGCTCCAACCAAATGTCAATAAACCAAAACCTAAAACCCACAAAGCAACTGACCCTAAACCTTCTCTGACAAATCCAATTAAAATTGTAATAACGATAATAAGATATCGAGATATGGTAATAATAGTATCTTGAATCCCTGGATCAACATATTGAATTTCAAATACTTTCTGTAAAATGTATCGTTTCCACAGAAAGGCAAATAAATATCCCATGAAAACAGATATAACTAAACGAATGCATCCTGCTACACGTAAATATTCAATTTTAGTTCCTGTAGCACCACCATAATAAGTGAAAGCAGGATAACTTAAAAACTTTTCGATCTGAGCATATAAAATAGTATATCCCCAAAGATGTGCCATTAATAATGCTAAAAAACCAAAAGAAATAATAGAAAGTGAAACTATAGAAATAGCATATGACGCTTTCGCATATTCAAATCGCTCCTTTAATCCAAACTCTCCTCGATCTTTAAAAAACATCCATGATAGAATCATTTTAATGCTCATATGCATAAGATAAATCAATGCAAAAAGAATTATAGACATCGTACTATTTAAAATCACATACCAGATCAAATGCCCATATCCACCAAGATATGGATCACTTAAAATTAAAATCATGACGCAAAACAATGAAAGTAAATAATAATAGCTATCAATGAGATTGTTTAAAGTATCAAGATAAACATTATTTTTCGGTATTAAATTTAACAACTCTTCTTTTTCTATAGAAAAGACAACTGATATAAATATCACAACATGATAAAGTCGTAATAAAATAATAGGAAATTCAGATTTTTGATAAAGCATGACGAGCATAAACATTTTTCTAAAGAAAAGTATGGTAATTGTTGAAGCTGAGAAAAAAGAAAATATCCATATAAATCTTTCTTCAAAAGATTGTCCCAATAAAACATAATCAATAGAACGATTGAATTTTACCAGATAAAATAAAAATACTCGTGACATATACGTAAGAAAGAAAATTGAAAATCCATAAAAAATCAAGGTGAATGCAATAGATAGTTGATACATATATATATAAGCAAATAGTAAAAACCATACAAAGAGAACCGCAAGCGATTGTTGTAAAAATCCACAAATAACTGCGAGTATACGACTTAAAACAAAAACTCCTTGTTTTTCTGAGTCAATCAACATAAAACCATTGAAAAGTGCTGGTAAAATCGTTTGTAAAGACAAGTAAATGAAATACAAGAAGATAAACATTAACAGATAAAAGAAAAGGTCAGTGAAAGAATTTGTAGCCAGATTATAAATATCATTAACAATTGTTGTATGCACAATATATTCCATTAAAATACTGTACACATTTTGAGCAAATGTAATTAAGTTTGGAATAATCTGTGTGAAACCATCTATAGTTACTGCTCGATTTGATCGATGCCAAACCCCAATTAAATCTAATTCTTGTAATATAAAGTTTACTAAATTTAATGACTCTTCTTTTTCTTCAATTAAAGATGAATATTGTTCACTAATTTTCAAAGAAAGATCTCCTTGAACTTCTACTGCTTTTGAAGCCTTTGAAAGAAATGCTAGTCCTTCATTATGTTTTCTTTGATTTGCAGCAACATCTTCTGATTTATAAGACTTGAATTCCTTTTGATCTTTTTTAATATTATGCAATTTCTTATACTGATTTTTAATAAAATCATGAATTTCTTCCATGCGATTTTGATACAATTTTATAGTATCTTCTATGGAATTCTTTAAGTCTTTATATTTTATGCGTTCTTTATCAAGTTGATCACTATCACTAAATTTAGCTTGTGTTATTGAATATAAAGACTGAACAGAATCTTCTAATACTTGTGCATGTGTAATCTTACTATCAAGCTTTAATAGTTCTATTTTAACATTTTCAACTTGTTGCTCTAAACCAATAATATTAACCTGTTCTAAAGCTACTGAAAATGCTACAAATCCTTCGCTAATCGAATTGATCGTAAATTCCCATTCTTCAATTTGACGAACATTGCTTAATGAATACTTATAACGATCAGCTATTTTTTCAAGCTCTTGCTGCTTGTATGTTTTTTGCAATGTAAGATCAGTTCGTTTTTTCATCAAATCAGCTTTTAAAGCTTGAAGATCTTTTTTAACGTCTTTATTTTCTTTTTGATATTGCAAAACATCATGCATATCAACTTTCATACGACTTCTAATGTTAATAAGATCTACTTCTAACTTACTTACTTTATTCGTCATAACAAACATTTGAGAATCTAAAAAATCAATTGTTTTTAAATATGATTCAATTTTCAAACTTGCAAAATCACGCTCTTGCAACAAAGTTTCTTTTTCTAAATCAAATAAATTAAGATGATTTTTGCTGTCTGATGTTGATTTTTTAAAACTTTCAATCACTTCAATTAAAGACTTTATCTCTTTATCTTTAATCGTAACAATTCCCTCAGTGCGAGCAATTACAGACTCTTCATTTTCTTTTTTTGTGTGCAATCGAGATACTTTTTCCTTTTCAAGCATAATTTGATGCGTCAATTTTTGTAGATCAGAAAATGCATATAAAGACTTTTCTTCAATTGAACTTTCATCATCAATTGATTTAAAGTATTTATCTAAATATTCTATATGAAACTTTATAGTTTCTGCAATTTGCTGACGAACATCACGAATTTCAGGCAAGAATTGATATTTTTTATTAAGCAAATCAAGCTTTTTTGATAAAAAATCATGAGAAGTATTGTGAGAGTCTGCTAAATCAGACTTCGTAACATCAATATCATTTTTAAGGCTATGCATTAATTTATCTAATGCTTCGGCTAGTTGTTTTTCTTTATCCAACATCGACCTATATTCCATCTGCAAAGCATCAAGCAAATTTTTCTTTTGCAAAGAATTTTCACCAATGAAGAATTTTATTTGAGATGTTGATGAGGGTAAAACAGATTCTTTAATCGTATCAATACCTACTGACTGAAGATGTAATCCATAAAAGTATGTTGGTAATGTTGTTAACAACAAAATAATAGAAATAATTTTTTTCATAGCATTCCTAATGATATTAGCTTTCTACAAACTCTTTTTATTGCTTACCTTAGTACAGAAAACTTCAAGGTTCAAGAATTATTTTATGATGCTATTTTCTAATCACCGTTCCAGCAATAATCAAGGCTTTTATTTAATAAAATATCAACATCTTTTGAGTATAATCGATACTCCTGCATAACAATTTGATATAATTTTTTATTTTCAGGAAAAACGCCTATATATAAAAAAATCTTTAAGAGATAAATCTTTTTTTGTTGAGTTGATAAGTTTTCAAGACCTTCATACAAAGACATAATAATCATGAAAACTTCTGGCATAGCTGTTGCGGTTGGAAAAAAAAGAAGAGATAATTTTAAAACATCATGAATAAAATAAAGATCACAAGTTGCGCTATTAAAAGGAACATAATATGCATCAACAAAATCACACTGATAAGATGATTGTTGTTTTTTAATATTACAATAAATTAATGATCCGTTACATAAAAATGATGCCTGTTGTTTTTCATGTACGTAAAAACTGATAACACCTAACTTCTCATGAAATATAGTTACCTTGTTTCTTTTCGGAAAATAATTTTTCAAAACTAAAGCTTGATGTATCAAAAGTCACCTTAAATAAAGACTATGTAATATAATTGTACAATTTTATCATATTCGCTAAAATTGCAACAATCTAATTTATAAATTAAGTTATAACTAATTTAAAAAAATAAAGGAATTCTATGAAAATTGTATGCTTATCGATTTTATCTTTTATTATGCTATCAAATAATCTTTGCTATGGATCAGAATCGAAAAAAGGATGGAAGTTTCCTGTTGCAAATGCAATTGGAAGTTTACTTACGAGAAAACCTACGGAAAACCTAAAAGGGAATAAATCAGCTGGTGATCTTAAAGGATGGATTCATGATATTGATGTTTCAACAGACACAACAGGATTAAAAGAAAAACATGAACCTGTATTAGCAAGCATAAAAAGCAGTTCTCATCAACCTTTAAAATCTACTAAAAAAGAAACCACCATAGAATTATCCCTTAATCCTACAGTAGATACTACCAAAAGTCCTCTTCAACCTAATAAAATTTCATATGAAAACATTCCAGTGGCAACAGGACAAAGTAACAGCAATGCTGAAATTACCCTACCAAATCAACCGATTGTAGAAAAACCCCTGCAAGAAGAACAAGGTAAGTCTTTCGGTCATTTTGTATACCTTTGTTGTGGAGGCTGTTTAAAACAATTGAACAATTCAAATGATCCTGAAGATCATAAAAAAAAAAATAGTGTTTATTAAACAAAATTAACTTTTTATCCTTATAAATATAGGGTATTTCAAAGTAATTTATAGATTTAAATTGGCAAAAACGGTATCCTAAAAGAAACATATCATTATTTAAAATATGAAAATTTTATCAAATAAGGAATTTTTTAAAGATGAATCAAGATAAGATAAGAAACGTTGCTATTATAGCACACGTTGATCATGGTAAAACAACCATGGTTGATGAGATATTCAAACAAAGTGATTCAATGCAAGCTCATCATGTTATTGAAGAGCGTTTAATGGATTCGATCGATCTTGAAAAAGAACGTGGTATTACAATTAAATCAAAAAATGGTTCTTGTATGTACAAAGACTATTTTATTAACATCATCGATACACCTGGTCACGCTGACTTTGGTGGAGAAGTTGAACGCGTACTTAAAATGGCTGATGGCGTATTGTTTCTTGTTGATGCTGCAGAAGGCCCAATGCCTCAGTCTTTCTTCGTTTTAAAAAAAGCTGTTGCATTAAATTTACCAGTTGTTGTCGTTGTTAACAAAATTGACAAAGAAACTGCTCGTATTGAATGGGTAATTGATCAAGTTTTTGATCTTTTAGTTGGACTTAATGCTCCTGATGATATTTTAGACTTTAAAGTAGTTTATGCTTCTGCTAGAAATGGTTGGGCTACAACTGATTACAATGTCAAAACAGATAATATTAAAGCAATTTTCGATGCAATGATAAATTATATTCCAGCTCCACAAGGTGATCCTAAAGGACCATTCCAAATGTTGGTAAGTTCTATTGATCATTCTGCTTTCATGGGACGTCTTGCAATTGGTAAAATTACATCTGGATCAATCAAGATTGCTGATAATGTTGTTGCTGCAACAGAATCTTTCAAGAGTCCTGCAATTCGTGTTTCAAAATTATTTCATTTTGAACGTAACAAACACATAGAAATGGAATCAGCATCTGTTGGTGAAATTATTGCAATCGCAGGTTTTAAAGATGTTTTAGTGGGACAAACAGTAACAAGTTCAGTTACTCCTATACCATTACCATCTTTTCAAATCGATCCGCCAACAATTTCTATCCGATTCTTGCCTAACGATTCACCTCTATCAGGTCAAGAAGGCGAATTTATTACAAGTCGTCAACTAAGAGACCGTTTACACCGTGAACCATTAACTGATATTGCTATGCAAGTAGAAGATGATGGTCTTGGATTTAAAGTTTCTGGTCGTGGAGAATTACACATTTCAATCTTCATCGAAAAATTACGTCGTGAAGGTTATGAATTCCAAGTATCACGTCCTGAAGTTATTTTCAAAACTGTAAATGGGAAGAAACTAGAGCCATACGAAATGGTTACTATCGATGTTTCAACTCAATATATTGGTAAAATAATTGAAGCTATGGGTGCTCGTAAAGGTACAATGGAAAACATGGCTGAAGATGGTCTTATGACTCGTCTTCTTTATAAAATTCCGACTCGTGGTATTCTTGGATATCAAGCAGATTTCATGATGGATACCAAAGGTATGGGTGTTATGAGTTCAGCTTTTGAAGAATATGGTCCATATAGTGGCGAAATCAAAATCCGCCAAAATGGTGTGTTGGTAGCTATGGAAAGTGGCAAAACAACAGCATATGCACTTGAAACTTTATCTGATCGTGGAGTTCTTATTTTAGGTTCTGGCGTAGTAATCTACGAAGGACAAATTGTTGGAAAGCATTCACGCGATAATGACTTAACAGTAAATGCTTGTAAAGGCAAAAAACTGACAAACATGCGTGCTTCTGGGTCTGATGATTCAACTTACTTGACTCCTCACTTACAAATGACACTTGAGCAATGTTTATCATTTATTGTTGATGATGAACTTATTGAGTTTACACCTAAGTCAATTCGTTTAAGAAAAATGATCTTAAATGAAGGCGAACGTAAACGTCAAAAGAAAAATTAATCTGAATTTATTTTCATAGATTAAGTTTAATAAAGAAAGAGGTGCTATATAAAAATATAGCACCTCTTTCTTTATTAAATTATCGAATATTATTTACGAGAATGATGTTGCTGAGTTGATCCATTTGAACCTTCTTTTATACAAGTACATTTACCATGACCTGTTGGATATGACTCCTGTCCTTGGTTACAACTTGCTGGACATGATTCTGAATCATCTGACTTTGAATGATCTTGCTGAGTTGATCCCATTGAACCTTCTTTTATACAAGTACATTTACCATGACCTGTTGGATATGATTCCTGTCCTTGGTGACATTTTGCTGGACATGATTCTGAATCATTTAATTGTGAATTATGATGCGATTGATTATTTGATGCATCTGAATGATGATGTGAGCTATGATGTGATTGCACAACAACAGCATCATTCATCTGATTATCAGAATAATATTGCATGCCTTTATAGATAACAAGGCCTGCAACTAAAGCAACCAAAATAATTCTCATATGTTTATTTTCCATTTTCCACCCTTTTTTTTTAAAAACCTAACCCTATTTTAGAATGAAGATAATACATTTGATTATGAAAAATCAATAGTTCATTTTCAACAAAACAAGAGATTGAAAATTCAGGCTAATATTTATCCGGAGTTTCTCATAAAATAAGAAATTCCTGATACATATTAGTTTAAATATGATTGATTATTAACTGCTCAATGAACCTAATAAAGCTTTATATGTGATTGCACAACAACAACATCATTCATCTGATCATCAAAATAATATTGCATGCCTTTATAGATAACAAGACCTGCAACCAAAGCAACCAAAATAATTCCCATATGTTTATTTTCCATTTTCCACCCTTTTTTCAAAACCCTAACCCTATTTTAGAATGAAGATAATACATTTGATTATGAAAAATCAATAGTTCATTTTCAACAAAACAAGAGATTGAAAATTCAGGATAATATGTATCCGGAGTTTCTCATAAAATAAGAAATTCCGGATACATATTAGTTTAAATATGATTAATTATTAACTGCTTAATGAATCTAACAAAGCTTTATTTGTTACCGAAGAACCCAGAAGAACTTCTATTAAAGCTTGTGGATCTTTGCTTCCACCGTGTGATAGCAACAATTCATATATTTTTTGACCAACCTGATGATTTGTGATGCCATTCTCAGAAACATACTCGAACAGTTCTGCCGCTAAAACCTGAGACCAAACATATCCATAATAGTAAGATCCGTAGTTTATGAGGTGTGCAAATGAAGTCTCAAAATAATCTTGAGAATTATATTCAACATCAGGTCGAACCTCTTTATATATTTTTCCAACAATTTCATGAGGATCTTGTGCTCCATGAGAACAACCAAGCTCAAGTGAAATCAGTGAAAGTAAACATTGTCGCTCGAGTAAACTTGCCCGGCCAAACTTTTCTGCAGAAATAATTTTTTCTATCATTTCATTTGATAACTGCTTTTTAGTTATATAATGTTGGCTAAACATTTTGACCATTTTAGGATTATCCATCCACATTTCAAAAAGTTGCGCAGGAGCTTCTACAAAATCTCGAGGGACTTTGGTACCTGCAATATCAACAAACTCTGTTGCGCCAAAAAGTTCGTGCAATCCATGCCCAAATTCATGTAATAAAGTTTTTACATCATTGAAATTAAGTAAAGTTTCTTTATTTTCTGGAGCTTTCGTAAAGTTAGTTACAATAACCGCAAGACCACTACAGGCTACATTACAATCATCATGAATCGTTGGAATAACACTCATCTGATGTGCTTCATCAGACTTTCCTGGACGAGCATATAAATCAAACACCAAGTACCCAATGATTTTATTTTTTTTCAGTAACCTAACCTGTATAGATATGAGATCTTTATGCCATAACCCTGTATCTGATATAGATTCGAATGAAAGTGCAAAAAATTGAGAAAATTGTTTTTGTAGTTCATGCATCACATGAGATAGCGGGAAGTATTGGGATAGTTCCTGCTCATTGATATCAAAATATTTTTTACGTTCTGATGTTTTTACAAAAGCTTCATCCCAAGGCTCTAGTTTGCCTGACCTCGATAATTTTACTGACATTGGTAAATCTTCACGTAATTTCATTAAATCTTTTTTCGTAATTTCATGAGTGTATTTAATAATATCATTAATAAAGTTACGCGCACGTCCAACACTTCCAATCATTAATGATGAACATTCATACTCCGCAAAATTTTCATATCCAACAATATTCGCGTATTTATTCTGTTCTGTTATTAAGCTTTTAAGTGTTTTTAAATTTTGTGGATACGTACGTTTATTAAATGCTATAAAAAATTTCTTACGAGTTTCTGCAATCGTACAATTTTCTAATACGGCAAAAAATGATTCATAATTAAGTGGAATATTATATCCTTTTTTATTTTTTTCCCACTCGTTTAAAAACTGATCCGGAACTCCTGTTAATTCTGATCGGCTTAAATCTATAGATTTTCTGTTGTTTGAAATTTGATAAGAAAACTCACCTTTTAATGAAGAAATTTCTTTCGACAACTTGCTTAATCGTTTTATTTTTTCTGCCGAAAGATTTGTACCTTCATGCTCTAATCGATTAATAGTTTTTTGTAAAAATAGTCGAACCGAGACCGATTTACTTTGATCATCATTACCAAAATGTGCATAATCCTGAAACGCATCTAAAATGATTTTATTTCTGACTAAATGATCTGACTGATACTGTTCTAGATTTACAAGAGCATGATGTGCTGCAGATTGTACTGATCTATCCGGAGTCAATGCAGCCAATGTTGATAAAATTTGTTGATTCATAACAAATTTAAATTTTGCATTATCGTAAGCTCTGACCGTGTTGTAAAATGTTCGCTGTTTACCAGAAAGATCTTGTAACCTCTGAATCATTTCATTCATTACCATTACTGATTTTTTTTCTAAATCATAAACCTGCTGGGTATTTTTTGGAAAAGCATCAACAATAAACTCCCAATCCAAACGACTACATAAACGCATCTCTGGACTTTTCACATAATGACAGCCCGCAAAAAAAAATAAAAACATCATTAAATATAATTGTTTCATTTAGCATCCTTGATCTTTAAAAATCATGTTATATCAGTTCATGCTATCACAAAAAAATAAGAGTTCTCAACAAAAATATATCTTTACCTTAAAAGAAAAACCCAAAGAGAATTAATATAAAAAATAAAATGAAACCAAAAACAAAAAAAATATAACTATTTTTATAAATTTCTTGCAATCTTACCCTCAATCAAAATATATTAATAATAAGCACAAACATAAACTATCCTTATAGTGAAGAACATGTTGTAGATTTACAAACATGGTATGCACAATCTGAATTAAAGGATGAAGTAAAAAAAGGAGAGGGATTACAATGACAATAAAATTAACTTTATTAATTAAACTACTTTTCACCACCTCCCTGTGCTATATGATTGAAAAACAACTTCATGATACGAAAATCAAACAAAGCAGCAAAGAAACTCACCAAAATATTTATTATCTGAATAAATAAATATTTTTACTCTTTTTAGAGTTTTCTATTTTTTCTATTTTTTCAAAAAAAACATTTTAATTTTTTCCTTGCATTTTTAAACATTTCCGATTTATCATTCAAATATATTATTTTCTTAAAAAGGGATGTGTTATGAAAAATATGAAGATGTTATCATGTTTACTGCTTATTTCAGCAGCAAAACTCAACTGTTCTGAACCTAAAGTTAATGGTTTTAAGGATGCATTAGTTTTAGCTACTAAACTTCAAGAAAAATCTTACGAACAGCGAGAAGAAAGAGTATCAAGAGCTGCAACTGATGCAACACAAAATAGCAAAGCAAGAATGACAATCAATTCACTTCTTAGTCACATATCTGAATTAAATGATAAAATAAGCACTTTAAACCAACAAGGAATTGAAGAAGAAAAAACAGAAAGAACGCAAGAATTAGTAGCAGAAGCACATGCTAAATTTATAGAAATTGAAAAATATAGAAATTTTTTAGCTAGTAAAGAGCATGCAGCTGGTGTTGAAAATGCAATTGATGCAGCTAACGACAAAAGAGCTCAAGATGATATTGCAAACTTACAAAATCATAATGAAAAACTAAATGAAGAGTACCTTGCAAAAAAAGAAACTGCACAAATAGCTAAAAACAATGTTGAAGTTGAAAAAAGACAAGATGAACTAGCAGAACAGCTTGAAAAAGGAGTAAGCGCTCCTAAAGCAGAGAAATTGCGAGATATGCTATCCAAATTACAAGAAGAAGTAGAAGCTAACAATGCTAAAATTGTAAAATTTGCTCAAGATGGAAAAATATCAAAAGAAGAAGCTAAAAGATCTGCAAAAATAACAAACCATATTAATAGTAAAGAAGATAAAATTGATGCTTTAGAAGCAATGCTTAAACATCTGCCTGGAGTGTCTGAAGAAGACAGTGAAGAAACAGGAAGACTAGGAAAAAAGCCTCGACAAAGATTAAATAAAAGAACTAAGAAAGTAAGAAAAAATCAACAATTTATTGAAAATTTAAAAGCTGAAAATACAGAACTAGCTGAAGATGGATATCTAAAAGGTAAAAATAGCAAAAAAATAAACCTTAATTTAGAAACAATCAATCTACTTAATAAGGATATCAATGAGTCTGAGTTAACAGAAGAGATGGAAAGTAACAAGCTTTTAATGGGTACCTTAAAAACTTTAGTTTCAGAAGCTAGAGATGCTGAAGATAACGGTAGTGATACAAAATCAATTGAAATAGAATTCTCTCAGCAACTATCTTTCTACTTCTCTACTTTTGGTGAAGTCTATAGCGTAGGTGATAAAGAAAATCCTGTTAACTATATTGCAAGTGTTCAAAATAAATACGAGCTTATTGCAAACCAACAAGAACTTCTAAAAGTAATGCAAGAAGCTCAAGGTATATTTAATAGTAATAAAAAAGACGATGTTAAAGTTACTGTTCCTCAAGGTGATGTAGAACTAAAGCTCAACTTAGATGAAATCAAATCGATGATGTTAGCTGAAAAAGCTGGAAAACGTCTTTTATCTATGATTAAAGACGCTCGTAACTCAATCAGACAAAATCACAAAGATGGAGATTTATTAAGCCTGCTTAATGATGCAAAAAAGGATGTGATAAAGAAAGAAGCAGTTGTTGCTAAAAATGAACAAGCATTAGGTAATAGTCAAGATAAGTTAGCTGAAGCTCAAGCAAGAGCAGAAAGACTTGCAGCAGATAATAAAAAAAATAAACAAGATAAAAAAGCTGAAAAGAAACTTGAAAAATCAGACAATAAGGAAGAGCAAGCAGTAAATGATCTTGCAGAAGCAAAAGTTGATCTTCTAGAGAGTCGAGAAGCTTTGGCAACAATGCAAATCAGTTTCAATACTGCGGCTCAAGTATTATCTGACTTAATAGAAGAGTATATCAGTATCTGTGGTGTATATGCTAAAGAAGGAAGATCTTACTGGGGAAGTTTCTTTAAATCAAAGACTGGTTATGCTGCCTTTACAGGTAACCCTGCGATTCGTAATAAATTTGATGTAGATCAACATCTAAGTGAATTAGATAATCTTATCTATCCACAACTAAAGGATGCATTAGAACCTTTAGGCGCTCAATCTGAAGGTGCAATAGCTAATTCAGAATCAGATGCTGTAAGCAAATATAAAAATTATTATAAACCTATGATAATAACTGTTTTAACTCCAGAAGGATCTCAAGACTTCAGTTTACGTCAAGTAGATGCTTTACTTAAAGTATAAAACTGATAAGTAAAAAAAGAGGCTGCTACATAATTGTAGCAGCCTCTTTTTTATATTTTTTTTCAGACACTTTTAAACCACGAGTCATTTTTATAACTTCAACCCTATAATTTATTTTGTTGTGAATTTTAATAAAACAACCTTTTTCATTCTCTTTTTATAAAGTTTCTTGTCTTCTCAAATCTTTTTAATTTATGATTCAAATATATTATTAGATTTAAAAGGAACTTTTATGAAAAATATGAAGAAGCTATTTTTATTACTCCTGATTACAGCAACACAACTGAATTATTCATCTCAAGCAGTGCAAGATGATTTTGATCAAGCAGTTGATCTTGCTGATGATTTTAAAGAAGAAACTCAGCGCGATGAAGATCTTAGATCACAAGGAATTTATTCATTTACAAAATCTCGTCTGCTCAAAGCAATCGACCTTGCTAATGATTTCAAAGAAGAAACTCAACATGATGAAGATCTCAGAACTCAAAAAAACTCTCCCCTAAAAGCTCCCGTAGATATACCTTTAGATACAAAAAAACAAGTTCAGGCATTATCAACGGATGAGCTGTACCAAGCTTTACCTAACTTATCGAATAAGCAACTTGGCTATCTTTCAGCGGTTCAGTTAAATGGATCATCGGCTGCTCAATTAGCAAACTTCACCGAATCTCAAGTCCATGCCTTAAGTAAAGGTA
>Ga0209390_10001838_pt1 | contig 39227 bp, 40 predicted proteins | sample BON01_FD_187212 | JGI IMG/M metagenome (GOLD analysis project Ga0209390, IMG submission 187212) | Freshwater microbial communities from Lake Bonney liftoff mats and glacier meltwater in Antarctica - BON-01 (SPAdes) (version 2) | ecosystem: Environmental > Aquatic > Freshwater > Ice > Glacier...
TTTGAGGGTCTTTACGTCCACCTTTCTAATCCTCTGCAAACAGGGATTGCTGATCAGGTATAGGGATACCCACTTCTTCGCAGTGCTTACGAATCAAAACCTCAACCATGTTGGCTACACTTCGGGAATCTCGGAGGGCCGCTTCTCTGACCGCCTCCTTCATGACCGGGTCTATGCGCAAATTCAATGTCGCGGATTTTTTCGGACTCAATCTCCAATCCCCCAATAAGGCATTCGTTACAATGTAACGCATACGTGGTACTTATTGAAAGACTTTCGATTGGCACCGTTGCGCGGTCAAGTAGACATTACCTATTCCCACACTCCCATCCGGATTGAAGCTGGCACCGCTCTATAGTGGGATACAAACGGATTGATAACCCCGCCAGAAATAATCACTGATCTATAGAGACTCTCGTCCGATATGGCGGGTTGCGTGAGATTGTTCAGGTGTATGCAGTGGCGAAGGAGTCAGCTGTCAATGAAGGGGAAATCCTGAAGCTGGTGAACTGGGCCGGATAGGCTGATTTGTCCAAGGAGCGGTCATTGGTGATTGGGTTACCTCAGTCTGTGGAATTAGTCGATCCGACAATATCGGAGAGGGGTTCAACGGCCATAAGTCTATCCTCAGTAACTTATGGAGATTGTCGGCGTGAAAGTTGGGAACCATCAAATCGTTCCAACAGTCACAGACGCATGGCAGAATAAATATCAGGCTGCGCAACCGACAAGTGCATTTCACGTGCCATTTCATCAGCAGCCTCGTTAAATACTTGGCAAGATTCAGTCCCTGTCAGCCCATATTCCTGCTGAAGTCCCTGCATGCCTATCTCGATGGCTCTGCGCCCAGTCTCATTCATGACTCTTGCATAATCAGGATTGCTATAAAGCTTATCAAAGTTGACTCCATTGGATTCTGCTATCCCAATTTCTTCTTCGTGAGCAGCGATGAAAGCATCGACAAAAGAAGTTAGCTCAACACCAAATTGGCGACAGTATTCAGGTCGTGTGATTAAGTTGACATAAAGAAATCCACCAAAGGTGTCTATTGCGACGGCGCGCTTTTGAGCGTCAGTTGTTTGGGAAGCTACAAGTTCGCCAGCTTTATCCGCACTTGCTTGCCTTACAGCTTCAGATGCATCTATTCCCGTTGCATTTGGGTTCTGCTCAAGAGCCTCGTCTATTATTTGATTCAATGTGTCAATTGCCGCATCTCCTTCCCTACTGTCAAACCAGTACTTAACGCCAGTGCTGACAGCAATATAAGCGACCACGAATGCGATTATGCGACCAAGAATTTTCAGTATCTTCATTATTTTTCCTCATTCCATGATAACGATTGGACTCGTCCAAGAGTCATCCTGCGCTACAATAGATGACGCATTCATACAGCGCTATTTATTTTTTGTATCCAAAAGTGGGTCGAAGGACCGCCCAAGACAACGTACCTTGTGAGGTGAAAGCGGAAGCTAAAACGGGATTCCAATCAGGCTAATTCCTGATTCCAAAATAATCCCCATCCATTCGGTTCAGCTCCGCGATAGCCCTTATGGCAGCCATGGCGGCGATGACTGAGTATAAATACGGGCGGTTCTGTCTATCATTTATCCTTGTGAAGGACGCTCTGCACCATGCTTGGATCAAAAGTTTTGGAGGGATGCTCCCGTTGCAATACCTCAAAGGCGGATTCGCCATTCTTTGAACTCGATATTGCGTCCACGATTTCCCCTATCGTGAAGTAACCACGATCCCCTTCGATTTTATCCACTTGTTTGATGAGACTTTCAATGCTTGCCACTTTTTCGCTCCTGTAGTTGATTGACCCGCTGTTCCAGATCTTCGAGTTTTTCCAGCTTTTGTCCCGCAAGAACTGCATTCAATAGCGATGCGGCCTCATCAGGCGGTAGCAGGCCACCGGCAACCGCAGATAAAACGCCAGCGGTGTAGTCTTTGGTGCTGTCGCCTTTTATGGCCAATTCAACGCAGACGGATCGGGCTTTAAGCGGAGGACAGACTCTTGCACACAGAAGGTTGAGGCAATTCTGGTCGCCATTCTTTGCGGCCTTTGCAACGTGATTCCAGAACTGAGGCTCACCGCCAAACTCGCTTTTTATAGATGCGAGTATCGGATTGGTGCGCCCCTTTGGCCTACCTGCGGGATTACCGCTTTTCCCCTTCTGAAATCTACCCACCTGAATCGCCTCCTGATAATGCCCTGTAAGTAATCCAATCCTGCCGACTGATTCTGTCAAGTTGGTCGGTGCTCAAAAAGGTACGGGATCACCCCAAGCATCGAAAGTGTGAGTAATTATGCCCAGTTGCCCAGCCTCGTCCGCTGACAACTTTGCGTCCGCTATCATTTTTGCAATAGCCTCTCTAGTTTCCCTACGGGCTTTATGTTTCACCGTTTCAGCTACGATATATTTTTCGAGAAACTTTCCTGCAACTGGACGCTCCTTGATGCACCGAGCCAACTGGGCGACGCAATTCCGATCGGGGTACAGATACTCGCGGCCCATATCGTCCTCATAGAGCTGTGGCAATCCTTTTATAGACTCGAACCCATCACGTTCCTTCTCTGTCATTGTGGCGACCCGTCCATTTGAATCACTGGAAATTGCTCCGTAGAACTCATCGAAGGTCGCATACCACTTGATCTTCTTAGTAAGTCGCGTTGGTATCCTGAGAATGGAATAGAACTGATTACCCATACTGTGATTCGCATAATGGGCGCAGAGCAGGTTCTTGCTGTCCTGCCAGATACACTCACCAACATCCTGCTTGCACCAGTCGCCATGACGCACAGTGTTAATAAGGTATTGCCCTACATAATTTTGCTTACCCATCATGTAATTCCTCTGATTGTTGCCGGGGCACCGCCCTGACTATGGTTGCTACGATTATTGAGTTTTGTGCAGCACTTGGGATTCGTGTATATCTTCATGTTCGATCTGTGGCGGGAAATGAAACGGTAGTTGTCGTCCCTCGTTAAACTGTAGTCCCTTCCCAAAATTCAGACCGATAGTGCCTTCAAACTCGCCGTTGCGCTGCTTAACGACTACGAAACGTTGATCTAGATGCTTGTCAACGTACTCTGCGTCCTGCGAACTCAGGGAATTGCCCGCCGTACGAGTGTGTTGAAGTCTGATTTTCTTCTTGTCTGCCCAGTGGATAATCACATTGTGAACCAGATCGGTAAGCTCTCCCGCACCTCGGACATCAAACTTAGTGGGGATATGTTCCTCTCCGCGCAGCTCAGGCTTACGCACATGACAGACCAGATGTATGTGTATCTGGAACGCCTTAGCCGTGGCACACAGCGCGTCGATAAACGCCTTCTCAGCCCCGCGTTCTCCGTAGGGCAGCCCACATTTGGTCAGGGAGTCAATCAGGATATGTTTGCAGCCCCATGCTCCGGCCATGAAGTACAACGCCCCCAGCACCCGGCCAGACTGGGTAGTGTCCAGCTTGTCGTAGTAGCAAAGGTTAAGGTGATTCCAGTTCGCCCAGTCCCTGATGAAGCTGTGAGCAGGATCGTTTGAGCCTGCGGCCTGCTGGCACATACGCTTCTGAGTATCCCTCACCGGCATCTCGAAGCTCATAATTCCGCAAGGTTCACCATTGAGTGCGAACCATTGCATTATCTGTCCACACGCCATGGACTTACGGTGACCATTCATACCGGCGTGGATCGTCACTTCACCGGGACGAAAACGGATCAGGTCGTGAGTCTTGGGCCACGGCAATTTGGCACCAGTCAGCGCCTGTCCGTTGCAGAAGTAATCGAGCAGCTCGTCCGTGTACGCATCCCCCCAAGCGATATTCTGGGACTCCTGTTGACCAAGAAACTCAAGCAGGGTTTTGTCGCTGTACTGGTGTTCATCGAATTGCTGAAAGTTCATATGATATGTTCCTCTACCCTGCCCTCGCCACGTTCCACGGCCCACCGTTTTGCGTTGGCCTCCCAAGTGCGGATCACCGCTCTCCAATCCTTGATTTTCTTGCCGCCAGTGAGCATCCACCCGGCTGCCTCATTTTTGTCAACGAAGTGTTCAGGGTCTATTGAGTTACCGCGCTCTTGGCAATACTGCGCAACCTGTTCAACAGTGGGGGGGATAAAGCGTTTGCGCTTATCACCTTCTTCTTCCTTGGTATGTTCTATTGTTTGTTCTTTGTACTTGGCTGCTGAGTCCAAATTGGATTTGGTGTCTGAGTCCAATTTGGAGTTGGCTCCTTTATCCAATTTGGCTCCAGTGTCCAAGTTGGTATCAGAGTCCAATTTGGAAGAACCGCTTTCAACGACACGATCCAGTCTGGCGGGAACTATCAATGTGTACACATTGCCACCGGTGAAACCGCGCTTTTTCTTTGTCAGCCACCCCTTCTCCACAAGCGATGTGGTGAGTTTCGATACTCTGGTCTTGTCTTTGATATTTGCTCGTTCGGATAGCGTTTCCAACCTTGGCCAGACGGTATCGGTGTTCTTACCGCGATAGGAAAAGAGCGCCAGCAATACACGCCGCTCAGGATCCGTCAGCAGGGCGTCTGTAAGGGCTTCTAAGGGGGCGATAAGCAACATAAAGCACCCCTCCTGCGCTGACGGTTAAATGCGTCAAATTCGACTTGAATCAGACATTCAGACAGATTTTTTTTCATGCGGCGATCTTCCACACCCATTTCCAGTGTCAGTCGATCCAGCTGCTGCAACACTTCGGGGCGACTCAAAAATCGATCAATGTCGATATCGTTTGCTAAATCACCTCGATCATTGAGCAGGGGGGCACCAGTCTCGGAGTCTGTGTAGAACTCGGACATGCCGCTGAACGGGGGCGCGTGGCGACGAATCATTTCGACCCCGCCATGTTGTTGAGCAACTGGAGCACTTTTAGTGCAGCGGTCTGGGCCTCGTCTACTAATTGAACGCTACCTAGACGGAGTCGACCTGAGTCCAAATCAGTAACCAACGCGAATATTTTCTTTCTGTATCCTTCGACAAGAGCTAGCTCATCGCGCTGAGGTTCTGAGGTTTGTGGATCTCCTGATCCGATAGCGCCAGTGGCGCAGGTTCGTTCCTCAAATTGCTCCAACCATTTATCCAAGGTTTCGCGCTCATAGAACACCCTGTTGCCAATTTTACGGTGTCGGGGGGCGGTGACTCCGGCAAGCCTTCCCGTGTGTCTCGAATTGCGGAGTGTATCGGGCTCCACTCGAAGAATCGGCGCGGCGTCATTTGTGTCGTACTGTTCGCTCAGTGGCTGCATCGAATCATCCTATTTACCTTTGGGACGCTGATGAACAGCGACGTCTGGCGAATGATTCTAAGAGAGTGAGGGTGAGGCCGACCAGCGTCTCCCTATGGTCTATTTTGGGACACGCTTTTGGGTCACGCTTTTAGCGAATGGCTAATCGGCGGACCGAATAGATTTGTTGTCTAATAGGGTTTGCCAAGCTTTCTTATATGTGGCGCCTGTAACATGCTGTGTCGATTCGATTTTTTTTCGGACTATTTTTCGCACACCTGAAGTGCCAGACTTGCTTGTGGGTAGACATTCTGGGTTGTAGCCCAATGCTTGGAGTGTATTAAGTATGGTTTGTTGTAATGCTTGGGGTCGGGAGATTGGCTTTATTGTTTCGACTGCTTGATCGGAGTCTCCTTCTGACGCCAATGCGTCGAACCGCTCCACTTCCGCAGGCATGAACAACCACTCTACATCACGGCCAATCCGAAAGTTCGGTGTCCGCACCTCGATCCCGCCGAGCTCTGCACTTAAATTCCCCACAAAGAGAGGCGATAGTTTTTCACCCTCGAATGTTTCAAAGCATACTGCGTAGGATTTTGGGACAGTGGGTAGAGGCTTTTTTTCACTTGTATACCTAGGCAGCTTCGGTGGCTTGCCAGTTTGAATTACGATTGTTTCTGTGCGCGCGCTCGATTCTGCGTCCGCTTCATCCAAAAATTGCAGGTAGCACCACTCACTGTTAGAAACCTCCATGCCGTCTTCGTGTAATAGTCGCAAAACTCCTTCAGACGGCAAAAAGGTTCCAGCTACTACATCATCGTAAAGGCAGAGTTGATACGCACCCCCAAGTTCTTTTTTCTGGATACTGGGTCGTAAGTTTTTTCCCTTCAATACAAAGTCGAGAATATCAAGCTCTGTGAGGTTCCACTTTTTGGCAAGAACTGGTATCCGGTAAAAAACAGGATCAGGCATATACGATTTCTCCGGTGAGCTCCATGAGACTTTAGCCCCTTAATGGCGCAAGCTACTACTTCCGCGAACTAAAACAGGCCGTTACCACATTACTGGCCTACACCTGCGCCTGCGCCTTTAGGATGTCCAAGTAGTCTGCCCAACGCTGCATCATCTTCGCCCGCGCTTCAAGGTGGGACGTCCTGTTATACGCCCTACCATTGGCATCTGTCACGGCATGGGATAACTGGTGCTCAATCCAGTCCGCCCGATAACCCAATACCTCATCCAGCAATGTGCGGGCAGTGGCACGGAAACCGTGGGGGCACACCTGTTCCTTTGTGTAGCCTATGCTCCGCAGTGCCACGCGCACCGCATTGTCTGACATGCAGCGACTCGCGCCTCTTGCGCTGGGAAACACATAGCGGCCGCGGTGTTCAGTCATTGGCTGTAGCTCGCGCAGCAGAGATAATGATTGGGCACTCAGTGGAACGATGTGCGGCTCCCTCCGCTTCATCTTTTCGGCGGGAATCTCCCACTGTTGGGCAACCCAGTTAATTTCCTTCCACTCCATAGCTCGGATTTCACCGGGCCGCTGGAACAGCAAGGGGGTAAGTAAAAGAGCTGTTTTAACGATAGGTGTCCCGTAGAAACCTTCCATTGCCAACAGCAAGCGGCCCAATTCTGCGGGGACGGTTATAGCAGCTCGGTGCTGGCACTGGCGCGGTGTCAGCGCGCCTTGCAGATCAACGCATGGATTTCGCGGGGCCCGGCCTGTGACTACGGCATATCGGAAGATTTGACCGGCTATCTGACGAGCACGGTGGGCTGAATCAAGCGTGCCCTTAGTTTCAGCTCGCTTCAGAACGGCTAACAGTTCCTGTGGCGTGATGTCAGCAATGGGACGGCTACCCAACCAAGGGGTCAGATAGTTGGCAATAATGCTCTCGTTTCGCTTCTTAGTCGCTGGTGCCTTATCGACTAACCGAACTTCTGTCCACTCTCGGGCCAGTGCCTCGAAACTTTCAGCAACGGCCAGATGCAGGCTCAGTTTTTCGACCTTCCGCAGAGCACCGGGATCGATACCTTCGGCAAGTCGGTCGCGAGCTGTTCTGTGCTTTTGACGAGCTGCCTTTAGTGACACGCTTGGGTATACACCAATAGCAAGTGTTTTGCGCTTTCCACCGTATCGAAAGTCATAACGCCAGTACCTGCCCCCTTTGGAGCTTACCAACAGGTAGAGCCCGCCACCATCAACAAGTTTATACGGCGCTTCCTTGGGCTTCGCCTTATCCACCTGTTTTGCTGTCAGCTTTTCCATAACCCCCCGCTTGACGGTATCTGCCTGCCACTAACCGGAAATACCGTCCGATGTACCGTCCTAATTGTCGGTATCTACGTCAACGGAAAATGACAAGATGTTATCCAGTATTGCAGGGAGTACGCAGCAAAGCCAGTAAGTACGGTGTTTTTGGACGCAGAAAACTACTCGGCGTTACGCCGAGTGATGCTATTCAAAGGGGAGTTGGAGGCTCGGGTCGGAATCGAACCGGCGTACACGGAGTTGCAGTCCGCTGCATGACCACTCTGCCACCGAGCCTAATTTTGGAGATGGAGCGGGAAACCGGGTTCGAACCGGCGACCTCAACCTTGGCAAGGTTGCGCTCTACCAACTGAGCTATTCCCGCACTTCTTACTGTTTATCCACCATCGTGGTCGCCGGAATCATCGAGCTGCGCGCCCGGGGCTGGGCACCCCAGCACAACCTTACCAAGATTGCGCTCAACCCTCTGAGCTGTTTCCGCACTCACAAGCGTTTCAACTGCTCACTTTGAGTGGCGCTTATTGTATGCACCGCGCCTGCTGAGTCAAGTAAATACCAGATATTTACCGCAAGCAATTGAATTAAATAGGATTATCGCGCTCTTTCATCACTGCCCAGGCCGCTTTGAGGTAAACCATCATGGACCAGAGGGTCAGTACGGCAGCGGCGTAGAGAACGATATAACACAATGCCAATTGCCAACCGGGGTCAGACTCGGGGTTGATCGCTAACAAGGCTGTTATCGCAGTCATCTGAAAGCCAGTCTTTACCTTGCCGATATATGACACCGCGACGGAGGTGCGCTCTCCCAATTCCGCCATCCATTCGCGCAGAGCAGACACTACGATCTCTCGTCCGATGATGACGCACGCTGCCAGCGTAAAGAGCAAGGTATCATGGCGCTCGACCAGCAGCACCAGAGCGACAGCGACCATGAGCTTATCTGCAACCGGGTCCAGAAAAGCACCGAACTCTGTCATCTGCCCGAGGCGGCGCGCCAGATAGCCATCGAACCAATCCGTTGCCGCCGCCAATGCAAAGATCAACGCCGCTACCGGCAGATGATTTTTGAAGGGCACATAAAACGCCACTACCAAGACCGGGATCAGCAGAATTCTCAGTATCGTCAAAGCATTGGGGATGGTGATGGGCAAAGGCTTCAGTTCCGCGTCCAATCAGTCGATATGACCTGGAAAATGTGGGCAAACTGCTCTTAGCAGCTAACACTCTAGCCGCCTATGATACGGGATACCTGAGGCGAACAGGGTGTAACTTATTGTGATAAATAGATACTTTTCGGCCCACATCTGCAGTGACTGCAAGACAGGTCGTCTCGCTCGCATGTCCAGAACCGTTTACTTATCCGCATGTAAGTGGTCGTAGATCTGCTGCGCCATCGCAGCGTGTATTCCAGAAATCTTCTTCAACTCTTCAACATTCGCATTCTGGACACCCTGTGCGCTGCCAAAATGGCGCAGCAGTTCGCGGCGCCGTTTGCTCCCTACGCCAGGGATATCTTCCAGCTTGGAACGCTGCCGGGCCTTATCACGTCGACCCCGATGGCCTGTAATGGCAAACCGGTGCGCTTCATCGCGAATTTGCTGGATCAGGTGCAGGGCACCGTGATCAGGGGGTAACTGGCGCTCTTCACCGGTGGCGCCTTTTACCAATGTTTCAAATCCGGCTTTGCGGGTAGCGCCCTTCGCCACCCCGATCACTTCAACACCGCTAATCTGCAGCTCCGCCAGTACGCTCATGGCCTGCGTCACCTGTCCCTTACCGCCGTCAATAAAAAGAACATCAGGCATAGCGGCCTCTGCCGATTTCAGGCGCCGGTAGCGGCGCTTCAGTGCCTGATGCATGGCTGCATAATCGTCCCCCGGAGTAATGCCCTCAATATTGAACCGACGATAATCAGACTTGCGCGGACCCTGTTGATCAAACACGACGCAGGAGGCCACAGTCGCCTCCCCGGAGCTGTGGCTGATATCAAAACACTCCAGCCGCTCGGGAAGTTCTGGTAAATCGAGAATATCCTGCAGCAATTGCAGCCGCTTCAATAACGTCTGTCGCCCTGCGAGATGGGATGCCAGATTGGCTTCGGCTGTCTGCTGCGCGAGTTGCAACCATTGCGCTCTGGCCTCACGCACGCGGCAGCGTATTTTGACCGAACGCTGCGCCTGAGCAGTCAATACCTCCGCCAGGACCGCAGAGTCCTCGGGCATTGCATTGAGGATGATTTCAGAGGGGATCCCTCTGCTCTGCCCCAGATAGAACTGCGGGATAAACGCCCCCAGCACCATTTCAGGAGTCTCCTGTAACTTCAGCGGGGGGTAGTAGGTTTTGGAACCGAGCACCCGGGCGCCACGCACAAAAAGTACCTGCACGCAGGCGCGGCCATGAGAAACGGCAGCGGCGAGGATATCGACATCGCCCGTTACGCCCTCGATGCCCTGGCTGGCTTGCACATGTTGTAACTGCGTGATCTGATCGCGATAGACGGCCGCTTTTTCATAGGCCAGCTCGGCGGCGGCTTTTTCCATATCATCGGCCAGCCGGGCCATTAACTGTGTTGATTTGCCCCGCAGGAACATGCGGGTGCTGTTCACTTGCTGTGCGTAATCCTCTTCACTGACCAGATCCACGCAGGGCCCGCTGCACCGATCAATCTGGTATTGCAGGCAAGGCCGGGAGCGATTGTTGAAGTAACTGTCCTCACAGGGCCGGACCTTGAATGTTTTCTGCAGGAAATTCAGCGATTCACGCACCGCCCCTGCGCTCGGATAAGGCCCAAAATATTCGCCCTTGCGGCGTTTCGTGCCTCGGTGCAGTGCTATGCGCGGAAAGGTATCGTCGCTCGACAGAAAAATGTACGGATAGGTTTTATCGTCGCGCAGCAGAATATTGTAAGCCGGCTGTTGCGTCTTGATGAGGTTGTGCTCCAACAGCAGAGCATCCACCTCGGTGCTGGTTACCGTAACCTGAATGTCATGAATGCGCCCGACAAGGGCCATGGTCTTTTCGGTCAGTCCGCTGGCGCGAAAATAACTCCCGACTCGATTCTTGAGGTTCTTGGCTTTGCCGACGTAAAGCAGTTCACCCTCGGCGCCATACATTTGGTAAACACCGGGCCGGGTGGTCAACGATTGAAGGAGCGTTTTGTGATCGAAATCACTCATGCGAATGCGCCATACACGCGCGGCTCGATGTCCAGTGACACACCAAAGGTCTGCTCTACCGACAGTTTAATTTTTGTCGCCAGCGCCAGCAGTTGCTCACCGCTGTCATTGCCGTAATTGACGAGTACAAGTGCATGGTGTTCGTGCACTCCAAGCTTATTTTCTTTGAAACCTTTCCAACCGCAGTAGTCGATCATCCACGCGGCAGGGACTTTTACGGACTCATCGGTTTGCGGGAAACCCGGTAGCGCAGGAAACTGTTGGCGCAATGCACTGAAAGCAGCAGGCACAAGTATCGGGTTCTTGAAAAAACTGCCCGCATTGGGGGTCGAGGTGGGATCGGGAAGTTTCCTCTGGCGGATATCCACCACCGCATCGTAAACAGTGCCCGGGGTGGGCTCAATGTCCGGGTGTTCGCTAAAATAACTGTCCAACGCCGGGTACGCGATATTCACATCGGCGCGCATTGATAGTTGCAAATCGATATGGGTAATCACCAGTTTGTCTTTTAACGCGTGCTTGAAAACACTGTCGCGATAACCGAACTGACACTCGCTGTTGGTCAGCGTAACGGGTTGATCGTCAGCTATCTGTAACGCGTGAACGCGCAGCAGACAGGACTGCAGCTCGACCCCATAGGCTCCGATATTCTGCATCGGTGCAGCACCGGCATTGCCCGGAATGAGGGCGAGATTCTGCAGGCCGAAGTAGCCCTGCGCGACGGTCCAGCGCACCAGATGGTGCCAGTTCTCCCCGGCGGAAACCCTCAGTGTGACAGTGTCGGTGTTGGCGTCCGTGTCAGCGTTTTTGTCGGTGGCGGTTTCCAGTATCTCAATGCCCTGAGCTTCCTGCCGCAGCAACAGTGCGTTGATATCGCCCGCTAACACCACGTTGCTGCCAGCACCCAGGGGAATTACCGGACGTTGATGCGCCCTGCCCCACGCCAGTGCTGCCAGCAACTCACTGTCATTGCGCACACTGACGAGTGCGTCCGCAGTGGCCTGCAGCGCCAGTGTGTTGTAGCGCCGCAGCGCCTCACACCGATGTATTTCCATCGCTTCTTTGGGGCTCCCCATCCCGCTGGTGTAATAAGTGGCATACGGCTGTCAGGTCTTCTGGTGTATCAATCCCTGCCGGAACTGTGTGACAGGCTTCGGCGACATGCACCGCAACACCATGGTGGAGTGCGCGCAATTGTTCCAGGCATTCCAGTACTTCCTGCGGGGCTGGTGACCAGCTGACATATTGATGCAGAAAATGTGTGCGGTAGGCGTAGATGCCAATATGCCGAAACCAGGCGCCAGCAACCGGCATGGCCATCGCATTTTTGCTGAATGCATCGCGTGGATACGGTATGGGTGCACGACTGAAGTACAGTGCAATGCCCGACTGATCCCGCACGACCTTCACGGCGTTAGGGCTCATAAGCTCGGTAAAATCGTTGATTTTCTCGCACAATGTCGCGATGCCAGCGGATGCGTGTTGCGCCAGATTAGCCGCCACCTGATCAATTACCTGCGGCGGAATGAGCGGCTCATCGCCCTGCACATTGACGACAATGTGGTCATCAGCCAAGCCCAACTCCAGCGCGACTTGCTGCAGGCGGTCGGTGCCGGAAGGATGCTCTGGCCGCGTCATACACACCTCAGCGCCAAATGACTGAGCGACCTTGAGAATTCTCTCATCATCAGTAGCAATCACTACCCGCGCGGCACTGCTGAGCTGCGCTTGCGCCCAAACGCGCTGCACCATTGGCTGGCCGAGAATATCCAGCAGCGGTTTGCCCGGCAAACGCGTAGAGCCGTAACGGGCGGGAATAATCACTGTGAATGCCATAATGCGCTCCGTGTGATGGGGATCAGGGCGCCGCCGGCTGAGTGGCCGGCTGCCGGGTGGTGATACTCAAATGCACAAAGCCCATCTGTCCGGCAGCATCCATCGCCTGCACGACGTCCTTGTGCGCGGCTTGCGCATCGGCGGAGATAATCATCGGTAAAGTGGTATCGCCCGCCGCTATCTTATAGATGGCGGCCTGCAAGGTTCGCATCCGCGCATCGACTAACGCCTCACCGTTCACGCGGTAATTGCCTCCCTCGTCCACAAGTATCTCAATCTGCAGCTCTGCAGTCTCTTTAGGCGTGCCCTGCGCTTCAGGCAGATCGATACTCAACTGTGTCTCGCGGGTAAACGTTGTTGAGACCATAAAAAAAATCAGCAGGAGGAATACGACATCGATCAGGGGCGTCAGGTTTACCCCCACATCCTCCCGCGTCTGTCGTCGAAATTTCACGTTGTTACTTCCGTGTTCTCTTCACTGTGCAGGGCATCCACCAGTTTTATGGTTTCCTGCTCAAGCTCCACCACAATACTGTCGATCTTGCCGACAAAATAGCGATGCATGACCAGCGCAGGAATGGCAATGGTCAGGCCCGCTGCCGTGGTGATCAGAGCTTGCGAGATACCGCCGGCCAGTGCACTTGCATTGCCTGAGCCCTGCACCATAATCTCGGCAAACACCTCGATCATGCCGAACACTGTGCCTAACAGGCCTAACAACGGCGTGACGGCGGCCACCGTGCCGAGCGTGTTGAGGTAGCGCTCAAGATCGTGAACCACATGCGCGGCAGCCTCCTCAATACTCTCTTTCATCACATCGCGGCCATGGTAGGCGTTCGCCAGGCCCGCAGCGAGGATGCGGCCAAGCGGGGAAGATTGCCGCAGTGTGCGCAGTTTGGCGGCGTCCAGATCGCCCTGTTTAAGCTGCTTCCAGACCGTTGCCAGCAGATGCGGTGGCGCGATCTTTTTAGGATTAAGGGTGTAGAGTCGCTCGATACAGATGGCCAGCATCAACACAGAACACAATACGATGGGCGCCATTAACCATCCGCCCGCCAGCAACAATTCAAGCACAGTTACGCCCCGTCCAAACAAAGACCGCATTATACGCACAGCATTGCGGGAGGGTGAAGCGACGAAAGCCCCTCACATCCAGTAGCGATGATCCGTTTGCCTGTAGGCGCGTATCCGCAGGCGTTGCCCGGGCTCAAAGTAAAACTCCAGAGCACCGCTGGTGGCAGTCGAGAGGGTTGTCGCGTCGGAGTGCTGCAGCCGTTCACTGACAGTGAAATGCGGATGCCCGAAACGATTGGCATAGCCGGCGCTGATAACCACGATCTGCGGTTGCACCCGTTTCAAGAAGGTCGGTGTGGTGGAGGTTTTACTGCCATGATGCGCCGCTAACAGCCACTCACTGGTAAGGTACTCGCCCCAATAGCGCACCAACAATCTCTCGCGATGTTCTTCGATATCGCCAGCCAACAGTATTCGATACTCGCCTATCTGCAGCTGCAGTACACAGGAGTTGTTGTTGCGCTTCCTCGGCGTTTCCAGTGCGGGCGATAGAAATTGAAATGTCTGGCCGCCGGGCCAATGCCAGGACTCTCCTGCAACACACGGCCTGCCTGTGGTCATTCGCTGACTGTAATGTGCTGGGAGGCCGCCATACCGCAACCGATCGATGGGCAGCGCGTTTCGCACTGCGTCCAGGCCCGCGCTGTGATCGAGATCGGCGTGACTGATGACCACTGTATCCAGACGGGTAATCCCCTGCCCGCGCAGGAAAGGCAGGGCCGCCATTGAGCCCATATTGAGGCCATTGGGGTCTCCTCCTCCGGTATCGTAGAGCAACACGCGGTCGCCTGAATGCACGACCACTGCCGTGCCCTGCCCCACGTCCAGCACGGTGACTCGGGTGCTGCCCGGTGCAGTCGTCATTACCGGATTGATTGGCAGTAAAAACGGCAAGGTCAATATGACTGCCAGAGGCTTCATCACACTGCGCCCGGGCAGCGCGAACAGCGCCACTGCCAGCACGCTTGGCAGTATCTCGTTGACGTTCGCCGTCAGTGGCACATACAACCAGCCGCCGGCTCTTTCGGCCACGTCAGCGGCGACCGGTAACAGCTTGCCCAGTGGCCAGGCAGCGAGCTGCCACACGTGAGATTCGATATTCCATCCGAGCAGAAAGCAGACAACTGCAGCCAGGGCCGCAGGTACCACGACGATACTCAGCAGCGGTATCATCAACACATTCGCCAGCAGCGCAGCGAGGCTGCCACCGCCAAAAAAAAAGGCCCCCAGCGGTAACATCAGCACCGACATATACAGCTGGGTCGTTAACAGTCGGGTGAAAGATCCGAAGCCGCGCTGCCAGCATGCCAGCCATAACAGCGCGCCGACCGCACCAAACGATAACCAGAATCCACTGCCGATGGCGGCGAGCGGTTCGAGTATCAGCACGGCGCTAGCCGCTATCAGGTAACTTCGGGCAGAACCACTGTGACGCCCCGCCAAGCTCGCCACCACAAAGCAGGCGAGCATACACAGCGCTCGCTGAGCGGGCAGAGAGAAGCCCGCCAGTGCAGCGTACAGGCCGGCCAGAAGCAACGCCAGGACGCTTGGCAACCAGGAGCCGTTAGATAACACCGGGGAGAATATTTTAAGGAATAGTCCGCCCAGGAGATAACCGACGCCGGCCACCATGCCGATATGCAGTCCGGAGATCACCAGTAGATGATTGAGGCCAAACTGTTGAAACAGAAACCACAGGCGCGAGTCGATAGCGCTGCTGTCTGCGACAGTAATAGCGCGCAAAACGCTGGTCACGTCGGGCTGCAACCCCAAATCTTGAATATGCTCACTAATACGCTGGCGCAGCCGGTTGGGAATGCCAGTTAAGGCCGGACTAGCGGAAAGTTGTTGCGCCTTCGCAGCATTGCGTACGCTGCCCACGGCGTCGACACCGCGCTGGGCAAACCACGCCTGCATATTGTAGACTCCGGGGTTGGCCAGGCCCCAGGGCTTCTTCAACTTGGCTTCAAACTGCCACTTGATCCCCGGTTCGATGAGGTGATCCCCGTAATAGGATAACATCACGTTCTGCGGCCCTGCACATCGCTCGGGATATAACTCGTCCACAGTAAACTCAAATCGTTGCCGAATGACACCACCGGGCATTTCGCCGCTGCGCGGCAATGAAGATACTGTGCCCGTCACGACCACCGGCAGGCCTACGCACTCTTTTGTAATACGGTGGTCTAACAGCAAGGTTCCAGACACTAACGCGAGCGCGCTGCCGCACGCCAACCCGGCAATCAACAACCGCAGCGCGGAATGCGAGGAATGCCATGGCCTCAGTATCAGTGCAACTGCGACCAGTGCCAGGGAAAGTTGCCACGGTGGCAGTCTCGTCCAGTAACCACCGAACACGATGCCAGACACCAGGCCAATCATCCATGATTGCATTGGGTGGTTCCCTACGAGACCAACAGCTCATTTCTGGTACTTCGATTTTGAAATTTTGCCCCCAGCCCCCATACTATGATCTTGGTCAGTCTTCTGGGCTGCAGGGCTGCAGGTTTATCGCGATGAACATGGCAGTCAAACACACACCTACGTAGATTGACAGGTCACTTCCAACCACCTCGGATATGCCAAAAAAATTTCTCAGAAAAGTGGTGCCCAGCCCCAGGCGAATCCAAGGGATCAAGGCACTGGGTGTGCTTGGCGATTGGGTCTACGCGAGCAACCTGTGGCATCTCAATCGCTACTCGGCTTCCATGGCGTTTTTTGTCGGTTTGTTCGTGGCGTTCATACCAATCCCCGCCCAGGTGGTAGTAGCGGCGATGCTGGCCGTCATATTGCGCTGCAACTTGCCGATCTCTGTATCGCTTGTCTTTGTCACCAACCCCGTGACTATGGCGCCACTTTTTTTCATGGCCTACGAAATCGGTGCGCTGATTATTGATGTTCCAGTGAAGGACGTGCATTTGGAGCTGAGTTTTTACTGGCTAAGCACCAGCCTCGCCGCAATCTGGAAGCCTTTCCTGCTGGGCTGCTTGCTCTGCGGATTATTTTTTGGCTGTCTGGGTTACTTTGTTATCAGCCTGCTGTGGCGCTGGAACGTCGTAAGCCAATGGCGCGCGCGCAAGCGCAAACGCCAGAACAGGAATCTTAACGATCCTGATTGAGGATCAGCGCGGGGGCCATTTTGGCGGCACGCCTTGCGGGATAAATCGCTGCGATGACACACATCACCAGCGCGGTGCCACCTACTTTGAGCACGTCAGCCAGCAGTAGGTCTACCGGCAGAAATGACACGGGATACACATCGGTATTCAGGAATTGCATACCGAGCAGCCTCTCCAGTTGACCGACAGCACCCGGCACCGCCAAGCTGCCGAGAGCGCCGAGGATACTGCCCAATACCACACCTACGACACCGATCATGCCGCCCTGCAAGACGAAAATCCACGCGATATCTTTGCCCGTTGCGCCCAGTGTTCGCAGAATAGCGATATTGCCCTGCTTGTCCAGCACTACAAGCACCAGTGAGGACACGACGTTAAAGGCCGCCACTGCGATAATTGAGAACAGCAATATAGACACCATATCCCGCGACAGCTGAATAGCCGAATACAAGTTGCCGTGGGTCAACATCCAGTTGGTCGTGTAATAACCAGGAGGCAAAAGCTCCTGCAGTTCCCAGCTGATGCGCTGCACATCAAAGAGTTTATTTGTGCTGATGCGAAACCCACTGATCTGTCCACCCAATCCCGCCAGATCGGAAGCCAGTGCCAGCTGCACCAGCGCGATGCTTTGATCCAACTCCGTTCCTGTCTCCAGTATGGCGCTCAGCTGCACCGTCTCGAATCGGGTGGGGCCCATGCGCCCGTCGCGACCGGTGCCCGGCACAATCAGGTTTAGTCGCTCACCCACCTTTACGCCGAGGCTCTCTGCAACACCGACACCGAGAATAAGACCATCGCGCTGCTGGCGAAACTGCGCTGCCTGCTCTGGGTTCAGATACACTGCCAACGCGTCAAAAGCGCCCTCTCCGCTCGTATCCAGACCGTTGGTATCCATGCCTATGCCATGAACCGTCTCAATATCATTGCCGCGCGTTACCAGCGCATCAAACTGCGCAAACGGTGTTACCTCCGCCACTGCCGGATGGCTGGCAAGCTTTGCCATGTCCCCTGCCTCATCACTAATCGATGCTACGGAATACACGGTGATGTGTGGCACGAGCGAGAGGATTCGCTCGCGCATCTCCTTATCAAAGCCATTCATGACAGACAGTACAATGATGAGAAGGCTGATCGCCAGCACTAGCCCCAGCATGGATAGCGAAGACAGGAATGCGGACAGGTGGCCCTGACCGAATGCGAACGTGTAGCGCACCGCAATGCGCAAGCGTTCCAGTCGAGTCATTCAAGTACCTGCAGCACGCCATCGCGTAATTCCAGCGTACGGTGCATATGCGCGGCGATCGCCGGATCATGGGTGACGACGACAAATGAGGCGAGGTCCTGGCCGAGTTCATCAATTAATTCCAGCACTTGTGCTGCTGATCGCGGATCCAGGTTGCCCGTGGGTTCGTCCAGCAATACACAATCCGGGCGCGTCACCAGTGCACGGGCAATAGCGACCCGCTGCCGTTCACCGCCGGACAACTGTGCCGGACGGTGTGTCAATCGATGTGCCATGCCAACACGTTCGAGCATCGCCTCAGCGGCATCCCAGGCCTCCTTGCGAGGCTTGCCGCCAATCAGCAGTGGCATGGCAACGTTCTCCTGCGCGTCGAACTCAGGCAGCAGATGATGAAACTGATAGACAAATCCGAGTTGCTGGTTGCGCAGACGACACAAGGTGCGCTCATCCAGCTTGGTAATATCCCTGCCACGCATCAACACCTTACCGCTACTCGGGTAATCCAGCCCGCCTAACAGATTCAGTAGCGTCGACTTACCCGATCCAGAGCCGCCGACGATGGCGATTTTTTCGCCCGCCAGTAGTTTCAAATCAACATGGCGCAGCACCGTGACCGACTTGTCGCCGTCTTCATACACCCGACACAGGGCATCACATTGCAGTATCACTTCACTCATAGCGTAAAACCTCAGCCGGTGCGATGCGCGCCGCGCGCCACGCCGGATACAGTGTGGCCAGCAGACTCAACACGAAGGAGGCGCCGACAACCAGCGCCACATCAAACCATTGCAGATCAGCAGGGAGTTCACTGATAAAGTAAACATTGGGATCGAACAATTTCATGCCCACTATATTTTCCAACGCAGCGGTGATATCAGCAATATTGAGGGCAACAACTACCCCTAGAAGAGCGCCAACAGTAATGCCCACGCCCGCCAGCACCAAGCCATGGGCGACGAAAATAACCATGATTCCGCTAGCCCGCGCACCCATAGTGCGCAAAACAGCGATATCACGACGCTTTTCAGCCACCGACATCACCAGCGTACTAACGATATTAAAGGCGGCCACGGCGACTACGCTCAGCAAGAGGAGGCTTACCATGACCTTCTCCAGCTTGACCGCACGAAACAGCGAACCTTGCGTCTGACTCCAGTCTTTTACGATATAGGCGTCTGATGGCTCGGCTGATGGCTCGGCTGATAGTTCAGCAGACAGTGCCTGCATGATCTGCGGTGCCTCGAACAGTTCGCGCGTTTTCACCTGCAGCCCGTCAATCCGGCCTTTTGACCCTAATAGTTTTTGTCCTGTGGGCAGTGAAATGTACGCCTGATAGGAATCCGGTTGTGCACCGATCTGGAACAAACCTGTGACCAGCAAACGTTTGCTGCGCGGGAACAATCCCAACGGCGTAACCGTCAGGCGCGGCACTGTCACCTCGACATAATCACCGGGCACAACCCGCAGAATATTGGCGAGTGTTACGCCCAGCACTACATTGAAGCCGTCGCCAGCCAGGCTCTGCAGATCACCGTCAATCATAGCGTCCGCTAAACCTGAAACCGTGCTTTCTGCCTGCGGCTCTATCGCTGTCAATACCGCTCCCCGATAGCTGCGGTTATTGCCGAGAATTACTTTCTCGCTGATATAGGGCGATACCGCGACTACTCCCGGGCTCTCCTTGATGCGGGCCATAAGCTGTGGCCAATCTGTAATGCCGCCTTGTGCACTCGCAACGAAACCGTGCGGTACCAGCGACAGAATGCGACCTCGCAATTCTCCCGCAAAGCCGTTCATGATCGCCAGCACAACAATGAGACTGGTCACACCCAGCACCATACCGAGCATCGATACAGTAGAAATCACCGACGTGAATCGGTTGCGTTTACGAGTGAAACTATAGCGCACCCCGATAAAGGGCGCATAATTTAAGATCGTGCTTTTAGAGGTGCTCAACTGCAGACTATTCCAGGCTATTTTTTAGCGGGGTAGAAAAGCTTGGACTTGCCTTTAGTACGGTCCTTACTGCGGTCGTCAACACGGGTTTCTTCCTCACAACGCTGTGGATTGCCGCCACAAAGATCGCAGGCGGCATCCACGCCTACCGCCCCCATTCCGCCACAGGAGCCCTTGATAGGCGCCCTGCCGGCAATAACGCCAACAGCCATGGCGGCCATAACCACCCCAAAAATCAATATTGTTCCCAAAAATACTGCCATTGTGCTTGTCCTTCCGTTTCCGGACCGCCTTACGGCTGCGTTTCGCTCATGTAGCGAGAAAATTTCGGTGTGTGGCTGTGCACAAACTTGCCGTCTACGTTACGTATGAAATATACAGCCAATCCCTGTGCTTGCGCCACCGCCATTGCGCGCTCCGCACCGAGCACTGTCAGGGCGGTGGCCCAAGCATCCGCTATCATACACTGTGGATGCAGCACTGTGACTGACACCAGATCGTGTGCCACCGGGTATCCTGTACGAGGATCTATCAAATGCGAGTAACGTCGACCATCCACTTCAAAGTAATTCCGGTAGTCACCGGATGTTGCCACGGCAATGTCGGTGAGATTGAGCCTCTCTGCGATAGAACGCGCGCTGCTCTCAGGCTGCTCTACCGCGATTCGCCACGGATCTCCACGCGCGCTCAGCCCCGATACTCGCATCTCTCCGCCAACTTCCAGCATAAATCGCTCAACACCCTGCGCTAACAGCCATTGCGCTAGCAGATCGACTGCATAGCCCTTGGCAAGAGACGAAAAGTCCACTGCCAACGCCCTCTCCTTCAACACAGCAGAGCCCTCTTCGTTGAGGCGAATATACTGTTGCCCTACACGCCCCATCACTGACTGTATGTCCTCGTCAGCGGGCGTTTCACTCACCATCCCTTTTGCTCCAAAACCCCACAGATCGACCAGCGGCGCCACTGTCACATCGTAGCTTCCTTCACTCTCTTGCCCTATCTTCAAGGCTGTGGCCAGTACGCGCGAAAAGTCGGCGGAAGACGCAAACCAGATACCCGCACCCAGCGCATTGAAACGACTAATTTCGGAGTCAGGGCGATACGTAGACATGCTCTGATTTATCGCTTCCAGGCGCTCTTCAATACCGCCGCGCATAAACTCCGGCGCAGGCGCGTCGTTCTCCGGGGTGGTGTAGCTCAAGTGCCAGGTTGTGCCCATTGTGGCGCCAGACAACTTTATGGGTGTTGCTTCACCACCACAGGCGGCCAGTAGGCATACCGCCAACAAACAAAAAAGCCACTCACGTGAGTGGCTTTGAGGCAGCATTAACACGGGCTCACCCGCCGAAATCATCCAGCATGATGTTTTCCGGTTCCACACCCAGCGCCGTCAACATCTGGATCACGGCTGAATTCATCATCGGCGGGCCGCACATATAGAACTCGCAGTCTTCTGGCGCGGGATGGTTCTTCAGGTATTCCTCGAACAACACGTTGTGAATGAATCCGGTATAGCCTTCCCAATTGTCTTCCGGCTGCGGGTCTGACAATGCAACGTGCCAATTGAAATTTTCGTTTTCGGCGGCGAGTTGATCATAGTCCTCAACATAGAACATCTCGCGCAACGAGCGAGCGCCGTACCAGAAGCTGACCTTGCGATCGGTATGTATGCGGTTGAACTGGTCGAACAAATGCGAACGCATTGGTGCCATACCGGCACCACCACCAATAAACACCATTTCGGCGTCGGTCTTTTTGGCAAAGAACTCGCCGAAGGGCCCGTAGACTTTCACTTTATCACCCGGCTTCAGGCCGAATGTCCAGGACGACATTTGCCCGCAGGGTATGCCCTGGCTACCCGGTGGTGGCGTTGCGATTCGAATATTGAACTTTACCACACCCTTTTCCTGCGGATAGTTCGCCATAGAATAGGCGCGAATAACGGTTTCCTTAACCTTCGACTCAAAGTTGAAAAAGCCGAATCGCTCCCAGTCACCGCGGTACTGCTCTTCGATATCAAAGTCAGCATATTTTACCAAATGCGGGGGGCATTCCAACTGCACATAACCGCCCGCACGAAAATCGACATTCTCGCCTTCAGGCATTTTGAGTGTCAGTTCCTTGATAAAGGTGGCCACATTCGGATTCGATTCCACGGTGCATTCCCACTGCTTGACGCCAAATACCTCGTCGGGAACTTCGATCTCCATGTCTTGTTTCACGGACGTCTGGCAACTGAGACGCCAACCTTCACCTGCTTCGCGGCGGTTGAAGTACGCTTCCTCCGTGGGCAGCATGGATCCTCCACCGTCCTTCACAATACATTTGCACTGTGCGCAGGTCCCGCCGCCACCGCACGCAGAGGCGAGAAACAAATTGGCATCAGACAGCGTCTGCAATAACTTGCCCCCGGCTGGCACAGTAATGGTTCGCTCGCCATTGATGAGGATATTCACCGCGCCACTACTGACCAGGCGCGAACGTGCAATAAGAATTACGGCAACCAATAACAGCACGATCGTAGTGAACATACCGACGCCGAATACAATTGTCATTTCCATATCTGCTTAATCCTGCCTAGATATCAATGCCGCCAAACGACATAAAGCCCAGTGCCATTAGCCCAGTGCTGATGAATGTGATGCCCAAACCCTGAAGGCCCTGGGGCACGTCAGAGTACTTGAGTTTTTCGCGGATGCCGGCGAGTGCGACCACCGCCAATGCCCAGCCCACGCCAGAACCGAAGCCAAAAACCACGCTCTCCGTGAAATTGTACTCGCGCTCTACCATGAACAGCGCAGCACCCAAAATGGCGCAATTTACGGTGATCAGGGGCAGGAATACGCCGAGTGCGCTATAGAGTGATGGTATAAATTTATCCAGGAACATTTCCATGATCTGTACGATCGCAGCGATAACACCAATGTAGGACAGCAACCCCAGGAAGCTCAAATCCATGTTCGGGAAACCCGCCCAGGCCAGCGCCCCTTCAGCCAACAAATAATGGTGGATCAGGTAGTTCACCGGCACAGTGATCGTCAACACCACAATAACCGCAACGCCAAGACCGATTGCGGCCTCGACTTTCTTGGAAATGGCCAGGAAGGTACACATGCCCAGAAAGAAGGCGAGGGCCATATTCTCTATGAACACGGAACGAACGAATAAGCTCAACAATGCTTCCATCTAAACGCCCTCCCCAACCGGTGTGTGTTTTGCCATTTTGTACTCGTTGGCTTCCACTTGATCAGTGCGCACGCTGCGCAGTGCCCAAATGAATCCGCCAATGAGGAAAAAGGCACTCGGGGGCAATAACAACAGACCGTTGGGAACATACCAGCCGCCCTCTGTGACTAGTGGCAGTATTTCAAAACCCATCAGTTTGCCAGCGCCCAGAATTTCACGCACGAACGCTACTGCAATCAGCACTACGCTGTAGCCGAGGCCGTTACCGATGCCATCCATAAAGCTGGCCATGGGAGGGTTCTTCATCGCGAAGGCCTCTGCGCGCCCCATGACGATACAATTGGTAATAATCAGTCCAACAAAGACAGACAACTGCTTACTGATCTCGAACGCATAAGCTTTGAGAAACTGATCGACCACAATGACCAGCGAGGCAATGATCACCATCTGCACAATAATACGTATGCTGCTGGGTATATGGCTTCGGATAGAGGAAATAAACATCCCCGAAAATGCTGTCACCAGTGTGAGCGCGACACACATAACCAAAGTGACTTTCATCGACGAGGTCACTGCAAGCGCTGAGCAGACGCCCAGAATCTGCAATGCTATTGGGTTGTTTTTGAAAATGGGTCCAGTCAGTGTGTCTGTCATGGCTGACATAATCAGGCCTCCCCGGCACGCAAATTATTAAGGAATGGCTTAAAACCATTTTCACCAAGCCAGAATTGCATCAGATTGGTCACTCCCCTGGCTGTAAGAGTGGCACCCGCCAGACCGTCTACCTGCCACGTTGCTGCAACGTCCGTCGGATCAACCGAACCTTTGACCAGACCGATCTCCACGTCCCCGTCGCGATACACTTCTTTACCCGGCCAGAACGCTTTCCACCGCGGATTGTCGATCTCACCGCCTAGCCCGGGTGTTTCGCCGTGCTCATAGAAACCGACGCCGGCGATGGTATTGTAGTCGTCGTCCAGTGCAATAAAGCCGCGCATTGTGGACCACAGGCCGTAGCCGCGAATCGGCAAAATAATTTTCTCGATATCACCCTGGCCACCTTTTACAAGATAGACCAATGCGTATTGCTCACGCCGTGAAATTTTGGCGATATCGACTTCCGTAGAGAGCTCTTCCGACCGTTTCGGATCCTTGGAGGCCCTGCGCTGATCGTACTTTTCGGGATCAACTGCATCATCGGCAAATTGCCCCGTGGTCAGATCGACCACGCGGGTTTGAACGCGACTAAATTGCTCCTCCACCGACTCGCCTTCCACCAGCATCCCTGCTGCAGCGAGAATATTGCGCTTCTTGTCCAGAGCCTTGTTGACCTCTTGCACGGGTTGGAGCATCACCACCGCGGCTGAGACGATCACCGAGCACACGATGCACAACGAAAAAGCGACAATCAGCGTCTTGACAGTGCTGTCATTACCGGCCACGAGCAAGCCTCCGTTTAATGTTCGCCTTAACCACAAAGTGATCCATCAATGGCGCAAAGAGGTTGGCGAATAGAATCGCCAGCATAATGCCTTCCGGGAAGGCGGGGTTAACAACCCTTATCAGCACCGTCATAACGCCGATCAGGATACCGAACCCCCATTTGCCGGTATTGGTCATTGAAGACGACACCGGATCAGTTGCCATGAACACCATGCCAAACGCAAATCCGCCCGTCACCAGGTGCCAATACCAGGGCATGGCGAAGGCCGGGTTGTTGTCTGAGCCAACGGCGTTGAGCAATGAGGAAAACGCCACCATACCCAGAAAGACACCCAGAATAATACGCCAGGAGGCAATGCGGGTTATCAGCAGCACTGCCATACCTAACAGGATGGCCAGCGTGGAGGTCTCACCAATAGAACCGGGTATGGCCCCTACAAAGGCTTCCGTCCATGTCCAGGTCTCTCTCAGCGCATCCATGCCGCCTGAGGCCACCACAGACAAAGCTGTGGCGCCGCTATAGCCATCAACGGCGACCCATACGGAGTCGCCTGACAGCTGCGCGGGATAGGCGAAATAGAGGAAGGCGCGCCCGGTCAATGCGGGATTGAGGAAGTTTTTGCCGGTGCCACCAAATATTTCCTTGCCAACCACGACGCCAAAGCTAATACCCAACGCTACCTGCCAGAGGGGGATATCCGGCGGGCAAGTAAGAGCGAATAGCACGGAGGTGACAAAAAATCCCTCGTTCACCTCGTGCCCACGTTTGACGGCAAACAGTATTTCCCAACTGATCCCGGTAAGAAAGGTGACGATGTAAATGGGCAAAAAGAACACTGCGCCGTACCAGAAGCAATCCCAGATACTGCTGCCGTCATAACCCGCTACCAGTCCCAGCAGCCAACCGCGCCAGCTCTCCAGTTCCTGGCCGGCGGCCATCACGTCGTTGGCCTGAAATCCCAGGTTGTACATGCCATAGAACATCGCCGGAAACGTGGCGAGCCAAACGGTGATCATTATGCGCTTGAGATCGACGCCGTCGCGCACATGCGCTGTGGATTTAGTGACAGAATTTGGTGCATATAAAAAGGTATCGAAGACTTCATACACGGCGAACCATTTCTGAAATCGGCCACCCTCTTGAAAGTGGTGCTCTACATTGTCCAGAACTTTTCTCAAGCCCACGACTTAACCCTCCTTCTCGATGCGCGTCAGGTTATCCCGCAAAATGGGACCATACTCGTACTTTCCAGGACAAACATAACTGCACAGTGCAAGGTCCTCCTCCTCCAATTCCAGACAACCCAATGCTTGCGCAACCTCGGTATCGCCAACGATCAGCGCACGCAGCAGTTGGGTCGGCAAGATATCCAGCGGCATGATTGTTTCGTAGCTGCCTACCGGCACCATGGCACGTTCGCTGCCATTGGTATTCGTGGTCATCGCCAGCGGCTTCGTACCGAGCAGGCTGGTGATGTAGATGCTCATATTGGAATGCTTCTTCACGCCCGGCGACAGCCAGCCCATAAACTCACGATGGCGTCCTTCCAGCAAGATAGAGACCTGGTTATGGTAGCGGCCCAGATAGGCTGTGCCGCCTTGCACCGCTCGCCCGCCCAATATTGAACCCGATATGATGCGGTTCTCCCCACTTTTCATTTGACCGGCACACAAAGCATGCAGGTCTGCGCCCAAGCGAGTGCGTAACAGCCGAGGGTTCTCAACTTGCGGGCCCCCAAGTGACACCACGCGTTGCGTGTAAAGTCTGCCGTCAAGAAACAGGCGACCAATGGCGATGACTTCCTGATACCCAATCGTCCACACTGTCTTGTCGGTACTGGCACCTTCCAGGAAATGCACATGCGTACCGGCCAGTCCCGCAGGGTGAGGCCCGGCAAACTGCGCCACTTCAATATTACTGGCAGAGCCCTTTGCTATTTCCGCGTCGGCTGCTGTGCACACATAGAGCCTGCCCTGCGTTAAGCGCGCCAGCAGGTCCTGCCCCAGACAGAAGGCCTCCTGTTGCTCAGCAATAATGACCGCGGGATCGGCTGCCAGGGGATGCGTGTCAATCGCGGTAACAAAAATTGCCGCGGGCTCGGAATCAAGGCTCGGCACTTTGCTGAAAGGACGGGTGCGCAGCGCAGTCCATTGGCCAGTTTGAATAAGTTGTTCGCGGATGGCGGCGGGGTCGGGCAGCGTATCGGCCGTGCAGGTTTGAAACTGCTCGGCATCGTCGCCGGTGCCGCTGGTATCTATATCGATAACCACCGACTGCAGGACGCGTTTGGCGCCGCGGTTGATTGCCGCTACTACACCCGTCGCGGGCGAGGTATAGCGCACACCCTCGGTTTTTTTGTCGGTGAAGAGCAGTTGTCCGAGCTTAACGCGCTGACCCTCTTGCACTTCCATAGTGGGCTTCATGCCAACGTAATCGAAACCCACGAGAGCGACAGCGCGAACGGCAGGCGCGTCTTCAATGGCTTGACGGGGGGCTCCCTGAATTGGAATATTCAAGCCACGCTTGATCTTGATCATATGATCTGCCTACAGCTGCTAATCAAATGTGAGTGTTCTGAAAAATTCGCGCAATCTGTCCCTTTCGGGCAAGGCTGCCTGTGCCGACGCTTTGTCAAACTGTGCACCGGTGGCGCCCAATCCTGTGACTCGAATTAAGGCCGCGCATATTATACCGGATAGGCCCCACAAAAAACTACCGCGAAGCGTGTTGATATTTGGTTATGGCAAAGATGGGAATGGCCTGTTGAGTGTCTGTGATTGCGCGCCGCAGTGATCACTTCACCGGCAGACCGCATGACTCATGCACTAGTCCTGTTGAGGATAAACGGCATAGTTGATGCCCGCCATCCGTTCCAGAATGCGGAAAACCTGACAACTATAGCCGTATTCATTGTCGTACCAAAGGTAAAGCACCGCCTGTTTGCCGTTTACGATGGTCGCTTGGGCATCAAAGATGCAGGCGTGCCGCGATCCTACGAAGTCACTGGAGACCACCTCGGGGGAGGCCGAGTAATCGATTTGATTGCGCAGCGGCGAATGCAGTGCCTGATGGCGCATAAACTCATTCACTTCCTCGACCGTTGTTGCCCGACTGAGCGTGAGGTTAAGAATCGCCATTGATACATTCGGTGTGGGCACGCGGATGGCATTTCCTGTCAATTTGCCGACCAGTTGTGGCAACACCTTACCGACTGCAACCGCCGCGCCCGTTTCGGTAATCACCATATTGAGCGTTGCAGCACGCCCCCGCCGGGAGGCCTTGTGGTAGTTGTCGATCAAATTCTGGTCATTGGTGAACGCGTGAACTGTCTCCACATGACCAGCAACGATACCGTACTCGTCGTCCATCGCCTTCAGCGGCGGAGCAATGGCGTTGGTCGTGCAAGACGCAGCAGAAATAATCGTGTCAGTTGGCTCGATAACATCGTCGTTGATACCTGCTACAACGTTTTTGAGAGTCCCTTTTCCTGGCGCAGTGAGGATGACTTTACTGACACCCTTGCTGTTCAGATGCTTGGATAGCCCGGCTTCGTCGCGCCAGACCCCTGTATTATCGATAATAATGGCGTTGTTGATGCCGTACTGGGTGTAATCGATATTGTCCGGAGCGTCCGCGTAAATGACCTTGATCTCGTTGCCATTGGCCACAAAAGACTGACGTTCCTCATCCAGCCGGATGGTGCCATCGAAGGCGCCGTGCACTGAATCCCGGCGCAGCAGGCTGGCCCGTTTTTCAAGATCATTGGGCGCTTGGCCTTTGCGAACCACGATAGCGCGCAATCGTAGGCAGTCTCCACCATTGGTCTGGTCGATCAGAATACGCGCCATCAGGCGGCCGATACGTCCAAAGCCATAGAGCACAACATCCTGCGGTGTCGCTAGCGCCTTGCCCTCGGAGCCGACCAATGAACTCAGCTCACGGTCCAGGTATTGTTCCAGGCTGAGGCCCTCGGCCACTCCCTGTACCGAATAACCGACTGCCAGTCGTCCTACATCGATATGGGCGGGGCCCAAATCCATTTGGCTAAGCCTGTTGAACACAGGAAATGTCTCTTTCTCAGACAATTCATTGCCTTCCACCTGACGCACATAGCGGTGATCCTTCATGATCTCGTACACGGAGCGGTTAACCAACGGCTTGCCGTAGATATAGCACTTCACGCTTTTTTCACGCGACAAACGACCCACCAGTGGGATCATGCCCTCGGCTAGCGCTTCGCGCTGCTTCCAGTCTTTGAAGTAGTCATCGGGACGTGCACGCTTGCGTTTGTTGTCCATTGGGTACCTTAATTAATGCGCAAGGAAGTTCAGGGCGAGTATTATTGTCCGACGAGATAGGGGGCGCAAGCTGCTATCTGGAAAATTCACGGTCTGAGCACGCTGCGGTGCTGGAGATCGATGCGGCCTTCGCTATAATTGCGCGTCCCGTCATACTTTACGCCCTACCGCACAGCGAAACCCGTTCTATGTTCAGCACGTTGCTCAAAAACACCCCGTGGCCACAGCAAGCAGGGTCACGCACTGCCATCGGGCCCTTCAGCGGCTGCGCCGATGCGCGTTGTATCGCCGAACTGGCAGTTCCGGGCCAGCTACTGGTGGTGATTACAGCTGATACCAGCACCTCACTCGCACTGGAGAGAGAGTTGCCGTTTTTCCTCGATCGCCCCTGCGAAATATTGGTTTTTCCAGACTGGGAAACACTACCCTACGATAATTTTTCGCCCCATCAGGACATCATCTCCGAGCGACTGAATACACTCTACCGTCTGCCGGGCCTCACCGAGGGCGTTCTGATCGTGCCCATGCCGACACTGATGCATCGTCTAGCCCCTACCGAGTATATTGCCGGCTCCAGCCTGGTGTTACAGGAGGGGCAAACACTTGATGTCGAGCGGTTTCGCCGCAACTTGCAGCGCAGTGGCTATCTCAATGTCGATACGGTTTACGAACACGGCGAATTCGCCTTGCGCGGCTCCTTACTGGATGTCTACCCCATGGGCAGCGCACTGCCCTATCGTATCGACCTGCTGGATGACCAGATCGATTCATTACGCACGTTTGAACCGGAAAGCCAGCGTACGGTCGCCAAGGTATCTGCAATAAACCTGCTGCCCGCGCGCGAGTATCCGCTGGAACCGACAGCTGTGGGCCGCTTCCAGCTGAACTGGTACGACAGCTTTGATGTCGACCATGACCTGTGCCCCACCTACGTTGAGGTCAGCGCTGGACGCAGCCCAGGCGGTTGTGAGTATTACCTGCCGCTTTTCTTTGAATCGTGCGCAACGCTGCTGGACTATCTACCCAACAACAGCGCTCTCATAACGATTGGGGATCACCACGGCGCGGCCCAGCATTTCTGGAACGAGGTCAATACCCGCTTCGACGAATACGGTATTGATCCCCGGCGGCCGCTGCTGCCACCCAAGCGCTGCTTTACCCCGGTCGAAGAGTTATACCTGCAGTTCAAACGCTTTCCAGTGCTGGAACTGCGCCACAACCCGGACGCGGCCGTTCACCAGGTAACGCCTGTCCTGCCGCCCCCGCAGCTGGCTGCAGAGCGGCATAATGTCTCCCCAACGGAAAATCTGGTGCGCTTTCTTAAAGAGCACAACGGCCCCGTTTTGCTGTGTGCTGAGTCGGCTGGGCGCAGGGAGATTCTGCTGGAGTCCTTGCGTGAGCAAGACCTGGCGCCACCGGCGGTGGCGAACTGGGCCGAGTTTGTTAGTTCTGGATTGAATTTCGCAATCGCCACGGCGCCCCTGGACAGAGGTTTGTACTTCGGTCCCGGCCAGCCTAGCCTGGTGTGCGAGGCACAATTGTTCGGCAATCGTGTGGCGCAGCGGCGGCGGCGCAAAACAGTCAATGACGACGCGCAGGCGAACGCATTTAAAGCGCTGAACGAGCTGCGCGAAGGCGTCCCGGTGGTGCACCTGGAACATGGGGTCGGCCGCTATGTCGGCCTGCAAAAACTCGAGGTGGACGACCAGGAGTATGAGTTTCTGGCGCTGGAATATGCGCTCGGTGCCAAACTCTATGTGCCGGTTGCCTCGTTGCATCTGATCAGCCGCTACAGTGGCAGCGACCCGGAACAGGCGCCGCTGCACAAGTTGGGCTCAGACCAGTGGGAAAAGGCGCGCCGTAAGGCCAGTGAAAAAGCGAATGATACCGCGTCACAATTGCTGGAAGTGTACGCCCGCCGCGAGGCTCGCCCGGGATTTTCTTTCGAAGCACAGCATCACGACTATGACCGATTCTGCGCAGCCTTTCCGTTTGAAGAAACCGCCGATCAGGCGACGACTATTAATGCTGTTCTGGACGATATGTACAGTCCGCGCGTTATGGATCGTCTGGTTTGTGGCGATGTTGGTTTTGGCAAAACAGAAGTCGCACTGCGCGCGGCGTTTGTAGCCACCAGTAACCACAAGCAGGTAGCGGTTCTGGTGCCGACCACGCTACTCGCTCAGCAACATTATAATTCCTTCAGCGACCGCTTCGCCGATCTGCCGGTGACGGTAGAAGTGATATCACGTTTCAAGTCGGCCAAAGAGTTGGTGGAAGTGACGCGGCGGGCAAAGAGCGGTGCGGTCGATATTCTGATTGGCACACACAAACTATTGCAGAACGATTTCCGCTTCAAGGATTTAGGCTTACTGATTATCGACGAGGAACACCGCTTCGGCGTCAAACAGAAAGAAGTGATCAAGGCACTGCGCTCTGAAGTGGATATTTTGACGCTCACCGCCACACCGATACCGCGCACCCTGAATATGGCGCTGGGTGGCATGCGCGATCTGTCTATTATCGCCACGCCTCCGGCTCGGCGCCTCTCTATCAAAACGTTTGTGTGCGAACACAACATTGCACTAATAAAGGAAGCGATGCTGCGCGAAACTTTGCGCGGTGGGCAGGTGTACTACCTGCACAACGAAGTGAAAACCATCGAGGAAACCGCGCGCAAGTTACGCGAGCTACTGCCCGATCTCAGTATTGCCGTCGCCCATGGGCAAATGCGCGAGACACAGCTCGAACAGGTGATGTCGAGTTTTTACCACCGGGATCATCATGTGCTGCTGTGTACCACCATCATTGAGACCGGCATCGATATTCCCAACGCCAACACGATTATTATTGATCGTGCCGACAGGTTCGGCCTTGCGCAGTTACACCAACTGCGTGGCCGAGTCGGGCGCTCACACCATCAGGCCTATGCCTACCTGCTAACTCCGCCCCGATCGGCTATCGGCAGCGATGCCGGAAAGCGGCTTGAGGCGATCGAGGCCGCAGGTGATCTCGGTGCGGGCTACCTGTTGGCAACACATGACCTGGAAATTCGCGGCGCCGGGGAGTTGCTTGGCGATGAACAAAGCGGACAAATCCACAGCGTGGGATTCTCCATGTATATGGATATGCTGCAGCGCGCGGTTGAATCCCTGCGACGTGGTGAGATTCCCAATGTTGATGCGCCTCTGGATCAGGGCACTGAAGTCAACCTGCATGCGCCCGCACTGATCCCGGATGATTATTTGCCAGATGTGAACAGCCGCCTTATCCTCTATAAACGTATCGCTGCTGCTGCCAGCACCGACGAGCTGCGCAATTTGCAGGTGGAGATGATCGACCGTTTTGGCCTTCTGCCGCGGCAGGTCAATAACCTATTTCAGGTGTCAAGATTGCGCCAGCGGGCTCAGGAGCTGGGCATCCGGACTATGGAAGCGGGCCCGGAGGGTGGTAGTATCGAATTCAAGGGCACAACGCCGGTGAATCCGCTAAGTCTGGTTGAGCTGGTTCAGTCAGATCCGCGCGGTTACAAACTGGCCGGCGCAACGCGACTGCGGTTCGAGAAACAACTGCCCGATATTCAGGATCGCTACTGCTTTTTGGAACAACTCATGGATTCACTCGCCACAGACCCCGGGGAAAAATCAGCCAATGCCTGACCGAAGAACCGCACAACGTGCCCGCTTTTTTCTTCTCGCTGCGCTAGTTTCTCCGCTGGCAAATGCGCAGTCGGAGGCTTTGTATCGCGTTGAAATGATCGTATTCAGCCAGCCCTCGGGAGCCGTCTCTGAACAATGGGATGCCATACCTGACCTGGACTATCCGAATAGAAGCCGTTTTTTGCGATTTCCCGGCGAACAACTTTCTGGACAACAACAACCAGAGCCCATGGGCATTGGGGCAATGTCGACTCCGGGCGACAGCGCAATTGGTATTGATACAGCAGCCGCCAACCCGGCATCATCCATGGCGTTCACCACACTACCATCGAGTGATCGACAATTTTCCGGCAAAGCGGCTGCCATGCAACGCAGCGATCGCTACCAGGTTCTCTTCCATGAGGCATGGATACAGCCAATGGCAGGCCAGTCTGAGACTCTGCCGATTGTGCTGGACCGATCTGACGATGGCGGGCCTTGGCCTATGCTGCAAGGCTCCATCAAGGTTTACCTGTCGCGTTACTTCTACCTCGAAACAGATCTCTGGCTGAATACGCAGGGTGAATATCTGCAGGGCTTATGGCGTATGCCCGCCCCGCCACTGGCGCCGGTTTCTGATGCGGGACGAAACGCTATACAAGCGCCTAGCCGCCCAATGATCTCAAGCACTTCACAGGCGCCCTCTTCCCAAGATGCTGCGACTGCAGCCCAGGTGACGATGCAAGGCGAGCCCATGGGGCAAAAAGACTCTATAGGACCTGATTACCCGTATCGACACGCGGTGCTGCTGCAGCAGACACGCCGCATGCGCAGTGGCGAAGTCGCCTATATGGACCATCCGCTGCTGGCCGTACTGATAAAGATTACGCCGCTGGCCGGGACAGAGGGCGGGCAATAAACAAGACTAAGTCCAGCCAGAGGCTGTCCCGCGCTAAGACTTACCGCGGCTGGCCAGGAATGCACTCAACAACTGCCTGACCACCGCGGCTTCGTTTACCAGTATTTCGCGCATCATCGCCAGTGTTAACGGCAGATCACCGAGGCCCGCGGCGGGGTTCACCACCATACAGACTGACGCATAGGGAACGCGCAGCTCGCGCGCCAGTGCGGCCTCGGGCATACCCGTCATGCCGACCACATCACAGCCATCGCGCGCCATGCGCTGAACCTCTGCTGCAGTTTCAAGCCGCGGACCCTGAGTAATACCGTGCACTCCAGATGCCTCATGAGAAATTCTTGCAGAATCAGCAGCCGCCAATAGCTCCATGCGCAGGGCGCGATCATAGGGCTCAGTGAAGTCAATATGCATCAGCGTTCCGTCATCGCCGTCGTCAAACGTGTGCTCTCGCCCCCACGTGTAATCAATCAGTTGATCCGGTATCAGCAGCCGTCCTGGGCGCATGGATTCGGTGATGCCGCCAACAGCATTTATTGCAAGAATGCCCTCTACACCCAGTGCATGCAGCGCCCAGACGTTGGCGCGATAATTAATTCGATGCGGGGGAATGGCACTGGGACTGCCATGGCGCTGTAAAAAAAATAACGGGACGTTGTTGCCGAGCCTGCCCTCCTGAATGGGCCGTGATGTTTCTCCGAAAGGCGTTGTCACGCTATGATCACGAACGATCTCCAGCCCTTCCAGGTCATCAATCCCGGTACCACCGATAATAGCGAAAGGCTTCATGTTCGACATTCCGTAGCAACCCTTATTTGAGAATATGAGCTGGCGAAGCAGCACACATCGCTACGGCAATAGATAAGTGGAATAGTAGTCACGTTCTGATCCTCTGTGAGGCCGGTTCTTGCGCCGTTAACAAAAAGCTGGGGCGACCGCTAAAAAAAATCAAAAGTACCCGGAGCCGAATTGTGATTTCATTGCCCTCAAAAAAAGCCCTATAGTTTTTAGACGGATTATTTATGTCAATAGTACTGAAACACCTACAAAGGATATATACAGGCCCAGCGCGACTTACGTCAACTCTTGAAATAACCCGCAAGCGATTGATCTCTTTTAGAAAACTATCAGACGCACTCATCGCGTGCAATTCTGGCACATTCCAATTGTTCAAATGCCTGCAGTGGACACCGCTAGCGAGCGTGATATGTTGATGCTGGGTGAGTATTACGCGCGATAGGGGAAGCCAGATGAAGATGTTGAGTCCAACAGTGGGTGCCTGGTACAAGGATTTGCAAACTCAGGAGCTATTCAAGGTTATCGACTGGGATATCACCAACTTTATGATTGAAACTCAGTACCTTGATGGCGAGGTGTCTGAATACGATCTTGATGCCTGGCGCCAGATGCTTCTGGAGCCTGCCGAAGCGCCCGAGGATTGGCGCGCAGCCTTCGAACTCGACGACGATGATCTACTTGACCCCGACCTGCCCATGCATCCCGAAGACTGGATGAACCCAGTGAACTCGATTGAGCCGGATGTCATGTATGGTGTTGAGGAGTGTTGAGGCTTATCGTCATATGAGGCCTTGACTGTTCCAAAGCGCAATAGTTCAGTCATGGCAATGAGAAATAGGATAGCATTCGTTCTCAACAGCCTGCCTGTTTTTAGCGCTGCACGGAATGAGGAGATGCTCAGATTCGGAACTTTGGTGCCGTCCTAAATGTCGGCACCGTGCACTATCTGTAATCGCTGTCCGGATGCGCCATTTCGCGATAAGCACGCTCCAAGGCATCGAACAGATCAGCAGGCACTTTGAGCTGATACTGCGTGCGACGATTAGCAGACAGATATCCTTTTGGGTCCATACACAGCGTGACCAGCGTTGACCTCCGCATAGCGCCCCCGCATGGGAGCTTTGACAGCCACCTGGTCCGCCAGCCAGACATACATACACTGCTTTCTTCTCTTACCTGTGCTCTTTGCAGCTAGTGGGCTGTACCTCTATCTGGACGCAATCAGAGTCTGCTTTCCCCACAAGCGAGCGACCATTATGGACGTCCGTGGAGCGGTGGGTCAGGTTCCCAGCCCCAGAGCTTTTTCCCGCATCTCTCTGAGCCTGCCGTTTGGCCTGCCTGTAATAGCCTGTGTCTCGGTCCGTATTTATGTATTGCCCATCACTTCACTGCGCGATCACTGCCTGACGGACAGTCTCTCACTTCGATGGTATTGGATTTGACGGAACCACTTTTTCAGATCACAGTTACACTGTCCTGCCAGTGTAAAATATCGATATCCTTCGGCAGACGCTTATGATTGTAGGAGGCCAGTTCCGCTAATACCTCATGCAAATCTTCTTGAGTGGCATCGCCCTTTTCAACTTCAAACATTTTTTCTCGAATTGCGTTTACAGGGTCAATATTGCACACTGAACAGGCAGGCAGATACCCGGCAAATGCATTGAGCTTGATCTGGTCCATCGCATCGATACTGTGCTCGAACACTGAGCCCAGCGGCGATTCCTTTTTGTAATCGCTACAACAGATGTAGTACTGGCCATTCCAGCCAATGAAGACATAGTGGAATGGTGCGCTACAAAGAGTGGAAACATTTTGCTCAGCCATCAGCGTTTTTGCTTCTTCAACAAAACGGTCACTACCGATAAAGTAATGCGCGTTATCACACGCTCCGCCCCGATTGTTCTGCTCGAATTCCATTACGAATTCGATACCGGCGCCTTTCCAGTATGACTTCATATGCTCGATTTTATTCACATTGAGATCATGCTGAACAATACTTACGACTACTCCGATATCGCGGTCGGAAAATTCATCACGGACTTCTAGAAAATCCAGGATATTGGTACGCGTTTTTTCAAAACTCAGGTTGTAAACCAACTCGTAGTCATCATCGAAATCCGAAACACTGAATGCAATGCCCATTAGCCCTGCCGCGAGGAGCTCTCTAGACAGCGTCTTATTGAGAAGATTGGCATTGGTTGTCATGTGAACGACCACGCCTTGACTGGTCGCGTATCGTACAAATTCGACCAATTGCGAATGAAGCGTTGATTCACCCTGCCCAGTGAGCGAAATTCGAGGACTGATATCGAGTTCTTTAACCCGGGCAACAGCCTGCTTGAATATCTCGAAGGTCATAAAGCCCTGTTCAGGTGTTTCCGACCGGGGACAAAAACTGCAAAGCGCATTACAGCGATTTGTCAGCTCTACATCAATCGCTCTCCGCAATACTTTCATGCCCGTTACCCCGTGAGGCTTTTCAGAAAGGGCAATACATAGAGGCGCACGAGAAATTGGCCGTGTTGGCGGAGCAAGGTGAATTGCGCGCGCAGCTGATCATGGCTCGTCTGTACTACGCAGGAAACGGCGTAGAAAAGGATCAGGAGACGTTTGTTTACTGGCTCCAGAAAGCGGCTGATAACGGCGACAAAGCGGCTAAATCGCATCTAAAACGCCTCAAGCTGAAAGAGCATAACAAATGATATTAACTCCACAACAATTGGCATTTTTCAAAATCTTTGGATACCTAAAATTACCCGGTTTGTTCACCGATGACGTACCTCAGTTGACGAAACAATTTCACGATATCTTTCAGCAGCACAAGGACGATGTCGTCAATTGGATTCATGCGACACACGATAACAAGTTGCGGCGTTTTATTTCAGAGGCTACCGAAAAAAACGCTTACTTGGCGTCATTGCTCGATGATTCCCGCGTGATAAATGTGGTTACTTCTTTGCTAGGCGATGGTTACCAGTTTCGGGGGAGCGACGCCAGCATTTATGATTGCGGCACCAACTTCCATCAGGACGGCATCGACACTGGCAAACGGAATAGGACCAACATCAAACTTGCCTTTTACCTAGACGATATAGACGCCGCTTCAGGAGCCGTGCGGGTTATTCCTGGCAGCCATCATAGCGGCGATAAATATTTCGGCCTGTTATTCCAAAACTGGATAGGGCCTGATGTCCTGCAAATGGCTACTGAGGATTACCCAGCAACGGTACTATCCAGCGTTCCCGGCGACCTTCTACTCTGGGATTATCGCGTAATGCATGCAACGGCCTACGGTGGTAATCAACGGCGTATGGTGGCGTATGAATTTTCACAGGCCGACTAACAGCGCTTAAAATTAGCCTCGTCAGAACATTCTTGTGCGGCTTCCGCCGTTTGTCAAAGTAGTTGTCGCGTCTACTTACGCGGCGACCTCTAGGTCGTCCAGATCCTTCTCAGGATTCAACCAGACTGCCTTCGGTAAATTCCAGTCTCTGATGCCCTGGGACCAACGCTTGGGATTTGTCGCCCTGGCCGCTGTGTATACCGCCTTACGATTATCCATCACCTCATGCGTTTGTCGGCTGTGCCGCTGATGAGGCGTCATGAACTTCAAACCGCTGTGCTTGTGCTCATGGTTGTACCAGTGCGCGAATTTCAGCACCCATGCTCGGGCATCAGCCAGTTTCGAAAAGCCCTTGTAGGGGTAATCAGGACGGTATTTACAGGTCCGGAAAATCGATTCGGCATACGCGTTGTCATTGCTAACACGCGGTCGACTTTGCGATCTCACTACACCGAGACGATAGAGCATCTCCAACATAGAAGACCCTTTCATCGGGCTACCATTGTCCGAGTGAAGTACCAGTGGAACACCACCGATGCCCTCGCGCAGATAGGCCCTGTGTAGCAACTGTGACGCCAGCTCACTGGATTCTTCTTCATGAATTTCCCAACCCACTATTTTGCGACTATAGAGATCCAGTATTAAGTACAGGTAGTAGTAAATGCCCTCAGCAGCGCCCGGCAACCACGTAATGTCCCAGCACCACACCTGGTTCGGCCCCGTCGCACAATGCGTACTCATCGGTCGGTGCCGGGGCTCCTGGCTGCGGCCACGGTGCTGCTGCTGACCCTCTTCTCTCAGTATCCGGTAGAACGTCAACTCGGAGGCGATATAACGCCCCTCATCGGCTTGCGTTGGCACAATCTGGCTTGGCGGCAGGCTCTTGTAGGCGATGCTGCCGACCGTATCCAGTGCCGTCTGCCGTTCCAGCGGTGTCAGCTTGTTAGCCGGTGGTGGGCGATCAGCGCCGGGGCGACCGTCGACCTTCACTTCACCTTCCTGAGTCCATCGCTGAAAGGTGCGCATAGACATGCCCATTTCCGCACAGGCACGGCCAGTGCGGGCTCCTGCATCCACCGTCTCATTGATTAGTCTTACTGCACGTTTGCGATCCGGGACACCAATCATTCGTCCTCGTTCTCCCCCCAAATCGCATGCATCTTTTTTCTAAGCACCAGTAATGCCGCAGTCTCGGCCAGCGCTTTCTCCTTCCTGCGCAACTCTCGCTTGAGTTGCTTGTTTTCATTGCGTGCCTTCTGCACTTCCTTCCTCGCTAAGCGAGACAATTGGTCGGCTGAGGTATTGCCTTGAAGGCAGTTCTTCTTCCAAGCGTCTACCTGCTCGGTAAAAAGTCCCTTCTTGCGGCAGTACTCTGCCACCTCCGCCTCGTTCAACGCTGCCGTCTCCAGCACCACGCCAAACTTATCCTCAGATGACCAATATTCCGGATTCCGACCATCTCCCGGCACCACTAACCCCCTTGCTCTGGCTTGTTTTCGCCAATGATACAGGGTTACGCCTGATATACCTGTTTCCTCAACCAACACGGGCACTGGGGTGTTCTCCGGAGGCATCATCCTCTTGAGCACTGCTTCCTTTCGCTCTTGTGAATATTGCTTCATTATTCATTCCTGAGCGCCCCCCGAATTTTGATGAAAAACTAAACACGACAACTA
>Ga0209390_10001841_pt1 | contig 39213 bp, 40 predicted proteins | sample BON01_FD_187212 | JGI IMG/M metagenome (GOLD analysis project Ga0209390, IMG submission 187212) | Freshwater microbial communities from Lake Bonney liftoff mats and glacier meltwater in Antarctica - BON-01 (SPAdes) (version 2) | ecosystem: Environmental > Aquatic > Freshwater > Ice > Glacier...
GACGTCGGCCTGAAAGGCTTGCGCTTGACCACCCTGGACTTCAATTGAACGAATCACTTCGTTGGCAGCTGTTTCGTTGTTGATGTAATTCACGGCAACACGCCAGCCTTGGGCGGCGGCGAGTTGAGCGGTCTTGGCACCGATGCCCCTGCTTGCGCCGGTGATTAGCATGACTTTTGAGGGCATGGCGTTTTACTCCAGTGTTGTTGATATTGTTATGGTTTTTGAAGTGGTCAGGGTTGTGGGCGGGATTGTGGGCGGAGTTATGGGTGAAGAAATGGCTGCGTCGGTTTGCAAATTGAGTGGCGCAACAGGTCGTTTCATGCGCTCGTAATGGTTTAGTGCCGTTGCCACCGTCTGCGCATGAACCGACACGGTGTTGTTGATTTCGTTGCCGTAACCGCCTGCCATGGTCACCGCGACAGGAATACCGAGTCGGTGAGCAAAATCAAAGACACGTTCATCGCGTTGCCTTAAGCCTTCAAATGTCAGACCAAGCCGGCCCAGTCGGTCGTCTTCGTGCGGGTCAGCACCTGCCAGATAAATCAAAAAAGCGGGCCCGAATTGCTTGTGTACGGCAGCTAGTGCCAGATCAAGCGCCATTAGATAGTCTTCGTCATTGCAGCCATCAGGCAGTGGCACATCCAAGTCACCAGCCTCTTTACGAAATGGAAAATTTTTTTCGCCGTGCAATGACAGCGTAAAGATAGACGGATCTTGGCGCAGGATGGATGCCGTGCCATTGCCTTGGTGCACATCCAAATCGATGATGGCGACTCGCAGACGGTTTTTAGCGGTCAGCGCCGTATGGCTGTGTTGATGATCGCGCTGCAACACGCGCGCGGCCACCGCAGCGTCATTGAAAACACAAAAGCCGCTGCCTTTTTCACGATAGGCATGGTGAGTGCCACCTGCCAAATTCACAGCGACCCCGTCAACACAAGCTTGGCGACTCGCGGCAATGGTCGCGCCCACCGAGCGACGCGAGCGTTCAACCATCCCTGGGGTCCATGGAAAACCAATCTCGCGTTGTTCTTTGGGCTCAAGTGTGCCGTGAATCACCCGTTGTAAGTACGACGCGTCATGTGCGAGCAGCAGCTCAGTGTCAGAAGCGGCAAGTGCTTCTGACAGTTCAATAGCAGGCATTGCTTGCACGCGTTCGCGCAGCAAGCGATATTTAGACATCGGAAAGCGGTGGCCTTCGGGCAAGGGCAAAACGAAGTGGTCGGTGTAGAAAGTTTTCACAGTGCGTTCGAGGGTGTTAATTAAAGTTCGATTGGCAGCATATTCAGTTACTCTGAGTGATCTGTTGACAATGATCTGTCAACAATTTGGAGCCACTAGACATGGGTTGTCACCAAACGCCACGCGCGATGAGCATCACCAGCGCAAACAGCGCGACTCGATTGATACTAACGATAGCCTTTCTTTGTGCTGCTTGGTCGGTTAATGCGCAACCCATGGTAACGGGATCAACTGAAACGCAATTCTCGGTGAGTAACGTCAACCAGTTTAAGACTGATTTGAATCAAGGTGGTGACTTTGATTGGTACTCGTTTGACGCGGGTCTTCGTATCAGGCATCAAGTCAATGCGGCTTTTAATATAGGTGCCAATATCGGCTACGGTTATGAGAGTTGGTCTTGGCAAAACCCAGCCGCTTTCGGTGGGCAAGCACCCTGGGGCAACATCAGCACACCAAGCGTTGGTTTAAGCCTTGAGTACGCCCTGAAACCTGGGCTTCGTTTGGGTGTCAGTCCTTCGATCGAATGGGCGGCAGAAGATGGGGTTGGCACGGCATCGTCAGCAATCTATGGCGCCGTTTTAAGTGCGACCAATACCTTTTCCAAAACATTGACGTTGGGCCTTGGCCTTGGTGTTTTTCGTGAGCTCGGTGAAAACAAGGTTTTTCCTTTTTTAGCGATCAACTGGAAAATCGCCGACCAATGGACGCTTAAAAACCCACTCCCAGCAGGTCCGGCAGGCGGGGCCGGTCTGGAGTTGGCTTATCAGGTCAATCCGCAATGGACAATCAGTGCTGGGGGGGCCTACCGTAACTATCGATTTCGTTTGAATGATTCTGGACCTTATGCGGGTGGTGTGGGTCAGAACCGCTTGATTCCAGTCTTCGCGCGCCTAAGTTACGCTTTGACCAATGGCACATCCATTGATTTTTACGCCATTGCCGCACTCGGTGGTAACGTACAAATCGAGTCAGCCGATGGCACCCAGACGCTTAACAACAGTTATGACACGGGACTTGGTCTGGCAGTGAACTTGTCGCATCGGTTTTAGAACGAACAGGTTTGAGGGTCTGCAGGTGGCTTGGGCTTGAGCATGAGCGTGGACGACTGCTACGATGCTGTTGATTAATTTCTTTTATAGCGGTCTAACTCAGTGAAAATTTTAAAGCTTAAGTCTAGTCAACCGTTTAAACCGTTTCATCGTCTGTTGAGGGTTTTAATACTGCTCTTGGTGGGCCCCATCACACTCACAGGCTGTGCCGCCAGCCTGCTATCTGCTGCTGGACCCAGCTATCGCACCCTGGTCGAGGCAACAGAAAATAAAACAATTGCTTTTGAAATTATTGAACTATCCGCGTCAACGATAGGCGCCTACATGCTTGAGCAACCGTCAGTTGAAACAAGCTTGGTGCTTGACGGGGTACTGTCTGTCACCCTAGCGCCAGGCGATGTGCTTACAGTGATGCTGGCACAAACGGATAAAGAACCACCCATATTTGCCGCGCTTTCTGGTGGTGGAACCAGTTTTAGCGATGTGCGGGTTGACCACAACGGCAACATCGAGATCCCTTACTTGGGACGAATCAAAGCGCAAGGATTAACCGCGACTGCACTGGCCGAACGAATAAAGAAACGGCTAGAGCCCAGCATCAAGAACCCTGAAGTCAGGGTAACGCTCTCAAGCGATATCTCTGGGTCGGTCCTCGTTTCTGGTGCCGTTAAAACGCCAGGACGCTATTCAGCCAACCAGGGGCCGCTGACGCTGCTCGATGTGATCACTCAAGCGGGTGGCGCCACGGCTGAACCACATTTGATCAATGTCACGATCCGTCAGCCCAGTGGCGTTAAACAACTGGTCTATCAAGATGTTCTTTATGGTCGCAACATGGTTTTGAGCCCCCGCTCAGAAGTGGTTCTGCAGCGCAATCGGCAAAGCTTTATTGCAATGGGTGCTGTAGGCACACCGGGCTTGTTTGATCTGCCCAGCAGCCACCCATCCTTGTTACAAGTGCTGGGTGTGGTGGGAGGCTTGCAACAAGCCACGGCAGACCCCGCTGGGGTATTCGTGTTTCGCCGGGGTGGTTTTGACGCTGACGGCAAACCGATTGCCAAGGTTTTTAGGCTCGACATGGGTCGACCAGAAGCGATGCTTCTTGCTAGCGCGTTTCAAGTGCAATCTGAGGATGCACTGTACGTCACCAATGCGGGTGTTTACGAGGCTCAAAAGATCATTGCACCTATCGTTCAAATGATTATTTTGGGCAATACAGTGACTGGTAATTAGTCAATGACAACACCCAGTCATCGTCTTCAATCGATCAGTAGGCCCGAGCGCCAAAGCATGGCTTGAGAAAAATGACCCGAGGGGACAATATGAAGATAGCAGTGGTTGGGGCGGGGTTGATTGGCCAAGCGTGGGCAATTGTTTTCGCCCGTGCGGGCCTAGACGTGGTGTTGTGGGACGGGCAAGGGCCTGCCTTGCGTGAGGCACCTGTGATTATTGCCAAGTTGGTTCAAGATTTGGCGACTGAAGGCTTGGTCGATGATGCGGCTGAGGTGTTGGCGCGGATCACAACTGAAGAGGATCTAGAGATTGCGCTAAAGGGGGTTGGGTATGTTCAAGAAAACCTTCCTGAAAAGCTTGAGCTTAAGCAAAGCATCTTTGAGCGACTAGATGCGCTCACACCGCCAGAGGTGATTCTTGCAAGCTCGACCTCTAGCATTCCAGCATCTAAATTTACTGAGTCCTTAGCGGGGCGCGCGCGTTGCGTCATTGCCCATCCAGTCAACCCGCCTTATTTGGTTCCGGTGGTTGAGATATGTGGCGCGCCTTGGACTGCACCCGATGTGATTGAACGGACGTGGCAATTGATGCAACAAATCAAACAAAAGCCGGTTCACATCAAAAAAGAGTTAGAAGGATTCGTCCTCAATCGGTTGCAAGGGGCACTGCTGCGTGAAGCTTTTAGGCTCGTGCAAGAAGGCTATGTGGATGCTGAAGGCTTAGACACAACCGTCAAGGATGGTCTTGGGCTCAGGTGGTCATTCATGGGCCCGTTTGAAACCATAGACTTAAATGCGCCAGGTGGCTTGGCTGATTACGCGCAGCGTTATGGCCCTCTTTACCATTCGATAGCCAAACAACAGACGGATACCTCGCCCTGGTCCGAGGCGGTGATTCAGGCCCTTGATCGTGAGCGGCGCGAGCAACTGCCCAGAGAACAATTGGCCGATCGGCGCCTATGGCGTGATCGTCGGTTGATGGCCATGGCCGCGCAACGTAAGCGCTCGGATAAGGGCGACTCTGAGTATTAAGAGACATAACAGACTGAATAACGGTCAGGTACAGCAGCGGTTTTGGAGATAAAAAATGAGAAAAGTGATCGTAACCTGCGCTCCAACTGGAGCCATTCACACGCCAAGCATGTCACCCCATCTGCCCGTGACCGCCGAGCAAATTGCAAAAGCTGCCATTGATGCTGCTCATGCTGGTGCAGCCATCATACATCTGCACGCGCGCGATCCCAAAGATGGTAGGCCATCTCAGGATCCAGCGTACTTTCGCCCCTTTCTTGAAGCGATCAGGGCTCAAACCAACGCCGTGATTAACATCACAACCGGTGGCAGTCCCCACATGACGGTTCAAGAACGCATGCGGCCGGCCATGACCTTCAAACCAGAGGTGGCGTCCTTGAACATGGGCTCGATGAACTTTGGTTTGTTTCCCATGTTGAACCGGTTCAAGCAATTCGAGCATGAATGGGAAAAATCCCACCTAGAAAATAGCCGTGACTTGGTCTTTAAAAATACCTACCAAGACATTGAGGCGATTTTGCGCATGGGGACAGACAACGGCACCCGATTTGAGTTTGAGTGCTATGACATCAGTCACCTTTACAACCTCGCTTATTTTGTGGAGCGCGGTTTGGTTAAAGGCCCCATATTTGTGCAGTCAGTGTTTGGCATTCTCGGCGGCATTGGCCCCGACCCTGAAGACCTGATGCACATGCGACGCACAGCGGATCGTTTATTTGGTGATAGCTATCAGTGGTCGATCCTTGGCGCAGGACGGCATCAAATATCGTTGGCTACCATGGGTGCGGCCATGGGCTCGCACGTCAGGGTTGGGCTTGAAGATTCGCTTTGGATTGCGCCCAAACAGTTGGCGGCCTCAAGCGCCGAACAGGTCCAACGGATTCGAATGATCTTAGAGGCACTGAATCTTGAAATAGCGACCCCAGACGAGGCTCGCCAAATCCTCGGTCTGAAGGGCGGGGACCAAGTTAACTTCTAAGACCCAACCCGATCAGCAAACGTTTCTGTGCGTTCAGTTTGAGGGGCTTGGCTCGGGTATTGAATAGCCCGTGCGCATGCCCAAAGCACCCAGGCATTGCACAGGTGCCACAACCAGTGCAGCCCGCCGGTTGACAAACATAGGGGCATATCCAGCTGTCGCGCGGTCATCGAAACCGCGAAGAGGCTAGCAGCGCACCATATAAAACGGCTCGCTGACCGGCCAACTTTAGCCACTGACCCCAAGCGGCGTGTCAGTGGTGCATAGATCAGTAGCATGAGCCAAGCACCGAGATAGATGCCCGGGGGCAGCCAATCCAGCGTTGCTCGCCAGTTGCCGACCAAGGCTGTGGTGCCAGCCATAAAACTTAGTGCCAACACCATGGCACCGAGTGCGCGCCATCGCGTTTGTTGCCAGCTGACCCTCGGCAGAAGGTAGGCAAAGGCCACAATGAAAGTGGCAATAAAAAATACGTCAAGTAGGCCCGTTAAACGGTTGCCGAACGTGTGGAATAAAAAACTGCCAAAACCAATCAAACCAATCAAAATGGCGAGTAAACGCACCCCCCCTTGACCTTGCGCACGAGACCAGAGCAACCCGGCAGCGATCAAAAATGCCAGATTGGTCAGCGCATTGAAGGGCTCTGACCAAAAACTCGTATCAGTGCGTTCACAGTAGATATTGACAGCGGTTAACCAGTACGGCATGCGCTTATCGCCTCAGTATTCGACTCTCATAACAGGCGCCAGTGTGTGGGGTTCGCATGTCCCTGAGATGACTGGCGCTACTACCCACAATCCATGCTGCAGGCCAATAAGAAAACGGAAACGGTCACCCTTTGCGCTTTTGGCGTCACGCCTCAGAGCGGTTAGACTTAGAGCGGTTAGACTTAGAGCGGGTAGTAGACCGAAATAGTCTCAGCAATACAGGCCGGTTTGGTCGCCCCTTCTAGCTCAACGGTGGCGGTGAAAGTGCATTCAAGCCCACCATCCTTGCGCTCATTGATATTGGCCAATTCATACTTGGCTCGCAACTGGCTGCCAGACGGCACAGGTGATAAAAACCGAACCTTATTCATGCCGTAGTTAACCGCCATACTGGTTTCGGTGACTTCGAAAGTTTGAAAGCGCATGCCCGCTAGCAAAGATAATGTTAAGTAGCCATGGGCAATCGTGGTCCCAAACTTAGATGTTTTGGCTTTTTCAGGGTCAACGTGGATCCACTGAAAATCGCCCGTGGCTTCAGCGAACTTGTCAATTCGGGCCTGATCGATCAGCCACCATTCGCTGGTACCGATCTCGGTGCCGACCAAAGACTGTAATTCTGCAAATTTAACTTGCCGCATCGGTGTTACTCCCCTGTAAAGTTCTAACTTTCATCTATCCTTAAGCATACACAAACAACAACTGGAGACCACCGATGATGACGATCTGGGGGCGAACGAACTCGCTGAACGTACAAAAGGTATTGTGGGGATTGGAAGAGCTTGGACTGGCTTACGAGCGAATTGACGCCGGCCTGCAGTACGGTGTGAACGATACGGTAGCGTTTAAAGCCATGAATCCCAATGGCTTGGTACCCGTTTTAAAAGAGGACGATTTTGTGTTGTGGGAGTCGCACGCCATCTTGCGCTATCTGACGGTACGTCACGGTCATGGCTCACTGTTGCCTGCTGATGAGCAGGTCGCCGCACGGGCAGACCAGTGGATGGATTGGAGTGGCAGTATTATTTGGGCTCACATGCGCCCTGTGTTTCACAACCTCGTGCGCACACCAGCTGACCAAAGAAACATGCAAGCCGTGGCTGAGGGCTGCGCGGGTCTGGCCAAAAGCTTTTTAATCTTGGATGAGCACCTCAAAAAACAGCCCTTCGTGGCCGGCGACGTTTTTACGATTGGTGATATTCCGTTAGCCCTTTTGATGTACCGCTGGGTTTGTTTGGTTCAAGAGCGACCGGATACCCTTGCGCTTGATCAGTGGTTTAAAAATGTGTCGGGCCGAGCAGGATATGTGAAGCACTGTGCCGCGCCACTCACATAAGAGTGACCTGAGCACTGATAGTCGCCCAGCACCCGCCAGCCTTTGTGATCAAGCAAGGGCTGGTTAGTGTTTGCGGCCAGCCACGATCAGTACGGCACCCATGAACATCAAAACCGCAGCCAGACCGATCGCCAATGAGTAGCTACCTGTCCGGTCATACATCAGCCCAAAAATGGCTGGTCCAAGGGCTGAGATCAGTTGCATGAAGGTGCCAGTGACGCCAAACACCTTGCCAAATGAAACGGCGCCAAACTCACGCCGCACGATCAAAGCGGGTAGGGTCGTTAGGTTACCCACATTAAACCCACCCAAACAGTAGGATGCCGATAATCAACGGCAAAGCAGTGCTGGCCATGGCGGTGATCATAAGTCCGGCAGCCGATAAAACCAACACGGCACTGGCGATCCATCGAATATTGAGTCGATCTGCCACCCGTGCCAGCAATACCCTGCCTAAGAAGGCGAGTGCACCAGATGCCAAGACAATCATGGCCGTAGTCGCGGGTGTGACGAAGGTTTGCAGCAGATTGACTTGATGGCTTAAGAAGCCGAGCTGGACCATTAAAGCAACACCAAAGGTCACAATGGTCGAGCGCAAGGCAAAAGTTTGCAAGGCCTGCGTGCGTGTCCAGGGCCGATTGGCGGGTTGCGCAACCGCTCTATTGCTTGGTAGCCCATCAGGCTCAAGCCCAATGTCTTGGGGGCGGCGACGCAAGACAAGTAAGGCAATCGGCACCACCCCGAGCACCACCAGTGCAGCGATCGCCGCCATTGCGAAAGAGAACCCTAACCAAGAAACCAGTAATAGAGTGATGGGAATGCCAATCATGCCACCCAAGCTCGCACCCAAAAGAGCCATTGAAATGGCCTTGCCTTGAAAACGCTCAAACCACGGGGCAACGCTGGCTGAAATGGCGATTGTTGACAAGCACGACCAGCCAAGGCCCATCAGTGGGAAAGCAATAAAGGCCTGCCAGGGGCGGGTGATTTGTCCAATTGCTGCGATGCCCAGTGCCATCAAAACAGCGCCCACAGCCATGATAAGTTGAGGGCCATAGCGGCCAATAATTGAACCAACAAAGCCAATCGAAAAGGCATTGATCAGAAAAGAAAATGTCAGCGCCACAGAGATTAGGCCAACGGACCAGCCAGACTTTTCGCTGAGCGCGTAGATGTAGACGCTTGGTCCGTAAAGCGCAAAGGACCAAGCGATAAAGGCAATAAATAAGCAAGCCCAAACAATGCGCCAACCATAGAAGGTCGGCGCATCATTCATGCTTTGAGTCGGCAAGCCTTAAAGGCGTCTGTCGCCTCAAAACTGCTCGCAAGGCTCGCGAGTGCTGGGTGTGATTCGCTAGAAATGACCTCCGGCAGCGTCGCTTTGATGAAGCTGTAACCCACTGCTGCCGTGATGTCGGCCAAAGTGGCCTCGTTAACGTTACCAAACTGGCCGTTGGCCACGAGGGTCTCGATTTGATCAACCCCTGCGCGTGCTTGCTCTGTTAGGGTATCGAGAAAGGGTTGGTGAATTTTTTCTTTTGGGCGTTTGGTTTTTTCATAAAGAGCGGCCACAGCCTTATCTAAGGCGCTGGTCATGATGCCGCTGCGCTGCAACACATCTCGTCGTGCCAAGCCTGATGCGGGTAGTAATGTTTGCCCTGGCATCGTCTCAAGCAAGCTGTCTAAAATTAGTGCGCTATCAATCAAAATTTCGCCGCTATCAAGCACAACCGCAGGCACTTTATTCATTGGGTTGTAGGGGCGCACTTTGGCCCCGTCCGTGCCTGGCGACAGCGAAAGGTGTTCAAAGGGTACTTCAAGCCAACTGAGGGTCACGCCAACCCGACGAACAAAAGGCGATAAATAACGACCAATGAGAATCATGCTGCCTCCATGTTTATGAGTATGATCTAGCAGGAGTATTACGCAAAGAACCCCTAACAGCAATGCGAATTTTGAATGTATAAAGGTCAGCCTCGTATGGACATTAAGCTCACCACGATCGCGGCAACGTTTTGTGTTTCAACCATGGCATTGGCCTCACCCGAGCGCTTGCCTATTGGTTCAGGTCCAGATGCCTTTGTTATTGACCGCACTGAAGTGACCATTGGTGACTTTCTCGAGTATTCACAGCAACAAAACCTTGTGACAGCTGCTGAGCGTGAGGGTGGCGGCTTTGAGTATCGATTGGGGTGGCAAAGGCGCCCAGGTTGGACTGTTCGCACGCCTTTCGATCAGCCTGCGCTGTTAAACGAGCCTGCTGTGCATCTGAGCTGGTTTGAGGCGCGTACTTTCTGCCAAGCCCGCGGCGGCGATTTACCAACCCAGAAGCAGTGGACGAGCGCGGCTTATCAAGAGCAACGCACTCAGCCGCCCGCGCCATTCGAACCAGGCATGGTTTATCCGTATCCCACTGGGGTCGATCCAGCCGCCGCCAATACCGTTGGTGACCAAGACGGCTGGCCGCGGCACGCGCCTGTGGGCCGTTTTGCGCCGGGTGTTAACGGCTTGTATGACATGGGTGCCAACGCGTGGGAGTGGTTGCTCGATGCCAAGGGCGATTCCCGCTTAACGGCCGGTGGCTCTTGGTGGTACGGGTCGAGTCAGATGAAGGCATCTGGGATGCAATACAAAGCCGCTGATTTTTATGCCGTATATGTCGGATTCCGATGCGTTTACCCGAGCTAGGCTAATGCGTTGGTTGCCAATCGGCCAGATGCCAAGGTTGACAATCGATGGCTCTTTGAAGATCGGGTGCGTCGGTGACGAGCGCCACACTCATGATGTGAGTGTTGTTGGGTTGTTTTTGCCAGAAGCGCCAAGCTTGCGTGGGTTGGGCCGCTGAGTCGAGCACTGAAAGTCCAATAGCCCCAGACAGGTCAAACTCAACGGCATCCAAGCGCTGTGACAGGCCCCAACCTTCTGCTTTAAGAAACGCCTCTTTTAAGGTCCAGTAATACAGAAATAACCGAGCTTGCTCGCCAGGTATGGTCGCGGCAATGTGTTGGTACTCGCGCCGCGAAAAGTAGCGTTTGGCAATATCAAGGTCAGGGACTTGTCGTGACAGGTTTTCAACATCAATACCCACGGGTTGGCGACTGACTGCGACGGCGACCAAGGCATGCGTGTGGCTTAAGTTGAAGTGCCAGTCAGTGGCCATTGCAGGGCCACTGACCATGGGTTTACCCCGATCAGCCGACTCGAATTGCAATTCGTTGGGTAAACAGCCTATCGTTTGCGCCAAAACGCTGCGTTTGAGGCCGTGAGCGGCCAAATAAACATGAGCCAGTGACGCATTAGAAAACTTTCTCATGTTTTGTTGCTCTTCAGGGCTAAGCCCAGGCAACACATGATCGTTTAGCGTATGGCTGCTGATGCTCGTGGGGTCGATATAGCGGATAACAGCACTCGGCGACTCACTTGACGGTCGTATTTTTGGTTCGGTCTTGTAATGACGTGACTTCAGTATCATGATTCAGTACGCTAACATTATTCGCAATCATACGGAGTTTTACAGATGTCGACCCCAATTAGTCAGATCACGCCCGATTTTTCTGTGGCCCCGCAACTCAGCCCTGACGATATGGCTGCGGTGGCGGCCGCTGGCTTCAAAAGCGTCATTATTAATCGTCCCGACTATGAAGGTGGTCCTGATCAACCGACAGCTGAAGCCGTCTCGACCGCGGCTCGCGCAGCAGGCCTGCGGGTTGAGTTTCAACCCGTGGTCAGCGGTGGCATGACCGCCGAGGACGTGGTGAAGTTTTCTGAATTACTGCAGACCATGCCAGCACCAGTTTTGGCATATTGCCGCACGGGAACCCGCTGCACAGTGCTGTATCGTGCTGCTAGTGGGCATGGGTAATAACTCAGCTGCCGTCTAAGTGACGCTCCAATTCATTGATCCAGATCAAGTTTGGTAAAAGTTCGTTACACACAACACGATGATTTGGGCTAGCATGAAGCTAAGTCCGGTCAATCGAAGTCCGGTACGCTCGTAACTAGGGAGTAAAAACATGTTCAAAAAGATTTTGATCCCAACAGATGGTTCGGCTTTGTCGGCTCAAGCAGCCAACGCTGGCATCTCGTTTGCACGATCAGTGGGTGCTGAAGTGGTCGCACTGCACGTCGGTCAACCCTTTGCAGCCACAATTGGGTTTGATGGCATGGCAGCCGCTTACGCGATCACTGATGAAGACTACGAAAAAGCGACCGCTGAGCAAGCTAAAAAATACCTGCAGGCTATCGTTGATCGCTCAGATACCGCTGGTGTAAAAGTGACCCATGACTCAGTCACAAATTTCAATGTGGCGGATGGTATCGTCGACGCCGCTCAAACCCACGGTTGTGATCTTATTTTTATGGGTAGTCATGGCCGCAGTGGCCTGTCGCGGCTGCTGTTGGGCAGCGTCACGGCCAAAGTGATGTCATTGGCTCACGTTGCCGTGTTGGTTTACCGCGTAAAAGAAGAGTCCTGATTCGTGTCTAACAGTGACAGTGTGAGTACGAGGGTCAGTAAAGCCAATGAACAGTAACTTAAAGTCATTTAAAGTCACTGAAAATTATAAAAACAATATGAGTAACAAAGCCGAGTGCCACTTAAAGTGATGCTCGGCTTTTTTGTCGCTGGGCAATGCGACGTTACTTATCAAGCCACGTGCCTATCGTTATTCCTTAAGGTCGGACTCGATCGGACCCGCGCTTTAGCATCGGAGAATTGGTGCGTGGCATGTTAATTGATGTGATGAGTCAGCCCTTCAGTGGTAAGAAACATTGTCACAGCGTGTTCGAACCTTGAACTTGCCAATCACCCTGCGTGTCGTTATAAGAAGAGTTGAGTAAAAAAGACATACAAGCGAATTTGTTGGAGTGACTAAAGATGAAATCACCATTCGCGGTTTTTGTAACCGCAACTGGCGGACCTGAAGTGTTGCAGGCTCAAGCGATTGATATGCCCGTGCCTGCTGAAAACGAGGTGATCGTCGAGCACACTGCGGTTGCCGTGAATTTTGTCGAAATATACTTGCGAGCGGGTCAACCCCACTCGCACAATCCCACCCCCCCTTTTGTGCCAGGTGTCAGTGGCGTTGGTCGCGTGTTAGCGTTTGGAAAAGCCGTTTCTGATCTGAGCATCGGTGAAAATGTGACCTACACCAATGCTGGCGTGGGCAGCTACTGCACTCATGTCGCAGTTCCGGCGGATCGCATTATTACCGTCCCGGAGTCTTTAGACGATATTCGCGTTGCCGCTGGCATGGTGCGAGCTTTGACGGCACAGTACTTGCTTAAACAAATGCGCCCATTGCCGCCGGGAACGAAAATCCTGATTCATGCTGCCGCGGGTGGCGTTGGACAGATCTTAGTGCAATGGGCCAAGCAGCTTAGACTTGAGGTATTTGCGACGGCAGGGTCTGATGAAAAAATTGCATTTGTGAAGTCACTTGGTGCAGACCATGCGATAAATTATCGGACCCAAAACTTTGCAGCTGAAGTCACACGCATCACCAATGGGCAGGGTGTCAGTATCGTGTTTGACTCGGTTGGTAAGGACACATTTGACGGGTCCGTGGACAGTTTAGAACCCAAAGGCCTTGTGGTGAATTACGGGACAGCCTCCGGTCAAGTGGAAGGATTTGCGTTGCAACGCTTGCACTCAAAGTCACTGTGGGTTTGCCGTCCGACGCTTAAAACATACGTCGCTGATCGCGCCAATATGTTGGCCATGAGTCAAGAAGTGTTTGAACGTTTGGCCGATACTAATTTGCGTCTTGATATTGAAGCGGTCTTGCCGCTGAGCCAAGCTGCGAAGTCGCATGAAATGTTGGAAAGTAGATTAACCAAAGGCGCGATTGTTTTGGTCCCTGATCAGTTACTTAAATAGTAAAAAAAGCCTAGTGATTTTGTGTTGCTGTGTTATATTTTTTTTGTTCTGTTTTGTTTTTTAAGGGCCCACTATCCATCTGATCATTCGGATATGGACTTTTTTCGGACATTGCCTTGTTGGTTCATTGTCCGCTGAGCAAGCAATGCACCGATCGGTTGATATTGGCACAGACCAATACGTTTTGCGTCATTTCGGTGTGAAGACCAAGCAATCAGTCGATGGAGGGGTTGCTTGTTAGCCTGGCGCAGGCAAACGTGCCTTTTGTTACGTGGCAAGTGCTTGATTTCTGTGAGCGAACCGCTTGAACAATTGGGGGTTTGATTTTGAATTTGTCAGGTTATGCCGTGACAGTGAGGGCCTGCCAGACCGAGATCAGGTGTTTGATTCAACATAAAAACTGAAATAGTTGGGAGACAAAAATGCAATTTAGAACATTAGTTGCTGGTGTTTTGGTAACACTTGGGGTCGCATCACCGGCCTTTGCTGATTATCCTGAGCGGCCAATCAAGTTGGTCATTGGCTACACCCCAGGGGGTGCGGCTGATAAGTTGGCTCGACCATTGGCAGAGGAAATGCAAAAAGGACTGGGACAAAATTTCGTGTTTGAATACAAGCCTGGTGGTGGCGCCACGATCGCGCTTGATTATCTGGCCCGACAGCCCGCTGATGGCTACACCCTGCACCTGACCGATTCGGGTCCAATGACGATCGTGCCGCATATTCGGAAGCTTGGCTACGATCCGTTAGCAGATTTCACGCCCTTGGGGATGGTGGGTGGGGGTGGTGTGGTGATTGTGGTTCCCGCAAAATCACCAGCCACAGATGTGGCCTCATTGATTGCATTGGCCAAAAAAGACCCGGCCGCTTGGAGCTATGGCACATCTGGTGTGGGCGGTGTTGGTCACTTGGCTGGCGAGCAGTTCAAAAAGGCCGCAGGACTTGACATCACACACATCCCCTACAAGGGTGGCGCGCCGGCGATGGTAGAAGTACTCGGTGGACATGTACCGTTTCTGTTTTCTTCTTTGGGTGCGGCTGCTCAGCACATCCAGGCAGGAACCGTGAGGGCTTTGGCGGTTTCATCTGCTAACCGCAGTTCGATGTTCCCAGAGGTCCCCACCATTGCTGAATCGGGTTTCCCTGGGTTTGACGCCACGATTTGGTTTGGTGTTGTGGCACCCAAGGGTCTGCCTGCTGATGTGCAAAAGCGGTTAACCACAGAGATGGCAAAAGCCATGCAATCCAAAGAGTTGCAGCAGACCATCAAGTTTCAAGCTTATGAGCCGATGATTTTTACACCGGAGCAAACCGGGCAGCGTATCAAGGATGACTATGCTGCTTGGGGCGTGACGGTTAAAGAAGCTGGAATATCGCAGAAGTAGTGTCAGTTGACTGGCGATATTGTGGTTTGAGCAGCCAAGTGCCGTTAGAACAGTCGCTCTAACGGCACTTTTTTCTAAGCAGCAGGTACCTGTGTTTCGAACCAGTCAGCGATCTGTGCGGGTAATAAAAACGTGGTCTGTGGGCTTGCCATGAGTGCATCAAGCATGGCTTCGAATTCACCAAAACGGTGTGGCACACCCATCAAGTGAGGGTGTAAACCAAGCGCCAATACCCTGGGGCGACGTACGGCTTCTTTCTCAAACAGGGCGAGCGAGCGTTGCGTGCGGTCTAAAAACTGACCAGTGACATGTTTTTCAATCGCGTAAATAATAGAATCATTGAGTTCAAGGTTGTAAGGCATGCTCAAAAGTGGTCCATGGTCGGTACGCATCCAGTTGGGTAAGTCATCCATACACCAGTCAAATACGTAGCGCACTCCTGCTGATTTCAGCACATCAGGACTGCGTTCAGACTCACGCAAACCAGGGCTCAACCAACCGCTTACGGTTTGGCCGCTAAAGCGGCGTAATTTCTCTAGGGTTTGAGCCACGACTTCTTCTTCTGTGCCCGCTTGTTGAATCGACTTTTGGTGCATGCCATGACCGATGAATTCCCATCCCACAGCTAGCATCGCTTCAGCCGCGCCAGGGTAGGCATCGATGACGCTTGCGTTGATACTCGTTGAGGCGGGTAGGCCACGTTGGTGGATCGCTTCAATCATGCGCGGCAGTCCCGCACGCATGCCGTAGTCAACCCATGAAAAGTTCGGTACATCTGGCACGGTTTCTTTGCCATGGGGTGGGGTGATGATGGTGCGCGGCATAGGCGCATCAAAACTCCAGTTTTCGACATTAACAACCAAGTGAACCAATATAGGTCCATTATCGTGTGGATTTAAGCCAGGGCCATCATTAGAAAAACGATACGGTACGCGTGGGTTACTCATCGTGAATGCCTTTTTATCAGTTGGATATTGGTCTGCAATTGCTGGACTAACGGCCCTTGAAATGAGGTGTTCTTTTTTGTGTAAAAGCTTGCCGACCCTCAACGTAGTCTTCGCTGTTAAAGCAATCGGTCACCGCTGCTGAAATCTCGGTGGGGCTTGGGGCACCGACGACCTGCCCTAAGTGTTGTAATGCCATTTTCACCGAACGCAAGGTCAGTGGAGCAAAGTTGGCAATGCGTTCAGCGACGGTCTGCGCGTGGGCGAACACATCATCGACGCAGGCGTGTGCCAAGCCAAGACTTACCGCTTGGGGACCTTGGTAGACATTGGCGGTTAATAACAATTCGGTGGCGTTCGCTGAGCCAAGAATGCGGTGTAAGCGCCTGACATCCTCAAGTCCATAACCCAGACCAAGCTTGCCGGCGGGCACACAAAAGCGGGCGTCGTGACTGCTGTAGCGTAGATCACAAGAAAGTGCGATACCCAAGCCACCGCCGTAACACACCCCTGAAATGGCTGCGATAACGGGTTTAAGACAGGCCCCGATGGCGACTTCTGCGGTTTCAACCATTTCGTCATAAATGGCGACAGCCTCAGGCGTTGCGCGAACCGACTCAAACTCTGAAATGTCGGCCCCAGACACAAAGGCGGCAGCACCGTCGCCACGCAAGACCACGACCCGCACTTGCACGTCATGGGAAAGCGTTTGCATGGTTTCGTTCAACCCACGCCACATTTGTAATTGCATGGCATTCATGCGGGTCGGGTTTGATAGTGTGACGGTCGCGATGCCTTGGGCATCAATGTTTGATTGAATCGTACCCATCTTAGACAACACCCGCGTCGTGATATGACTTGATCTGATCGGCGTTAAAGCCAGCCTCTTTGAGCACTTCATCGGTGTGCTCACCCCACTTGGGGGCGGCCACTTTGACCGCTGCTGGCGTGCGTGAAAGCGTCATGGGTTGGGTGATGTAGTGCATGTCTTTGTCGTAGACGTTTGGCAAGGTGGCAACCACATTCAAATGCTTGACTTGTTCATCTTCAAAAACTTGTGGCACGTCGTAGACGGGGCCTGCAGGCACACCCGCATCATTAAGGGTGACGACCCAGTGGTCAACGCTTTTGCTTGCAAACTCGACCTCTAGCAGTGCGGTCAATTTGGCGCGGTTGGTGACACGCAGTTTTTCAGTTTTAAAGTCGGGATCTTCAAGCCATTCAGGATGAAGCATCAGCGCACATAACCGATGCCAATTGCCATCGCCTGATGCGCCGATGTTGAATACGCCGTCTGAGGCGGTAAATAAACCCATGGGGCTACTGGTGGGATGGTCATTGCCAACCCGTGTCGGGATGTCGCCATCGTTAAGATAGCGCGACGCCTGAAAATCCATCATGGCAATTTGTGAATGCAGCAATGAAGCATGAACCCATTGGCCTTTGCCCGAACGTTCCCGTTCTAACAATGCAACCAAGATACCGAGTGCAGCATATAAGCCTGCGCTCATGTCCGCCACGGCTAACCCTGCTCGCACAGGACTGCCTTCAGGAAAGCCCGTGACTGACATGAGTCCGCCCATGCCTTGCATGATTTGGTCAAAACCGGGCCGAGTGGCGTAGGGGCCTGTTTGACCATAGCCTGAGATGCTGGCCAAGATGATCCGTGGATTGACTTTGGCCAAGGACTCGTAATCCAAACCAAGTTTGTTTTTGACATCAGGACGCCAGTTCTCGACCACCACGTCAGCCGTCTGAACAAGCCTCATGAAAATTTCAAGTGCGCCTGGCTTTTTAAGATTTAAGGTCAATGAGCGCTTATTGCGGTTCAGATTCTGAAAATCACCGCCGTGGCGGTTGGCCGCGAACATTGCCTCGTTTGGGTCAATACCCTGTGGGGGTTCAATACGGATGACGTCAGCCCCAAAATCGGTCAAGACGCGCACGCAATTGGGACCGGCGCGAACGCGTGAAAGGTCCAGCACCCGAAAGGGCTTCAATGCCTCTGCTGCTTGAATTTTGCTCATGTGATGTGCTCCTAGATTTGGCAAACCGGCTTGATGCCGTCTTCGCCGATTAGATCTTGTTGTAATTGTTGAGCCACCACCAATAAGTGGTGCTCATGAAAAGGTCGGGCAACGATTTGGATGCTGATAGGCAGCCCTCGGCTATCGCGGCCGATGGGTATCGATAGCGCAGGCAGTCCCAAATAGTTTATCCAGCCGCAATAGCGATGCATCGCTAGAAGCTTGGCTGGCTCAAAGGTGCTTGTGCCTGTGTAGACTTCATCAGCGCGAGGCACTGGTGCGACCTGTAAAGGTAGCAACAGCACATCGGCTTTGGCAAAAGCGTCACCAATAAAATCTTGCGCGCACTGTTGCCGGATTCTCAGCGCTTGGTTAAACCAAGCGCGTGGCGTGGCCAAGCCGATCGTGCCAAGCGCGGTGACTTGTTGACACGCCAAACCTTGGGCAATGCGCAATTGGTGGGTTTGCCCTGTTTCATAAGCCATGACCAATTGTTGTAAGGCCGAGGCACGTTGCTCATGCTGGGTTAATTCAAGAGCGTTTTGCCCGTACTTGATGAATACTGGTTCAACCACACCGCTGATCTGATCCTCAAGGTTTGCGCCATCAAGCCAGAAAGCCATGCGCAGCGGCTGCGCCACGGCTTTAGATTGAATGTCTTTGGCCAACACCCCTAAAATGCAGATCAAGTCCTGAACGTTACGCGCCAAGATACCCACAGAGTCAAGACTCGGTGAAAGAGGGGATGCACCTTGGGTACTGATTAAGCCGTGGGTTGTTTTTAAGCCCATGACACCACAGGTCATCGCGGGCATGCGCACGGAGCCTGCTGTGTCCGTGCCCAAAGAGGCATAAACCATACCCGCGGCGACTGCCACAGCGCTGCCACTTGAAGACCCACCGACCGCCAAATGTTTGCCCAGTGGGTTAAGCGGCGTTGGTAGGTTGACCGTTTGACCGGTTGCCGCGCAGGCGTCTTCGGCCATGGTCAATGCCCCAAGGTTAAGGGCGCCTGCTTGTTCAAGTGTGGCGATAGCTCGTGCCGTTTGAATGCCTGGCTTTGCATGACCACGGTCACGCCCCAAGCCAGGCGAGCGTCCTTTTAGATCAAAGATATCTTTGTGTGCGAGCGCCACACCAGCCAACGGTTGCAGGCCAGACGACTCGCTTGTTGGTTCTTGCGCAAAGAAGTCCGTCACCGTTTGAAGGCGTTGACCCAGCGCAGCGAACCGTTCGAACTGAAGGGCTATTGACGCTTGCAGGCCTATTTCACCCCGTTCAAGGGCGTTTCGCAGCGCCAAAATCGTGTTGGGTAGGGTGCTACTCATCGATAGGTGGCCAGGTAAGTCTCAAAAGTTTCTTCGTCGTGATCGGTGGTGATGGCGTCGCAAGCGAGATCGAGGTCTTCAGCCCAGTTCAATCCAGCCGATTTGAGCGCTGCACTTAAACGCGTCAAGCTTTTGTCAATCTTACGCTGTTCGATGTCCGAGATGCTCAAGCCCGCTTGCCTGAGTTGCTTGGTGCTTAGCCCGTACCACGGCTGTCGATCGTCGAGGTTGTTTTGCCGGGTCGTGTCGATTGAAGACATGTTTTCTCCAATATTGGGGTCGGCTACAGCGCAATGACTGATTAACCTTTTTCTACCAACGACATGCCGTTGGTAGAAAAGGGCCAATCATTTGATACGTCGATTAGTTTCTGATCGTATCGGGCAACCAAGTGGCAATCTCTGGGAACAAGATGAGCAAGATGGTTGCGACCACCAACAACAAAAAGAAGGGGAACGCGGCTTTTGCCACGTACCACAGGTTTTTGCCCGTCATTGACTGCAGAATAAACAGATTAATGCCAACGGGTGGTGTGATTTGCGACATTTCAATCACAACCACCATAAAAATACCGAACCAGATGGGATCAATGCCCGCTTGGTGAACGATCGGCATGATGACTGCAGCCGTCAACACCACAATCGAGATGCCGTCTAAAAAGCAACCCATGATGATGAAAAGCACGGTCAAGGCTAACAGCAATTCGAACTTGCCCAAGCCTAGGGTGCCTACCCACGATGAGAGTTCTCGAGGAATGCCAGTGAATCCCATGGCGGTTGATAAGAAGGCGGCGCCAGCCAAAATAAACGACACCATGACGCTGGTTCGGGTTGCACCCAACACACTGTCAATGAAGCTTTTCTTGGTTAGTGAACCCGTAAAAAGCGCAATCAATAAGGCACCAACCACCCCCACCGCGGCGGCTTCAGTAGCCGTGGCAATACCGGCATAGATTGATCCGATCACGGCGATCATCAACAGTACAATAGGAAATAGCTTGGCGGTCTCGCGAATCCGCTGAAAGAACGGGATCTTTGCTTCACGCGCAGGGACTTTCGAGGGGTTGAGCATCGACCAGGCGGCCAAGTAACCCATAAACAGCACCATTAGCATGAGGCCTGGTAATACGCCTGCGATAAAAAGTCGTGTAATGGATACGTCTGCTGCCACACCGTACACGATCATGATGATCGAGGGTGGAATCAAAAAGCCCAGTGTCGAAGAGCCTGCCAGGCTCCCGATGGTGGTCTTTTCATCGTAGCCACGTTTGACCAGTTCGGGAATCGTGATTCGGCCGATGGTTGCGGTGGTTGCTGCAGAAGACCCAGACACTGCCGCAAAAATGCCACAACTGACCACGTTAATGTGTATCAGTCGCCCAGGGAAACCAGCCAGCCAAGGCGATAAGCCTTCAAACATGTCTTTGGCCAAGCGCGTGCGATAAAGGATTTCCCCCATCCAGATGAATAAGGGAAGTGCGGTCAGCGCCCAGCTTGAGCTTTGGCCCCAGATCACCGTTGATTGAATTGTCATCGCTGGGGCGTGAGAAAACAACAACATACTGATCAAGCCTACTGACATTAATGTGACAGCCACCCAGACACCGGATGCCAACAGCACCAGCATGATGAGTGCCACGATCAACCCAATCGTTGAGACATCCATGGTTTAGTCCATTACCTTTTCTTTGTTCTTTTCAAAGTTCGGCTCTCTGCCGCGAATCACGTTGACCAAGTCTTCGAGAATCGCCAAACAAAACAGCGTCACACCGATACCCATGCTGAGCTGGGGAATCCAGAGTGGGTATTTGAGAATGCCTGTTGAGACTTCGTTGTATTTCCAGCTTTCTTGAATCAGTGCAATCGAATTGAACGCCCAGATGGCGATCATGGTGAAAGCAAAAACCAGTATCACGATCAACATGACACGTTGAATTTTGGAAGATAAGCGATCGGTCAGAAGGGTGACACGAATATGCGAGCCCGAGCGAAACGAATAAGCCAAGCCCAGAAAACTACTGGCAGCTAAGCTGTAGCCTGCGAATTCGTCTGCTGACGGTATTTGCGTGTTGAACCAGCGTGCCGCAATTTGCGCGACGACCAAGATGGCGATGATGACCAAAAAAACGCCAGCGAGGTAGCCACTCCATGTAAAAAGGCGATCAAGAAATTTACCGAACATGGTGTTCTATTCCAGAAAAAAAACAAAGCCGGCGTGTTGCGCCGGCTTTGTGACCACTCGATTTAATTAACGCAAAGGCGCCAAGATCTTTTCTGCATTTGGACCCACTGCTTCGGCCCATGTCACTGACATGACGTCACCGATCTGAGCCAACGCCTTGATCAATTGCTCGTTGGGTGCACGGTATTTCATTTTGTCTTTCAAGATGTTTGTGGTTTCTGTGAAAACCTCTTCACTCATCTTCCAGCCGCGTGTTTCGGCTGCTTTACCCGCGTCGACAATGGCTTGCTGAGCTTTAGGGCTCAAACGCTTGTAGGCTGCCTCGTTAACATAAATCATGTTCTTGGGCATCCAAGCTTGTGTGTCGTAGTAGTAGTTTGAGAACGTCCATGCCTCTGTACGCGCACCGGTGGCAGCAGAGGTCACCATGGCGTCAACAATACCGGCTGAAAACGCCTGAGGAATTTCAACGGCTTCCACAGTGGTAGGCACGCCTTTCATCAAAGAAACCATTTTTTCCGTGGTGGAATTGTAGGTGCGAAACTTGATGCCTGCCATGTCAGCAATGCTGTTGATTTCGTTTCTGGTGTAGAAACCTTGGCCAGGCCATGGCACGGTGTAAACCAAACGCATGCCTTGATCTTTCAGGTAGGTTTCAACGAAAGGACGCTGACCTTGCCACAATTTTTTTGCGCTGTCGTATCCGGTGACCAGAAAGGGAATGGCGTCAACTTGAAAAATGGGGTTCTGGTTGCTTAGGTTTGCCATCAGCGTTTCGCCGATTTCAACTTGACCGGAACGCACAGCTCGAGGGATTTCGGGGTGCTTAAAAAGAGACTGAGCCGAATGCACTGTGATTTTCAGCTCACCACCAGACAACTTTTCAACATCAGCAACAAATTGCTGAATGTTGCGGGTGTGAAACTCTGCTTCTGGGTATGGTGTTGCCATGTTCCAGGTTGTTTGTGCCAAAGCGCCAAACGACATTGTTGCCATTGTCGCCGCTGCCAATAAATTCTTGTACGAAGTACGCATATGTTTTTCTCCAGTTTGCGAAAAGCTGTCTCAGTGACCTGAGTCGTCGATAAGATTAGCAGTGTTCCCTTGTTCTTACTACTAAATTATGACGGCTCAAATAAGTCTTAACCAACGGTACAAAACGGACCCGCACTGAGTCTGTGCGGCGCGCCATATTAAGGCAATGCGTTGCGTCTAAACGGTGCGCCTTGCGTGCAATTGGTGCAAAAAAGTGGTTAATCGCATGGCTCACGATTTGGTGGTGACAATGGTTCGGGTATGCCTTCATCACGTAAACCCGAATTTTTAACCGTCACCGCAATTAAACCTGGGCATGAGCAACCCATTCAAAAAAGCAGCATTCAGCTTTTGGTTGGCTGGTTTTTGTCTGAAGAAGGTTCTGTGGCTATCAGTTGCTCTGGTGGTTCAATCAACGCACACTCTTTAAACGCCCTGACCCGGCATTGTCGGCAAACGTCATGGTCAAGCTTGGCGAAGATCGTGGCGATGGCCTGCTCTTTCGTTTGAAAAATGTGATCTGGCCCAAGTCTCTCGGTAAAGCCAGTTCGTTGCCACATTTTGAGAACTTCGTCGCGAGGGCGGTGAAAGTACAGGTCACCACCGATTTTCTGCCGTGCCAGGCGCTCTTGCTCCCAGAGTTCGGCGCCAGACAAGTCAACAAAGTTCATGCTGCGCGACATGACCAGCAGGTGTTTGGGGCTATTGATGCCTCGACGCAGATCCGCTAGGCGCGCTGACACGTGAGCTGTGGCGCCGAAGTACACGGCACCTTCCATTCTGATCATGGTGAGCTGTGGGCATGATAAGACCGCTTCGCCCTCGCTGTATTCAATATTTTCTAAGTGACGGCGAGGGTCACGCGACAAAAAACCCATCAAACGCACAGCCGGTTTTGATGTGCGATTGAGGTACACCACGAGTGAAAGCAGCGTGCCCAGCAAAATGGCCATTTCCATTCGCAACAGAACCGTGGCAGTGGCCGTGACGGCGGCAATTAAAAATTCAGTGCGTTGTTGGCGCCAGAGGGTTTGCCAGCGCGGTAAATCAAACAGGGACCAAGCGACCATCAATAAGAGCGCAGCGATAGCGGCCTGCGGTAAAAAAGCGAGCGCGGAGCCAAACAGGGTCACCGCACTGATCAAAATCAGGGCGCTGGCAACCGAGGCCAGTGGGGTTTTGGCGCCTGCTTCAAAGTTAGGCAGTGAGCGATTGAGAGAGCCGCAGGAAACGTAACTGGAAAAAAAGCCGCCGGCAATGTTTGACAAACCTTGCCCCCAGAACTCTTTATTGGGGTCGACCGTTTGACCCGAGCGCAGGCCAAGTGCCTTGGCAATTGAGGTCGATTGGCCCAGTGCCACAATACTGAGCGCCAAGGCAATGCCAAACAGCTCTGGTAATTGGTCCCAGTTAACGGTGGGTAATTGCCACTGCGGGATGGCTGAGGGTATGTGACCGACTTGCTGCACCACACCCCAGCTCGCAGGGGTCGTTAAGGCATTTAGAGCCACGCCAATGATTGCCCCGATCAGAAGCCCCGCGAGCATATAGGGCCATCGGGCACCCAAAAATCGCTTAACGATTAGTGCTGAGGCGGCGGTCGATAGGCTCACGATTAGGCTGGCCCAGGCAATAGCGTCGAGGTGCGAAAGGTAGTAATGGGTTGTGGCGATGGCACCTGACACATTTGTCGCTTTCACGCCAATGGCGTCACCCACGGCATGCAGTGCAATCAAAACAGCCGCACCGCTGGTAAATCCACCCAAAACGGCAGGCGAGATAAAGTTGGCCAACAGACCGAGTTTTAACAATCCAATGCCTGCTTGAATCAAACCCACCAGTATGGTGACAGTAAGGGCCAATTGGATGTACTCGCTGCTACCGGCAATCGCCAGTGGCGTGAGCATAGCGAATAGTGCCAATGACAAGGCATTGGTGGGTCCTGACATGACGTGACGACTAGAGCCGAATAAAGCGGCCACCACGCAGGGCACAATAGCAGTGTACAAACCGTATTGGGGCGGCAAACCTGCCAGCATGGCAAATGCAATCGCTTGGGGTAGCACCAGCACGGCGCCCAGTAAGCCCGCGATCGTGTCCGCACGCAAAGAGCGGGCGTTAACCTCTTGGGTCCAATCCCCAAATAAGCGTGACAGTAGAGAAGCGACTGATTTCATGGGAAAATAGTCATAGACTCAAGGGCATGTGTACACAGTGGTTTCAAGTGTCCTATGATACGCCACACGAATATTCGCCACTAAGGTGGCTCAAACGGAGAACATCAAATGACAGTTAAAGTTGGAGATCGCGTCCCTAGCGGCACGCTGACCGAGTTTATTGAAACCGAATCTGCCGCGTGTTCGGTGGGACCAAACAATTTTGAAGTGGCTGATTTGGTTAAAGGCAAAAAGATTTTGATGTTTGCTTTGCCTGGTGCTTTTACGCCAACATGCTCTGCCAAGCACGTGCCTGGGTTTGTCGCCCACCACGACGCCATCAAGGCCAAAGGCATTGATGAAATCTGGTGCGTCGCAGTTAACGACGCTTTTGTGATGGGTGCGTGGGGCCGTGAACAAAAAGTTGATGGCAAGGTTCGTATGTTGGGTGATGGCTCAGCGGCTTGGACCAAGGCCATGGGTTTGGAGCTTGATTTGACGGCACGCAACATGGGCGTTCGCTCACAGCGCTATGCCGCCATCATTGAGGACGGTGTGATCACGACGCTGGCTGTTGAAGAAGCGGGTGCTTTTGAAGCCAGCTCAGCCGAGGCAATGATCGCTCATCTCTAATAAAGCGTTCTAACAAAAAAACCGATCTGTTTGGGTCGGTTTTTTTTCGTTGTGAACACGGATGTGGGCAAGTTCAGACAGTTGTGACTTAGACTGATGGCATGCATCGAGTTTTCTTTTTCAAAGCGACTGACACCGCGTTAATCTTAGAAGCACACCGATAAACGTTATGTTTGCCACTCTCGCTTCTTTTTCTTCGCTCTTCACCTCAACCTTGGTCATGCTCCTAGGTGTGGGGCTTTTTAACGTCTACATGGGCCTAAAACTATCTGCTGATGGTGTCAGCGAGGTATGGATTGGTGCCCTCTTATCGGCATACTACTTTGGTCTTGTGCTTGGTGGCCGAGCCGGTCACATGATGATCGTACGGGTGGGGCACGTGCGCGCGTTTGCAGCGGCGGCGGCGGCCTGCTCTGTGATGGTCCTGGCCCAGACCTTGATCGATCACATGACGGTCTGGCTATTGCTTCGGGCGGTCGCGGGTGCTGCCATGGCGGTTCAGTTGATCGTGATTGAGAGTTGGCTCAATGAGCAAATCGAAAATCAAAACAGAGGTCGAGTGTTTTCGTTTTACTTGGTCATGTCGGGCTTGGGCACAGCCATTGGACAAATGGCCATCATGATGTATCCCACACTGGACTTGCGCCCACTGACATTAGTGGCCATCTGCCATGTGGTTGGCTTGATTCCCATCGTGTGGACGGTGCGTTTGCATCCAGCGCCACAGTTGCCGGCGCCGCTTGATTTTGGTTTCTTTTTTAAAGTCGCACCGGCAGCACTAATCACGCTATTTCTGTCTGGCAATATTTCGGCGGCGTTCTACGCGTTGGCACCCGTTTATGTCGTTGGTCTTGAATTTAGTACCAACGAGGTCGCCCTTTTCATGTCGACATCCGTTGGGGCAGGATTGCTGGCGCAGTGGCCCATCGGTTGGTTATCTGATCGTGTTGGGCGGGAACGGTTGATCCAAATTAACGGGATCGTTTTGGCGGCCATCACCGTTCTTTTATGGGGATGGTTAACCGTTCCTTACTGGATGTTGCTAGCGGTGGCAGCGATCAGTGGTGTGGTTCAGTTCACACTCTATCCGCTGGCTGGTTCCTACGCCAATGATTTGGTCTCAAGTCAACGGCGAGTGAGTCTTAGTGCTGTGCTAGTAATATCCTACGCAATCGGTGCCTGTCTTGGGCCGTTGATTTGCGGGTATATCATGCGTGCCGCTGGTGTGAATATGTTCTATGTATTCATGACTGGCTGCAGTTTGTTACTCGTACTCAACACCTACATAACAGGAAAACTGAATGCAAGAGCTTCCCGGCAACCCTCTGGATAATCAAAGAAAGTTTTTTACCCAACTGAACTACATCCTTTACATTGCTTCGGTCTTTTCTATCGTGACTGGTTTTATCGCCATCGCGATTAACTACTCGATGTTCAGTGAAGTGAAAGGTTCATATTTAGAAAGCCATTTCTACTGGCAAATGAATACGTTTTGGATTTTTCTCGCAGGGTTCGTATTGACATTGATCTTGTCATTTTCCATATTTGGATGGATGGTCTATTTGGGCGCCTTCGTCGTGGTGATTTACCGTTCATTTAAGGGATGGCTGGCACTTAGCCGAGGTCAAGCGCTCGTCGGGTAAAGCAAAAGAATCAGGCCGGCCACGATTGCAAGCGAGCGTTTCCAAAGACTGCCAGGCACAATAACGCCGTAGGCCACAAGCGTTGTGGCAACCCCCACTTTGATCATGGCAAGGACAGCGGCGACGGGCTGGTCACCTAATTCAATCAGTTCAGGCGTGGAGATCATGCCCAACGGGATCAGATAAAGTCCGATGCCAAGGGCCATGGCTTTCCAGGCCACCTTCAACCAGTTTTCTTCAACCATGCCGGCAGCAATAAAAACCGCACCGCAGACCGGTGGGGTGATGGTTGAGAGTAAGGCAAACCAAAACACAAACAAATGCGTTTGAAGCGTACCCAAACCCAGCGCTGTCAGGGCGGGGCCTGCAACCGAGACACAGATCACATAGGCCGCAGTGGTTGGCACCTCCATACCCAACAAAAGACATGTCAGGGCTGTCAACAACACGGCAGGCCAAAGTAGGCCACCAGATCCAGACAATATCAGGGACGTGATCTTAACGCCCAAGCCGGTCATGCCAAGCACACCGACTATCAAAGAGGCGCACAAGATTATCGAAGCAATCATGGCGATCTGACGCCCAGACGTCTCTGAGGCATTCACCAATCGGCCCAGAATAAGGCGGGGCTCAAATCGGAACTTATCATCAGTTAATAAGAGTGCCGCGCCCACGATGATCGCCATGCAAGCGGCGTATTGGGGCGTGTATCGCAGTCCAAACATGCCGTAAAGCAGAACGGCAAAGGGGATGGCAAAAAAACCAGCGGTAATGAGCACCGTCTTTGTGGCGGGTCTGTCGCTTGCGGGCACACCCGGTAAGTCATACCGTTTAGAGAAGGCGTTGATACCCATCCACACCGCAAAAAAGTAAAGCAGTGCTGCAGGCAGAGCGGCGAGCATGATGTCCTCATACGGCACACCAGTGAGCTCAACCATGACAAAGGCGCCAGCGCCCATCAGCGGCGGCATGATCTGCCCGCCCGAAGAGGCAACAGCCTCGACAGCGCCGGCCAAAGATCGAGGGTATCCCAGACGACGCATGGCTGGTAGCGTGATCGATCCGGTTGAGGCGACGTTGGCAGAGGCAGAGCCCGATATGGAACCGAAAAGGGCCGAGGACAGCACGGAGACTTTGGCTGCCCCGCCCGTTAGCCTGCCTGCAACAGCGGCAGCAATGTTCATGAAACCTGAGCCTGCTTGCCCCGCGTTCAGGACTGCGCCAAAAATGACAAATATGGCGACGATGGACACTGAGACACCGGTGAGGCTACCCCAAAGCCCACCCTCTGTGATGGTCAAGGTGCCCAAAAAACTGCTCAACGGCATTCCAGCGTGACCGAACTCGCCTGGGATGTGTTGGCCAAGTAACCCATACAGCAACATCAGGGCAGCAATGCATGGCAAAGGCCAACCAACCGCCCGCCGCGCCATGTCGATGGCCGCCAATATCAAGACAACAGCGAGAGTCGTCTGCAGTGCGCCGTCTAAGCTGCCGTACTGATCAGTCAGTGAACTTTGCTCCAAAGCCACCCAGGCGCACGCAACCAAGCCAGCCAAACACGCCAGTGCACTCCAGATGTCAATGTGTTTGCCTTTGGGACGCCACAGAAAGACCCAAGGCAATGCCAAAGCCATATGAATAGGACGGCTGATGAGATTGGGCACCAGGCCGGCAAAAATCAGCCAGAGGTGAAATGATATGCAGACGATGCCCAGCGCGGGCCAGAAAATGTTTCTAAATCCAAGCAAGGGCATCGTGAGAGTGGCAACTATTGGTTATTGATTGGCTGCTGAAAGCGCAATGTTTTGCTCTTTGTAGTAACGCACAGCACCGGGGTGAATTTTGCTGGGAATGTTCGCCAACATTTCAGGCGTCACACCGCGCCACCAAGCCGCTGTCTGGGCCATGCGGTTGCGCTCTGCCCAAAAAGTCTTGGTGAGTTCGTAAGCCGTTTTGTCATCCATTTGAGTGGTTGTGTAAGCAATCACTGGCAATGAGGTGGTGTTGATTTCTTTTGTCTGTCCAGAATAAGTATTGGCAGGAATCGTCACTTTGGCGGCGCCTGTCTGTGCAATTTGGGCGTCAGACATCGACAAAATAACCACTGGCGTGCTGGCAGCCACCTCAATCACGTTGGGCGCAGGAAAGGAACCCGCAGTTACAAAAGCGTCAATCTGGCGGTTCTTTAAAGCAGGAACGGCGTTGTTGAGTTCGACGTCAGCGACATTGACCTTACCCTCTAAACCGAATAGGTTCAGGTATTTCTGACCTTCGCGAGCAGAAAACGTGCCCTTGCCGATCAAGACGTTTTTGCCCGCCATGTCTTCAAACGAGTTGATACCCGCTTGGCCGTGCGCCACAAAGTGCATAGTCAGCGATGGGATTGGAAACAGCGCGCGGATGTCTTGGTATTTTGGCGATGGTCGTTTCTCGAACGGACCTTTGTCGGCCATGGCCGAAGTCACCAACGATGGTGGCGTCGTAAAAACGTAGTTCCCCGTGCGGGTTGCGGCTTCCATGACGTTTTGAACAGAGCCTTGGCTCTCCTCTAACGTGATGATGATATCGCCGTTGGTGCCAGCTTTCATGGCCTGGGCCAATTCAACGCCCATTTGGTAATAGGATGAGCCGGCTTTGGCTGATTTATAAGTGACACGTGTTTCGGCAGTAGCGACGCCGACACCGCCTAGAATTAGGCTGGCCAGTAGCGCAGGGATCAAACGTTTGGTGGCTTTCATTGATAGGCTCCATTATTTTTTGAGTGTGTTACGCAGCGATTATAGGGCTGAGGCCTGGTCCGTGCCGATCAAAAGGCATACTTCACGCGGGTGGTTTGCAAGGCTTTGCAATTTCTAATGGCTTTGACAGTCTAGTATGTGTCTTGCACTGGCGAATAATTGCCTGATGGTTTCAGTTTGGCTTAAATGGTCGTTGGCTTTTTTTAATCAATTGGTTTTGCTTTAAATCAGACAGAGACGGACAAAACGTGGGTCTAGGCAATTGACTTTAGCAATGTATTTAGCGGCAACTCCCAAGCGCAGAGAGAACGGTATGGCGCTGCGGCTGTGTACCGGGTTGCTAGCCATATCGGTGGTGGGTTGTGCTGGCCTAGCCTCTGTGGGGCCAGACTACCAAGCCCCCGATGTGATTGTGCCGGCGCAGTGGCAGGAGTCTGTCAGCCCGGATTTGACTGAAATAGCGGTTTTTGAGGTTGACCCCCTTCAAAACCCAGCCAACTGGTGGCTTGAACTCAACGATGTCGATCTGAATTGGTTCATCGCAGCGGCCCTCGCTGAGGATTTGTCCATTGAGCGGGCGCAAGCGCGTTTGCAGCAAGTCCGGGCCAATCGCACGCAAGCTGTGAGTGCTTTGTATCCAACAATCAACGCCAAAGTGGCGGCGACACCGACTTTTTACGGCGCACCGGAGGCTGAGCGGCCTGATACCACCCAATATGACGCCGGCTTTGACGCCAGTTGGGGAGTCGATATTTTTGGAGGCACGAGGCGTTCGATCGAAGCCGCTGATGCTGACTTAGAGGCCAGTCAGGCTGATTTAGAGAACGTTCAAGTTTCAGTGATAGCTGAAGTGGCACAAAACTACGTCGATGTGCGTAACTTTCAACAGCGATTGGCGATTGCGAGACTCAATTTGGCCTCGCAAGCCGAAACACTACAAATCGCCAAATGGCGCTACCAAGCAGGTCTGGCGCGTCAAACAGACGTGGCGCAATCGATTGCCAGTCTCGAGCAGACGCGAGCCACCATCCCAGATTTAGAGATTGAACTGGCGCGGGCCAAAAATCGATTGGCAGTTTTAACAGGACGTGTGCCAGGCGCTGTAAACGATCGGTTGGCGAGCGTTAAACCGCTGCCCATTGTGCCCGCCCGTGTTGCCACCGGGGTGCCGGCTAATGTGCTCACCCAGCGGCCAGATCTGCGAGTCGCTGAGCGCAATCTTGCTGCAGAGACTGCCCGCGTCGGGCAAACCATGGCCAAGCGTTACCCAAGTCTTAACTTGGGTGCCTCGCTGGCTTGGACGGCTTTTAATCTGACGGGGCTAGGGGTGACAGACTCGCTCATTGGTGTGGTGTTTGGAACGTTAAGTGGGACTTTGTTTGATGGCGGTCGACTGCGCAGCCAAGTCCAAGCGCAAACACAAGTTCAAGAGCAGGCCTTGATTCAGTATGAGCAAGCCGTTTTGCGGGCACTTGAAGATGTCGAAAACGCCTTGATCGCGCATGCTTTTTCTAGGCAACGCAGTCTGGCCCTGTCAACATCGACTGTCGCCGCTGAAAGTGCGGCGCAACAGTCTCGCGAGCTATATCAGGCGGGCTTGGTTGATTTTGAGCAAGTCTTAATTACTGAGCGGTCGCAATTGAACGCTCAAGAAAGCTTTGCACAGTCACAAGCCACCCAGCTCGTGACACTGATACAGCTCTACAAGGCACTCGGTGGTGGCTGGCAAGATACCGCTGTGATGACTGCCACGCCAACGAAGGACACCCAATCGCCATGAACACGAGTCACGACAAGACGCCAGCCCCATCGGTTGCGCCAGCAAATCAAACCCCTGATTTGGGCAAAATGCTTGAACAGGCGCAAAAAAAGCCACGTCGTGGCCGGGCTATTTTGGTGTGGTTGTTGCTGTTGTTGTTGGTGTTTGCGGGTGTCTATTATTGGTACCAAGCGCGTGGCCAAGAAGAGATTAACTATTTAACAAGCCCAGTCACCCGCGGTGAGTTAGTGGTGACAGCAACCGCAACCGGCACGATTCAACCGACCCGAACGGTCGAAGTGGGGTCTGAATTGTCGGGTACTTTGGAAGCTATCTTGGTTAACGAGAATGACACGGTAAAAAAAGGGCAGTTGCTTGCTGTGCTTGACACCGCTCGTCTCAATGACGCGATTGCCAAGTCCAGTGCTGCCTTAGCGGCCGCCCAGGCGCAAGTCCTACTGGCGCAAGCAACAGTGGCTGAAACGCGGGCTACGTTTGGACGGTTGCAAACAGTCTTTAAGCTGTCAAAGGGCAAAGTGCCGTCTGCAAGTGAGATTGAAGTGGCTGACGCCATGCTCAAACGTGCCTTGGCCAATGAAAACGCAGCCAAGGCATCCGTCATGCAGGCCGCCGCCGAGTTAAAAACCAACGAAACCAACTTACAGAAGGGCCAAATTACCTCGCCTGTTGATGGCGTGGTGTTGACCCGCGAAGTGGAGCCTGGCAATACGGTGGTGGCCGCCATGTCGACCCCGATCTTGTTTACCATTGCAGAAAACCTCACCAAGATGGAGTTGCAAATACAAGTCGATGAGGCCGATGTGGCTAGCGTTCGCCCTGGTCAAATGGTCACATTCACGGTTGCAGCTTGGCCGGGAAGACAGTTTCCAGCAAACATAGAAAGGGTTGGGCTGGGATCAACGACAACCGACAACGTGGTGACTTATAAAACCATCCTAAGCGTCAATAACGATGACCTCGCTTTGCGCCCGGGCATGACGGCATCAGCCACCATTACGGTGGCTGAGCGTCGAGATGTGTTGTTGGTGCCCAATGCGGCCTTGCGATATGTTCCGTTGACGGGTGGGTCCGGTCAAACAGCGATGGCCAGTCGGGCCAATACCAGCCAAGTTTGGTCGCTAGGACAGGACAAACCGCAGCCCATTGAAGTTCAAGCCGGCATCAGTAATGGACGCTTAACAGAGATCGTTACGGGTGATCTGGCGGTCGATGACTTGGTTGTTATTGGGCAGGAGCGGGCAAAGTGATTGACGCGTTGCCCACGCCGACTTCAGCTGCCAGAGAGCCTCTGATTCAGCTGCGCGGGGTCACCAAGACGTACGGTACCGGTGTCGCGGCCTTTGAAGCATTGAAAGGCATCGACCTCGATATTTACGCCGGTGAATTTGTGGCCATCATGGGGCCAAGCGGTTCAGGCAAGTCAACCGTGATGAATATGTTGGGTTGTTTGGACTCCCCGACAACAGGTCAGTATCTGTTTCAGGGCATTCATGTCGAGCGGTTAACACGCCAACAACGTGCCTTGCTGCGTCGACATGCGCTGGGATTTGTGTTTCAAGGGTTTAATTTATTGGCGCGCACCAGCGCCCAAGAAAACGTCGAGTTGCCGTTGCTTTATCGCGGTGAGTCGGCGCCAGTTCGCCGTGAGCTTGCCGCCAAAGCCTTGGAGAGCGTTGGCCTAGCCGGTTGGGAAGGTCACACCTCAGCAGAACTTTCAGGCGGCCAACAGCAACGGGTGGCCATTGCCCGCGGTATCGTGACCAACCCTCTGGTGTTGCTTGCTGATGAGCCGACCGGTAATTTAGACAGCAGTCGGAGTAAAGAAATCATGGGGCTGTTAACCACGCTGAATCAAACCCGCAAAATCACTGTTTTGATGGTGACCCATGAGGCTGAGATGGCAGCCTATGCCAGCCGAGTGGTGACATTTGTTGACGGACGGGTACGCGGGGATGAGCAGCAGTTGGTGCCTGAGATCAATGCAGCGCGAGAGGATCACTGATGTGGTTTAACGCCTTTTTGCTGGCGCTTCGCGAAATCCGACGCAATCTCATGCGTTCGTTTCTGACGGTGCTTGGCATTGTGATTGGGGTCGCCGCGGTGGTCACCATGGTGACTTTGGGCAACGGTGCCACGGTGATGGTGTCCGAGCGCATTTCAAATTTGGGTAGTAATTTGTTGGTCATGCGTGCTGGCCAGCGCTTGGGGCCAAGCAGCGATCGGGCCGGCTCAAACGCTTTCAACATTCAAGATGTTCAGGCTTTGCAAGAGCAAATCGTGGGGCTCAAAGCTGTGGCGCCAGCGGTCACACGTGCCATCACTTTGGTGGCTGAAAACAGGAACTGGTCTTCAACTGTGGTTGGTACCACAAATGATTATTTCATCACGGGTAATTGGGTCCTAGCGGACGGACGAAAATTTGAAGATGATGAATTGCAGTCTGGCCGATCGGTCTGTGTAATCGGTGAGACGGTGCGCCGCGAGCTTTTCGGTGCCGTTAACCCCATCGGCGACCGACTACGCGTGCGAAATTTTGACTGTCAGATTATTGGTTTGTTGTCGCCAAAGGGCCAAGGGGGCATCGGTTTGGATCAAGACGACACGGTGCTGATCCCATTGACGACAGCGCAACGCCGACTGTCGGGCAATTTGGATGTCTCACCGATCTTGATGTCGGTTAACGACATGGCCGATACAGAGCAGATCATCGACAACATTAATCGTTTGATGCGTGAGCGACGAAATATTGCCGAGAACGATGAAAATGATTTCAGTGTGGTCGACACACGCCAGATTGCCCAGGCGCTGTCGGGGACGATTCAGATCATGACGGCTTTGTTGGGCGCTGTGGCTGCGGTGAGCTTGCTTGTGGGTGGCATAGGCATCATGAACATCATGCTTGTCTCAGTGACCGAGAGAACGCGTGAAATTGGGGTGAGGCTTGCCATTGGGGCTCTTGAACGAGAAGTTTTGTTGCAGTTTTTGATTGAAGCAGTGGTTTTATCAGCGTTTGGGGGTATCGCGGGTATCATCTTATCGTTCGGTGCTTGTTATGCGGTAACAGGTTTGATGGGCTTGCCGTTTCTCTTTGATCCCGTCATCAACGTCATGGCGTTTGTTTTTTCCGCAGCCATCGGTGTGGTGTTTGGGTTCGTGCCGGCACGAAGGGCAGCGCAATTGGATCCAATTGATGCGTTGCGTCACGAATAAGTGAACCTAAAAATGAACCGAGAAACAAATGACACCAGATTTAGACTCAGGCAGTATCGAAGCGCGCTTGCGCATTGAGTTAGCAGAAGTAATGGCAGCATTGGTTGATGTCGCTGATGCAGCGAGCATCGTTGCATTGGATCAATCAACAGTGGGAAGCGCTTCACGTGGCGACGCGCTGCAGCAAAAAGCCATGGCCATCAGTGGCCAACAAAGGCTGGACATTCGTCGTCGTAAATTGGATGCAGCGCTAAACCGTGTAGCCGCCGGGTCATATGGGCTGTGCTGCGAGTGTGAAGTGACCCTAGACCCCGCGCGACTCGATAGCGATCTGGCTGTGGTTTTTTGTGTGGATTGCCAAGAAGAACGAAACGGTTAGGAACCATCTGGCTATACAAATGCAAATGGGCCGTTTACAAACCCGAGCTTGCCGAGCTGGGCATGGATAACATCGCCTATTTCTACGCTTTTCATTGCGCACAGTGAAGCCGACAAGATGACCTCACCGGCTCTGAGAGGTTGGCCATGTTCAGCCACAGTGCAAGCCAGCCAATAAGCCGCGCGAAGCGGGTGGCCCATACCAATCGTGCCATAACCAACGACAGCAATCGAGTGATTGATCCAGAGTTGCCTGTCAATTTTCTGTGGCTCGATCGTTCCGAGGCGTGGTCAGCCAAGGTATCGATCAGCGGATCTGCCAGTCTTTGATCATTCTGTCGACGTTTTCGATGGCCGGTGGGGTGTAGGCTACGCTTGAGACAAACTCAGCAAACGAGGGTGGCTCGGCATTGCGGTCGCGATCCATGATGAAGGCCACCTCAGCTTTAACTTTGGGCGCAATAAAGGCATCGAATGGCGCATCGGTCTACGCGTGCTTGGAAGATTGCTTTAGCGGCGGCTTGAAGATTTTGGCGTCAATGGTCATGGTTTGGCGAAGTAAGTAAGGTATTCATCCCTGAAAACGTACTGTGTTTTGATGCTAATTAAGGACCTTTTTTTAGCTGTCTTGCCCTAAGTTGTCACAGCCTTTATCTTGCAGAAAGCACACAAGCTTTTCACGGCAACAAGCGCCGATGATAATAAGGAATTTCATGAAAAAAAGCATTCGGATAGGCACTGGGTCAGGCTGGTGGGGAGATCGTATTAGCCCTGCGGCTGAATTAGCCAAGCATGGGCAGTTGGATTATTTGTGCTTTGAAACCATGGCCGAGGCAACCATTTCAGCCGCTCAGGTGCGTGCCCGCCGAGACACAAACTTCGCGGGATACGACACTTATTTGGAGGATCGGTTGAGAGCTGTTTTGCCAGCCTGCTTGGCGCACGGTACCAAAATCATCTCCAATCAAGGCTGGATCAATCCAGATGCAGCGGCGGCAAAGGCCATCGAGATTTTGAGACAGATTGGTGCCACGGGCGTTAAGGTGGCAGCGGTTAACGGCAGTTTGATCACGGAACGCGTGCTGGGCTTGACCGATAAGATTTTAGAAAATGGTCAATCGACGCAAACCTTGGCAGACACGTTGATATCGGCTGAAGTTTATCTGGGCGCTGAACCGATTGTTCAAGCGCTTGCACAGGGTGCAGACATTGTTTTTACGGGGCGGGTTGCCGATCCCTCACTTTTTTTAGCGCCATTGATGCATGAGTTTGGTTGGGATCCTTTGGATCACAATCGACTGGCCCGAGGATCAGCGGTTGGGCATTTGTTGGAGTGTGGTGCGCAAGTCACGGGTGGCTATTTTGTGGATCCAGGTTTTAAAGAGGTTGAACGCCCCTGGGATCTGGGTTTTCCGATTGCAGAGGTCGAGCAAGATGGCAGCTGTGTCATCGGTAAGCTGGCTGGCACCGGCGGGTGCGTTACGCTTCAAACGGTTAAAGAGCAAATGTTGTACGAAGTTCACGACCCTGCCCATTACTTAACACCCGATGTTACCGTCGACTTCACCACCGCTCAGATTGAGACGGTTGGCCCCGATCGTGTTCGAGTCAGTGGTGTCAGTGGCAAACCGCGTTCGCCTACCCTCAAAGTATCGATGGGATGCCAAGAGGGATTTGTGGGTGAAGATATGTTTTTTTATGCGGGTCCTGGTGCGGTGCGCCGCGCTGAGATCGCCAAAACCGTTTTACAGGAGCGCTTCAAGATCGTCGATCTTCAGTCAGATGATTTGCGGATTGATTTCTTGGGTTTGAATGCGATTCATGGTCTTGCCACGCCTGTTGATGCGCCTGAACCCTACGAAGTGGCTGTGCGCGTGGCAGCACGCACACGCACTCGCGCGCAGGCAGAGAAAGTTGGTCGTGAAGTTGATGGCATGGCTGTGTCGGGTATTGCGCACACGGGTAAGCGTGTGCCGTTTCAAGACCGCGTGAGGGAAGTCATTGGCATTTGGTCTTCGCTTGTGGCGCGCGATGCTGTGCAAGCCACAGTCACCATTTCAGAGAGCTAATCGATGAGAGTCAAATTACAGCGCCTCGCGCACACCCGTTCCGGTGACAAGGGCAACACATCAAATATCGCCGTGTTTGCTTATGATCCGCTTTTTTTCCCAGCGTTGCGCGAGCAACTCACGGCTGAACGATTCAAAGCTTTTTATAAGGGTGCCATCACTGGTCAGGTGACCCGTTACGTGGTTACCAATATCGATGCCTTTAACTTCGTTTGTGAAGGGGCGCTTGGCGGTGGTGTCTCACGCAACTTGGGTCTGGATAACTACGGCAAAGCGTTGTCTTCAGCGATATTGGGGTTTGAACTTGACGTGCCCGAAGACTGGCGCAAGTTGTTGCGCGGGCCGACGAGTGAGTCTGACTAAATCTCATGACGGTTAGCTGTCAGGATGACATGGTAGGTTTCAGGTTATTTCATGGCTAAGCCTTTTGCATATATGGCGTTAACAAATCACACAAAACCTGTTGTCAGTGCCCTTGGCCTTACGCTGGGGGCGCTCGGTGTCGTCTTTGGTGATATTGGCACCAGCCCACTTTATGCATTCGAACAAGTATTCAATAACCCGTTGCATCCGGTGCCGGTGACTGAAGCCAATGTACTGGGCATCTTGTCGCTTTTTGCTTGGTCACTGTTGTTGGTGGTTACTTTTAAGTATGTCTTGTTTGTCATGCGATTTGACAACGCTGGCGAGGGTGGGATTGTCGCTTTGATGACGCTTCTTATTAGCAAGGTGCCGCGTCACAACCGATTGAGAGTGATTTTTGTTCCCCTAGGTCTTTTGGGTGCGGCATTTTTTTACGGCGACGGTGTCATCACGCCTGCCATCTCGGTGTTGTCAGCCGTTGAGGGTCTTCAAATCATTTCACCTCAATTGGATTCGTACGTGATCCCCATATCGTTGGTTATCTTGGGGGTTTTGTTTTTGTTTCAAAGACAAGGCACCGCCCGAATTGCCAAACTCTTTGGGCCTGTGATGTTGATCTGGTTTGTGGTGATTGCGGCGCTGGGCATCAGTGCAATTGTGCCGTCGCCTGCGGTTCTGTCAGCGCTAAGCCCAGTTCATGCTTGGGCCTTTGTTCAAAACAACGCGGGGTTAAGTTTTTTTGTTCTCGGTAGTGTTGTCTTGTGCATGACCGGCGCAGAGGCCCTATATGCTGATATGGGCCACTTTGGCGCCAAGCCTATTCAACGCGCCTGGATCCTCTTGGTATTTCCAGCGCTGCTAATGAACTACTTGGGCCAAGGGGCAATCGTACTGGCCCATCCAGAAAACATTCACAATCCCTTTTTTAGGTTGGCCCCGGACTGGGCGATACATGGATTAGTGGTGCTTGCCACCATTGCAACGGTCGTGGCTTCTCAGGCGGTCATCTCAGGCGTTTTTTCAATGACGCAGCAGTTGGTGCAATTGCGCTTTCTCCCAAGGCTTGTCATCAAACACACCTCGGATACCCAGACGGGTCAAATCTATGTGCCAGCAGCCAATTGGATCATGCTTGCGTTGGTTGTTGCGCTCGTGTTGATCTTTCAGTCCTCAAACGCACTGGGCGCAGCCTACGGCATCGCGGTGACTGGCACCATGCTGATTACCGACTTTTTTGTGATTGCAATCTTAATCCATGGCTGGCGTTGGCACTGGTTGCGTGCGTTGGGTTTGGTGGCGACATACGTTGTTATCGATGGTTTGTTTTTTGGGGCGAATGCCGTAAAAATATTTGATGGGGGTTGGTTCCCCGTCGTTTTATCAGCGATGATTCTGCTGGTGATGGTCAATTGGCGTAAAGGCGTCGAGGCTATTGTTGAGTGTGAGCGCCAAATTGATAGGCCACTCGTTGAATTTTTGAAAGACATCGTTCAAAGGTCTTTGTATCGCAGCCCAGGCACAGGGGTGTATCTCACCAGCGATGAATCTATTGCGCCGTCAGCACTGGTGGCGCAGGCCGAGCGTCTTCATGTGATGCCCAAGAAGGTGATTTGTTTACATATTGAGGTGCTTGAAGCCCCCTTTGTCAGCGATCAGGATCGCTTTCAGGTTCAAGCGCTTGGTAATGGGATTTACAAGGTTAATGTCGAATATGGCTTTCGCGACACCTTAGATATTCCCAAGGCTTTGCGTCGCGTGTTTCCCGAGGATGACCCAGTCAATGACTATGACTATACGTCCAACCGCCATGCACTTGAAGTACAGCCAGGGCAAGGTTGGGCGGTTTGGCGGAAACGTTTTTTTCTGGTGCTGTTTCGGAATGCAA
>Ga0209390_10001843_pt1 | contig 39152 bp, 28 predicted proteins | sample BON01_FD_187212 | JGI IMG/M metagenome (GOLD analysis project Ga0209390, IMG submission 187212) | Freshwater microbial communities from Lake Bonney liftoff mats and glacier meltwater in Antarctica - BON-01 (SPAdes) (version 2) | ecosystem: Environmental > Aquatic > Freshwater > Ice > Glacier...
CATCTGCAACGAATTTCACGAAATCCTCCCCGTAGAAAACCCCCAACCGCCGCAGCAACTCCACATCCGTGAGTCCACCCTCTGGCAGTGGTGGAACCTCCACCAAGAGGTGAAAATGATTCGACATCACACAGTAGGAAAGAACCCGGCATCCCGAGAAATTCTCCATCATCCGCATGAACATCCGAAAAGCTTCGCGCTCCTCATCAAGGAACCGAAATTTTCGATCAACCACCCTGCTGATACAGTGAAATATTGCGGGCTTCGCCTCCGAATCTGTCCGTTCCGGTATCCACCTCCGCCTTGAATTCATGCTCATACGCGCATCCTAGCACCCCAAATCCACAGCACAACGAGAATTCCGTCTAATTGTCTGGCAAGTAATAATATGGCAAATAATAATATGGCAAGTAATAATAGAGGTTTGCAAAAATCCGCTGTGTGATAATCCCTGTGGAAGTGTGATCCCGGATAAACAGCGTCCCCACCCCGCGATTCGACTACCTTTCCGAGAATACAGCCTTTCCGTTTCGATCAGGGCCAATCAGGTAGTGTCTGCCCTAACTTCTTAGATGAATTGCGCCACGTGAGAATCATTCGCGAATAATAATTTCACCCCAGAATAATTCTTGCCAAAGCGGTTTGGGAAGCTTCAATACCGCTTAATGAATGTCGCCGTAAAACCTCTGACTCCCGCCAAGTTCAGGCGTCGATTAGGGATTTTTCTTACCGAAACACCGCACACTGCCTCACTGAAACACATCTTCCGCCCCCTTTTCCCCCACAACCCCCTTTCCTCGCCCTCCGTTCTGGCTCGGGTAGGCGTATCTCAGCGGAGACTCCCCCAACGGCTGTTCAGGATCCTCCCGCAAAAAGCAAATTCCTAGCAGTAGTCGCATGAAATTTAGCCGCACAGCCGCACAACCCCATAGTCACTCCGTTTGGAGCTGTGGGCTGGTGAGTGTGTCGGATCATGGCTATGAGAGTTTTGTTGATGCAGACCTTTCCGTCATTCAGTGGTTGAATGAACAACTACTTCAGAGGCTCCACTCCAAAGAGGAAAGACACATAGGCTCAGAGTGCTATCATCTTAAAGGGTGCGGCGGAATCAACAAAGCCACTCAGGATGTTAAAAAACTCCTTTCCAGCTCTCAGTATCCATACGTCATACGCTCAGATGCGAAAGGATACTATGCCCACATCCGCCATCATAAGCTAGTCGCTCTCTTGAATGATAATGGCTTTAGCCGTGAGGTCTGTCACGTTACCACCCAGCTTTGCCAGCGCATGACGGTGCGTGGTGGGATTTACTCAGAAAGTAAGCAGGGCATCCCACTAGGCTGCGCTGCATCTCCCGCACTAGCTGCCATCTACCTCAGCCCGCTGGATAATGCGATCTCTAAGATCCCAGGAGTCAAATACCTGCGCTACATGGATGACTGGATCATCCTATGCCCATCGAGATGGAAAATGAGACTTACTGTCAAGCTCATGCACCAAATCTTGGATACTCTGGGTTTACGCGTCCATCCAGACAAAACATTCATCGGCAGAGTGAGCAGAGGCTTTGACTTCCTAGGAGTGCAGTTTAGCAGTGATGACTCCTCTTCACCTCTCGCTACACCTACCATCCAGCCCAGCGCCGTGGCTCAGAGCCGCCTGCACGAACGGCTAGACAAACATCTTTCACAAGCAGCTCAGCTTTATGAGCAGGGACGTCTCCATTCTTTGGCACGTCTTGAGCTGTATCTCACACATTGGCTACGCTACCAGAAGGGCATTGGCGTAGCTTCATCGGCTGCCCTTTATACTTTGAGAAAAACACTCCAAAGCCTATGCTCCGAAGCCACCGATGTGATGATTCATACTTTCAGTAAAATGTTAACGAAGACATTCCTGAACCAACAACAACAAATAATAATATATGAAAATACACACAATAAAGAATCGATGGTTTCTGCCAGTTCTAAGCTGCGCAGCGTTAGCAATGACATCCCACAGCCAAGCCGCTGTAATTGTCTACTTTGAGCAAGTTGGTGCTAATGTCGTTGCGACATGGACGGGATCGATTGATGTTGGGACGTGGGCCACGGATTTTACGATGGATTGGTCTGTAGTCCCGGGTGCGTCTGCTTCTCCTGTTGCGTTGTTTGGGTTGTCTGGGGGTATTGAGGCTTATGTTGGTGGGATGTCGTCTGCTACGGGGCTTGATGGTAGCATCGGGGCCTTTTCGGGGTCTGCGGGCTATTCCGATGACACGTTCTATATTGGTGGTTCCGAAAATTCTCTTGGTCCGGGCTCGTCTATTTATAATTTTAACACGTTAGGAGTTACGCAGACTTTCATTAATGTTAGCCTGGTGGCCATTGGCGCTGCTTCATTCAATAATACTCTGGCGTGGACCTCTAGTGCGGTCGGAACTAACACGATTAGTTACACAACTGGCGCAGTTCCCGAGCCTTCTTCCACTGCCCTGATCGGTATAGGTGCGCTCGCTCTTGCTGTCCGCCGCCGTCGATAATTACTCTGAAACCTCAAATCTTCTTTAATTATATCAAGCGCACCTATTGTTATGGGTGCGCTTTTTTTATTTGGCGGTTTCAACTTGGAAGCACAACGATTACGGAAAATGGGGTCAGGGTGCAAATCTTGACGGATATTTGGGGATAGATGTCGCATTTTAACATTTAACCGCACACTGGCAGGGATTACAGGGATAGATGGATGGGCACAAATTGTGTTTGTCTTGTGGGGTCGGGTGTCTCTTTTTAACATTTTCCGCTCGTCGGCCTGGCGGCGGATCGTGCAAAAGCAGTCTTGTGAATGGGGTCAGCAACTGTCTTTAAAAAATATTTTTAAGCGCCGAGGGGTCAGGAGTATCAAAGAAGATAATCGATCGGTGTGGAAAAGTCCTCGTAAAATTGCGCTCCCATCACCCCGAATTTGCCCACAGGATCTCTACTAGAGAAGACGTAGTTAGAAAAGTGTCCCGAGTTCAAATTCCGCCCGAAAAGGCCGAGAAAATGCCTTATTCACGCATTAAAGCCTTGTCTAATTGTCTGGAAAATAATAAGAAACCAATAGGAGGAAGGTAATAATGTCGGTTTGTGCCCCGTTCGCTTGCCCGCTACCCACTACTTACCGCTCGGGTTGTATTCCACACGACTCGAGCCGTTCTTTCACCCCTGGCGCTGGGTATCGTGCTTCTCTTTGGGTAGGCGGTTCTCGACCCGACCGACCGTTCCACTCGCCACTCCTCTGATTTCCTGAAGCAGTTTTATCCGAATTTCGAGCAAATGCCTGTAGCAGACCGCCAGTTCCTCACTGACTGAGCCCCTTTTCTCCGGGGTAAGATCAAGGTGCTCCTCCAAGTCGTTGCCAATGCTTTCGATCACACGACTGGCAGGGCCTTCCGCGAGTTGAGGGTTGCGAAACGTGTACTGCTGCCGCTGAACCACCACGATGGCCGATCCTCCAATCCCGCTGATGGCACCCAGTAGGAAGACCACCACCAACAGGACTATGGCCTTTTTCGAACTTCTACTGCTCTCTTACTTTCTTAAATCTTGGTTGTTCATTGGTTATTATGCTGAGATGGCGGAACTGTTGAGCACTTGAGCGAGATCCAATCCTCAGTACCCTCCAAAGCCGATGCCGCCGACCAGGACGATTAGCAGTGCCAGCGCCGGCTTCAGAGACGCCCGTTCCAGTAAATCACAGACGGCCTCGAGGAGCGAAAGCGAAGTTGGTCCCGGTTCTAGGAGTTGCGCACGGTTGATTACTGCCGTCACCGTGTGCTGGAAATCAATCTCGGAAGTCTCAGCACGACGTGCATTTACAATCAGTTCGGACCAACTGCTGCGGGGTTTATGATTCTTCGTAGCAATGATTTCGTAGTGGTTTTCGTAAGAATTTGCGTGCCCTGAAGGCCTTGATCTTCGCCTTTCCGGTGCTCCATCCAAAATGATCCGCCGCTTCGGCCATGCTCATGCCGTTCAGATGGACCAGAGTCAGGAGCAGCTGCTCCTCGGCGGGCAATCCTGCCAGTAGGTGTCGAGCTTCGTCGAGAGCTTCGCTGGACCTGTCTTTCTCGGAACCATCCGTGATCTCTAGCACTTGCTCCATCGTCGTGATAGGCGATCACTTGCAGCGGCGGCAGTATTCCAAGCCGGTGCGTGTCGCAATTCATTTGAGCCAGTGCGAGAAAGGCTGCTGCGGTTTCCAACTTGGAAGGGCCTTACATGCCTTGATGAAACTTTCCTGGACCAGATCCTCGAGATCGGCATGGGAAGCGGCGAAGCGATGGAGCATGGCGGTGATCATCGGTTGATGTTTTATCAAGACCTCTCCGAATGTATCGGCGTCCCCCCCCCCCCTCGAGGGCGCGTTGAATCTGCTCCAAATCGGGATCGGTGGTAGCGTGCCATTGGGAGACGAACTAGGGCGACCTGCGGAGACCTCACGGCACCACAAATTCCAACGAACTTATAGTTTTTTAGCAGACAATAGGCCTTCAATCCAATTGCAAATTTCCGATCGACCGTCCTCGATCTTCTGAACCTGTGCTTTGGTGAGAGAGGATTTCGCGTCCTCGATAATTTGTGCGACCAGAAAGGCTCGGGAGGTAGCGATACCACCGATTTTTTCGGCGGCATCCTTGGCTTTTGGCGAGTCCGAACCGTGCTCCTCCACTGACATGCGCATCTCGTCCCGAGCAGCCTTGCCACTGGCCAATTGTTCCATAATATCAGGAAAATAGGATAACAACCCCTCGGATATCTTCCCTTTGGCCAGCGCTGAAATCAAATGAATCGCGCAGAGTCATCAGCTTCTTGGCGAACTGAATACCCAAGTTGCTGTCGCCGAAAGGGGCAGCGGACAGGGATACGGTCATCGCGCCAAAGGCGAAGGGCGGTCGCTAGGCTTTCCGGCCTTCCAAAAAATTTGAGGGAGGAGCCAATTGCGTAGCGTACATTTCAAGCTTGAAGATGAGCGGCCAGCGTAATTTACCCATGATCACTTGATCCCGTGCTGCGCTTTAAACGATTCGCGCGCTTCTTGCCCCGCCGCCGTTTCCTTCGGCATATTCTGAAAGACTGTATTGAGAGCAGAATTCCTTTCCTCGCCAACCGGTAGGGTGAGAGCCCATTGAGTGGCCGTCTGCGGATCGTATTTGGAAACCGCAGCGACGTAACCTTTCACGGAAGCCATCTTTGTCGGCCCCTCGGGAGCCGAGGCCAGCCACTCACCGGCGGCGCGGTAGTCACTCCGGGTCCAGTTGATCACCGTGCTGCGGATCTGCTGATCCCTTTCTCCTTTTCCAAGATTCTCGCCCATCCATGCAATCCACTGGCCTTTTTCGGAACTCTGCGCCGAGTAACCAATCGTCGAGGCCAGCACTATCGTTTCCCCCGGTGTGAGTTTGTTATCCGTCATCCACTTGCTTCCCGCTTCAAATCCGTCCTTGGCGATCCCGTCTGCGAGGGAGCTGAGAGAAGATTTCCCCGAGTCGCTGCCACCGTCTTTCATATCCTTGGAATATTTCCTGAGAAGCGTGAGGAATTGCGTCCGCTCCTCCGGTGTCTTGACCCCGTGCGCTATCCTGTGGAGTGCGGGATCCGGTTTTTCCAGTCCGAGTTCAGGTATCAGATCGAAGCCGCGTTCCATGTCGTTGATCGCGGCGCCTTGCACGAGACCCGCTTTGACATCATTCGTGATCAGGTCGGGATGTTTCTTGCCGTTTTCCCTGATCCATTCCAGAGCCGCATCCGGATCCTTGGTGGCCCAGGTTGTCAGGGAGCTGGAGAGCAGGTGCTTGGCCATCATGGCATTTCCGACGAGATCCCCGCTCTCTGTGAAAATGGAGAGGGCAGCCTCGGGGTGGTCGTTCGCGAGGGTCATGATGGCGAAAACGATCATCCCGTCGCGAGTCTCGGCATTCATCTCGGTGCTGGCACGGAACTCCGCGATGAGGATCTTGAGCTGGCTGGAATCCAGCGAAAGCATTCTATCCATGAAATCGGTGATACGCTGCTGCATCGTCTCGTCTGGTTGCCCGCCGGTTTCCTTGAATTTTTCCATCTCTAGGGCGAATGCGATCATGTCCTTCGCCGCCGCCTTTGCTTCCACCTCCTTGTCCTCACGAGCTCGCTTCGTCATCAACCCCTCCCCGTCGACTGTTTCAAGCTCGATGGACACCCCCAGTTCCGCAGCTTCGGCAACGAGTTTTGCATGGCTCAACCGGGTTTCGGAAAGCTTCTGCCTATCGTTGAAACCGACCGCTGCTGCGATGAGCAGAATCAGGATGGAAATGGCGATGGAAATTTTCATGACAGTATTTATTTCAGACGTTCCAGCGCTTTTTCGCGTTTTTCGGGATCGGAGATCTGTTCGGCGATTTCCCGAGCTTCCCCTTTGTTTTCCCGCACCTGCGCTTTGTTCAGGAAGGCCGTGAGTAAATCATCGCTTCCGCTTTCCGCATGGTATTTGAGCACAAGCTCGGAAGCTTCGGAAAACTTCATCGGCCCTCCGTTGTTCAAGCCGCTTCCGATAGCTTCACCGGTGACCTTATCCACCGAATCGGGAGCCTGCGCTCCAAGCCATTCCCTCATCGAATCGATCTGGCCGACGGTGATTTTCGTTTGATATGCCTTTCCTTGGATTGAGCTGCGGGCGGCATCTTCCGCGCTGCGGATCCGCTCGTCTGGGGTGGCTGCGATCTGATCCATATACTCTTCCACTTTCTCGAAATCCCCCCTCATCGCAATTGTCGAAGCCTGTTTGCCCAGCACCTCCATCCTGTCATCTTCAGGAAGCTGGCTGCGGGCGAGATCGGCAAAAGCGGCGTATTCTTCCGAATTCATCTGGCGGTAGCCGAAGCTTTGGAAAACATCCTTCCGTTGGTCGACAGGAAGTGCGGCGATCCTTGCTGCGGCAGCTTGGCTATCGGTCCCGAGCAAGCTGGCAATCAGCCCTCCCTCGAAGGCCATGCGGGTCCGGCTTTTGCCGTCGAGTGATTTGCTATCAAAGGTTCCAGCAGCGATTTCCTTGTCCAACCATGCGACCGCGGCAGACTGGTCTTTCTTCGCCCATTCGCCGAGTGCGTTGGAAAGCTGCCAGCTCATTCCGGTCTTGTCGTCGCCGATGCGGCTGGCGAAGCGGGTGAGTGCGAGTTCCGGATCTTTCAGGACAAGCGGCCCGATCACCATGTTGACCATCATCATTTTATGAACGTCATCCAGTTCCAGCGCCTCGATCTGGTCGAGTGCCGCGACGATTTCCTCCTTGTCCATGGCCTGGAGCTTACGCTGGAAGGACATCATTTCCCGCATGTCCGTGACGCCGCCGGTGCGTTGCATGTCGCCGAAAGCCTCTGCCATCTCCTTCCAGTCGATCGCCTCTTTTTCCTTTCCGGGCAGATTCGTCCTGCCGAGGTGGGGAGCCGTTTGCTCTGGCTCTGGACGGCTCTTTGCGACTTCGATGCGTTGGCGAAGCATGGCGCTTTCGGCTTCCAGTTTGGAAATCGAATTCCTCTGGGCACCGACGATGCCCCCAGCGATGGCGAGTGCAATTACAGGGGTGATGAAATAGATTAATTTCATGACTCGAAAGAGCATATCAAACGCCCCAACCTGTCAAACCCTCTGATTCGGCGGGGCGCAGCCTCCGTGGACTGCGTGCAGCCTGCTGCCGCCTTGGGCAATGCAGCCCTGCCTGTCCGTCCGTAGCCTTGGCGTAGGCGGGCTGCGAGCCCGGCGGCATTGGCATCTCCCGGTCCGATTGAAACCTCAGCTTGCCCCCTCGCAGTCCGTCGTCGTTGAAGCTATGCCGGGACGAGCAGGGCTGCCTTAGGGAAAGGCTACAGCCCTCCTTCGCCGAGGCTACGGGAGGACAGGCAGGCTGTAGCAGTCCACGGAGGCGGGGCCTCGGTCTCCGCATGTCCTAGCGGATTCGTCGTATTACGGTCTATGCCACCTCTTTCACTTGCACCCAATCCAGCGGATTGACGCATCGCCAAGGCTGTTTCAGTGTGGGTCATGTCGTGGGATTTCAATAGCGTGGCGGTGGTCGGCTCCGGTGCGATCGGACTCTACCATGGCGGCCGGCTTGCCGAGGCTGGCGGTGATGTAAGTTTCTTGGTGCGTTCCGATTTCGAGGAGATCTCGGAAAACGGAGTGAGGGTGGAGAGCGTGGCCGGCGACTTTCATCTTCGGGATGTGAAAGTCTTCCGAAGCTCCGAGCAAATCGGACCCGTGGATCTGGTGATCGTTTCATGGAAAGCCACTGCAAACGACCAACTCGCATCCGTTCTACCTCCACTGCTCCATGCGGAAACCCAGGTTCTGACGCTTCAGAACGGCTTGGGGAACTGCGAGACCATCGCGGAAATCGTTGGACCGGAGCGTGTCTGTGGGGGGCTGTGTTTTGTCTGCATCAACCGAATTGCGCCGGGAACGATCAGCCACACATCCGGCGGGAAACTGACGATAGGGGAATTCGCAGACGGCATTCCCGGCCGGGCCGAGGCGATGGCCGCGCGTTTCAAGGAAGCCAAAATCCCCGCTTCTGCTGTTGAGAAACTTGCAGAGGCGCAATGGGAAAAGCTGATCTGGAACGTTCCCTTCAATGGCCTCGCTGTGGCGGAAGGTGGAGTGACAACCGAAAGCCTATTGGCCAGTCCCGAAATCGAGGCCGAGATCCGCAAGCTGATGCACGAAATCGTCCTCGCTGCGCGTGCGCAGGGAATGGTCCTCGATGTGGGTTTGGTCGAGAAAAACATCGAGCGCACCCGCCTGATGGACGCTTACCGACCCTCAACGATGATTGATTTTGTCGAAGGCCGCGAGCTTGAGCTCGCGCCGATTTGGGAAGAACCGCTGCGCCGTGCGATAGACGCCGGAGTCCCGATGCCAGCCCTGGAAAATTTACTCAGCCGGATGAAGCGGCGCTTGGCAGAAAGGGGCTGAAACTCATCGGCTCCGCTCCCTTTCGTCGCGACCACGTTCCTGTTGCTGACGTTGGCCCTCTTCCTGTTGCCGGCGAGCCCTTTCTTGCTGCTGCTCTTCTTGGCGACGCTGCATCTCTTCTTGCTGGCGGCGTTGTCCCTCTTCATGTTGGGCTCGACGGGCGGTTTCCTCCTGCTGCTGACGGATTCTTTCCTGCTGTTCTTGCTGGCGGCGCTGCATCTCTTCCTGCTGGACGCGCTCCGCCTCTTCTTGTTGCGCACGACGGGCGGTTTCCTCCTGTTGCTGGCGGATTGTTTCCTGCTTTTCTTCTTGGCGACGCTGCATCTCTTCTTGCTGGCGGCGTTGCGCCTCTTCTTGTTGGGCACGACGGGCGGTTTCCTCCTGCTGCTGGCGGATTGTTTCCTGCTGTTCTTGCTGGCGGCGCTGCATCTCTTCCTGCTGGACGCGTTCCGCCTCTTCTTGTTGCGCACGACGGGCGGTTTCCTCCTGTTGCTGGCGGATTGTTTCCTGCTGTTCTTGCTGGCGGCGCTGCATCTCTTCCTGTTGCTGCTCCCCCTGCTTTTTCATTTCCTCGTTTTGTCCACGTTGTGCCTCTTTCTGCTGAGCACGGCGGGCGGCTTCCTCCTCCGCTTGAGCTTTCCGCTGCTCCAACATTTCTAGCGCTTTCCTGCGCGACTCCTCGCGCTTCGATTCGGTCGCCCCTTGCGCCTGCTGCTCCTGCTCCTGCTCCTGCTCCTGCTCCTGCTGCTCCTGCTCCTGCCGACGCATCCCCTCCTCACGTTTTGTGGTGGCTCGCTCGGCAGACTCACCCACCTCGCGAAGCTCCTTCTCCTGGCGGACTTTTTCCTGCTGTGCCTTGCGTTCCTCTAGCGTTTCCAATGCACGCCGTCTCGCTTCCTCACTCTGCGAGCCAGCTTCGGGTTGGGTATCCGGCTCCTGTTTGCGGGCGGCTTGCTGCTTAGCTTCCCGTTCCACACGACGGGCTTCCTCCTGCTGAGCTTTGCGCTCTTCCAACTGCTCAGTGATTTCACGCCGTCTGGCTTCTCTATCATTCACGGCCTCAGGCTCGACAGGGCGCTCGGGAGTGATGACTTCAGGGATTGGGTCAGGTGTGGAACCGGGGATACTCGGCATCTCCGGAACGCTTGGAGCCGGATCGCCATCGCGGGATCGTTGATCGCGACCCTCCCTGCCCTCACGTGAAGGACGCTCGGGACGGGTCGGAATCACCGTTACTGGTGGCTCAGCCGGAGCTTCCGACTTGCCAGCAGGACGGCGTTCAGGACCTCTCGACCGCTCACGCCGTTTCGCGTCGCGGTCGCGGTTTTCCTCAAGCTCACGCTTCCTTATGCCATCGAGTTGTTCCCTACCGCCGGCCTTCTCCACAAACTTCTCGGCCTGGCGCGCGTCATCGTCGCGACGGTCACGGAAACGCTCGCGGACCTCCTTGGGAAGATCGCGTGATCGCTCGACGGAAACGTCGCCCAAATCTCTTCTGATGCGCGAAGGTCGGAGCGCAGGGTTCCAAGCCGCATCCATGCGTGGGGCGACGACTTCGAGGTCACGCCCGCTGAAACGGTTGTTCAGATGGCTTCCACCCCTTCTGAAACCTGGGCGCTGGTCCACCCGGATTTGATGAACGGGGAAACGCCTGCCGATGCGGTCACAGACCGTCTGATAACGGGGACCACCCACAAAGATCCGCCGGTTGTCGATGCGGTAGTGGGTCGTGTTCGTGGTCAGGCGGATGATCGCGACGTTGCGCGTCACTGGCAGGCAGTGAGAATGGATGTTGTAGCCGAAATTCTCATAGGAAACGAAGGAGAACGAAGAGCTACCGATCCCGAAGTTCACTTCCACGGATGAGTCCCATGAGCGGTCGCGCCATGCGAGCGTTTCGGGCGGCAAGGGAGCCCAGCCGACATAGCCGGGGCTTTCCCGCCAAGTGACCCATGCAGGTGCCCATTCGTCTCCGGGGATCCAGACCCAGCCTTGATTTCTAAGAAGTGCCCAGCGCCCGTAGTGGTAGCAAGCCCAGCCGAAAGGTTCGTTGGAGACCCATGTCCAGCCTTGGTCAGTGAAAGCCCAGCGGCCACGCGTGTAAGGACGCCATGATATATCACGGACGATGGTCGGCTGAAAAACATACCCGTAGTCCGCCGTGTTGAACCAGGAACCGTAGTCCGCGAGCGGCTCGTAAAAATTATCAAAATCGCCGGTAGGAGGGCCGTAGTTGATGTTCTGGATCGGTGGCAACGATTCGAGCGGTTCGCGCCCGGCCTGCTCCATATCTCTTTCATGAAGCACTTCCTCCAGCCCGGTCAGTTCCCGCTGGCGGGCGTCAAGTTCCTGTTGGGTTTCCGCAATCTTCCTCTCTCTCTCTTCAAGCTCCTGCTGGCGTTTCTCAAGTTCGGCGGCTAGTGCGGCATCCTGCTCCTGCTGGTTATTGAGCATCTCCAACCGCTCCGCCTCAATCAAAGTCCGCTCCCTCTCGATGGCCTCCATTTCCGCCGCAAATCTCTGCTCGGCCAACTCGGATTCAAGCTGTTGCTGGCGCTCCGTCGCTTCCGCCGCCTGCTTTTCGAGTTGGCCCAGTTTCGCTTCGAGATCCTTGTTGGGCTTATCGCAGGAGCTGAAGCCTAGCACGGCGATCGCCGCTATGGTGAAAATGGTCAGGTTTTTCATAAATCGGAGTAATGGGATTACATGGGTTTTGACCGGCAGGGCGCCGAAAAGATTCAATCTTTTCGGAGTCAAATGGCATTGGTCCGACAGGACCAAATGTCCCCAAGGTTTTTTATTGGAAAAACACTTTGCCCAACTACAGGAGTGTAAAATCCACGTGACTCGGAAGCTCGCCAGGCCCCGTCATCGCTTCACGTTTTATCCGGCAGCCTAGCGCAGCCTCCATCGCACGCTGCTCCATCGCCACCGCCCGAGGAAATTTTTCGAAGACTGGCCCGATCGGATTATGAAATTCTCTCATTATTAGCGGTCCTTCTTGTCCATCGTGGATCACCTTTATTAAAAGTCCCTCCTTCTCGCGGATTTTTGCAAACAGGCCGGCCCGGTAAAGCAAGGTCGTCCCCTTGCTCAAGCACGATTTCCACGATTTTTCCTGTTCTTGAAAATATTGGAACAGCAACTTCTCCGGCGCGGTCTCCCCGAATAAATGCTGCGCGTGCTCAAGCAGGCCCAGCGTGAAAGCTGGAGGAATCACTGGAAACATGGCCTCTGCTTTTTCCGAAAGCCGATAGAAAATCTCTGGCCTACCGATCGCCGCGCGCGGCACCCGTGAGCGCATCAGATACCCCAGTTTCGTTAGATCCTCACAATGCTGCTTAACCGTCATGTAGCTGGTGCCCAGCTTTCGCGAAAGATCACTCACCGCCAGCCCTCCAGACGCTTTAAGTTCGATCAGGGTCGCCAGCCACTGGGGCTTCAGAAGATCATGGAAGGCACTGAGAAACATGTTCGGTTTCCGCAAGAGATTTGCGGTCGACCGAAGTTAGTCCGGGTTTTTTACTTGTCGAGACAGCGTGTGGGCCGACTCTTGAAGCAGTCATGAAAGTCCATCTAGTAATTCTCACCGCCCTGACCGTGGCACTCCCGCCGCTCTCCGCCGCAGAACAGCCGAACATCATCTTCATCTTCACCGATGACCACGCGACCGAAGCGATCTCCGCATACGGCGAGCGCTTCGACGAGGTTGCCCCGACCCCGAACATCGACCGCATCGCCAACGAAGGCATGCTGTTCAAAAACTCTTTTTGCGGAAACTCCATCTGCGGCCCCTCCCGCGCCACGATCCTGACCGGCAAGCACTCGCACCTGAATGGCTTTCTGGACAACAACAACAGCCGCTTCGACGGCACCCAGCCGACCTTTCCAAAAATGCTTCAGGAATCCGGCTACGAGACCGCGATCATCGGAAAATGGCACCTCATCTCCGATCCCACCGGCTTCGACCACTGGGAAATCCTCCCCGGCCAAGGCAGCTACTACAATCCAGACTTCATTCAGATGGACGGCAGCAAAAAACGTTTCGAAGGCTACGTCACTGATATCGTCGCGGACAAGTCCATTGAGTGGATCAAAAACCGCAAGGACAAGTCCAAGCCCTTCATCCTCATGTCCCAGCAAAAAGCCCCCCACCGTGCGTGGGTCCCTGCTGTGCGCCACATGGACCTCTTCGATGACATGGATCTTCCCGAACCCGAGACCCTCTTCGACAAGTACGAAAACCGCATCGAAGCCGTCGCCAAACAACACATGGAAATCGAAGACCATTTTTACTGGAGCAACGACATGCTCCTCCCCGGCGAGCCCAGCGATCCCCGCTTCATGGGTGGTCTCGCTAGCTCGGAGCTGAAACGCATGACTCCGGAGCAGAAAAAAGCTTTCGACGCGGCCTACGGCGCGGAAAACCAAGCGCTCATCGACGCCCTACCCAAGATGAGCGACGAGGAACTCACCAAGTGGAAATACCAGCGCTACATCAAGAATTACCTGCGCTGCATTCGCGCCGTCGATGAGAACATCGGCCGCATGCTCGACTACCTTGATGAGAGCGGCCTCGCCGAAAACACCATCGTCATCTACTCCTCCGACCAAGGCTTCTACCTCGGCGAGCACGGCTGGTATGACAAACGCTGGATGTTCGAGGAGTCGCTCGAAATGCCCTTCATCATCAAATGGCCCGGCACCATCAAACCCGGCATCCGAAGCGAAGCCCTGATCCAAAACATCGACTACGCACCCACCTTCCTCGATGTCGCGGGCGCGGCCATCCCCGCTGACATGCAGGGCGTCAGCCTCGTCCCGGTTCTCAAGAACGAAGGCAAGGCACCCGCCGACTGGCGCGATGCGATCTACTACCAGTATTCCGGCGAAGACACCCACAACGTCGCCGAGCACGACGGCGTCCGCGCAGCCCGCTACAAGCTCATGCATTTCCCAAAAACCAAGGAATGGATGCTCTTCGATCTGAAGGAAGACCCCCAGGAAATGAAGAACGTCGTCGCAGCAAAGGAATACGCTCCGGTTCTGGTGCAGATGAAGGAGCTCTACGCTAAAATGCGTAACAAATACCAAATCACCTCGTCCACGTATCCACAGCAGCGCTGGAATGAAGGCTGGTGGAAACAACGCTGGGACGAAAAATACAGAGAAGCCGGCACCAAGCACGCCAAGGATGCGAAAATCGTTTTCCTCGGCGACTCCATCACCCAAGCATGGGAAGGCCCCGGCAAGAAGGCATGGGAGAAACACTTTGCCCCCATGGGAGCACTCAACTGGGGATTCTCCGGAGACCGCACCGAGCACCTGATCTGGCGACTTCAGAACGGAAACGTCCAGCGTATCAACCCCGAGGTCGCTGTCATCCTCATCGGCACCAACAACACCGGCCACGACCAACGCGCAGCCGAAGAAACAGCCGAAGGAATCAAGCGTGTCCTCGACGATCTCGCATGGAAATGGCCCGACACCAAAGTCGTCCTCATGTCAGTCTTCCCGCGCGGCCCGGACTCTAAAAACCGCCTCCGTAAGATCAACTCCGAGATCAACGAAAAGGTCAAACCCTTCGCAGACGGCAAGCGCGTCCACCTCCTCGATATCAACGACAAGTTCCTCGATGACGAAGGAAACCTCAGTAAGGAAATCTTCCCCGATCGCCTTCACCTCGCACCTGCCGCATACGACATATGGGCAGAGGCTCTCTCAGGTAAGCTCAAGCAACTTGGTCTGTAGCATGATTACGGCTTTTGAACTGAGTCCGTTGAAAACGGTTTTCGAGCAACTCATTTGATCGCACAAAAGCCAAAAGGCTTCATCTATCAGTTTCGAGACTTTCCTATTCTTCGGCGTCCAAAGCCCTCTCAAACCAACTACGCAGTAATTTCCTTTCTGGAATATCCTTCAGCACCCAAGTATCCGTGTGATCCGAAAATGGCAGGCCTTGGAAAGTAAAATTACCGTTTGGTAGAGCTTGCTCGAGGTATGTCTTGGTTGTGCCAACACTCTGCTCGTGACTGATGAACTGCGGCCTTCCCCCCAATCGTTCCAAGCGTTTCGCGGCGGCCTCACGGTCGCTTTCCGGATACCCCCATTTCCTGACTCCATCGTAGTGGCTGTGACAAATGAAGCCGCGCCATAGCGAAGCAATCTCGGCATCGTGAAGGCCGATGTAATTGCAAGCGATGGATCCGCGGGAAAATCCTGCGATAAATACGTTTGAGGAATCTCCGCCGAATTCCGAACAAATCTGCACAACCGTCTTTTTGCAGTATTCAACAGTTTCGTCGACGTCTCCCCACCAGTTGGTAGCGTTCTTTTGATTGTTCTTGTCCACAAAAGGCATGCAGATCCAAATGACACCTTTCCCACCTGAGATACCGTATCCGAGACTACTCCCCGAAACCGTCCCCAAGCTCTTGCCCGACTTGTTTCCCGCGTATTCGACGATCACTGGATATTTTTTCCCCTTCTCCCAGTCGGTCGGAAGATAAAGGAGGTGGTGCACTTCGCTACCCGCACGGTCATACTCCTCGATAACCTGTCTGACTCGTTTGCCCGGTGCCGGTGAGCCTTTTGTCACAGGTGGGGTGGTGAGATCCGGCGGCACGGCCTCAATATCGACCGCATTCGCGCACACAGAGCCGAGGACGATTATCAAGAATAGTTTCATGTATCTACCCATCACCTGTCTCATTACTCATCTCATCCAGAATTCTATCGTGGCTCCCCCCATTCCAAAGTAAGTTGGAAGTTATTGAAGGCTAGAGTGAAACCAGAAATCCGGAAGCAAGAAACAACACAATACCGTGCAGCACCAAGCTGCCGATGATTTGCGCCGCTTCATTTGATTCAGATGAATTCGTTCACCAAGTTCTCAAGCATTTCTTGGCGACCGGAGTCGAGAGTCGGTTCTCCGTTGGAAAGCGCGTATTGACTGACCTCGTCAAGAGAGACCTGCTTGCCAGAGATCTTCGAGCCTATGCCGCTTGTCCAACTACTGTAACGGTTGTCCACGAATTTTTGGAGGCGACCGTCCTCGCGGATGGCTGCTGCGATTTTCAGGCCGCGTGCAAAGGCATCCATGCCGCCGATGTGGGCGTGGAAAAGATCGGAAGGCTCGTGGGATTCGCGGCGGCGTTTCGCATCGAAGTTGAGGCCGCCGGTGGTGAGGCCGCCCATTTCGAGGATTTTCAACATTATCTCGGTGCAGAGGTAGATGTCAGTTGGGAACTGGTCGGTGTCCCAGCCGACGAGTTCGTCGCCCTGGTTCGCATCCACGGAGCCGAGCGCGTTCGCATCGATTGCCACAGTCATTTCGTGGAGCATCGTGTGCCCAGCGAGGGTCGCGTGGTTGGTTTCCAAGTTCAGTTTAAAATGATCCATGAGATCATACTGACGGAGGAAATTGAGGCACGCGGCGGAGTCGGAATCGTATTGGTGAGTGGAGGGTTCGCGCGGCTTCGGCTCAATATAGAACTGCCCGGTAAAGCCGATCTTTTTCGCGTAGTCCACGGCGAGGTGGAGCAGGTTCGCGAGGTTATCGAGTTCGAGCTTCATGTTGGTGTTGAGAAGGGTCGCATAACCTTCGCGGCCACCCCAGAAGGTGTAACCTTCGCCGCCGAGCTTGAGCGTGCCGTCCATCGCGGCTTTCACTTGCGCCGCTCCGTAGGCGAAGACGTCTGCATTCGGCGAGGTTCCCGCACCGTGCGCGAAACGCGGGTGGGCGAAGAGACAAGCAGTGCCCCAGAGGAGTTTTTTCCCATGCTCTTTCTGAAGATCGAGCAGGTGATCGGTGACTTTTTCGAGAGCCGCGTTGGACTTCGCGAGGTCGCCGAGTTCGGGAGCGATATCGCGGTCGTGCCAGCAGTAGTAGTCGATGCCGGTTTTATCGAGGAACTCGAAGAATACGTCGGCGCGCTTGAGGGCGTTGTCGACGGAGGCGGTCTGATCGTCCCATGGCATCAGGGCGGTGGGGCCGCCGAAAGGATCGGAGAGGCCGTTGCGCATCACATGCCAATAGGCCGCGGCGAAACGGGTGTGGTCCTTCATCGACTTACCGGCGACAATTTCTTCAGGATTGTATTGCTTAAAGGCGAAAGGATTTTTCGATTTCGGGCCTTCGTATTGGATTTTTGGGATATCGGGAAAAAACGACATGAAATGGGTTTATGGGTTCAAAAAGGCAGCGGCAAGATTGAAAACGACAATTTATCGAAGCGGGTGTTGATTCGGTCAGCTCGAAATCATACGACAGGGGCCATGAGCCGACCCGTTGATGCAGTCATCGAATTTCTCAAGTCCGAGAAGGCGCGGGGAAAAGAACATGTCTACCTGGATGAGGACGCGAGGTCCGGCCTCCGCGAGCTGTTCATACGCTCGAAAAAGCCGGTCACAAAAGAGCCAGCCGGCGCTGCGGAAATCTCCCAGTCACCTCCCGCACCAGCGCCCGTTTTCAAAGTCATGATCGAGGGCTCAGACAAATCCTCACGATTGGAAAGCATCAAGCTCCAAGCCACAAAATGGACCCCCGCTCTTTCCCTCGGAAGCTTGCGCGAGACCATGGTCTTCGCGACCGGATCTCCCGACGCCAGGATCATGCTCATCGGCGAGGCACCAGGCTACAACGAGGAGAAAGAAGAAGAGCCCTTCGTCGGCCCCGCCGGCCAGAAGCTCAACGATATCCTAAAGGCGATGGGACTCTCGCGAGCGGAAGTCTACATTGCCAATCTCGTCAAATTCCGTCCCTCCCTGCCGCGCCAGACCACAAACAACCGCAAACCGACGCCCGAAGAGATGGCTGCCTGCCTGCCCCTCGTGATGGCGGAAATTTCCGTGGTGAGACCCGAACTCATCATCGCCCTCGGAGGCACTGCTGCGGAAGGGCTGCTCGGCCTCGAAGGCGCCATCGGCGGCATGCGGGAAAAATGGCACGAGCTTTCCGGGATCCCGACCCGAGTGACCTACCACCCGAGTTACCTCCTTCAGAGTGGCGGCTCGAATCAGGTGAAGCGTTCCCTCTGGGAAGATATGCTCGCTGCAATGGAGAAACTCGATATGCCGATTTCCGAAAAGCAGCGCGGCTTTTTCCTGCCGAAGGCGTAAGACGGATTGGGGACATTATCGAAGATACGGCCAAGGAAATTCTCTGCGAATATTGTCTGTTGACATTGCCAGCATCCGCCGTTTTCTTCACAATTGAAGGGCAGAAAAAAATTCTGAACCTCATTTGAACAATACAGACACAAACCAAACACCAACAACCCACTAAAAATATGCAAGACCTCACCATCGGCCAATTTGAATTGGTCGGAAACTTCTTCTCATTCACGATCGCGGCCATGGCTGCCGCGACCGCGTTCTTTTGGCTAAACCGATCTCAGGTTTCTCGAAAATATCGTCCGGCTGTCGTCATCACCGGCTTGGTCACATTCATCGCGCTCTATCATTACGTTCGAATCTACGAGAGCTGGACAAGCGCGTTCGTGATCACTGATGGCGTTCTCGTCGCGGGCGCGGATGGCGCCTTTAACAACGCCTATCGATATGTTGATTGGTTGCTGACAGTGCCGCTACTTCTCGTCGAACTCATTCTGGTTATGGGACTCACAAAGTCGCTGACAATTTCCAAGAGCGTCAGGCTCGGGACTCTTGCCGCACTCATGGTGATCCTCGGCTACCCGGGCGAAGTCTCACAAGATGCAGGCACACGCTGGATCTGGTGGACACTTGCGATGATCCCGTTCCTATGGATCGTCTTCGAACTGTTCGTCGGCCTCAAAGCATCCATCGCAAGCCAACCCGAAGGAGTTCGTGGTCTGGTAAACTGTGCTCGCTGGCTGTTGATCCTCTCGTGGACTTTCTACCCCATCGTATTCGTTTTCCCAATGATCGGTCTTACTGGCGGAACCGCCGCTACAGCAGTTGAAATTGGTTACTCAATTTCCGACGTGGTCTCAAAAGCAGTATTCGGAATTCTCATCTACATGATCGCAGTTGGGAAGTCGAACGCTGAAGGCTTTAACGGCGATGGAAATTCTCCACTCGCTACCTCAAAAGCCTAAGCCAACTGAAATTAAAAACCCAAACATGTAGCGATAATAATTAATTGCCCGAGCCGGTCAACCCCGGTTCGGGCTTTTTCGCCATGAAACTAATCACGGTTCAAATACCTGACGCCGTTAGGGCGATGGCTATCCGATTGCAAGCGGTGGAAGAAAAGATGCGCTCACTTTGCGTTGATCCCACCCGACCGGATGACATTTACCTGAACGCTCTTGATGGCCACCTCAATGCCGGTGGCCAAAGGGCTCGGGCACAGATTTCCCTAAGCTGCGGAGAAGCTCTGGGTCTGGATGAAATCGATTCGATTGCTTTGGCCTCATCCGTGGAGCTACTGCACAATGCTTCCTTGATCCAAGACGATCTCCAAGACAAAGCCCGCTTTCGTCGCGGTTCCACCACGGTCTGGGCAAAACACGGCGCCAACTGCGCCATCGGCCTAACAGATCTAACCATCGCCGCAGCCTTCCGCGCTCTTGGCGAAATTTCCCAACCCAAAGCGTTACCAGGGCTCATCGAGCACCTCTACCGCGCCATTTCCGTCACCCTCCGCGGGCAGACGGATGATCTTTCCCAAGGAGCCGCCAATCTGGAGCGCGTTCTTTCAATCGCCCGCCGCAAGTCGGGTCCACTTTTCGCCTTGGCACTGGAACTACCGCTTTCCCTGAGCGGAAAACACAAGTTTCTTGTTCAGGCCTCCGAGGCTTCTGAAAACTTCGGCCTAGGGTATCAAATCTATGACGATATCGTCGACGTAGAGGAAGACCGCGAGGTAAAATCAAAAAGCAATATTGTGGTCGCACTAGAGATGGATTTACCTCCGAACGAAGCGCTCAAATCTGCCCGTCTCCTCGCGAGGCAGCATCTCAAAGCATCCACCTCCATCGCGCTGGAGCTTCCAGCCGGTTGCGGACAAGCGCTCGCCGATCTTGCCTGCCAAGTCGACAGCCGCCTCAACGCCCTATTTAATGAGTAAAGCAATCGTGATCGGCGGTGGATTCGGGGGTATGGCGGCGGCATTGCGTCTGCGCGCCCGGGGATATGAGGTAACCATCATCGACCGCTGCAAGCGCCTCGGTGGCCGGGCCCAAGTTTTCGAGCGCGATGGTTTTCGCCACGATGCAGGACCCACCGTCATTACCGCGCCATTTCTCTTCGATGAAATCTTCGAGCTCTTCGGAAAAAAACGCAGCGACTACGTAGAGTTCGTGCCGGTCACTCCTTGGTATCGCTTCCAATTTCCATCCGGCGAAACCTTCGACTACGGCGGCACGGTTGAGGAGACTTTGGCAGAGATCGCCCGCTTTTCCCCGGATGATGTCGCTGGTTACAAAAGCTTGCTGGAGCAATCGCAAAAGATTTTCGATGTGGGATTTACGAAATTAGCCGATCAGCCATTCGACTCTTTCGGCACCATGTTGAGCCAAGTGCCCGACCTCGCGCGACTAGGCTGCTACCGCACAGTTTGGCAGCTTGTCAGCCGCCATCTGAAAGACCCGCGTCTTAGGCAGGCATTTTCGATCCAGCCGCTTCTCGTCGGCGGAAACCCTTTCGATACGACCAGCATTTATTCTCTCATCCACTACCTAGAGCGCCAGTGGGGCGTTCACTTTGCGATGGGTGGCACCGGCGCCGTCGTCGATGCTTTTCAGAAATTGATGGAAGAAGTAGGCGTCGAAGTCCGGCTCGATACCACAGTCGCATCGATCATGGTGGAGAGCGGCGTGGCCAAGGGCGTGGAACTTGAAGGCGGTGAATCGCTCGCTTCCGACATCGTAGTGTCAAATGTCGACCCCGCGCATCTCTACGGGAAAATGATTTCTAAATCCGATCAGAAAATCTCCGCTCGCTTGAAAAAGCGCACCGCTAAGCTGTCGATGGGTCTGTTCGTCCTGTTTTTCGGAACGCGACGGCAATACCCGGATGTCGCCCACCACACCATCTGGTTGGGGAAACGCTACCGCGAGCTGCTGGAAGAAATCTTCGCTGCCAAGAACCTGCCTGACGACTTTTCCCTCTACCTCCACCGCCCCACCGCCACCGATCCCAGCTTCGCGCCCGAGGGCTGCGATTCGTTTTACGTGCTCGCCCCAGTGCCGAACCTGAACGCTGATGTCGACTGGAAAGTCGAAGGGCCTTTGCTCCAAGAGCGTATCGTAAAAGCGCTCTCGGATTCCATTCTGCCGGGTCTCGAAAACGAAATCACCGCCGATTTCTACATGACGCCGGAAGATTTCGCAGACGATTATCTAAGCGTAGCCGGAGCCGGTTTTTCCGTCGCCCCCCTGTTCAGCCAATCAGCTTGGTTCCGATTTCACAATCGTGCTGAAGGGCCAAAAAATCTCTACCTCGTGGGTGCCGGCACGCATCCGGGCGCAGGGCTTCCCGGAGTCCTCTGCTCCGCCAAGTTACTGGATCGCATCGTGGAGAGTCCCCGCGATGTTTCCGATTGGAAATCCAAAGAAGCAGCGCTCGCATGAAATCCGCGGCGGCCACGTTTAAGGCGGAGCCGCTGGATGCCGCAAGCTCCGCCAAAGTCGTTCTAAAAAAACACGGCAAGTCATTTCACTTCGCCGGGAAATTTCTCCCGCAGCATTCATTAGAGCGATGCGCCCGGCTCTATCAATTTTGCCGATTTCTCGATGATCTTTCAGATGAATCTGAAGATTCAGAATTGGCGGCAAAGCAGTTGCAGGAAATCGAAAACGACCTCATTCAAGCAAATCGACGTCACCCCGCCGTCGCCGATTTTCTGGATCTGACCAGCGAGTGCGGACTCGATCTCGCCCCCGCAATCGAGCTGGTGCGTGGGGTGAAAGGCGACCTTGCGGGGGTCGTCGCCTTCGGCAGCGAAGCGGAACTCAAGCAATATGCCTACCGCGTCGCGGGAACAGTAGGCCTGATGATGAGCGGGGTGCTGGGCGTGAAAAATCCCGCTGCATTCCGCCACGCCATCGATCTGGGCGTGGCCATGCAGCTCACCAACATCGCACGGGATGTGAGTGAGGATGCGCAAAACGGACGGCGCTACCTGCCAGCGGATTTGTTCGATCAGACACCCGGAATCGAAGCCCTAGCCATCGGACCCCCAGAAGCTCAAACAGAAATCCGGCAAGCGGTGCGGTGGCTGTTAGAAGAAGCGGATCTGTATTACAATTCCGGCATCGCAGGCCTCAGCTATCTGCCTTTCCGCGCCCGGCTCGGCATCTTGGTGGCAGCGCGAATTTACCGATCCATAGGGACGGAAATCCGCGAAGTTAATTTTGCAGTCTGGGAGGGCAGAGCGAGAGTTTCTTTTTGGAAAAAAGTGCTCATCTCAGGGCAGACTCTCGGCTATTTTCTGGTCCATGGAGCACTTCGGAAATTTCCAGAAACCCATGAGACGGAACTTCATCGGCATCTGGCAGGTTTCCCTTGGGCGAACACGCAGCAGACAGAGCCATGAAGCCCATTGACCTAGCAATCATCGGCGGAGGATGCGCCGGGCTTTCTCTCGCTCGCGATATCGCGCTCTGCGGCATTGGCGAACGCCAAGTCGCCGTTTTTGAACCGCGGACGACATATGAAAACGACCGCACCTGGTGCTTTTGGTCGCTTGAAAACGAAGCGGGCGATGCCCTGACAAGCCACCGCTGGAAGGCATGGCAATTTTCCAAAGACGGCGAAACTGTGATCCATCGCTCCTCACAATCGCAATACTGCATGGTCGCCGGAGCTGATTTTTATGCCGATGCGTTTGCGAAGACACAAGGTGTGGAGGGAATCGAACTCCATCTAGGAGTCGAGGTGAAAAGCATCGAATCCAGCGTTGGCGGATTTAAAATCAAGACCACGGCCGGAGAATTTTCCGCAAAACGGATTGTCGATACCCGGCCACCGGTAACACCAGTGGCAGAAATTTACCAAGCTTTTGAAGGAGTCGAAATCGAAACCACCCACGCAATTTCCGATCCAGAAACCGCCAGCCTCATGACGCAGATGCAGAGTGATGGCCAGGGCTTCGGCTTTGACTACATGTTACCACTGGGGTCTAACCAATGGTTGGTGGAAGCGACCGTGTTCAGCCGCTATCCAAGCTGTGGAGATGGGTTATCGGAAAAATTGCAGGCCAGTTTGAACCGCATCATTCCGGGTGGCGACTTCCGCTGCGTGCGCCGGGAAAAAGGAATGATTCCCATGGGCTATCAACTGCCCGCAGCCGCGCAAGATCCAAGCTGGGTAAGAGCCGGGACGGCGGGCGGCGCAGTTCGCGCCGCCAGCGGCTACGCCTATCGCCGCATTCAGCAATGGTCTTTGGAATGTGCGCGGCGTTTCACGGAGACCGGCGATGTCATCGGGCACCCGGCGGATTCATGGGCGCAGCGGAAAATGGATTCCCTTTTTCTTAAAGTGCTCCGCAACGAACCCGAGCTGGCTCCCGAACTTTTCTACCGCATGGCGCGCGGCATGTCCGCCGATGCGATGGCGCGATTCATGATGGATCGTGCGAGTGCCATTGATCTGCTAGGAGTCATATTTGCGGTCCCGAAAAGGCCTTTTCTCAGAAACCTCCTCCACCGTGGCGACGCCCCGAAAAACGCGGTATGAAACGGGCGCAGGAAATTCAACAAAAGGTGTTCTTCATCGCCGCTATCGGAGTGGCCTTACTGGTTTTTTCCGGGGTCGATCTTCCACAAGCACCGCTCGTGATTATTCTCGCGATCTTGGTAGCCTTAGTTGGCTTGCCCCACGGCGCTCTTGATCCGTTGGTCGCGCGGAAGGCTGGGTTGTGGGGAAATCCTAGCGGTCTTGTTTGGTTTCTAACAGCCTACCTAGCCCTCGCCGCAATGGCCGGGCTGCTCTGGGTGTGGGCTCCGAAATTCTCGCTAGCCGCTTTCCTCGCCTATTCGGCCTGGCATTTCTCGGGTGACTGGCGGGAATGGCTCTCCCAAGTTTGGCGACTCTGTGCAGGCGCGACCATCATTTGCGCACCATCACTTTTGCATCCCGATCTCGTAGCCGGTTACTTTTCAGTGCTCACAGGCGAGGATGCGACCGCTCTCGTCGGCGTTCTGCAGTGGCTTGCGATTCCAGCGCTGGTGGGGACGATATTCTCAGCGGCCCGATGCACCCGCACACACCCCAAAGTCGCGGCGGAGCTGGCAGTTCTTGCAGTTGCGGCACTCGCCCTTCCACCGCTGATCTTTTTCCTTCTCTACTTCTGCAGCCTGCACAGTCCGCGGCACCTGATTGATACGGTGCAGGGAATGAACCGCGGCACCGCGACTGCCACCGCAGCTGGACTGACCCTCGTTACCGTCGGGCTGGGTGCCTTGTTTTTTGTCTTATCGCCCTCTGCACAAATCGACCAGCGGCTCTTGCAGCTCACCTTCATCGGCTTGGCAGTCCTCACCGTTCCCCACATGATCCTGATCGAGCATTACGCGGCACAAGCTGGCAAACGTTCTTGAGAAAAAGCCCTCAACCCTCGCCGAGTATGGGGAGGCGTTTCGGGATATTCTTCCGGCGCAGGCCGAACTGGCGAACCGCGTGCCTTTGCAGGTGTGCTTTAGCCTCCTCAATACTGTCGGTGAAAAATATCAGTTCAGGATCTTCAGGGCTGATCGTTCCCTCTTCCGCCATCTTGTAAACGAAGTCCATCAACGGCTGCCAGAAATCCTTACCCATAAGAATGATTGGGAAATTCTTGAGCTTCCCGGTTTGGATTAAAGTCATGGTTTCGAACATCTCGTCCAAGGTCCCCGCACCGCCGGGCATGACGATGAAGGCGTAGGAATATTTCACCAGCATCGTTTTGCGGGTGAAGAAATAGCGCATGTCCACGGAGCGGTGGACGTAGGGATTCACCTGCTGCTCAAAGGGGAGGATGATGTTCACCCCGATGGATTTACCGCCCGCCTCAAAGGCTCCCTGGTTCCCCGCCTGCATGATCCCCGGACCGCCGCCGGTCAATACCGTGAAACCAAGCTCCGCGCAGGCTTCTCCCATTTCACGCGCCATCTCGTAGTAGCGCGTTCCCGGCTTGGTCCGCGCCGAGCCGAAAATCGTAACGCATGGACCCACGAAATGAAGGATTCGGTAAGCGCGTATTAAATCCAGCCCGACTCGGAGAAGGGACATCAGATCGTGAAATCTCGACCTCGGACCAGCTAACCACGAGCGCTCTCCGGCTTCCAACTCGAAGATCTCCTGCTGGCGGATTGCCTCCTCGGTTATTTCGTGCGTGTCGGTGATTTCCGGGCGATCCGGGCAAAACTTTTTTTGACTCATCGGAGGTATTTAATACCGGATAAGTCGATGGCGGTAAGAAAATCAAAAAAGGTCCGCGACCCTGTGGAAACTCAAATAGATCTCCTAGAATCGCGGAACAGCTTTTTTTTGATCAACCAACAACAGATAAAAAATCAGTGCCGGACCTTTGCCAAAGCGGCCGCTTTGGCGTGTGAAGGTGCGGCTTTCGCGGCTTCCTGACCCACGCGCTTTAGTAATGCGATCAGGGATGCGGTAATAAAATATTCTTTAAGGAGAGCTTCGCGGGTTTCTCCGCTTTTGGTTCTGTGGACGATTTTCATAAGATTAGTTTTTTAATGTTCCTTAGAGTCTTCGTTAATTTACGTCTTCCGGATTCAGATAAATGTTTTTATTCTTCAAAGTAAAGAGCGCAGCCGACGGGAGGTTTCATCCAAATTTCTTACTTTTCTGAATAATTCGTATTCACCTGCGTGGCCACGCCCGATTTTTCAGTGATCATAACTCTCAGGGAGCGACCGCCGCCGGAGTGATTCAATGTGGTCACGCAGGTTCCATTCGCGTTCATCGATTTGCTTGAGCTGGTGGGCATCTTCAGTGCGGTCGACGCATCTTCGTAGAACCTTTGCAAATCGTCGGTCCCTAGCGAGGTTTTCAGAGAAAATAGGCCGGTGATTTCGCCCCCGGCCACGCTTTGGAACGTGCTGAACGGGTCGGAGAAATCTTTCGGCTTCGGAACCCACCCGGGAACTTGCGAGAGATCCGAGGAACCGATGCGGGTCATGTTGCCGTCCGAATCGGTCATCGTAATTCTACCCTCGGAGATATCTTGGTAGGAAAGGGTAACCTCCTTGCCGTCTTTCGTGCGGATGGTCATTTTCCCCGCCTCTTGATCTTGCGAAACCATCTTCAAATCCGGGTTCCTCGAAACCACCCACTCGGCGGCTGCTTTCTCCGGGTTTTTAACAATTTCATCGAATTTGTTCTTCACCTTGCTGAAAATAATTCCCCCCACAATGGTCGCAAGAATGATCAGTCCTCCGCAGCCGATTCCCACCCAGGCGATGGCTGGAACTCCTTTTTTGGAAGAAGCCTGGGCAGGATCAGAAGGCGAAGTTAGCGGAATCGCAGGTAGTTGGCCCATCACTATAATTCATCAAAAAACTTCCATCCCGCCAAGACCAAATCCAAGCAAATCGGGGCTTGCTCTTGGCAAATAAATCACTCAGGACGACGGGCACTTCTCCGACCGAGACAACCCGTGCCGCCATGAAACCCACCTGTGGCATCGGCTGTCCGCAAAATGTAAAAACCGTCTTGGTAGATAAAGGGATTTTGAGAGATGTTCTAAATGGTTGGTATTTTTTGAAAAACGGGTAGCTTTGCCTACACCTTACCCCTGCTTCCAGACGATGAAAAACATTACAATAGCCGCCACCTGTGCTCTTGTTTTCTCCTACCTCCCCTCGCCTGCGGCAGATGTTTCAGAAAGCAAATCCTGGCGCGAAATCGCCTCCGGTAGCCAATCCAATATTCAGGAAGCCACCCGCCAAGTCATACAAGATAAGGAGCAATGGCGCAAATGGTGGGGCATGCATAATACGGTCGAGAACTTTATCGACGGTAAAACCATTCCTGCACCACCTCCCAAAGTCGACTTCGAGAAGGAAACCGTTCTCGTAGCCACCTCGGGCAGACACTCCACGGGGGGCTACGCGATCCGTTTCACTGAAATCTACCGTGAAGGCGACGTCGCCACCGCGACTCTTAAAATCACTTCTCCCGGGCCTGACGGCTTGGTCACATCATCGCTCACGGCACCGTTCTGCATCATTGCCATCCCGAAACTTGAAGGCCGCGTCGAGTTCGTCGAGGAGACTTCCAAGTGATGGAAAGACCTGCTCCGACCGTAAATTATAGTTCATATCTGTTGCTATTGATCTCTGAAAAACTTCGCACCATAGCTAAGAGCACCCCGTCGCCGGAACTCCAGAAACAAAAACCTAAACTACATTAACTCTTGGAATCGTCTCGAACCCAACTCGCCCCTCTGCTGTGCTTGTGCTTTAGCGCTACCTTGGTCGCACAAAATCCAGCGGAAAACATCGCCGATACTTTTAATGGACGCGGCTTTGATCTTGGAAAGCCTGCGGATCGCGCCCAAGCGGTTGTGCGTATCAAAGCGATTGAGGATCGCAACCTGCAGATGGCCCAGAAGGTTGCTCAGCAAAAGGGCAAACCGTTGCGAGAGGATTTACCAGGCGGCGGTCTTCGGGAATTGGTCGGGATTGATGAGGATGGCGATTTGCTCTTTTTCGAAACCAAAAATGTCAATGCCGCGATTTCGACCGGAGCGGATCAGCTTCACCTGTCTCCATATACACTAGACGGATCCGGACTGCTGTTGGGTGTCTGGGACGGCGGATCCGTGCTGGAGACACATCAGGAATTCAATGAGGGCACCACTTCACGCGTCAATGTCAGGGACGGCGCGGCTTCGAGTGACCATGCCACACACGTCGGTGGGACCGTCGCCGCTGCTGGAGTATCGGCAAGCGCGAAAGGGATGGCGCCGGCTGCAACGATCGAATCCTACCAATGGACCAACGATATCAGTGAAATGACCGCTGCCGCAGCCACCGGTCCCGGCCAGTTTAACACCAAGATTTACCTCTCAAATCATAGCTACGGATTCAGTTATGGCTGGAGAAATAGCGGTGGTTGGATTTGGAATGGCACCGGCGGCGACCAGAATGCCTATGATGCAAACTTCGGTCAATACAGCTCGACGACGGTCAACCTGGACAGTCTCGCCTACAACGCTCCCTATTACTTGATTTTCTGGGCTGCCGGGAATGAAAACAACGACGGGCCGAATAACGGGAACACGGTAACCATCAATGGGACTTCTGGTGTAAACTATAACTCCTCGATTCACCCACAAAATGATGGGGACTATCGCAACGGTTTCGAGACTATCGGCGATCACGGCGTCGCTAAGAACCTGATCACAGTCGGAGCCGCAAATGACGGGGTGACTAGCGGCCAGCGTGATCCCTCGAAGGCAACCATCGCATCGTTTTCCTCGACGGGCCCAACCGATGACGGACGCATCAAGCCGGATCTTGTCGGCAATGGCGTGGGACTTACTTCCCCGAGGAACTCAAGCAACACAGCTTACGGAAGCAAGAGCGGCACCAGTATGGCTTCGCCCAACTTGACTGGAAGTGCTGCGCTGTTGGTGGATCATTATCGCAACCTCTTTCCCGGCTCAGCGATGCGTGCGAGCACATTGAAGGGGCTGCTCATTCATACTGCTAGTGACATCGGCAATCCAGGGCCGGACTACACCTACGGATGGGGACTAGTTAACGTCAAGGAGGCTGCCGACCTACTCAGCGACCATCAGGCCTCACCAGCCAAGAAGCGTCTCATTGAAGATCAGGTCTCCACTGCCGTCACCACCAAGACACAATCGTTCTTGTGGGATGGCGTGTCGCCCATCAAGGCCACGATCTCTTGGACGGATCCAGCCGGTAGCTCCACCAACGCTCACGACTTACGGACCCCAACGCTTAGGAACAACCTGAATCTCAAACTGATCGCTCCGAACGGCACGGAATATTTCCCTTTTGTGATGCCATTCGTCGGCACATGGACTGTCGCATCTATGAGCCAGAACGCCACCACCGGCATCAACAACACCGACAACGTCGAGCAGGTGCTCGTTTCAACGTCGGGCCAGACCGGCAACTGGCAGGCGGTTGTCAGCTACACCGGCGCTCTGACCAACAGCGTGCAAGACTACGGCTTAATCATTTCCGGCAGTTCCGGGCTGGTGGCCAATACTGTCGAGGTATACAATCCCAATGGTGGAGAAATCGTCTATCATGGCTCCTCCCATACCATCGCCTGGGGTGCGAATATCACTGGCAACGTGAGGATCGATCTGTTCAAGGGCGGATCGCTGCAATCCGTTCTATCCTCCGATGAGGCGAACGACGGTAGCTATACGTGGAATGTTTCCTCTGGCCTACCTTCCGGCAGCGATTACACGATCAAAATCAGCGGTGTGGACAATCCGTCTGACGACGACACAAGTAATGCCAATTTTTCTATCATCACGCAGCCGACGCTTGCCGATGCGCTAGACACCACCGGGATCGCCTGGAGCCCCAGCGGCAATGCGAACTGGTTTCCCCAATTCACCACCACTCACGACGGTGTGGATGCGGCCCAGAGCGGAGCCATCATGAACAATCAGACAAGTTCCGTGGAAGCTACACTTACCGGCCCCGGCACTCTCACTTTCTGGTGGAAGGTCTCTTCGGAAAATAACTACGATTTCCTCGAACTTTATATCAATAACACCCTCCAGACGGGCGACTTGGCGAAAATAGCTGGTGAGGTGGACTGGATGCAGAAGACCGTTTCGATCCCAGTAGGTTCTCAGACAGTACGCTGGACCTACAAAAAAGATTTTAGCGTAAATTCCGGCTCTGATGCCGGATGGGTGGACCAAGTCGTGTTCACACCCAGCTCCGCGCCGGAAATCGTCGTCGAGCAACCTGTTGCGACCGGACTTACCGATGGCAGTGCCACCACCGATTTCGGATCTGTGAACACGGGCAGCTCTTCCTCGGCGTTTTCTTACACCATCCGAAATACCGGCACGGCGAATTTGACGGGTCTCGCTCTTGCCAAAACAGGCAGCCATGCCAGCGATTACAACCTAGGCAGTCTTGGAGCCACCACTCTTGCCCCAGGTGCCAGCACAACCTTCACCATCACCTTTAGCCCGAGCGCAGCGGGTGCCCGCACGGCGGGGCTTCAAATCGCAAGCAATGATGCCGACGAAAACCCCTTCGATATTAATCTAACAGGAGCAGGCTTGGGCCCAGGTACACTCGCTATCACTGGGGCAAGCGGCTTGACTTCTGCAGGCAGTTACGGCGGCGCATTCTCGCCACCTTCCGTTCAATACACACTGAGCAATCCCGGCTCCACCTCAGTCAATTGGACGGCAGCAAAAAACCAAAGCTGGGTGACCCTCAGCGCGACAAGTGGCACATTGGCGGCTGGGGCAAACACAAACCTCACGGTTTCCATCAACAGCAATGCGACCTCGCTGGATGCCAACAGCTACGCTGACACGGTAACCTTCACCAACACGACCAATGGCTCAGGCAACACGACGCGCAGCGTTGATCTGACCGTGAACCCGGCGGCGGCCACGGTAACTCTCGGTAGCCTCACTCAAACCTACGACGGTAGTCCGAAGCCGATTTTGGTCACCACTATGCCGAATGGCTTGGCGCATTCAGTGACCTACGATGCCTCTGGAACCGTTCCTGCCAACGCCGGAACCTACGCGGTTGTGGCAACCATCACCGAGCCGAACTATACGGGCAGCAACTCGGGCTCTCTCGTCATCGGCAAAGCCTCGCAGTCTATCAGCTTCGGAGCGCTCGGCGATGTCTTGGATGATGCCGCGCCGTTTGCACTGGGTGGATCTGCCTCCTCGGGTCTCACGGTTTCCTACACCAGTTCCAACACTGACGTGGCCACGGTTTCCGGCGATACGGTGACTGTTGCTGGATTGGGAAGCACCACCATCACCGCCTCGCAAGCGGGTAATGCCAATTACAATGCGGCATCGAATGTGCCCCAGATTGTGAGTGTCGTGCGCGCGAATCCGCACGCCGTCACCGGTGGCCCCTACAATGTATATGTCAATGGCACGTTATCACCCGACGGCAGCGGATCGTTCCCGTCCGATGCGCAAACGATCACTTCTTACCAATGGGATCTGAACAACGACGACAATTTCGGCGATTTGTCCGGGGCCGCTCCGTCGGCCATTTCCTTCGACGCTCTCATTTCCACATGGGGAATGTCGATTGGCTCCAATACCATCCAATTGAAAATTACGGACAGCGCGGCCAAGACCTCGACGGTCAGCACCACCGTCTTGCTCATCAGCTCCTTCTCATGGGATTCCAACGGTGCCACGGCGGACCAAACCAATGGTGGTGGCGCATGGCTCGGAGCCAATCAATGGTGGGACGGCTCGTCCAACACCGCATGGGTGCCCAGTGCCGCAGCGATTTTCGGTGGACCATCGACCAATGGTGGGGCGGTTACACTTGCCGGTTCAACTACAGCCGACTCGCTTACGTTCAATGCCTTCAACGGCACCTATACGCTGGGCACGACCGGGCAAACGCTCACCATTAATAACGGTATCGATAAAACATTCGATTCTGCGGCAGTCACCTTCGTCGGCCCGATTGCTTTGGGTGGAAACCAAGCATGGCTCAACAACTCCTCAGATCTACTGCTTACGGGTCGGGCTGCCAACCTCATCAATAACAACGGTCACCAGCTCATTGTCGATGGCGTAGGCACCACCACTTTCGGGGTAATTAATAATACGGAGGCGGCTCTTGCCGGATCCGGAGGATTGGTGAAAACCGGTTCCGGCAGGCTCAATATCGGTGGTGTAAATTCAGGCTTTATCGGCAGCGTCACCGTCAACGGCGGTGTCATGCACGTGACCAACAACGCGGGCGCTCTGGGTAACGGCAACGTGACGTTTAACGACGGTGTTCTTTCCTTCTACTGGGGTGTCAACTACGGCCGAACCTTGGGTATTGGCACTGATAAAGTTCAGATCCTCGGCGGGGAAAGCGGGTTCGCCGGTTCGGGGACGAGTGGCCCGTCGATCAATCTGGGCAGCACCGTCGTCTGGGGAGCATCGGGCGAAGGTGCTGCCACCGGTTACTTCAATCCGAGCAAGTTCGTTTTGGGCGACTCCGGCACGAACAACGCCGGAGCGACGACTTTCTCGAACGGTATCGATCTAAACGGCGTGACGCGAACGATCGTGGTGCCTAAGGGCCTTAGCACAGGCGGTAATGTATCCAAGATTTCCGGAGCAATCAGCAGTGTGGGCACGGCTGGGCTGATCAAGGAGGGCGGTGGCACTTTGATTCTAGAGGCCGCTAATATCTATATTGGAAACACCACCATCAGCGGCGGCGCCTTGCGGATTGGCAACAATACCGCAGGCTCACTCACCGGCGGCAATTACTCGGCAGATATCAGCATTGCCGGTGATGCCACCCTTCAAATCTGGAGCAGCACGGCGCAGACTCTCAGTGGCACGATCAGTGGTGAGGGAAGCTTGGATAAGGCCTATGCCGGCGGGTTGACGCTCACTGGCAATAACACCTATACTGGCACGACGTCGATCACCCCGCAAACAACCGCCGGCAGCACCCTGAGTGTGTCTTCACTTAATAGCGTCAATGGTGGCATCCCACTGTTAGTCAGCAGTAATCTGGGCGCCCCAACCACAGTAACTGCGGGCACCATCCGCATTGGCAGCACCGGAAAACAAGCAAGCTGCACATTGGATTACACCGGTTTTGGCGAGACTACTGACCGTGTCATTCAGCTGAACTTCAATGGCAGCGCTAAACATAAAATAATTTCATCGGGCAGTGGTCTTTTGAAATTCACCAGTCCATTTACCGCCGCTGGCGGAACATCTAGTGGCGGTTTCATTTTGGATGGTTCGAATAACGGCGAGATCGACGGTGGTCTTCCAGCCTTCCCTGGCAGCTTCGCCAAGACAGGAAACGGCAGTTGGACAATTAGCGGGACCATCTCACATGTCGGTGTTACCACCATTTCCGCTGGCAAGCTGTTCATCAATGGTGACGCAACCGCTGCTGCCGCGGCTGTCAACGTCAGCACTGGCGCCACTCTGGGAGGCACAGGCACGTTAGGAGGACACACTACCATAGCGTCTACAGGCAAGTTAGAGTTCGACCTCAGTACCGCCGCTGCCAGCCATGACAAACTCGACTTAGCTCAGGCAAAGGCGATGACATTTTCCGGATCCTCCCTGCTCACCATCACCTCCGGGGGCGGCGCCTCCATTGGCGATTATAGCCTAGTAACTGCGCCCGGCGGCTTCGGCTCCAGCTTGGCTCCCGCTACCGTCAACCTCCCGACCAACTGGACTGCCGACGCTCCCCGATTCGTCGGTAACGACTTGAAGATCAACATCACCTCCGTCGGCCCAGCCCCGATCAACCACTTTATTATCTCATCGATCGCCTCGCCCGAAACCGTGGGCACACCGATCACCGGTATCACAATCACCGCGCAGGATGCCTCCAACGCCACTGCTACCAGCTTCATCGGCACCGTCACCTTTGGCGGCACCGCAGGCATAACCGGTACTTCTGGAAATTTCGTCGATGGCGTGCTCACCAGCTTAAGTGTGACACCGATGGTGGCCGGTAGCGATCTGACTCTGACGGTCGATGATGGGGAAAGCCATACCGGATCGGTTACCATTGCCAGTATTGTAAGCGTTTACGATAACTGGACGGGTAATAACGGGCTGTCAGGCGCGGATGCGAATCCCGCTGCCAGCCCGGACGGCGATGAGCTGACCAACCTGCAAGAATTCGCCTTCGGCACGGATCCGACCGTTGAAAATTTCAATCCGATAGGGTTTGTCGTCAGAGGAGAAATCACAGCCGCCGGTTTACCGATTATCATGAATTTGGCGCCACCCGGACAACCTGATGACGAACGCGCAGTCTTCGGTCGTCTCAAGAACCAAGTGGCCGCAGGACTGAGTTACACAGTCGAGTTCAGTGCGGATCTGAAGTTGTGGACCGCAAGCGGAGTGACTCCGACGGTTCTTACAGATCAAAACAGTGCGGGTAATCTGGAAGTTGTCAGTGTTCCTTTTGCGGACACGGTTCCTGTTCTCGCTGGTGGAGAACAGAACCCCCCGAAATTCATGCGGGTTAGTGTCTCCAACGGGCCGTGATATTAGCCGATGTCACCGACCCAACTCAATGAATTCAACCCGCAATCGAAAAAATCGCCTTGCTGGTCCCAGTGGCAGACTAAAATCAACGCGCTCCTCCAAATTTTCCACACCGCTCGATTCAAAAACCACATCCGGCCACGGTGAGATTCCCAAATCATCCGTCGCCTCGACCCGATACCGAAGTTCAGGATCGGCGATTCGATTGAACTCCAAAACCACACTCGTTCCGACCAGCATCAGGCTCAGAGGCCCGGAGCCAGCCACCAAGGGCTGACTCCCGGTCGCGTATTCAAGCAAGTTGAGCAAACCGTCCCGGTCCGGATCAGCACCGGGTTCCGCGTCGCCTGCTTCGATCTGGATTTCAGTGAATGTCAGATCGCGCCAGACCATGTAGCCGCTGGGGGGCACCTCGATCGCGGTGAAACGATCATCGGGAAAATCGCCTCCTAGTTGTTCAGCAGTGGCAGCTGAAGGACGCACCACCGAACCGTCTGACGGAATGATCATCCGTTCAGCTGGGACAGACTGGGTCACATCTGAAATACCGCCAACTTCTGCAACCTTACCTAACTGAAGACTCCCATTAAAAGATTCACCAGGAAACCAATAAAATCCAAAAGTCTTCCCAACATCTCCACTCGTAAAATCATCACTGCTATTAGAACCAAAAGAATAAATGGTCGCTCCCGAAGCAATACCCATTGTTCCAAGATTTTCGGTCCCGTTGAATCCTCCAAAGTCGAATATTCTGTCATTACCGATAAGATTGCCCTTCGCTATTGAAACTCCGTTAAAGGCAGTTGCAATCGCTGCTTCATCCTCATTCTTGTTTAAGCTGGTGTTTACTTGAAGGCCGCCAGGTAATAATCCGTCACCATTATCAACTATCATAACCCATAAAGTTCCGTCGGGTATGGGTGTAACCCCATCAGATGCATAAGCAACCCCGAAGGTGTAATCAAACTTGACTGATGCGATAGAAGATCCAAATAGGGCAACAAGCGCAAACGTCGAGACAATCAAATATTTTTTCATAAACCCCTTAAACTTAGACGACAAACAGCCCAACTGTTAGTATAGTAAAAAATTTGATCGGAGCTTGAGAGACCGAAAAATACAGCCGCTTTCACAATGATGTAATGGCGCCACTGCTGTTGAATGTATTCTCAAACCCGCCTGCGAAACAACAACATTACGGCACCGAGCAGCGTGAGACCCAACGCCGTAGGTTCGGGAATGGCTACAGCGGTGAAACGTTCGTTTGAGAAAGTGCCTCCCACATCGGGAGTGGCAGCCCCCGGGTTAGCTGAATTCCCATCTCCGGGTATCACCATGGGAGCAAATCCCGAGTCAGCACCTGTGGTGTCTGAAATTCCGCCCACCTCCAAAACAGTACTAAGTAGTAGATCTTCCCCGGTATATTCAATACCGGGAAACCAATAAAACCCAAAAGTATCACCAATGTCACCACTAGCAAGTTCGTCTTCCGCATTGATGCCAACACTCAAAGTTAGCTCTTCGGAGCTGATACCTGCTTGGCCAAAATTGCCGAAGCCATTCATTCCTCCAAACGCGAAGATCTTGTCACCATTGATTAGGGTGCCCAACGACACAGAGAGACCATTGAAATCGGCCGAAATAGAACTTTCGTCTTCATTTGCGTTCAGGCTAGTATTTGCCTGGAGGCCGCCTGGCAGTATACCGTCACCATTATCGACAATCATAATCCAAAGAGTGTTGTCTGGCATAGGCGTTGTCCCGTCAGAGCTGTACGCTACGCCGAAGAATGTGTTGAAGGTAATAGCACCTTGAGAAATCTGTGAAAGAGCTATTAGGAAAATAGCGATTATAGAGTTGTGTTTCATGAACTTCCGAAGGTGACTTTTTTCCAGAAAGCTCAGTAGCTTGGGGGATTAGACCAAAACGCCGTTTCCCCACCTACGGTTTGGTATTTGCGGACAATGAACCCAAAGGCGGCTGGAATGTGATCACCGCCATAGTTATTTGTTATTGGCCTACCGTGTCTACGCCAGGCTCCGTTGAAGTGATAGTAAGTGGCAGATGCAGACTTATTCCTGGCCGCGACTTCGTTACTAAAAACTAATAATTCGTCCCGGCGTCCGCTTGGGAATGCAGTAGTGCTGGAAACAAATGGCACATCAGAGATTTTAGTGGGTAGCGATTCAGGCGAACACCAGTTCGCAGGAGAGTTGTCCACAAGGTTCCGCCGTGAGAATGGGATTTGAAACTCGTCGGAGCGGCGGGTTCTTGTGGGCAACTCTCCGGCTGCAATGGTAAAACCCCTGCCATGACCACTGAACATCTCTTCACCGAAGCACTCGGACTCGCAGCACCTTGGAAAGTCGTTTCCGCAAACTTTGATCTCGAGGGTAAATCACTCGAGCTTGTCCTCGATTTTGAAACCGGCAGCCGCTTCCCCGATCCTGACTCGGACTCCACCGATCTCTGCCCTGTTCACGATACCGTCCAGCGCACTTGGCAGCATCTCCATTTCTTCGAGCACAGCACCACATTGCGCGCCAGGGTGCCACGCATCAAAACACCTGGCGGGGCAGTCAAAAACGTCACCCTTCCATGGGCGAGGCCCAGCAGCGGATTCACCCTTCTCATGGAGGCTTACCTCCTCATGCTGGCAAAGGTTTTACCTGTCACAGAGGTCAGCAAGCAAAGCAAAGTCAGCCAAGACCGCATCTGGCATCTCATCCGCAGCCGGGTGAAGGAGGCTTGGGAAAAGACCGACTGGAGCTCCCTCAAGCGTCTCGGGGTGGATGAGACATCCACCCGGAAAGGCCATCGGTATGGCACCGCTTTTCTTGAGATCGACGGGGAGGAAACCCAACGGGGACAAGGCGGATCCAAGGTCGCACGCTTGCTTTTCTTCACACCCGGAAAGGACAAGGCGACCTTTGTGGAGTTTTGCGCCGAGCTGAAAAACCGCGGTATCGAACAATCCCAGATCGAGGAAGTCGCCATGGATATGTCCCGGGCGTTTATCGCAGGAGCGGGCGAACACTTCCCGGATGCGAGCCTCTGCTTCGACCGTTTCCACGTCATGAAACTCTGTGGGAAAGCCGTTGACGCAGTCCGCAAGGAGGTGAGCCAGCAGTCAGGCGGGCTACCCAAAGGCGCGTTGTGGGCATTGCGTGGGAACGAGGAAAATCTCAACGAAAAACGCCTCGCGCTGCGTCAAACCATCTGTCAGGAGTATGCGAAAATCGGCAGGGCCATGGCCATCAAAGACTTCCTGGCAGACACTTGGAATTACGCGACTGCCGAGGAGGCACGCAAGCATCTCAAAGCCGTGATGAGCTGGTGCAGCCGTTCGCGCCTGGAGCCGTTCGTAAAGCTCGCCCGCTCGCTAAAGGCTCACATGGAAGGTATCCTCGGATACTTTAAAAACTACACTACCTCAGCAGCGATCGAGGCGATCAACGGACTCTTGCAACTGGCTCGCAGACGTGCACGAGGCTACCGGAATTTCGCGAATTTCCAAGCAATCGCCTACTGGATCGCCGGAGGCCTAGAAATCCCTGTACCGGTGAACACAACACACTAAAAAGTCAGGAGAGCCAAACAAATCCTTGTGTGCCCCCGAGGGATAATTCGTCAAGGGTTACGTTTACCGGCCGCTTTAAAGCGATGAAATTATCTTGCCTAGTATCGTTTCTGGTATTGAGCGGAATGGATTGAATTTCCATCCCTACTTCTCCGCTGGCTCTCAAAGTAGTGGATTTGGATACTGATGATGAATGTCGGATGTTAAAAAAATAGTCGGGAACCAATAAAACAGAGCCAAAGTCTGTGGTCATCGGTTTTCCATGCCTACGCCATCCACCATTATGAATGTAATAAGTGCCAGATGTTGAGAGATTGATCCCAGTCCCTGCATAATTGGGGAAAAGCACTTCCGTTCGCCGCCCTGACGGAAAGGCTGTTATGCTTGCTACGATCGCATTGCCGTCCTGAATCCACTGGCCCGGTTTTTCCGCATCCTCCGTCCATGAAGTTGTTGCCTGATCGGGTGGGAAAAGTGTGTCGAGCGTCCAATATTGGATGATGACGACTCGATTCCCGGCGGCGACACCGGTCAGATTATCGCCGTTCAAATCAATCGTGACGCTAGAAGCGGTGTTGCCTGTGATGTCATACCACCGGCCATCGCGCACTCCGCCTTCGAACTTGAGGTAGTGCTGCCCAAGGCTTCCTGGATTTTCGATCGAAGCCTGAACGGAGATTTCCGCGAGGTCGGGACTCCCTTCCACAATCCCGGGAACGTCCGTCGTCAGGGTGGTGACACTGCCCTCCATTCGAAAGGGAACTCCGACAATCGTATCGGAATTCGGCAGACAGACTACTTTGTTGAAGCCGATCGGAGCGGTGTGAGTGGTAATCGTCTGGGCGCTGAGAATTCCAGAAGCGGCGACGGCGAGGAGGTGGTTGATAAATCTCATTGAGTGGGAGTTTCTGTGTTTAAAACGCGAGGTTTTCGGCTAAACTGCTGAAAACTCTAATGGGCCGGAATGAAACTTACGTAGGTGGACTTTGCAAGGGCTAAATTCGGCTTTTGCCCATTCGCGGCAGTTTCGGCGTAACTCACTGATATTCAGTTTATTAAAAGTCTGATTGGGGGGGGATATCTTGACCCGCCGGGAAGTCAATCAAAATGGCTTGTCCAAATTGTCCGTTTCTCTCGCTGCCTGATCTTGATGCCATCGCCCGCAAAACCGGCCTGGTAATCCGCAAGTCCGCCAAGTTCACCCCCGCAGGTTTCCTACAAACCCGCCTGGGTTCCGTGGTCACCGGGCTGGCTTCCCTCAACCAGCTCGCCGGCTCCCTCAAGGGAGTCACCAATCTGGGCATGGCGCGGCAGTCTCTCCACGACCGTTTCAGCGCCCGCTCCACCGCCTTCCTGATTACCATCCACCACGATCTGATGAGCCAGCGTTTCCAAGGGAGCGCGGTTGTCCTCCAGTCCAGCCCGA
>Ga0209390_10001846_pt1 | contig 39107 bp, 37 predicted proteins | sample BON01_FD_187212 | JGI IMG/M metagenome (GOLD analysis project Ga0209390, IMG submission 187212) | Freshwater microbial communities from Lake Bonney liftoff mats and glacier meltwater in Antarctica - BON-01 (SPAdes) (version 2) | ecosystem: Environmental > Aquatic > Freshwater > Ice > Glacier...
GTAATAAAAAAAATTAAAGTTTAAACTAAAAAATAAACAAAAAAAATTGAGTTTGATCCTGGCTCAGAGTGAACGCTGGTAGTATGCTTTATACATGCGAGTTGAATGTTTTTAAAACATGGCGAACGGGTGAGTAATATACAAGAAATTGGCTTTTAGTTCGGGATTTAAATACCGAATCAAAAAATTTAAAAATAATTGCTAAAAGATATGCTTGTAAAAGATTAGGTAGTAGGTAAGGTAATTGCTTACCTAGCCGACGATCTTTAGCTGATTTGAAAGAATGATCAGCCACACTGGGACTGAGACAAGGCCCAGGCTTTTTTTTGAAGCCAGCAGTAAGGAATATTGGACAATGAGCGAAAGCTTGATCCAGCAATACTACGTGAGGGATGACGGCTTATTTTGGTTGTAAACCTCTTTTATTAAGGAAGATCATGACTTACTTAAAAAAAAAGTCCCGGCTAACTTCGTGCCAGCAGCCGCGGTAATACGAAGGGGGCGAGCGTTATTCGGTTTAATTTGGTGTAAAGGGTTCGTAGACTGTAATAAGGTTGTTTAAAAGAAAATTAAGAGACTCAATCTCTTTGAAAGAATTTAAAAACACTTTTACTTGAGTATAAAAAAAGATTGTAGAATTTTAAAGGGAGAAGTAAAATTCGAAGAGCTTTAAAGGAATATCAAAGGCGAAAGCAACAATCTTGTTTATAATAACTGACGTTGAGGAACGAAAGAATAGGTAGCAAACAGGATTAGAGACCCTGGTAGTCTATTGTCTGTAAACGATGAGTGCTCGTATTTAGAATATTATATTTTGGATACTAAGTTAACACGTTAAGCACTCCACCTGAGGAGTATAGTCGCAAGGCTGGAACTCAAAGGAATTGACGGGGGCCTATACAAGTGGTGGAGCATGTGGTTTAATGCGATAATACGCGCGAAATCTTACCAGCTTTTGAATTTTTAATATGTTAAATTAATAATGTTTGATTTAATATTTTTAAAAACAGGTGTTGCATGGCTGTCGGCAGCTCGTGTTGTGAAATGTTTGGTTAAGTCCTTTAACGAGCGCAACTCTTTTCTTTAGTTGCAACTTTTAAGGCACTCTAGAGAAATTATTCATGATGAGTGAATGGAAGGAGAATTACGTCAAGTCCTCATGGCCCTTATAAGCTGGGCTACACACGTGCTACAATGGTAACCACAAAACGCAGCAATAACGTGAGTTGGAGCAAATCGTATAAAAGTTATCTTAGTTCAGATTGTTGACTGTAACTCGTCAACATGAAGTTGGAATCACTAGTAATCGTAAATCAGAATGTTACGGTGAATTTGTACCTAGGCCTTGTACATACCGCCCGTCACATGCCGGGAGTTAGTTTTACTCTAAGAAAGTTGAAGTAACTTATAGAGTATTAATTTTTATAGGAACTTTTTTTCCAAAGCGAAATTAATGACTGGGATGAAGTCGTAACAAGGTAGGCGTACGGGAACGTGCGGCTGGAATTTAAAATGTTAAAATTAAGAAAGTCGATAAATTTTTATACAACTTTTTTTTAGAAAAATCCTGAAATTTTATCAAATTCGTGTTGAAATACTAAAAATTCGCTAAATACTAACTTCGTTGGGAATCGTGCGAAAAAATATTACGTGTATATTTTTCACACTTTGCGGAATAGAGCAGTTAGGTAGCTTGTCAGGCTCATGACCTGAAGGTCGTTGGTTCAAATCCTTCTTCCGCAAACAAAGACTTTAAAATATTGTCCTAAAAAGTAGACAAAGAAAATACATTTCTTTTGGAAGTAGTCTTTTCTTTGGGAAGGTTCTTATGAAGTTTTATACGATATGTAAGTCAATTTTTTTTTGAGTTTTCATTTTTTTAATTCAAAGATAATCTTTTAAAGGCCTCTCTTTCAAAACATATTTAATTAACAGACCTTACGCAGCATACCCGACAATCCTGGGGTAATTGCCTTCTAAATGTTATTTTATCTTTTTTAAACTAAGTGAACTTTTGGGGATTAATATCACTTAAATTCTAAAAATATTAGTAAGTAAAGTTTTTTATTGTTTTATAATTTGTGTAGCTTTAATGTTTTTGATGGTTAGGCTTTATTCAGGGCTCTATATATAAATTTCAAAGAACAAAAGTGTAAGATTTGAACTCTGAGCGGTGAGTGGCTGGCGTAATTCCGTTTGTGGTTAGAAAAGTTATTTGTCCATTTTTTCTAACGAAAAAAGATGTTTGACTTGCACAAATTGGTAAGTGACTAAGAGTCTTTTTACCAAAAAGGTCTACGAGGGTATGTTCTTAAAAAAATTCCGGTCATTAAAAAGGTGACTTTGAGAGTAATACCAAAACTCAACTTTATAGCCCTTTATTAGGGTTTTAAATCTCATCGACGGAATAAAAACGATGGGTTTTATATTTATAAAAATTAGTAAAGCAAATAAAAATGGTTTTTTCTTTAGATATTCTATTAAGTATTTCTACAATTATTTTTTTATTCGGGCTATTAGGTTTGGTTTTAAACAAACGTAATTTATTGATTATACTAATGTCAATCGAATTGATGTTGTTAGGTTTAAATTTAAACTTTATTTTTTTTTCAGTTTATTTAGATGATATTTTAGGGCAAGTTTTTGCGTTATATGTTCTTACCGTCGCTGCTGCTGAATCTGCGATTGGTCTCGCTATTTTCACTGTTTATTACAGAGATAAACAAACATTACTACTTGAAGGATTCGTGCGTGCACGGGGTTAAATTATTATGGTACAGACTCAAACTTTGCTTAAAGTAGCAGATAATTCTGGAGGTAAATTGGTTCGCTGTTTAAAAATTTTGAAAAAAGGTGCGAAAACTCGTTATGGTAAGGTTGGGGACGTCATTGTCGTATCCGTGCAACAAATACGGTCAAAAAATAAAATCACATCAAAAGTTAAAAAAGGTGACGTTTTGCACGGAGTTATTGTTAAAACACGATCCAGCATACGACGTTCTTTTGGGGTCTCTGTTTGTTTTAATTCTAACTCAGTTGTTTTATTAAATAAGCAAATGAAACCATTAGCTACACGGGTACTTGGAGTCATTCCAAAAGAGCTCCGAAATAATAAATTTTCTAAAATTATTTCTTTATCGTCAGGAACTATTTAAAAACGTTGTAAATAAAAATGCAAACATTTCGAGACACTTACAAAATCAATCATAAAATAAATCGGTGTTTCTGTTATAAAAATGTACATGAAACGTCGTTAACTATCGACCAATTAACCCTTTTTTATGTAATAAAAAAAGATATTTCGTTAAAAGCATTAATTCGTGTGGCCTCTCTTTTAGAATTAATTACAGGTCATCGTGCTTTTTTTATTCGATCGCGTAAATCGTCGATTTTCTTAAAAGTCCGTAAAGGCGCTCCTTTAGGTGTTAAAGTAACTCTGAGAAAAGAATCTATCTTTTTATTTTTGCTAAAACTAGTTTGGCAAATTTTTCCAAACATTAAAAAGTTACGGTTTAAAACAAAATTTTCTAAAATAAAACACGAAAAAATAAATTCATTAATGTATATTGTTTTTGATCCTTTAGTTTTTCACGAATTAAAAAATTTTTATTTTTTATTTAAATCTTGCGTTAATTTAAGGATTTTAATTTCTTTTTCAAAAAATTTAAATAAAAAAGAGCTCTTTTTGAGCACTAGATTCCTACAATTACCTTCTTAAAAATTTATTTTTAGTATATTTTTATTTTTTAGAAGTTTGTGATAGAAATAGTATTGTACAATAAAACGAGGTTTTGCTATTTTGTAGGCATATTGAAAGTATACATCTTTAAAGTGTCCATAACATCTTTACTAAACAGTCCTGTTTATTTATGGTCATCAAGATGGTTATTTTCAACTAACCATAAAGATATTGGGACATTATATTTAATTTTTGGTGCGTTTGCCGGTGTAATGGGAACTGTTCTTTCAGTTATAATTCGTATGGAATTATCTCACACAGGTAGTCAAATTTTATCAGGTAATTTTCAGTTATATAATGTAATTGTAACCGGACATGCTTTTATTATGATTTTTTTGTGCGCCGTTGCGGGAGTATCGAATTTGTAGGTCAAACCTACAGCACTCAGGTAAAGTGCTTTAAACAACTACTTTAAGTCGAAAGGAAACTGACGACTATAGATAGCTTAGTAGTTAATGCCCTTATAGTTCGAATGTGTTCGAAAAAAAAGGGTTAGTTAATATGTATATGGCTAGATTGTGTGATATCAAAGACGAGAGCGAGTGCCAATCCCATGGTGGGAAATTCTGTTACGGCTTTTTAAGGAGTTAGTATGGTAACACATTACAATGGATTTTTTACGCAAATAGAAGTATTAGAAAAAAATACTTTTATATCCTGTTGTGTAACACAATGAGTTCTAAAGTCAGCCTACGTACACGGATCGATTCGATAATACAACTACGGGATCACCTAAGGGTAGTAATTCCTAAGGTGACGGAACCTTTCTAGGACTTATAAAAAAAGACGTTTCGAGCAATGCCGAAATAAAAGAAAAGAGAAGAAAGGGTAGCCAAAAATAAAACAGGCGAGTTTTTAGCCTTATAATGTTGGGATTCAAATAGAACCAATAAAAAAAGATAATAATGCTGTAGAATAAATGAAAAACATCAGGCATATTGTGTTTATTCATTGTGTAAAATAGGGTTAAATCTTACGGCTACTTTAATGTAGTAAGCGGTAAAACGATCATTCTACAATCTAACATTTTTACTCTTTTTAAAAAATTATATTTTTTGGTAGAGAGCCTGATGCGATGAAAGTCGCACGTCGGGTTCGGCGGGGGTTAAATGGTGATCCTAGTAAGGACTTATTTTTCTACCTGACCATGGTAATGCCAACAATGATTGGCGGTTTTGGTAATTGGTTTATTCCATTAATGATCGGTGCTCCTGATATGGCATTTCCAAGAATGAATAATATTTCTTTTTGGTTATTACCACCATCATTATTATTATTATTAGCATCAACATTAGTTGAGGCAGGGGCAGGAACTGGATGGACTGTTTACCCACCTTTAAGTAGTGTTCAAGCACACTCAGGCCCTTCGGTTGATTTAGCAATCTTTTCATTACATTTAGCTGGGGCATCATCTATTTTAGGTGCTATTAATTTTATTACAACTATTTTCAATATGAGAGCTCCTGGTATGTCAATGCATAGATTACCTTTAATGGTGTGGGCTGTTTTAATTACAGCATTTTTACTTTTATTATCATTACCTGTTTTCGCAGGGGCAATTACAATGTTACTAACAGATAGAAATTTTAATACAACTTTTTTTGATCCTGCTGGTGGTGGTGACCCTGTACTATACCAACATTTATTTTGGTTTTTTGGTCACCCTGAAGTATATATACTAATCTTACCAGGGTTTGGTATGATTAGTCATATTGTTTCTGCATTTTCGAGAAAAACTGTTTTTGGATATTTAGGAATGGTTTATGCTATGTTATCTATTGGAATTTTAGGTTTTATTGTGTGGGCGCACCATATGTATACTGTTGGTATGGATGTTGATACTCGTGCTTACTTCACAGCAGCAACAATGATTATTGCGGTTCCTACAGGAATTAAAGTGTTTAGTTGGATTGCAACAATGTGGGGTGGTAAAATTTCATTTAAAACACCAATGTTATTTGCTCTTGGATTTATTTTTTTATTTACTATAGGAGGATTAACCGGTGTCGTTTTAGCAAATTCTGGACTAGATATTAGTTTACACGATACGTATTATGTTGTGGCCCATTTTCACTATGTTTTATCAATGGGTGCTGTATTTGCTATTTTTGCAGGTTTTTATTTTTGGATTGCAAAAATGACAGGTTTACAATATTCTGAAGTTTTAGGTCAAATTCATTTTTGGATCTTTTTCGTTGGGGTAAATATTACTTTTTTTCCAATGCATTTTCTAGGTTTAGCTGGGATGCCAAGACGTATACCAGATTATCCTTCGGCATATGCTGAATGGAATTTAATTGCGTCTTATGGTTCTTATTTATCAGCTATTTCTAGTGTTTTTTTCTTTTATGTAGTTTACCATACGTTAGTTCATGGTGAGCCTGTAGGTAAAACAAAAAATGTTTGGGCTTAGGTTCGTAGGAACTACATTTGAAAAATAGAACATAAAGAAATTTTTTTGGGCTTATAGCTCAGCTGGTTAGAGCATACGCCTGATAAGCGTAAGGTCAGTGGTTCAAGTCTACTTAAGCCCTATATATATATATATATATTAAATATAACGTATACTATTATTTTTCATGTGGTATAAAATAAATAAAAAAATTAATGATTAAAAGTTTAATAGTTGTATTATTCAATGTAAGTATTTTAACAATGTTTTTTAAAGAAAATGTTGTTCTTATGGATGCCGCAGAATCTTGGCAATTAGGGTTTCAATCACCCGCGACACCTGTTATGGAAGGTATTATTCATTTTCATAACCATATTATGTTTTTTATGGTAGGTGTTGGTGTTTTCGTTATGTGGTTACTTGTTAGATGCTTGAGTTTCTACAGTGAAAACTCAAACACCGATAAAATTGATAACTTTACTCACGCGACTGCCGTTGAAATTGTTTGGACAGTTGTTCCGGCAATTATTCTAATGTTTATTGCAGTACCTTCATTTGCCTTATTATACTCAATGGATGAAATGTTAGATCCGGCCGTAACACTAAAAGTTGTTGGTCACCAATGGTATTGGAGTTACGAGTATTCAGATTATAACCATTTAACAGAAGAAAATGCAGGAATTAATTTTGATTCGTACATGGTTGCTGATGAGGATTTAGAAAAAGGTCAATTTCGTTTACTAGAAGTAGATAACAGAATTGTTCTACCCATTAACACACATATCCGTGTTTTAATTACAGCTGCTGATGTTCTACATAGTTGGGCTGTTCCATCGTTTGGGGTAAAAGTTGATGCTTGCCCTGGTCGTTTAAACCAAACAACAGTATTTATTAAAAAACCCGGTGTTTTTTATGGGCAATGCTCGGAACTTTGTGGAACAAACCATGGATTTATGCCGATTTGCGTAGAAGCTGTTGAGTTAGAAGATTATACAATTTGGTTAGAAAAAAAATTAGAACTTTAATTTTGTTTTATATTCAAGTATTTTTATTTGCGGATATATATTAGTGGTAAATTATCTGCCTTCCAAGCAGAAGATAAGAGTTCGATTCTCTTTATCCGCTTAAAAATTAAAAACGTTTATGGTTTATCTTTTAAATACGGAAATATTGGACAAAAAAGCAACAAAAGTTGCACTACAAAACATATTCGGAATTGGTAAGTTAAACTCAATAAAAATTTGTATTTCTTTGGGTATTTCAGAAAAAACACCAATTAAGTTTTTAACATCCGAAATGAAAAACAAAATAATACTTTATATTGAAAATAATCTTAAAATTGGGGATGAATTAAAGCAAAAATTAACTCGGTTAAGAGAAAATCAAATTAGATTAAAATGTTACAAAGGACAACGAGCAAGATTTAATTTACCAAGAAGAGGACAAAGAACACATACAAATGCAAAAACAAGTAAAAAAGTTACTGGTAAATTATAATGAAAAATCGAATCGTCAAAATAATTGCAAGCTGTACATCAAATAATACTATTTTACACGCCAGCTTATCGCCAATAGATAATATTGTAATTAGCACTGGTGGTGTGGGGTTTAAAGGTGCAAAACGGTCTACTGCATTTGCCGCCCAACGGGCCGCAGAAGTTTTAGGTGAAAAACTTATAGAAAAACAGTTTAAAAACATTATCCTTATTTTTAAAGGTTTTGGAAAAGGGCGTAAATCTATTTTAAAAGGCTTAAAGCAACAACAAATTATTGTTCGCAAGTTAATTGATAATACACCAAAGGCACATAATGGTTGTCGTGCAAAAAAAAAACGACGGCTATAATAAAACGGAATAGAAGGAATGACCGAGTGGACAAAGGTGGCAGACTGTAAATCTGTTAGAGTTTCTTACGTAGGTTCGAATCCTACTTTCTTCAATTATTTTAATATTTTTTGAGTTTATATTTTATTCTTACAGAATGTTTGATAAACTTTAAAAAGATATTACCAGAATGGTGGAATTGGTATACACGCTAGGTTTAGGTTCTAGTTTTTTATAAAGTAAGGGTTCAAGTCCCTTTTCTGGTAGTTGGTACAAAAAATAACGGAATAGTTCAGTGGTTAGAATTTTGGAATCATAATCCAAGTGTCAAGGGTTCGAATCCCTTTTTCGTTAATATTTTTAAGTGTACATCTCTAAAGGTTAGCATATGAAAAGATGGCTGAGTGGTTTAAAGTATTGGTTTGCTAAATCAACGTGTGGATTAAAGTGCGCCGTCTAACGTAAATTACGCCCGTCACGTTAAGTTAGTGGCTAGCATAGTCGTTTTTGTATGAATCTTAAAATTCATAATTTTACAGTTCATTCATGTTATAAATCATCGTGCTTACCTGAGGGTGCTAAGCTCAAAAGGGAAAATAGCATGCACGAAAAGGCCCTTTACGATAATTAGGGCTGAGATAAAGTCTACTATGAATAGGTATACAAACCCCAATTAAACTTTATGGCAGGGTGGCACACCCCTTCAATATAGAGTAATTTTAATTATTTAGTTTTAAAATTATTGAAATGACTAAAGTAGCCAACCACACATTGTGGGTTAATAGAGGGGGGTTCTATGGTAGAAACTAGACGTAATTAAACGGAATTCGGGATCTCTCGAATCGCGGAAGCGTTGGGGAGACGGAGGATAACTCATAAAAAATTAATCTATATGATATCTATCCAGCCCTATTAGTTTGTATAACTTAACGTCTTCGGATTTTGAGAAAAATAAATATTTTTATACTTATGGGTTAGAGCCGTATGCTGGTAAATTAGCATGTACGGTTCGGCGCCAACTAATTTGTAAATAAGTAAATTATGTTTACTAAGGGACTTATTTGTTAGGCTACTCTTACACCATGGGTTCAAATCCCATTCTTTTCGATTATTAAAATTTAAGCTCACTTGGTGAAATTGGTAGACACGACAGACTTAAAATCTGTTTCTTTTAAGATTACTGGTTCAAGTCCGGTAGTGAGTATAGTAATTAATCTGTCTTTTACAATTGAAATATAGAAAAAATATTTTAATAATAGCATCAGGGATCCATTTGATTTATCTGAAATAGTAACAAGTATTGTAAAAAAAAACTTAAAAACAAATACCATAAATTTTTAGAGATATTCTCAATTTATAAAGTAGAAATGTTGGGTAAAAACCATAATTATTTAACCTAAATCATATGCTAAACGTGAGTTAGATTTTTTATCATTTAGTGAAGTACCACGATTATTCAAATCTTATATAATTACTTAGCAATAAAATTGAAATAATGAATTTTTTATTGATTTAAAATTTTGCCTGTTAATTGATCAATATTCTTCGTGGAAGTTTACAAAACAATAATAGGAGGCAGTTTACCCCTATTAATTACTTTATAAACTGTCAGTACCTATTGTAATTTTAAACTTTTTAATTAATTCGGGTTTTTAGTACAAATAAGCAACCTAATTTTTTGTTAAAAAGTTTCTCTACCTCAAACAACATTAAGTTCAGTGGCTACTCACATAAGCTTTTCAAAATAATTATTAGCTTTTTATTATACAAAGCTTGTTTTTTAATTGTTTGGGGTAAAATCATTTTATTCCTACTCTATAAGAGGAGGAGCACGCTATATTTATAAAAAAGCAGCTACGAATATTTTAGTTGTTGACTTGACTTTACATTACATTATACTTATATTTATGTTTTCAATTACCCTTATCATTATTCTTAAAATTTTATCAATTGTTATTCCACTTTTAATTTCAGTTGCATATTTTACTTTAGCTGAACGAAAAATTATGGGATCTATTCAACGCCGTCGTGGTCCTAATGTGATTGGGTATTTGGGTTTACTTCAACCCTTGGCAGATGGTCTTAAACTTTTTGCAAAGGAAACAATTTTACCAACAGCGGCAAATACTGGAATTTTTTTATTAGCACCATTATTAACATTTATTTTAAGTTTAATGGGTTGGGCCGTTATTCCATTTGGTGAGGGCCTTGTCCTTTCTAATATAAATGTTGGTGTTTTATATTTATTTGCTGTTTCATCTTTAAGTGTTTATGGCATTGTTCTAGCTGGTTGGGCAAGTAATTCTAAATATGCTTTTTTGGGGTCATTACGTTCAGCTGCACAGATGATTTCTTATGAAGTTTCGATGGGCTTTATTATTATTTCTGTTGTTATTTGTTCTGGCTCTTTTAATTTAAGCCACATTGTTATTGCTCAAGAAAAAATTTGGTTCATTATCCCTTTATTACCAATGTTTTTATTATTTTTTGTTTCAGCGTTAGCTGAAACAAATCGTCATCCATTTGATTTACCAGAGGCAGAAGCAGAACTTGTTTCTGGTTATAACGTAGAGTACTCAGCAATGGGGTTTGCTCTTTTTTTTTTGGGTGAGTATGCAAATATGTTGTTGATGAGTGCAATGACTTCAATTCTTTTCTTAGGGGGTTGGTTACCTTTATTCCAAGTTTTTCCTTTTATTTTACTACCTTCACCACTTTGGTTAGGTATTAAAATTTGTATTTTTGTTCTTATGTTTTGTTGGATTCGTGCAGCGTTACCTAGATATCGCTATGACCAATTAATGAATTTAGGTTGGAAAACATTTTTACCTATTTCATTATGTTGGTTGCTTTTTACGTCGTCTGTTTTAATTAGTTTTAATTGGTTACCCTATTAATAATAAAAGAAGATGAGATTAATTTTTTGAAAAGATATGGTCAATTACTATCAATTAAAAATTTCCACTAGCAATTTGTCAAGCCTTTTTTTTGTAAAAACCTTTATACTTTCTTTCTTTCCTGAGTTTAAGGTCACTTTTTTACCAAAAAAACAAAAAAAATTTGTTTTTATACGATCTCCTCACGTTAACAGCAAATCAAAGGAACACTTTAAAATTACAAAATATCAAAGATTATACGTTGTAAAATCTTCAATTGAATCATTAAATGTTTTTTTATCAAAAACCCCGAATGATTTGAATATTATTGTTAAAAAAGTAAATTTTTAACTTTATATGGTTATTAAAAACACTATTTTAGGTTTATTTCTATTACAAAAATGAATACACAGATATTACAAAAGAATAATCAGCGACACCCTTACCATTTAGTAGATCCAAGCCCATGGCCATTTGTGGCTTCTATGGGGGCTTTAGGTCTAACTTTTGGTGGTGTAATGTTTATTCATAATTATTCAGGAGGCTGGAGTCTTTTTTGCCTTGGTTTTTCAACCATACTTTATACAATGTATGTTTGGTGGAGAGATATCGTTCGAGAAGCAACATTTGAGGGTCAACATACTTTTGCAGTGCAACAAGGGCTGCGTCAAGGAGTATTATTATTTATCGTGTCAGAAGTTATGTTTTTTTTTGCTTTTTTTTGGGCTTTTTTTGATGCAAGTATTAAACCATCATTTATGCTTGGTGGAGTTTGGCCACCAGATGGATTAGAAACATTAAGTCCATGGGGAGTTCCATTATTAAACACTGTTATTTTATTAACTTCTGGGGCTACTGTTACTTGGGCCCACCACGGAATTGTTGCAGGGACAAAAAAAAGTTCTCAAATTGGTTTACTTTTAACCATTTTATTAGCAATTGTTTTTACTGGTTTACAAGTATTTGAGTACTTCAATGCTCCGTTTACTATTTCGGATGGTATATATGGTTCTACTTTTTATCTAGCAACAGGATTTCATGGGTTTCACGTTTTTATTGGCACTTGTTTTTTAAGTGTGTGTTTAATTCGTTTAGGGTTAAATCATTTTACACGTGAACACCATTTTGGTTTTGAAGCAGCTGCTTGGTATTGGCATTTTGTTGATGTTGTGTGGTTATTTTTATTTATCACTATTTATTGGTGGGGTTCTTAATTTTTATAAAAAAGTAAATTATTAAATATGTATTTTTTATCTAGTCCTTTAGAACAATTTCAAATTCTTCCCCTTGTAGGGATTAATATTGGCATTTTTGATTTTTCTATTACAAATGCTGTTATTATTTTGGCGATTGGTTTATTTAGTTTCATTTTTGTTTTATATTCTTTGTTATCTGAGCAAGGAAATTTCTCTGTTGTTCCTAACAGAATTCAATATATTATTGAAGTTATTTATAGTGTTGTTTATGGTTTATTAAATGACAATGTTGGCCCAACAGGAAAGTCATTTTTCCCTTATGTTTTTTGTCTATTTAGTTTTATTTTAATTTCTAATATTATTGGTTTAGTTCCATATAGTTTTACTGTTACTAGCCATTTAATTGTTACATTTGCCTTAGCATTGATGACATTTATTGGAATTAATTTAATCTGTATTAGAGAACATAGTATTAATATTTTTTCTTTATTTTTACCACCAGGTTCTTCAATGATTTTAGCTCTTTTATTAGTTCCAATTGAATTAGTATCATACATTTTTCGTCCAATTAGTTTGTCTGTTCGACTTTTTGCGAATATGATGGCGGGGCATACTTTATTAAAAGTTATTGCAGGTTTTGCTTGGACTATGTTATTGGCTGGGGGCGGATTATTAATCGCGCACACTATTCCATTAGCAATTTTAGTTGTTTTAATGTTGCTTGAGTTAGGTGTTGCTGCAATTCAGGCGTATGTTTTTACAATTTTAACCTGTATTTATTTAAATGACGCGATTCATTTACATTAAAACTTGGGTTTTATAAATAGTTAATTAGTTAATGTAGTCTTTTTTTGTTTGAGGTTTGTAGTTTAGTGGTAGAACATCCCGCTCATAACGGTAAAGTCGCAAGTTCAATTCTTGTCAAACCTAATTTTTGCAATATAAAATTTTTATAAATATATTTACTCAAATCTTGCATTTTTAACTCAGTTGGATAGAGTATCGGTCTTCTAAATCGGTTGTCACAAGTTCGAATCTTGTAAAATGTAAATCTTTTCTTTTACAAAAACAAAGACACACAGTTTAAACTAATTTCCGTATTTGCAGGCTTCCTATATTTAAAATAATTGGCAGACGAGGCGGTAAGATGGGTGTAGTTTTTATAAATAGATCTAATTCATGCAACAATAAAAAAAATTTTTTTTTATTGATAATTAGAAGAACTAAAAAATTAATTTTAAAAGATAGTTATAGTTAGAATCTATTGCAATCTAAATACAATAAGTGGATGCCTTGGCACCAAAAAAATAGACGTTTTTACGAAAAGTAACATTATTTCATGTAAAGTGTAATGTAATGCTACGTTCTATAAAAGGAAACTTTTATTATAAAAATATAAAAAATGGGGTGAACTGAAACATCTAAGTAACTCTTAAAAAAATCAAACGAGATTCCGTTAGTAGCGGCGAGCGAATGCGGAAATGCTTTTTATATTTATCCTTGAAATATTGTCAAAGAAGGTGTCAGCCCTGTAAAGAATAAAAATATAAAATATTGAAGTAAAACAGTATTTCTGTTTGAATATTGGGGACCCACCCCCAATGCTAAAAATTTTTGGTGACCGATAGTAAAAAAGTACCGTGAGGGAAGGGTGAAAAAAGCTTAATAATGTTGTGAAAAGACCTGAAACTTATTGTTAACAAGCTGTTGACGTTTGAAAAAATAACAGCGTACCTTTTGCATAATGGGCCAGTGAGTTTATTTAAAAGGCAAGCTTAAACAATTTTGTGGAGGCGCAGATAAATCAAATATGAATAATGTTTATATAGTCTTTTGGATAAGACCCGAAACTGAGTGATCTAACCATGAACAGGTTGAAGATAATAAAGTAATTTATGTCGGAGGACCGAACTCGTGTATGTAGAAAAATACTGAGATGATTTGTGGTTAGGGGTGAAAGGCTAATCAAACTCAGAGATAGCTGGTTTTCCGCGAAATCTATTTAAGTAGAGCGTTTTTTTTTTATCATGGGGTAGAGCTCTCGATAAGCTAGGGGGATTTTGAATCTTACTAAACTTAATGAAACTACGAATACGTGAATTTAAAATTAAAGCAGACAGATATTAGATGCTAAGGTCTTTTATCAAAAGGGAAACAGCCCAGATTAATTGTTAAGGTCTTTAATAAATATTTAAGTGATTAATGCAGTGAATAAACAAAAACAATCGTTAGGTAGGCTTGGAAGCAGCCATCTTTTAAAGAAAGCGTAACAGCTCGTCGATCGAGTTTTTTTGCGCGAAAGATGTATAGAGACTAAAAATATTAACCGAAACAGTAAATCAGAAATGATGGTAGCGGAACTTTCTGTATTTTGATGAAGGAAAGCTGTAAAGTTTTTTGGAAAAATCAGAAGTGAGTATACTGGCATGAGTAGCGATAAACAATGTGCAAAACATTGTCGCCGTAAGTCCAAGGGTTTTGAAGCAAGGCTAATCCTCTTCAAGAAAATCATAAGATTTTAAGATAAGACGGCCCCTAAGGTAACAAACCAATGTTTGTGCTAATGGGAAATTTTTTATATTATTCTTAGAAAAGTGACAAAAATTGACATTTATTGTTTTGAGTATCTAACAGTTTATTAAATTTTTCAGGAAAAAGCTTTTCACAAAAATAAACCGTACTTTAATCCGACACAGGTGGACAGGTTGAGTAAACTAAGGCGCTTGAGATAACTTTGTTGAAGGAACTCGGCAAAATAACTCCGTAACTTCGGGAGAAGGAGTGACTTTTAGAGGGAAACCTCTAAAAGTTGGCACAAAAATGGGGGTAGCAACTGTTTAATAAAAACACAGGTCTCTGCTAATTTGTAAAAAGATGTATAGGGACTGACACCTGCCCGGTGCTGTAAGGTAAAAAATTGTTGTTTTGGCAATAGTTATAAACCCCAGTAAACGGCGGCCGTAACTCTGACGGTCCAAAGGTAGCGAAATTCCTTGTCGGGTAAGTTCCGACCTGCATGAATGGTGTAATGACTTCCCCACTGTCTCCAACAAAGACTCAGTGAAATTGAAATACCCGTGAAGATGCGGGTTACTTGCAGCTAGACGGAAAGACCCCGTGCACTTTTACTATAACCATTTATTGTAAAAAATTGATTTTTGTGTAGGATAGGTGGGAGCTGTTTGAAATCTTTGTGTAAGCAAATTATTTAGGCATCCTTGAAATACCACCCTTTTATCAATTGTTTACTCACTTTTATTTAGGACATTTTATGGTGGGTAGTTTAGCTGGGGCGGCTGCCTCCTAAAAAGTAACGGAGGCGTACAAAGGTAAACTCAAACAATTTCCATTGTTTTAGAGCGTAATGGTATATGTTTGCCTGACTGTAAGATTGATAAATCAAGCAGAGATGAAAATCGGTCATAGTGATCCGGTGGTTCTTTGTGGAAAGACCATCGCTCAACAAATAAAAAGTACGCCGGGGATAACAGGCTGATGCCTCTCTAGAGCTCTTATCGACAGGGGCGTTTGGCACCTCGATGTCGGCTCATCACATCCTGAAGCTGAATAAGGTTTCAAGGGTTCGGCTGTTCGCCGACTAAAGTGGTACGCGAGCTGGGTTTAGAACGTCGTGAGACAGTTTGGTCCCTATCTACTGTAAGCGTTAAAAAATTGAAGAGATTATTCTCTAGTACGAGAGGACCGAGAAACGCAAACCTCTGGTGTTTCGGTTGTTTTTTAAGCAATGCCGAGTAGCTACGTTTGTTTTAGATAATCACTGAAAGCATCTAAGTGAGAAACTGACTCTAAGATAAATTTTTTTAAAACTGTAAAAGACTATTACGTTTATGTTTTTATAGCATAAGAATAGGTTTCGTGTATACTTTTAGCAATAAAAAAGCATAGAAATACTAAATGTTTTCAAATATTATTTTCTAAACTGTCTTATACAGTATAAATTAAATAAAAAAATTAACAGTTATATAACTCAATTTAAATATTTTAACAATATTTTTTAAATAAGATAGGGACTTTGTTCGTCCAGAACAGTACGCTGAGGTAACAGCCGAGTCATTGCTTAAAGTCAACATAGATTATACCGATGTTCCTGTGAGGTCGGCTAACTTGGTTTTCAAATTCTCAAGAGTCTATATGTTGACAACTTTTTAGGAGGGCCATTACGGCAAAGTACTTAGATGTAGCTTTTTTTATGTCTTAGAAATGGATTATTTCGATTTTTTGGGGTCTGGGCTTGGAGGTTGCACGAATCATTTAAATTTTCTTTTTAATGATCATGCAATACAAGCCTGTGTTTTTCATACGATTTTTTCTCTTCTTTTTATAAAATATATTTATTCTTTAAGAATTTTGAAAAAATTTGTAGCATTTTTTATTGGCATTCATAAATGGTGTACAAGTTATTTTCGTGGGGAGTTGACAAATCCTTCGGACGGGAACCAACGGGTGATAAGATGCTTTGAAGTTTTGGAGGACGTAAGAAATCCTGCACATATTTTTATAAGTTAAGAATAGTTGTTTTTATTATGTAGTTATTTTTATTTGTCGTAGTCTTTATTAAAAAAAAGTATAAAAATTTATTGATATATTTTACAACAGCTGTGGGCGAGGTATTGCGTACGTTTTTATTCCTAATTTAGCAAAAATCCAAGGTAAACATAAATTTTTTTTAACAAAATTATACAGATTTTGGGAATTATTTAGGCTTAATGATATTTAAGCGGTTTGTGCTTGAGTTTTTAGCCTGTTACGAATACTGCCTTCTATGAATAATTATAAAGTATTATTCTTTATGGTCACATGACATGAATGCATAAGATAAAGTGTTTTTTATAAAGTTTTTGACACTTTTTCAATGTTTTTACTCTTACATATACAGGGTATTTTTTTGCAAAAAACCTGTTATTAAAGTACCCACGTAGGGTACCCTTGGGTTTAGTTTTAATTTTATTCGTATAAAATTGAGTAATTTTTTTATGCCTTTTTTAATATTTAAATCTTTGTTTTAATTAATTGATTTTCTAAAATACCAATTACTGGAATCAAAAATAAAAAATAAACAAAATAAAAAGCTGTTCCAAGTTGTCCTATTAAAACAAAAGGTTGCTCAACAACTTCCTGACCAATCCAACCAAGTAATAAAAAATCAGCAAACAAAAACCAAAAAAGTTTTCTATAAATTGGACGAAAAGTTGAACTTCTTACCTCAGAAGTATTTATAAATGGTAAAAATAATAAAATAACAATAGCACCGCCCATTGCCGCAACTCCTCCTAATTTATCAGGAATTGATCTTAAAATAGCATAAAATGGTAAAAAATACCATTCGGGTACAATATGTGATGGTGTTGACATTGGGTCAGCAGGAATATAATTATCAGGATGTCCTAATGCATTTGGGTAATAAAAAAGAATTATCGAAAAAAAAACGATAAAAGCCATTAAAGAAAATAAATCTTTTACGTAAAAATAAGGGTAAAAAGAAATTTTATCATTACTACTCTCAATTCCAAGTGGGTTATTTGAACCATCTTTATGCAATAATGCAATATGCACAATAACTGATCCAGCAATAACAAAAGGCAATACAAAATGTAAACTAAAAAAGCGATTTAAGGTTGCATTGTCAACACAAAACCCTCCCCATAACCAATCAACAATTGAAGGACCAACAACAGGGATAGCTGAAAATAAATTTGTAATTACTGTAGCTCCCCAAAAACTCATTTGACCCCAAGGTAAAACGTAACCCATGAAAGCTGTTGCCATCATTAATAAAAAAATAACAACACCAGAGCACCACAAACGTTCGCGTGGTTGCATGTATGAACCATAATATAAACCTCGAAATATGTGACTATAAACAACAATAAAAAACATTGAAGCTCCATTTGCATGCATATATCTAATTAACCACCCATTGTTAACGTCTCGTACAATGTGCTCCACACTGATAAAAGCTAAATCAACGTGAGGTGTATAGTGCATTGCTAAAAAAATTCCAGTTACAATTTGAATAACTAAACAAATACCAGCTAATGCTCCAAAACTCCAAGCATAACTTAAATTAATTGGACTTGGGTAATCAATAATATGATTATCTACAATTGCCAAAACATAATCTTTATTCCAACGAAAATGATTACTCATCTCTATGTTTGTAAAAACAACCACAAATTAAAAATAAAATTTTTAATTGCTTAAATTTTTTACTAAATTTCAAAGTTAAGCTTATTTAATTGATTGTGCTGACCATCCAGAAGTAAAATCAAAACTACGAAATTCTTGAGCATGTTCTAAGGGTTCACAAACAACACGCTTTGTTTTTTCATCGTAACGTGACTCCACGTAACCACTTAAAGGGAAATCTTTACGAAGTGGATGACCTTCAAAACCATAATCTGTTAAAATACGTTTAATTTCGTCATTATACTCGAAAAAAACACCAAAAAGATCCCAAATCTCACGTTCCCACCAAGTCGCAGCAGAAAAAACTGAAACTGCACTTGTTAACGGTGTAATTTCGTCAACAAATGTTTTAACACGAATTCGACTATTAAAACGAATGCTTAATAATTCATAAACAATCTCAAATCTACGTTTTCGGTATGGGTAATCGACACCTGAAACAGCCGTTAATAAAGAATATTGTGTATTAGTATGAAACTTTAAAAGTTTTAAAGTAAAAAGTAAATCCTCTGGTTTTACACTAATAACTAAAGTTTGTTTATTGTAACCAATTGACGTAATTATTGGTAATAAACTTTTTAAATGAGTAGTAATTTTTTTTTTTTGAAAATTTTTAATCATTAATTTTTTCCTATAAGTACCAAAAGGCTTAATTTGTGCTTTTATAATTTATATTATTAAAGATTTAAAACTCTAATTTTTTTGTAAGGTTAAGGTTAACATTAAAGCCCCAATAACTGCGATAAATAAAATAAAACCGGCCATTAAAAATAAAACAAAATAATATGTATACAATAATTGACCAATAGCTTGGACATTTGCAAGAGAATCAATTTCACTAACCCAGTTTACCCAAAAATAATTTGTGGAAAGAGCAATTTGTGGAAAATGATTTAAATTAACCAAAGAAAAAGTGATTTCTAAAAGAAAAATAAAACTTAAAAGATAACCTAAAGGTCCGTATTTTAAGATATCTAATGAATTATCACCAATTTTTATATCAAGCATCATAACAATGAATAAAAACAGAATAGCAATAGCACCTACATAAACAATGATAAAGGATAATGCTAAAAATTCAACTTCTAAACATAACAATAAGATAGCAGATAATAAAAAAACCAAAATTAGTGATAAAACTGAATGAATAGGATTTCGCGAACTAATAACATAAAATGAAAAAAGTCCTAAAAATAGTAAAAGTAAACAGTAAAAAAAATCCATAATTGTTTATTTATAAAATTTACCGCAGAGGTAATTAGCGCATAATTCTATTACCTCCGGCCGAGTTATGATCGGTAGTAAACATAACCATATAGGCATTCTCGGCTACCCCAATAGGTAATGAAGCTTCTTTTCAACTAAATCATACAATCTTTTAAAGTAGGATACCCCACTTTTTAAACTATAGTTGTTGCTAACACAGTATACCTGCCCACAAATTTCACTATAATAAGTACCTAATTTTAACCCTGTATTATACCATGGTTTGTTAGGGGTTACCTAACCATTAAAAAATTCTAATTATTCGCAAGAATATTAGATACAGTTAATAATCAATGTAGGTCTAATAAGATAGCAACGTCGCTGATAACAAAATTAGCAAGACGTTTTTTTTATTATTCTAATATTTACAAAAAAAATTTAAATTGTATTAGTGTTTTTGGAGACATCCAGACTCGAACTGGAAACCTTTTACTTGCAAAGCAAATACTCTACCATTGAGATATGCCCCCCCGAAATATAAAAAAAACTAACCTGGAACAGTTAAAAAGTTACTAAACTAAATTTTTATTTTTACCTCACGGTATTAAATGAAAAAAAGATGTCTAAATATTAAGTTGATAGTAAACGGCATAATAACTTTAAATAAAATTTGAATAATTTTTTCTAAAAATTGACGCACATTTTGATAATAAAATTGAGTTTTGTGTCAAAATATTAGATGAAAAAAAGTTAGATAAAACAGGCTTAAAAGAAGTTTTATATACTTTTTTAGACATTATCACCTCAGAGAATAGTTTTTTTGTGAAACTATTTTTATTTTTTTCGATATCAATTTTTTTTTTTGAATCTAACTCATCAAATTGATTTAAAAGTGGACGTGACTTTTTTAAGAATTTAAGTTTTTCAAAAATTTGATTACCAAACAACGTTTGAGTAATTTTTAAATCATCTCTTGCTAAACTAGGCCCAATCAACGCGCTGGCAGTTTTTTGAATACGTCCTTCTAAGTTAACAAAAGTACCCTCTTTTTCCGTAAAAGATGTACTAGGTAATATTAAATTAACTTTTTTAAGTAGAGGGTCTGCGTAAGCTGTTTGTGCAACGACAAAAGAGTCTGCAGAAATTTTTGATAATAGATTTTGGTAAGAATCTAGCCCAACACAATATATAAATTTTTTTTCCGCAAAATCAATGTTATTTTTCGTATTTATTCCCACTAAAGAAGCACCAACCTCATTAGATGTTAAGGGTAAAAAATTGATCCCTAACCAATTTTCGTCAATAACATGACAATATTTAGATAATTCCGTTAGTAAACTTGTCATTGAAGTAGAATCTAAACGTCTTTTAACATTTGAACCAATAATGATGAAAGGTTTTTTAGCTTTCACTAATTTCTGACAAAAACTATGTTTACCCTCAACGATCGCAACTAAAGTTTTTATGGAATTTCCAATTGAATCGTTTAAATATGTACAATTTTCATTTAAGCCAATGGATGCTTTAACAAAATTACCTCTTCTGATTCGTTTTTTAAGTCTTACATTTAGTAGCGAAGCCTCAAAACGAACATTTGTTCCAACAGTTAAACATAAATCTGAATTTAAAATATCTGAAAAAATTACATTTGATTTTGCAGACATCATTAAATCAGTATTAATATTTTTAAAATCTTCGCCCACAATTGAGATATTTAATTCTTGAGATAAATTTTTTAAAAATTGAAGAGTTTCTAAATCCGCGTTATTTCCGCAAACAAAAACAATATTTTTTGGATTATTTTCGTAAAATTTTTGAAAAGATTTCCAAAAAATTCCTAAACCTTTTCTCCAGCTTATTTTTGAAATTGTTTTTGCTTTAATAGAGTTAAATTTTTGGACTAAAAAGGGTTGTCCAATACGTTGAGTTTTTAAACTATCAAAAAAAAAACGTGTTTTATCAGAAATCCATTCTTCATTTAAAGAATCATTTAAAACAGGTAAAATTCGTAAAATTTCTGTCTCTTTAAAATTTATTTTAATATTTGATCCAACACTATCGATGACATCAATAGTTTCTATTGCTTTTATTTCCCAAGGACGCGCCGTAAATGCGTACGGTTTTGAGGTTAATGCTCCTACGGGGCATAAGTCAATAATGTTTCCCGATAATTCTGAGTTTAAATGTTTACCTATGTATGTACCAATTTCTGTACTTTGACCACGCAACGTAGTACCAAAATCCTCTTGTCCCGCAACATCTTGAAAAAACCGAACACAACGAGTACAATGAATACAACGAGTCATTATGGTTTTAACTAAAGGACCACAGTTTTTATCTTCAACACCTCGCTTAGGAAAAGTAAAACGACTACGGTCAGAACCAAAAACTAACGTTTGTTCTTGTAGGTCACATTCACCTGCTTGATCACAAATAGCACAATCCAATGGGTGATTCATTAGTAAAAATTCAAGAACATTTTCCCGAGCTTTTTGTACAAGTGGGGTGTTTGTATAAATTCTCATATTTGGAGCAACAGGGAAAGCACAAGAGGCTATGGGTTTCGGTGCCTTTTCAATCTCTACTAAACACATTCTACAATTTCCAGCAACATTTAGCCGCTCATGATAACAAAAGCGAGGAACAGGAACCCCAATTATTTCACAAGCTTCTAAAGCACTTGTGTTTTTAGGAACAAAAACAATATTGTTATTCACAAAAACCTTAACCATAAATTTTATCTTATTTTTTACAAAAAACTTGTTTATATAAAGTGAAATAATTTAGCTTTTTCTCACAACATTGGTATTTATTATTACCTGTTAGGGTTAATTTATAACATTCCATAACATTCAAAATATTGCGCCTAAAATTAAACGAGAAAAACGGGACTCGAACCCGCGACATTTGACGTGACAGGTCAATACTCTAACCAAACTGAGCTATTTCCTCTTGTACAAAGTTTACTTTTGTAAAAACTTTGTTTTAAAATTTTCAAGTTTTTTAGTTGTTTTCGAAAAAGTTTTTGTTTTAAAAGTTTGCCATAAATGATGGTTTAATGGGTCATTTTTTAAAAAATAAAAAGACTTATCGTTAGAAAAATTTGTTAAAAGCGAACCTTCTGTGGTAATTATATATCTAATTTTCATTTTTAACGATCTACTTCCCCAAAAACAATATCTTGAGTTCCAATAATAGTTACTACATCAGCAATCATATGCCCTTTACTCATCATATCTAGTCCTTGAAGATGGCCAAACCCCGGTGCTTTAATCTTACAGCGATAAGGGCGGTTTGTCCCATTAGATAATAAATAAACACCAAACTCCCCTTTAGGTGCTTCAGTTGCTGTGTAAGTTTCCCCACGTGGAACAACTACACCCTCTGTGAAATATTTAAAATGATGGATTAATGATTCCATTGAAGTTTTAAACTCATTTCTGGACGGTGGTGTTATTTTTTTATCATCAACTTTTATAGGTCCTTCAGGAATAGCATTTAAACATTGTAAAATAATAGATAAAGACTCACGCATTTCAAAAACACGAATTAAATAACGATCATAACAATCACCATGTGTCCCAGTGAAAATATCAAAATTTAACTGTTCATAAATCTCATACGGCTGTTGTTTACGTAAATCCCAATTTATACCAGATCCTCGTAATAACACACCGCTAAATCCCCAATCTACTGCTTCTTTAGATGTAACCACACCTACATTTATTAAACGTTGTTTCCAAATTCGATTATTTGTTAACATCTCTTCCATTTCGTCAATACGAGTACTAAACTGTTCTGCAAAAATATAAATATCATCCAAAAGACCAATCGGAATATCTTGTGAAACTCCTCCAGGTCGTATGTATGCAGAGTGCATACGGGCTCCAGAGACACGTTCATAAAATTCCATTAATTTTTCACGCTCTTCAAAAGCCCATAAAAAAGGAGTCATTGCTCCAACATCCATTGCATGGCAACCTACAGCTAATAAATGATTTAGAATTCTTGTTATTTCTAGAAATAACACTCGAATATATTGAGCTCTAAGTGGGACAGCAACATCAATTAATTCTTCAACTGCGAGTGAGTAAGTATGTTCTTGTGCCATCATTGAAACGTAATCTAAACGGTCAAAATAAGGCAATGCTTGTAAGTATGTTTTATATTCTATTAATTTTTCAGTTCCTCTGTGCAATAATCCGATATGCGGTTCAGCACGTTCTACAATTTCCCCATCCAATTCTAAAATTAAACGAAGAACACCATGAGCTGCTGGGTGTTGAGGACCAAAGTTTAGTGTAAAATTTTTTATTTTATTTTTTAAATGTTTCTTTTTTAAACTCATAATAAGTTATTATTTTTTTAAACTCTACTTTTGTTTATTTTTTTAATTGTGCTGCTCTGACTTTATGTTTAAATAAATTATTAGTAATTTACCCTGCAGAGAAAAGCTAAAAACTTTTGATTATTTTAGGTACCTTTATACACTTTTAAAGGTTTTAAGGCTGAAATAGAAAAGGTAGCTTTTATTTTCTAATCAAATATTTTTGTAAATATAAAATCTTATGGAGTAAGCACATTATACCCTCTTAGGTGTTATCTTTTACGAGAATCGAACTCGTGTTGTTGCCGTGAAAAGGCAATGTCCTAACCACTAGACGAAAAAGACTAAAAATTTAAGAATTTATTTGAGAAACTAAATTTTGTACACTACCATGAATAACTTCTAAGAAAATTTCAGGATAAAGACCCATTAAAAAAGTACCTAAAAGAAGGGGTAAAAAAACAAAAAACTCACGAATATTTAAATCTTGAAAGTGTGTTAAATATTGAATTTTTAAATTACCATAAACGATTCGATTAAATAACCATAATGAGTAACCCCCACCTAAAATCATTCCAGTAGCACCAAAAAAGGTAGCACTTGTACTAACTTTAAAAGCACCTGCTAAAATCAAAAACTCACCAACAAAACTACTTGTGCCTGGCAAAGCAATATTTGCCATTGTAAAAATAAGAAAAATTAAAGTAAAAATTGGCATAGTATGGGCTAACCCACTATAATATTTAACCATTCTAGTATGGTGGCGATCATAAACAACACCAATAAGTAAAAAAAGAGCACTAGAAACAAAACCATGACTCAAACTTTGTAAAATAGCACCTTCTAACCCCACAACATTAAAACTAAATAAACCAATCATCACTAAATTCATGTGCGCCACCGAAGTATACGCAATAATTCTTTTTAAATCAGTTTGGCGAATAGCGGTTAATGACGGATAAATTACCCCTAAAATACTTAGTGCGAAGATAAATGGAGTAAAGTATAGTGAAGCTTCCGGTAAAAGTGGTAATGAAAAGCGTAAAAACCCATAAGTACCTAATTTTAGCAAAATACCAGCTAGAACAACAGAACCTGCTGTTGGAGCCTCCACATGTGCTTCCGGAAGCCAAATATGAACAGGAAGCATCGGAACTTTTGAAGCAAAAGAAGCAAAAAATGCTAACCAAATAAAACGCTGCTCGTTAAAAGTAAATTGAAATGCTAATAATGTTTCGTAATCTGTAGTACCGACACGAAAATAGATATAAAGAATTGATAAAAGCATAAGCACAGACCCTAATAACGTATAAAGAAAGAACATATAAGAAGCACGCACTTTTCTTTCTCGTGAGCCCCAAACCCCAATAATAATAAACATTGGAATTAAAACACTCTCAAAAAAAATATAAAAAAGAAGTAAATCACGAACAGAAAAAACTAAAATTAAAAAAGATTCCATTATTAAAAAAGCGATAACATATTCTTTTACTGATTTAGTAACACTATTCCAACTTGCCAATAAACATAAAGGAATTAGCAAAGTAGTTAATAAAAGGAAGAAAATTGAAATTCCATCAATCCCTAATGAAAAGTTTAAATTTGATGAAGATACCCAAATAAAATCATAAACAAACTGAAATCTAACATAAGTACAATCAAACAATAACCATAAAAACAAAGAAAAGAAAAAAACCAAAAACGAAATAAATAAGCCGACTTGACGAATAAAAATAACGTTTTTATTTGATACAAATAAAAGAAAAATAGATCCAATAATAGGTAATAAAACCAAAATTGGTAATAAATTTGCGATACAAAATGAACTAAACATACTCAATTTTTTAATTTTGTGTCATTTAATAAAAAAATAAATGACTTAAACTAAGACATCCGGACTCGAACCAGAAACCTTTTACTAGTAAAGTAAATACTCTTCCAGTGAGATATGTCTCATAATAATACTAAAGGACACCAGTCATTAAAATTAAAACAAAAAAAACTATTGTCTGGTTACCCCACCTTTATAAATAAATTTTTTGGAGACATCCAGACTCGAACTGGAAACCTTTTGCTTGCAAAGCAAATACTCTACCATTGAGATATGCCCCCCATAAAATATAAATTTGAATTACCTTTTTATTTTTTTTTTACACAAAATAAGATAGTTATAAAAAATATAAAAAGTAAACTTGGATCAACATTGAAAAGAATTAATTCCCAAAATTCAAACCCAACGAGAATAACTAATAAACCTATAAACATCCATAGAGCATAGTCATATACACTACCTGTTTGTAAATTAGATAATAGCTGTGATTTTTTAAAAACAGTTTTAGATAAACCAAAAGGACCTACCATTTCAATAAAGCCACGATCAATTGTTTTATAACTAGTATGGTAACCAAACTTTAAAAAAACTTGATTCAAATATTCATTATAAATTTTATCAAAAAACCATTTTTTATTTAAGAAATTATACAATTTTCTACCTATTATAGACGTTTTTAACAAATACAAATCTTTAGAAGAGAAAGTGTAAAAAAAAAGAGCTAATGAAGCACCTGTAATACTTAAACAAACAGGAAGTAATTTAAAAAATTGAGGTGCAAATTCTGCATCAATTATATTTAAATTTGTAGGAAACACAAAAATTGCATTATTCCAAAATCCAGTACCCAAACCTACAAACAAATCTCTTGTTAAATAACCTATAAAAATACTTGGGAAAACCAAAATAAACAATGGTAATGCCATTTTTATTGGAGAATCATGAGCACCAAGAATTACCGGCTTAAATCCGTTTGGATCAGATAAAAAAGTTAAAAATGATAAACGCATGGAATAAAAAGCTGTAAAAAATGCTGCAAAAGTACCTAACCAATAAGCACAATGCCCAACATTAGTGTATTTAGCAAAGGCTACTTCTAAAATGACATCTTTAGAATAAAACCCAGTTAAAAACGGGAACCCCATTAAAGCAAATGAGCCAATACTCATAACAGCAAAAGTGAAAGGTACTAACCGCTTCAATCCACCCATACGCCGCATGTCCTGCTCATCAGCAACAGCATGAATAACTGACCCAGCACCTAAAAAAAGTAAAGCTTTAAAAAAAGCATGATTTGCTAGGTGAAATACACCGACAGAGTAATTCGAAACACCACAAGCAAAAATCATATAACCTAATTGACTACAAGTGGAATAAGCAATAACCCGTTTTAAATCATTTTGCAAAAGTCCAGTAGTTGCTGCAAAAAAAGCTGTCATAGATCCGACCAAAGTAACAATAAATAAAGCATTCGGTGCATATTCAAAAATTGGTGAGCATCGGGCTAATAAAAAAACACCTGCAGTTACCATGGTAGCCGCGTGAATTAGGGCCGAAACAGGTGTTGGACCTTCCATCGCGTCAGGTAACCAAGTATGCAATCCTAATTGAGCTGATTTACCAACAGCACCAATAAACAATAAAACACCAATTAAAGTTAAAAGATGACAATCAAATCCTAAAAATGTTAAAAGGTCGCCTTCAAATAAAGGAACTAATGCAAAAACAGTTGAATATTCAACAGAATTAAAAGTAATAAAAATACTAAAAATACCAAGTGCTAAACCAAAATCTCCAACTCGATTAACAATCATTGCCTTAATAGCCGCTTTGTTTGCTTGAATACGTGTAAACCAAAAATTAATTAATAAATATGAGCATAACCCCACACCTTCCCAACCAACAAAAAGTTGGATAAAATTATCCGCGGTTACTAAAATTAACATAAAAAATGTAAATAAAGATAAATACGACATAAATCTAGGTAAATGTGGATCATGCGACATATATTCAGTAGAATAAAGATGTACTAAACTTGAGATAAAAGTTACAACAATCAGCATAATAACCGTTAAGCTATCAAATTGAAACCCCCAGTTAGCACACAGATATTCACTATTAAACCATGTTAACAATTTTATATAACAAGGAGCTTCTGAAAAACCAACTTCATAAAATGCAAAAAATGAAAGAAATAAACTTGACATTACGCATACAGTTGATAAAATACCAGCACCAAAAGATCCTAAAAAACGCCCAAAAAGACCACTAAAAAAAGAACCCAATAAGGGTAAAAAAACAATATTTAAATACATTTTTCAATAAACTATTAAACAAAATTCGGACAGAGTAGGATTCGAACCTACGGTACTTTTAAATACATTAGTTTTCAAAACTAACACCTTAAACCACTCGATCATCTATCCAAATATATAAAACCAATGTTTCAGGAAGAGAGGGACTTGAACCCCCGACCTTCGGTTTTGGAAACCACAATTCTACCACTGAACTATCCCCCTTATGTTTCTATATATTAGGCAATGACGGACTCGAACCGCCAACCTTTTCGTTGTAAGCGAAATACTCTACCAATTGAGTTAATTACCCCGCATAATAGTATTCCAATTTAATGAAAACGAATAATGTTGTATTTGTTGCGCTAAATCAATTTTTTCAGTTAAAACAATTATTTTAAGTGTTTTTAAATTAATTTCTAAGTTATAAAAAGTATTAAAAGAAAAATCGCGTAATTTTAGTTGCTTTACCAAGCGTTCTTTTATTAAGGTCTTCACTGAAGGTACAAATGAAATAATATCCCCTTTTTTCAACAAACGGGAAAAAGAAGCGTTTTCTTGATTATTTATTTTAATTTTTTTGTGAGAAATTAAATGTTTAGCTTCAAAAAGTGTCGTAACAAAACCAAGTCTGTATAATATTATATCAACACGCCGCTCTAGAATCGAACAAAACTCAATTTCATTTAAGAAACGCCAAGATTTAAGATTTTTTGTTACTTCAGTTTTTAAACTTTTTTTAAGAAGCGAGGTTCTTTGAAAACCTAATAATAATTTTAATTTTCGACGGTTAAAAAGACTTAATTGATAATGGTCTTTAATTTTATTACTTGATTTTGAGGTTAAATAAGTTAAATCTGGAGAAAAAAAATTTAACGTTTCTTTTTTATTTTTTTTCAAATTCAAAAAAACCCTTATTTTGGTATATTTTTTTAATTTTGGACGGATTTTATGAATATTCATGTTTTTGCTCTAAACAAATAGATAATAAAGTTAAAATTAAATTTTGTGATAAAAAAGAATTATAATTACCAACAATATAGAAAGAACTTGAAAATTTATTTGACGTTAAATCACTAAAAGAAATTAAAGGAACATTCATCAATAAAGCTTCTTTTTGAATTAATTCCGTTTTTCTATGATTTAAAAAAATTGTGATAATTACTGTATTTGAAATTTTTTTATTTGTTAAAAAACCTGTAGACATTTCGGTACCCTTTAACAATGTATACTGTTGTTTTTTACAAACTTGATAAAATTTATCAAAAAGAATAGAGTCTTGAATATCTACGATAAAAATAAAATCATATTTATTTTTTACAAAAGACTCTAGAAAAATAAAGCAAGTTTTTAAAGAATATTGAAAAGAAAATGGATTAATTAAGGCAAATAATGATTTACGATAACCTATTAAGGCATTAAAGTTCGTTGGGTCCGTATATGCCATAGAAGACCCTACACATATTTTGGAAAAAATAAAAGAGTTTATTAGCGAATTTTTTTTGATACTTTTCATAACCTATTTTTTTTTAGTTTCTTTGATTATTAAAACTTGATTTTTATATAGAACTCCTTTACCTTTGTAAATATTAGGTGCCTTAAATGAGCAAATTTTTGAACAAAACTCTTTTAATAGCTGCTCATCAATACTTTTTAAAACCAATAAACTTTTTTTTGGTGATACAATATCTATATGTGGTGGTATTTTTACAAAAACAAAATGGCTAAAACCCAATTTAAGCTTTAAAAAATCTTTTTCTATAGACTCTATTGTAAAATCAACACCAACAAAAACCAAACGTGTAACAAAACCTAAATTGATGCCAATTAAAGCTTTTTGAAACAAACGAAAAAAGGAAGAATATTGAATTTTTTTATTTGAAGATAAAAAAATTGATGATGAAAAAAAAGAAATGTCTAAACAAACAGAACCTAAAGGGCCCTTAACAAATAAATAGTTTTCTTTTTTACATAATTTAACCTCGGAAGGTACGTTAATATTTAGTTTGAAAATATTTTTCATTTTTATATAATATAACAAATCGCAGTACCGCCAATTTTACGTTTTAAACACATCTGGTTTGTTAAAAGTCCTTCATTTGTAGAAATAACAATAACACAAAGACCCTGTGTCAGTTTGGTTAACTGCTTGTATGACAAATAAGAATTTTTACCAGAAGTTGAAAGTAATTTTATTTTTTTAAACGTTGGCGTACCTGTAGAACTGTACTTTAAACAAACCTTTAATCTTTTTCCCGAATTTATTTCAACTACACTTGAAATAAAACCTTCTGCGAACATTAATTTTAGAAACTTAAGGCAAAAGGAGGTTTTTGGTAAAAAAATAAATTTTTGGTTAAATTGTATAGCATTTTTTAATTGAGCTGTGAAAGCAGAAAATAAATTCATTTATTTTTTAATTTTTTATGTCTAGAAGCGGGATTGAACCGCTGACCTAAGGATTTTCAGTCCTTCGCTCTACCGCCTGAGCTATCTAAACAAAAGAATAAAATAAGCGTATTGGGGGTCGAACCCAAGACCAGTGGATTAAAAGTCCAGTGCTCTACCGCTGAGCTATACACTTAGGTGACATCTCACTATTATATAAAACAAAACAGGAAAAAGGGATTTGAACCCCTGACATTCTGTTCCCAAAACAGACACGCTACCAAACTGCGCCATTCCCTGAAAAAAAAATTAAGGTTAAAGAGGGACTTGAACCTTCATCATTAAATTTGCAATTTAACGCATTACCAATTATGCTATTCAACCAACTCAAAACATAAAAGGCGAACAACGGGGTTTGAACCCGTGACATTCAGAGCCACAACCTGATACTCTACCATCTGAGCTATGTCCGCCAAAATGGAACAAAAGGATTCGAACCTTTGAATGCCCGTACCAAAAACGAGTGCCTTGCCGCTTGGCGATGTTCCAAAAATAAACAAAAAATCTCCCCAAAAAGGATTTGAACCTTTGACCTAATGGTTAACAGCCATTTGCTCTACCACTGAGCTATTAGAGAACATATTTGCCTTTCATTACATTAGCAAAATAAACCTTACGTTATTTGTAAATTTAACGAATCTAATTTTGTGAAAATAAAAAAGTAGTTGCAATTTGTTTGTGCAATGCTTTTTCCATTACAGTGTTACTTAAATTTAAATTGTTTTTATTAAGACCTATAACTTTTTGTTCAACCCAAACATTCATTTTTTCTGTTGAATCAAAAATTGAAGATTTAACAACAGATGACATGTTTTCAACAGATGAATTGAATAATTCAGTTACTTTATCCTGTTCTTTAGAAAAAAAAACAACGCCTTCTGAACCTTTTTGAAGTTTTTTGGTACGTGCTTTTAAAACTGAACTTAATTTTGGTAAAAAAATTTTTAGTGAGATTAAATAAAAACCCGAAAAAAAAATAAATAACCAAAAAATTTGATTAAAAAATGTAATTTTATCAAATTGTGGCATAATAATTTTGTTTAAAATTTAAAAATAAAAAATTAGCTAAGCAATTTTAAAATTTAAGTACGTTACCAACTCGATTTTGTAACAAAAGGTAACGAATTATTCCTTGCCAACTCACGAATTTGAATTCGAGATAAACAAAAAAATCGAGAATAACCACGGCTACGTCCGGTGATAAAACAACGGTTTTTTAAAGCAACACATGACTGTCTTTTTAAATTTTTTGATAATAATAAAGAAGCTTCCCATCGAAATGAATTAGATAAAGTTTGATTATGTACGATAGATTTTAAAGCGATATATTGTGTTTCAGTTTCTTTAAAGTTTTCACGACGAAAACGTTCTTTGGTTATTAAATGCTTCATTACTTAACTTATTCCCACTCTAAAGCGCCAATTTTCCAAACGTATACAAAACCAACTGTTAACTCTAATAAAAAATCAACCATCGTCCAAAACCCCATCGATCCAATATGACTTAAAGAAACAGCCCATGGAAATAAAAACAACGCTTCTAAATCAAAAACAATAAAAATAATTGCAATCAAATAAAATCGCACATCAAATTTATTTCGAGAATCTTCATAAGGATCAAAACCACACTCATAAACTGAAACTTTTTCAGTATCGGGTCTTTGAATTCCTAAAAAATAAGAAGCACCTAAGATAATACAAGCCAACCCAATACTAACAAATAATAATAGTAATATTGGGTAATATTCTTCTACTAAAAAAAACATTTGGTTAAAAAAGGCATAATGCCATCTTCTGGGTTAATAATACAAATTAACAACAATAATAGTGTTTAACAATCATTTATTATTAAAAAAGGCACAATGCCATTTTTTGGGTTAATAATAATAATAGAGAAGGGTTTATAAAAAAATAAAATAAAAAGAACACCGCACCACTTATGGTTAAAGAACAAGCACGGGTGACAGGAAAAACAAAAGAATTCTCTCTCTTTTTTTCAAAATACATTGTTTTTATTAAGCGAATATAATAAAAACTTGCCACTACACTAGATAAAATGGCAATTATACTCACAAAAAATAAAGACGAACTTAAAGCACTTAAAAAAATTTCCATTTTAGCAAAAAATCCAGCTAACGGAGGAACACCTGCTAAACTAAAAAAAGCTAACATTCCACCAAACCCTAAAAATGGATTGGTACTTGAGATTGAAGCTAAATCAATTAAGGTTTTACTTCTTTTTTCATTAGTTAAAGTATCTAATGATAAAACAACTGACCAAATACATAAACTCGTAATCATATAAATAACTAAATAAAAAAAAAGAGATTGTGTTCCTTCAAGAGAATTAGCCGAAAAAGCCAAAAGTAAGTACCCCACGTGACTTATAGAGCTATAAGCTAACAGACGTTTTAATTTTTTTTGTCTTAATGCAACAAAAGAACCGATTGTGACTGAGGCAATAGAAAAAAAAGCTAATGCAAATAAAAAAAATTCTTCAAAACTTACAAAAACAGATTGAAATAATCTCAAAAAAACAGCAAATAATGCTATTTTAGGGATAACCGCAAAAAAAATAGTTGAACTTGTAGGAGAACCTTCATAAACATCAGGGGACCACATATGAAAAGGTGCTGCAGCTATTTTAAAAAAAAAAGCTGCCATAATACAGATTAACGCTTTTTCAACTGATGCCGTTAATAAAAACGTTTCGCCATCAATTCCCGCAAATAATAAATGAAAATTATCAAAATTTGTAGTTCCAGTACATCCATACAAAAAAGAAATACCAAACAATAGTAAAGCAGAAGAAAAAGAACCTAAAATAAAATATTTTAATCCAGCTTCAGTCGAAAAAGAAGAATCTTTTTTAGCTGCCGCTAAAACATACAGACATAAACTTTGCATTTCAATCGCAAGATATAAAGAAAGCATGTCATATGAGCTAACTAAAAAGAATAATCCTAAAATAGCGGATAACACTAAAAGAAAATACTCAAAATTATTTATTTGTTGTTTTATTAAATTATTTTCAGAAATAAGAATACAAAAGATAGCACTTATCAAAAGAATTTGTTTAACATTTGAAGTTAACAAATCAAAAATAAAAGTATTTTGATAAGTAAGCATAAAAAGAATTGAATTGTTATTCACTAATAAAAAAGCTAAAAATAAAATTAAAACCGATAATTTTCCAAAACTTTGCATAACCAATGGGTAACTCAAACGTCTTGAAGTTACAATTAAAGATGCGTGTAGACACATAATAAAAATAGAAGTCGATAAAAAAACTTCAGGTAAAAACATTTTAAAATAATTTTGATGCAGCAACGAAAAATCCATATACTGATTTAAATTAAACAATTCTACGAGATCTAATCTCGGAAATATGTAATTTAATAACAAAAAATCCATAATATATTATATAAATAATTAGACTTAATAATAAAGGTTTTATTCCAGTACCTAAAATACAGAATCTGTAAAAATTAAACAGATAAGAGTAACAAAATATTAAGTATTACTTAATATTCTTAAAAAGCAAATAAAATAAGAAAAGCCATCATTAAAGCAAATAAAGCAATTGCTTCAGTTAAAGCAAATCCTAAAATAGCTAATTGCTGTAATTCGTCTTTAAGTGATGGGTTTCTTGATACACCAAGTACTAATGCACCAAATACGGTACCAATACCTACTCCAGCTCCCGCTAATCCAATTGTAGCTAAACCTGCTCCAATTAATTTTGCTGCTTGTAACATAATAAAAAATAAATTTTCGAATTTTTAAAACATGAAGTTTTTTTTCAACTTCTCTTCTGCATAAGCCCCTATTTAGTAATAATATAAATAATTAAACCCCTACGGATCATACTAGTAAAATTACATATTTATATTAATGAGTCATTCTTTTTATAAAAATTTATATTTTTTTTTGTAAATTTTCCTTGCTCATGAATAATTTGGAAGATGAAACAAGATTAAATTTAAATTTACATTTTGATGAAAACCTTTGAGAGTTTTTCAAAATTTTAAAACTAAGTAAATATTGTTTTTTACCTGCTCTCTGCGCAAACATCCCTAAACTTTTCGGCATAAAACTAGTTAAACCAGACGAAGTTGTCATAAAACCGCCTTTAACTTGCTTTATAAAAAAAAAAGAATACCGCTTTTGTTTTCTAAATAATTGGTTAATAAAAATAGCAGAATTTTTTAGTTTATCTTTTCGACGTATCGTTTGTTTTTTATATTTTTTTACTAAACGATAAGAACGAAAATCTTTTAAAGAAGGCGAAAAACGAAAGTTTTTACTAGACAGTTCTGATTTTGTCACTGCAGAAACTACATTTAAATCATTCAAAACATTTTGTGGGTTATTCGATTGCATAAACGAATTTGAAGGTAATATAGGTAAATTAAAAAACAAAAAGTTTTTTATTACTGGCTCTTGTTTACCTAAATGAATTTGTTTTTTTATATTTAACATTTTTATTTTATTATAATTTTCGTTTTTATCGGTAATTTATTTCCTCCTTTAATTAAGGCTTGTTTTGCTTTTAACAAAGGGACACCTTCAATTTCAAATAAAATAGCACCGGTTTTTATTGGAGCACACCAATAAGAAACAGATCCTTTACCTTTTCCCATCCTGTTTTCAGTTGGTTTTGAAGTAACAGGAATATGAGGAAAAATATTGATCCAAATCTTACCCGAACGACCCAATTCACGATTTACGCATTGGCGAACAGCTTCAATTTGTCGTGAAGTCATACGAAAACTGTTTAATGCTTTCAATCCAATAAAACCAAATCGTAATTGGCAGGCTCGTGTTTCAAGACATTTGCCCAAATATTTTTTTTTTAATTTTTTAAACTTAATTCTTTTTGGTTGTAATAACATTTAATCAAATACCCAAACTTTTATTCCAAAAACGCCATAACTTGTATTAACATGAAATAACGAATAATTTATTTTGTTCGTAATAGTTTGTAAAGGGATACACCCTTTTTCAAACACCCGTATTTTTGATCTTGGAACCCCTTTAAATCGACCTTTTATCTGAATTTTTAAACCTTTTATACGACTACCTTTTAAACGTGTGTTAGCAACATTTTCAACAAATTTTGATAAAAAAAGTAAAAATTTATTGATTTTTTTTGTTCTATGAAACATTTTAAAAAAGCGCCCAATAAACTTAGCGAATAAAAGACTGCTGTTTTTAGTTGTGTTCATAAGACAAAATAAAAAAATACCAACATCAAAATAAATTTCCTTACTAAAAAAATTTAATTCTTTTTTTACCCGGATATGTTCATCCGAAAAAAAAGTTTTCTGATGCTTTAATGCAACTTTATTTAAATTTTGTAAAACGAATCGTTTTGACGTTTTATAACCAAATTTAGAGAAAATATTAAAAAATTTTTGCACAATCGTTTTTAAACCAGTGTTATTGCTTTTAGTACTAGACTTTAAAAAATACTTAGGTTTTTGTGTTCGTTTTAATACTAAAAAATTAATAAAAACAGTTAAAAATGATTTTTCGTTGTTCATAATTAAAAAACAATCTTTTACAAGACAATTGTTTTTTTCAAAAAAGGTAGTTACATTTGATGAAACACTATAATGTTCTTTCAAAAGCGTAGAATACTCCAACGTATTAAACGTGTTTCCAGAAAAAAAATTAGTTTTCGATGACAATTGAAAACTGTTTGGATTTGCTTTTTGACCCATGAATTTTTGTTATTTTTTTTTTTTATAAATATGTCTTAATCTTGTTGGTACAAATTCACCTAATTTCGAACCAACCATTTCTTCAATTATTGTGATAGGGATGAAAAATTTACCATTATAAACAGATAACGTTTTACCTATCAAAAAAGGTAAAATTACCGTATTTCGTGCGGTTGTTTTAATTTTTTTTTTATTAAGAGAAATGTCGTTAAAAATTTCTTTATGAATAAAAGGGCCTTTCCAAATTGAACGCTTTGCCATATTAATTTCGTTTTTTTATAATTAATTTATTAATTGCTTTTCTTGTTGGTTGTCCTTTCGTAATTTTACCCCAAGGCGTTACAGAAACACGACCACCTGAAGTTTTACCCTCACCACCACCATGTGGGTGATCAACTGGGTTCATTGCGACACCACGTACTGAAGGTCGTTTATTTAGCCAACGCGCGCGCCCTGCTTTTCCAAGAGAAACATGTTTGTGCGCAGCGTTAGATAAAATACCTAATGTTGCTTTTGTGGTTAAAGAAAACAAACGATGTTCTCCAGAGTTTAATCTCAAACGACAATACTTTTCATTTTTTGATATAATTTGAACACCACAACCAGCAGAACGTGCCACGCCACCATTACTGTTAGGAAACTCAACATTATGAACAAAAACTCCCAAAGGTAAATCTTGTAAATGGAACAGATTACCTATTTTAAAATTTAATTCAGTTTTACCAAGTTGGGAATTAACAAAATGTCCTTGCTCTAAACCCTCTGGTGCTAAAATGTAGGAGTGAGAATTACTCACCTCGCAAAAAATACGAGCGATATTTGCAGCACGGTATGGATCATACTCGATTGACTCAACAATTCCAGAGACAGTTGTACGCTCATAAGAAATTATTCGATATTTTTTTTTATGGCCCCCACCCTTTGTGTAAACAGTAATTTGACCTTTATGGTTTCTTCCTGCCTTATTTTTAAAAAAACAAGTTTTATTTTTTAAAATTTTTGTTTTGTTTAATTTTTTTTTGTCTAACAAACAAACATGACGCTGTGAAGATGTTCTTGGATTTTTAAATGTTAATAATGTCATTTTTAGATTTAAAATTTTAATTTTCGACTGAAGATTGTTTTCTTAAATTACGCCGGCCGAAAAGAAAAATAAGATAAAAAATCTTTATTAATATTTTCTTTCGGTGTTTAGATTTTTGGTTCTCTCACTCATCTGATGATATAGTTTAGTATTTCCTATAACAGAAATTGCTTCTAGTACTCGTGTAAGTAACTTTGTCTGCACGCTATTTTCTATAGGTATAAAAACTTTAACGTGGTTTTTTTGTTCCGTATTTTGATCTAGCTTGTTTACGACTTTTTAAACCTAAAAAATCATATTTGCCACGAATTAAATGATATTTAACACCTGGTAAATCTTTAACACGCCCACCACGCATTAAAACGGTAGAATACTCTTGTAAAGTATGCCCTTCGCCCGGAATGTAGGCTATGGTTCGTTTTTTTGTAGATAACCGAACTCGTGCCACTTTTCTCAATGCAGAATTCGGTTTCTTTGGTGCTCTCGTAAAAATTTTTAAACAAATTCCTTTTCGTTGAGGAGAATTCTCAAGTGCAGGTGTTCGAACCAAACGTTTTTTTAATTGGCGAATTTGATTACATAACTGATTGATAGTTGGCATTTTGACGTTTTTTTTTATTGGTTTCAAAAATTATCAAAAATTTTTAAAACCAACGATAATTAATAAATAATCGATTTTGAATTGCAAGTTTATGAAGTGCTAAAGTCACTTTCACGCTTTGGCCTTGGTTAAAAGACGAATTAATTAACTCTGTAACCAATAAATTTTCAATTTTTTTTTTACCTTGTGAAGAATGTAAAATAGTTTTTAAGGATACAGTAATTTGACGTGAAAGTTGTAGTGGAAATGGCACAAAAAAGGATTTTCCTTTTAGGCGAACGTTACGTACCTCGACATAGGGTTTAACATTATTAATAGCTAATGTAACAACCTCAACAGGAGAATACCCCCTTAAAGAAATTTTAATAAAAATATTTTTTAAAATTTTTTCCGCCTGAGCCTTTTTTCCGTTTTTCATCAATTGAGAAATAAATTTTCTTAAAATAAATGAAAAAAAAAAATGTAAATTCGAATTTTTTTGAAATACTTTATTTTTTTGTAATGTCATATTATTCGTTAAAACCGCTCCACCATGGCCGCAAAAAAAATCGAAGAATCATTTTCCTATACCCAAACACTCAACTTTTTTAATTAAGAATGGTAGTGGTTTAGGGTGTCTTACCCCTGGACTCTATTTTAAATCAAACAGGCCTAAACTTTATTTTAATTTTGAAACTAAAACTTTACAAATATCTTTTATGAACCTTATACCCAATTTTAGAGTAAATAAAGAGATGGAGTTTTTGCATAAACCCTTTAATGTTCAAAAATAAAAGATTACCAAATTTAAAATCAAAAAAAACTACAACTACATCCGCTGATGATAAAACGGTTTTTAAAGTAGAACACAACTATCTTTTTAAATTATTCGAGTAAGTTAAATTTATAGAAAAAATTAACTAACTTTTATCCAAGTTTAAATAAAAAGAATTTAGGCTAATAACCTTAAGGTTATGAGCCCAACAACTCTATTCTGAAAAATATAAAATAAAAAAATAAATGCTGTTGCTTACTAAATAAGCCCGAAACAAAATAGTTTTTAATTTTTTTCGCATGATTCCCAACAAAGTTAGTATTTAGCGAATTTTTAGTATTTCAACACGAATTTGATAAAATTTCAGGATTTTTCTAAAAAATAGTTGTATAAAAACTTATTGACTTTCTTAATTTTAACATTTTAAATTCCAGCCGCACGTTCCCGTACGCCTACCTTGTTACGACTTCATCCCAGTCATTAATTTCGCTTTGGAAAAAAAGTTCTTATAAAAATTAATATTCTATAAGTTACTTCAACTTTCTTAGAGTAAAACTAACTCCCGGCATGTGACGGGCGGTATGTACAAGGCCTAGGTACAAAT
>Ga0209390_10001848_pt1 | contig 39090 bp, 20 predicted proteins | sample BON01_FD_187212 | JGI IMG/M metagenome (GOLD analysis project Ga0209390, IMG submission 187212) | Freshwater microbial communities from Lake Bonney liftoff mats and glacier meltwater in Antarctica - BON-01 (SPAdes) (version 2) | ecosystem: Environmental > Aquatic > Freshwater > Ice > Glacier...
CCCCCCCCTAAAAACGACCTACCGCACAAACAAACAACAGCGGCGTCGCCCCGGCCCACGAGCTCCTCCAGGGGGGCTCTGCGCCCCCGACCGCCGGCCCGGGCGCCGCCGCCGCCCCGGCCGCCGACGCCCCTGGCCTTCCCGCCGCCGCCGCCGCGGGTTTGCCGCCGCCGCCGCCGCCGCCGCCGCCGTGGCGCCGCCGCCTCGAGCAGAGCTTGGTGTGGTGCGCGGCCTGGGCCCTCGGCGGCCTGCTCGCCGAGGACGGCCGCGCCGCCCTGGACGCTGAGCTGCGCGCGCTGGCGCCCCGCGGCGTCATGCCCGAGCGCCGCGGCGACGGCGACACGATCTACGACTACCTGCTGCTGCCGGCGGCGGCGGCGGCGGCGGCGGGCGGCGGCGCGGGCGGGGGCGCGGGCGGCGACGGCGCCGTCGTCGTCGCCCCGGCCGCCGCCGGCAACAACGGCTGGCGCCCCTGGGCGGCGGTCGTGCCCTCGTGGCGCTACCCTGTCGAGGAGGACCGCCCGCGCTTCGCCTCGCTCGTCATCCCGACCGTCGACTCGGTGCGCTACGAGGCCCTCTTGGCGCTTACGCACCTGGCGGGCGGCGCGCCGCTGCTGGTCGGCGGGCCGGGCACGGCCAAGACCACCATCGTCGGCGCCTTTGTCTCGCGGCTGCTCTCCTCCTGCTCGTCGACGTCGGGGGGCGGCGACGGCGGCGCGCCCGCGCCGCCCCCCTCCTCCTCCTCCTCCCCCGCGTCGTCGTCGCCGTCCTCGTCGGCCATCTGGACGTCCAAGACCATCACGTTCAGCTACCTGACCACCCCGGCCATCTTCCAGACGGCGCTCGAGGCGTGCGTCGAGAAGCGGCAGGGCAGGACCTACGCGCCGCCGGGAGGGCGGCGCCTGCTGCTGTTCGTCGACGACCTGGCGATGCCCGCGCGCAACGAGTGGGGCGACCAGGCCACGGGGGAGATCGTGCGGCAGCTGCTCGAGACGGGCGGGGTCTACTCGCTGGAGAAGCCGATCGGGGACGTCAAGGCGGTCGTCGACGTGAGCTACGTCGCCGCCATGGGCGCGCCGACCGGCGGCGGCGGCGGCGGCGGCGGCGGCGGCGGCGGCGGCGGCGGCGGCGGAGGGCGCGGCGACATCCCAAACCGCCTGAAGCGCCAGTTCTCGCCCTTTTACGTGCCGCCGCCCACGGCCGCGGCCGTCGAGACCATCTTCGGCACCCTCATGGCCGGGCGGTTCGGGGCGCCGGGGAGCGGCGGCGGCTTGGGGGCGGCAGGCGTCGGCGGCGCGGGCGGCGGCGTCGCCGCCGTGGCCGCGAGGCTCGTGCCGGCGACGCTCGAGCTCTGGCGGTGCGCCCAGGCGCGCCTGCTCCCCACGCCCGCGCGCATGCACTACGAGTTCACGCTGCGCGACCTTTCGCGCGTGTTCCAGGGCGTCGTGCTCGCGTCGCGCGACCGCCTCGGAGGGGCCGCAGCTGCCGCCGCCGCCGCCGCGCTCGTGGCCGCCGGCGCGCCGCCCGCGCCGGCGCCGCCCGTCTCGCCGCCCGTCTTCGGCGGCCGCGTGGCGTCTGCAGAGGGCTACTTGCTCTCGCTCTGGGCGCACGAGTGCCAGCGCGTCTTCGCCGACAAGCTCGTGTGCGCCGAGGACAAGGCCTGGATCGACGCCAAGCTGGCCGAGCTCATGCGCTCGGGCGGCTTCCCGGCCGGCCTGGTCGCGCAGGCAGAGGGCACGGCGCCGGTGCCCGCCGCCACACACGCCGCCGCCGCCGCGCTCGCCGCCGCCTCGGCCGCCGCCGCCGCAGGCCCGTCGGCCCCCGGCGCTGCTGCTGCCACCGCCGTTGCCGACGCCCCCCCCAGGACCTCCCTCGTCACGCCCGCCCAGGCCCTCTCCCTCCTCGCGCCCGCCGAGCCCCTCTGCTTCGTCGACTTCCTGCGCGAGCCCGCGCTCGACGCGGAGACGGGCGAGCCGGTCGATGCGCGCCCCTCGGTCTACGAGGCTTGTCCCGGCGGCCTCGCCGGCCTGCGGCTGCGGGTTGAAGAGCTGCAGCAGCGGCGCCGGGCGGCCGAGCGCCAGGGCGGCGGAGGGAGGGCGCCGCCCTCGTACCCCTCCTCCTCCTCCGTGGAGAGCGAGGCGGACGGGGGCATCGTGCTGTTCGACGACGCGCTGCGGCACCTGGCGCGCCTGTCGCGCGTTCTGGCGATGGAGCGCGGCAGCGCGCTGCTCGTCGGCGTCGGCGGCAGCGGCCGGCGGTCGCTGGCGCGGCTGGCGGCGCAGCTGGCCGGGTGCGCGCCGTTCGAGCTGACCATGACCAAGACATACGGGTGAGGTTGGCGGTTTGGCATCGAGCCCTGCGCGCTCCCGCTCCCGCTGCCGAAACGGGAAGAAGAATTCGCTCGCTTGCTCGCTCGCACGCTTCCCGCTCACGCCGCCGCGCCCCCACATGTTTTCTCCCCCCCGAAAAAAACAAACCAAACAAAACGACCCCCTTGGAAACCAAACAAAAAAACAGCGTCGCCAACCTCCTCGAGGACCTCAAGTCCCTCTACCGCGCCGCGGGCGTCCAGGGCCGGCACGTGTGCCTGCTGCTGGGCGACGCCGACGTCGACCGCAACGAGCGGTTCCTCGAGTATGTGTCTCAGCTGCTGGCCACGGGCGAGGTCGCCGGCATGATGACGCGCGAGGAGCTCGACGCCATGCTCAACGACGTGCGCGCGCCCATGCGCCGCGAACACCCCACCCTGCCGGACACGCGCGACGCCCTGCGCAGGTACCTGGCGGACCGGGCGCGCGCGCGGCTGCACGTGGTGCTGTGCCTGTCGCCGGCGGGCGGGCGGTTCGCGCGGCGGGCGGCGCAGTTCCCGGGCATCGTCGGGGGCACGGCAGTCGACTGGTTCCTGCCGTGGCCGCGGGAGGCGCTCGTAAGCGGTGAGGGCGCTTTTTGTTTTGGTCGCTGCTGCTGCTGCTGTTGTGACTGTTGCTGTTTTTGGGGGGGGCGGAGGAGTTGAGAGGGTGTTGCTGCTCTTTTTGTTTCTCTTTTTTTCTTTTCTCGCTCACGCCGCGTCCCCCCCTCCTGCCGCGCAACAAACACCAAAAAACGCGCCCGTCCGCCGAAACAACGACAACAAACACCAAAAAACGCGCCCGCCCGCCGAAACAACGACAACAAACAAACACAGTCGCGTCCAAGTTCATCGACGCGATGCCCATGGCCGCGTCCAACGCCTACTCGGCCGAGGCCGACGGCGGTGCCGCCCGCGCGGCGGCGGCCAAGGCCAAGCAGGACGCCGCCGACGCCGACGCCGACGCCGACGCCGACGACGAGAGCGCCGCCGCCGCCCGCTCCTCTGCCTCCTCCTCCTCCGCCGCAGACGTGCCCATGCGCCGCGCCGTCAAGGCCCTCGCCGCCAACGCCCACGTCCTGGCCGCCCGCCTGTGCGCCGACTACGCCGAGCGACGCCGCCGCCACGCCCACGTCACCCCGCGCTCTTACCTGGCCTTCCTGTCGGGCTACCGCGACCTCTACGCGAAAAAGTGGGCGGCCGCCGAGGCGCTGGCGCAGAGCGTCGACCAGGGGCTTTCGAAAATGGCGTCGGCAAAACAAGAGGTCGGCAAGCTGCGCGTGGAGCTGGCCGCCAAGACGGCCGAGCTGGCCGCCGCGGGCGCCGAGGCCGAGAAGATGCTGCGCTCGATCGGCGAGTCGACGGCCGAGGCCGAGCGCGAGCGACGCGGCGTGGCCGCCATCGTCGCAGAGGTGGGCGCCACGGCGGCGCGCATCGCCGCGCAGCGCGAGGAGGCGGCGGCCGACCTGGCCGCCGCGCAGCCGGCGCTCGAGGAGGCGCTCGCCGCGCTCAACTCGATCCAGCCAAAGGACATCACGGCGCTCAAGTCGCTCAAGAGCCCGCCGGACGTGGTCAAGCGCATCTTCGACGCCGTGCTCATCCTGCGCGGCCTGCCGCTCAACCCCGTGGCCTGGCGCGACAGCGGAAAAAAGGCCGCCGACTCCGCCGCCGCGGCGGGCGCGGCCGCTACAGCCGCCGCCGCCGCTGCAGCCGCCGCCGCTACAAACACGGCCACCAACCCCTCCTCGCCCGCCGCCGCGAGCGCGAGCGCGATCAGCACCGGCACCAGCGGAGGGCTGTCCCCGGCCACGGGCTCGCTCATGGTGCTCGAGGGCTCGTTCGACCAGGCGGTCAAGATGATGGGCGACATGCAGCTGCTCTCCTCTTTGCTACAGTTTCCCAAGGAGGCCATCACCGACGAGACGGTCGAGCTGCTGCAGCCCTACTTCGCGGCGCCCGACTTCAACTACGCCGCGGCGCGCAAGGCCTCGGGCAACGTGGCGGGCCTGTGCAACTGGGCCGCGGCCATGTGCAAGTACCACGCGGTGGCGAAAGTGGTCGAGCCAAAGACAGCGTCGCTGCGCGCGGCCGAGCAGGAGCTGAGGGGCGCGGCGCGAGAGAAGGAGGCGGCCGACGCGCGCATGGCGGCCGTGCAGGGCCGGCTGGACGAGGCGCGCGCGGCGTTTGACGCGGCCATGGCGGCCAAGGCGCGCCTCGAGGAGGACGCGGCCGCCGCGCGCCGCCGCATGGACGCGGCCGCGGCCCTGCTGCAGGCGCTGTCGGGCGAGGAGCAGCGCTGGACGCGCCAGTCGAGCGAGTTTGGGGACCGCATCCGCCGGCTCACGGGCGACTGCGCGGTGGCGGCGGCGTTCGTGGCGTACGGGGGGCCGTTCGACCGGTCGTACCGCGACCTGTTGCTCGGGTCGGTGGCGGCCGCTGGCGCGGAAGCGGGCGCGGACGCCGCCGTTTCGGGTGCCGCGGCGGCCGCCGCCGCCTCTGCGGCCGCTGCGGCGGCCTCGGGCGACGAGGGCGACGCGCCCCTGCCCGGCGGCCTGCTCGGCGCCTGCGCCGCCCTCGGCGTTCCCGTCACGCCCGACCTCGACGTCACGCGCTTCCTCGCCGACGACGCCGAGCTCGGCGAGTGGGTCTTGCAGGGCCTGCCGCCGGACGACCTGTCGCTGCAGAGCGGCGCGCTGGTCGCGCGGGCGCCGCGCCACCCGCTCTTGGTCGACCCGCAGGGGCAGGGCCGCGCCTGGGTGGCTGCGCGCGAGGCCAGCCGCGGCCTGATCGTGGTGTCGGCGGGCGACGCGCGGCGCCTGCGCCCGGCGCTGGAGGAGGCGCTGAGGTCCGGGCGGCCGCTGCTGATCGAGGACGTGGGCGACGGCAGCGGGGAGGGCGGCGGAGGCGGCGGCGCGGGCGGGAACGGCGGCGGCGGCGGCGGCGGCGGCGGCGGAGGCGCGGCGCTCGACCCGATCCTCGACCCGGTGCTGGAGCGGCGGATGGTGCGACGCGGGCGGTCGTGGGTCATGGTCATCGGCGGGGACAAGGAGATCGACGTGGACGAGTCGTTCCGGCTGTACATGACGACCAGGTGAGGAGGGGAAAAAGGCGGCGTTTTTGTTTTTTGCAGCGCGCGCGCGCTCTCTCTCCCCCCCCCGGGGGAAAACCAAACGCTCACCGCCCCTTCTCTCCCAAAACCAAAACCAAAACCAAAACCAAAAACCAAAACCAAAACCAAAACGCCAACCCGCGAGCCCCCTCCCCAAACGAAAAACAAACACACAGGCTGCCCAACCCGCAATTCCCCCCGGAGCTGTTCGCCAAGGCCACCATCGTCGACTTTGCCGTCACGAGCCAGGGCCTGGAGCAGCAGCTGCTGGCCCACCTGATTCTGCGCGAGCGCCGCGAGCTCGAGGCGCAGCGCGTGGCCCTGCTCGCCGAGGCGACGGCCTGCCGCGCCGCCATCCGCCGCCTCGAGGCCGACCTCCTGGCGCGCCTGTCCGCCTCGCAGGGCGACCTGCTGGCCGACAGCGAGCTCATTCAGGTGCTGGCGCGCACCAAGCGCGCGGCCGCCGAGGCCGGGGACAAGCTGGCGACGGCCGCCGAGACCGCCCGCCGCATCGCCGAGGCCTGCGAGGAGTACAGGCCCGTCGCCCGGCGCGCGGCCTTGATCTACGGCCTGGTGGCCGACTTCAGCCGCGTGTCGCCCATGTACCAGACGTCGCTGGCCCAGTTCCGCGCCCTGTACGACGGGGCCATCGATGGCGCCGAGCGGCCGGCGGCTGCCGCGCGACGGGCGCAGGCCGTGGCGGATCGGCTCACCTGGGACGCTTTTTGCTTCGTGACCCGCGGCCTGTTCGAGCGGCACAAGTCCCTGTTCGCCCTGCTCCTGGCGGCGCGCGTGCAGGCCGATGCGGGTCGCGTGCGCCCCGCGGCCTGGGCCGCATTCCTGCGCGGGGGCGCGGCCCTGGACGCGGCGTCCGTGCGCAAGAAGCCGCGCGAGTGGCTTCCGGAGGGAGAGTGGCTCTCAGCGCTGGCGCTGTCGTGCGCGGTCGGCGCGCTGCGCGGCCTGCCCGACTCGCTCGCGCGCTCGGACGCCGCCTGGCGCGGCTGGTTCGACGCCGAGGCGCCTGAGGCGGCGCGCCTGCCGGACGGCCTCGACGACCGCCTGTCCAAGTTTGAGCGCCTGTGCCTGGTGCGCGCGCTGCGGCCAGACCGGGCGCTGGTGGCTGCTGCCGACTTTGTCGAGGACGCGCTCGGCCGCCGCTTCGCCGACGGCACGGGCGCGGCCTCCGCCACGGTCGAGGGCGCTCTCGAGGCGAGCGCGCATCCGAGCGTCCCCATCGTGTGCCTGCTGTCGCCCGGGAGCGACCCCACCAAGCAGGTCGAGGAGCTCGCGCGCCGCCGCAAGGTGCGCTGCCTCGGCGTCTCGATGGGGCAGGGGCAGGAGGGCGCGGCGCGGCGGCTGGTGGCGGCGGCCGCGCGCGAGGGGTGCTGGGTCCTGCTGCAGAACACGCACCTGGGCCTGGGGTACCTGGGCGAGGTGGAGGCCACGGTGATCGCGGCGGGGCAGCGCAGGGCGCGGGCCGAGGCGGCAGCGGCGGCGCTGCAGGGCGGCCAGGGCGGCGGCGGCGGCGGCGGGGGGGCCGCTGGCGGAGGCGGCGCGGGCGGCGCAGAGGGCGGCGGCGGCGGCGGCGGCGAGGGCGGAGCGGCGTCGTTGTCGGCGGCGGCGGCGGCCGCGGCACACGAGGACGGTTCGTCCTCTTCGTCCGCCGCGGCGGGGGGCTCGGGCGGCGCCGGGCCGGCGTCCTCGTCGCCCGCTGTGGCGTCGTCGGCAGCGGCGTCGGCGGCGGCCGCAGCTTCCGGCGCGTCGCCCGCCGGCGCCGCTCCCCCGTCGTCGTCCTCGTCCTCGCCGGCCGCGCAGCAGCAGCATGCCGCCCAGCAGCAGGCGCACGCCGCGCACCAGGCCGTGCTCGAGGCGCACCCGTCCTTCCGCCTGTGGCTCACGGCCGAGCCCCACCCGCAGTTCCCCATCGGCCTGCTCCAGGCCGCCGTCAAGGTCGCGACCGAGCCGCCCGTGGGCCTGCGCGCGGGCCTGCGCGCTACGCTCCGCGCGGTCTCCCAAGACCAGCTCGACCAGGTCGCCAGGCCAGAGTGGCGCCGCCTCTTCTTCGTGCAGGCCTTTTTGCACTCGGTCGTGCAGGAGCGCCGCCGCTTCGGCCCGATTGGCTGGGGCGTGCCGTACGAGTTCAACAGCGGCGACCTGGCGGCCGCGACCAACTTTCTGCAAAACCACCTGCTCGACGCCGACGCGCGCCGCAAGGCGGCGCTCTCGGCGGCGTCGGCGGCGGCGGCGGCCGGGCCCGCGGCGGCGAGCGCGGCGGCGAGCGCGGCGGCCGCGCCGCTGCAGCCCGCCTGGGAGGCCGTGCGCTACATGGTGTCGCGCATCCAGTACGGCGGGCGCATCACGGACGACATGGACCAGCGCCTCATGGACGCGTACGCCTCGGCCTACCTGCACGCCGGCTGCCTCGAGCCCTCCTACGAGCTGGCCCGCGCGGGCGACGGCGCGGGCGCCGCCGCAGGAGGAGGAGCGGGCGGCGGCGGCGGCAGCAGCGCGTCAGTGGCGGCGTCGGCGGCCTTGGCGGCCTTGCCCGCCGGCCCCTACCGCTACCTCGCGCCCGACCCGGCCCTCGACCTCGACGGCCTGCGCGCCCACGCCGAGGCCCTGCCCCCGACCGACGCGCCGGGCGTGTTCGGCCTGCACCCCAACGCCGAGCTCGTCTTCCGGCGGCTGCAGGCGCACGAGGCGCTGGCGACGGCCGCCGACGTGATGCCGTCCGTGGCGGGGCTGGCGCCGGTCGCGGGGGCGGCGGCGCCGGCACAGCAGCAGCAGCAGCAGCAGCAGCAGCAGCAGCAGCAGGAGCAGCAGCAGCAGCAGGAGCAGGCGGGCGGCGCCTCTGGCGCCACGGCCTCTGCCGCCGGGCGCCCCCCTGCAGCGGCGGCGTCGTCGGCGGCGGCGGCGGCGCCCGCCCCCGCCCACGCCGCCGCCGCCGGCCCAACGCCGGAGCAGGAGGTCGACCGCGTCGCCGCCGACCTGCTCGCCCGCCTTCCCCCCGCCTTTGACCGGGAGCAGGTGAAAGAACGGCTGCGCCTGCTGCCGGGGGGAGCGCTGCAGCCGCTGACCGTGCACCTGCGGCAGGAGGTCGACAGGCTCGGCCGCGCCCTCCGGTCTGTCCGCGAGACGCTGACTCAGCTCCGCCTGGCGCTGGCCGGCGCCGCCGCGCTCGCCGGCGCGCTTCCCGACGCGCTGGCGGCCATCCACGCCGGCCGCCCCCCTCCCCAGTGGGCCGCGCTCGGCTGGGAGTCGGCCTCGCTGGGCGGGTGGTTTGGTGGCCTGCTGCAGCGGCACGAGCAGCTCGCCCGCTGGCTGCGCGACGGCCGGCCTCGCAGCTACTGGCTTGGCGGCTTTTTCAACCCACAAGGGTTTTTGACGGCCGTGCGCCAGGAGGTCGCGCGCCGCCACAGCCAGCCGCCCGACCGCTGGGCCCTCGACGACGTGGTCCTGCGCAGCGAGGTGCTGCACCCGCCGCGCACGCCCGACCAGCTGCGCGAGGCGCCGGCGGAGGGCGTTTACGTGCACGGCCTCTGGCTCGAGGGCGCGGCCTGGGGCGCGCGCGAGGGGCGGCTGGCCGACGCGGCGCCGCGGCAGCTGTTCGCGGAGCTGCCCGTGCTGTACGTCACCGGGGCCTGCGCCGCCGCGGCCGCCGGCGGCGCGGCGGCGGCCGGGGCTGCTGGCGCGGCCGGCGCGGCGGCGGGCGCGGCGGGCGGGAGGAGGGGGACGCTCGGGGGCGCCGGGGGCGCGGGCCTCGCGGGCGGCGCGCCGGCGGTCTACGAGGCGCCTGTGTACCGCACGAGCGCGCGGCGCGGCAACAACTTCGTCACGACGTTCTCTCTGCGCACGGACGACCCGCCGAACAAGTGGGTGCTGCGCGGCGTGGCGCTGCTGTGCGCGATCGACTGATGTTTTTGTTTGCGCCCCTTTGCCCTTCTTCCCTCGCGGCGTCGAGCGGTTCTCCCGTTTTCCTTTCTTCTTCGGCCGGGGGCGCCGGTGGCCTCGTCGACGACGGGCCGACGTCGACGCTTTCTCTTTTTGCTGCGTCCTTCTTGCTCCAGACCTTGACACCAACAACTCCAATCGACGACCACGCCTTTCAGTTCTCTCTCCCCGTTACCGTGTTACTCTTCTGTCTGTCACAGCTCCGAATCAGAGGGAGACAAAGCCGCGTTCGCAGCTACACACAGAAAGAGGGGAGGCGGCGGTGGCTTCCGCCATTCATCAGACCCCCTCGGCCAGGCGCCCGCAATCCCCAATCCCCAAATGCAAGGCACCGCGCTCGGCTCGCGCTGGCCGCTGATGCGGAGGGCGGCCGCGGCGGCGCCGGGCAGGGGAGCGGGAGCGCCGCGGCCGCTCGCGCGCGCTGCGGCCGGCGCCGGCGACGGCGGCCCGCCCGCTCCTCAGGCAGCCTCGTCGCCGCCGCCGTCGTCGTCTTCGGCGCGCGACGCCTGGGCCGACCTCTACCGCAACATGACTGCCGGCGGCGCCCCGCCTGGAAAGCGGGCGTCGGCGCCACCTCCCGCGAAGAGGTCGCCGCCGAAAAAGGCGGCCGCAGCAGCAGCACCAAAGCCAGCGCCGGCGACGGCGGCAGGAGCGACCAAGCGCCCGCCGCCGCCGCCCCGCATAGCAGACGAGCAGCAGCAGCAGCGCCCGGCGGCAAAGGCCAGCGCCGCGAAGCAGCAGCAGCAGCCAAGTGCCAAGAAGAAGGCGCCGGGCCGCCGGAAGGGCGGCGGCGGCGACGACGAGGACTTATTGGTCGACGAGGCGTTCTTCGAGCCCCTGTCGGACGACGACGACGAGGACGGCGGCGGCGGGGGCGGCGGGGACGAGACTAGGCGCGGGAAAAAGGGCAGCAGCGGCCACGCCGTCTCGTCGTCCTCCTCGTTCGAGATCAGCGAGGAGGAGCGCGAGGCGGCCGCGTCCCGCCTCCGCGCGGCCATGAGCTCGGGCTTCCGCGGGTTCGCGCCCCCGGCGTCCCTGCAGGCCAAGACGGCCGCCGCCGTCGACGCGCAGCGCGCCCTCTTGCGGCGGGCGGCAGAGGCCGGCGCCGGCGCCGGCGCCGGCGGCCCCTCCTCCTCGGCCCCCTCCCTGCGCCTGTTCAACCACGGCGTCGAGGCCTCGCGCGTCCGCCGCGCCATCGAGGACGCGGGCCTCTCGGCGCGCGTGTCTCTCGCGCCCACGCTCGCCGAAGCCACCGCGATCGTGTGCGTCAAGGCGACGCCCGGGGGCAAGCCTCAGCCCATCGCGCAGGCGCAGCGCACGGCGGCCAACGCAGGCCTGCCGCTGGTGGTGGCGGGCCGGACGATGACGGGCGCGACGCTACGGCGGGCGCTGACGCCGCTGCTGGCGCCTGGAGGCGGCGGGGGGGGGGCGGCGGCGGCGGGGGGCGGGGCGGGCGAGGAGGAGCGGGGAAACGGGGTGTGATAGGAGGGGCGGGGAAACGGGGTGTGATAGGAGGAGCGGGGAAACGGGGTGTGATAGGAGGGGAGGGGGCGCGCTCGGCCTTTTTCCGGACGGCGCCGAAAAAGCAAAGCGCCGCCCCGTTTTCGGGCCGCCAGCGAGTCGTCGCTGCCGCCGGTCAATTTCATTCAAAATAACCAGTGCCCCCCTTTCTCCCTCTCTTCTCTCGCAAACGCAAGCCCCCTTTCAATGCTTCTCTCTATCTTCTCGCGAACCCTCTCCCCCTAATTAACGCCATGCCGCCGAGCGGGGCCCTCGACTGGCGGCTAGAGCCCGACGGCGGCTCGTGGGGGTGGTCGTCCGGCAGCGGCGGCGGCGGAAGCGGCGGCGGCGGGGGGAGAGCGCCACCGCCGCCGTTCCCCTCGGCCGGCCCGGCCTACCCGGGCGCGCTCGCGTGGCCTCCCCCTCCCCCTCCGCCGACCTGGCGCAACCTGCGCAGCGCGCCCACGACCGGGTCGAGGGGCGGCGGCGGCGCCGGGGGAGCCTGGGGCCCGCAGCAGCAGCAGCAGGGCCGTCCGCCGCTGCGGCAGCAGCAGCAGCCGAAGCAGCAGCAGCTGCTGCTCCTGTACGCGCCCCGCCCGCCGCCCTCGCTGCCGCCGCCCGCGGATTCTTCCTACTCGCGCGGCGCCACGAGCGTGGGCGGCGGCGCCTACGCGTTCGGCTCGACCGTGCCGCCCGCGCACGCGCCCCGCGCGCGCACGGCGCCCGCGCCGCCGCCGCGGGGAGGGAGGTACGGCGGAGGGTCTGGCGGCGGCGCCGGGCAGGCGTGGGCGGCGGCGGCGGCAGGCGGTGGCGCCTGGGGCTGGCGGCCGACGCCCGTGCGCCAGCAGCAGCAGCAGGGGCAGCAGCAGCACTGGCCGGCGTGGGACGGCAGGACCTCGACGATGGGCGGCTCGGCGGCAGGGTTTTACTACGGCGGCGGCGGCGGCGGCGGCGGGCACGCGGCGGCGGCGACGGCGGCGGCGGTGCCCTCGTCGTCGCCGGCGTGGGGCTTTGGCGGCGGCCGCGGCGGGCTGGCGTTCGGCCGCGCGTCGGCGCCGGGCGCCTTCTCCCCTCTGCCTCCTGCGTACGCGGCGTACGGCGGGCCCGCGCGGGCGCTGACGTCGGTGCTATCGCCCCACCTGGCCTTTTTCCAGCCATCGGCGGCGGCAGCGGCCGCCCAGCAGCGGCAGCAGCAGCAGCAGCCGAGGCGGCCCATTTTGTCAGAGCCCCTTCCGTTCCTCCCCCACCCGGCGGCGGCGGCGCCGGCGACGCTCACCTGGGTGCCCCGAGCGCCCCTCCTCGCCCCACCGCCTGCCCCACCGCCGCCACGTCCAACGACGCTGCTCGCCCCTCATCTGCCCCCGCCGTCGTCTCGGCCGCCGCCGCCGCCGCCGCCGCCTCCCCCTGTCGCCTCTCCGCGCCGCTGCGCCCCGCCGCCGTCGCTGCCGCCCCCCCATTTGGCCGCAACGGCCTCCGCCACAGGTCCGGAGAGGACTGCCCCCCGGGTTCCTGCTACAAGCCCCCCGCCACGGCCAGCCCTTCCGCCCCCCTCGTCGACCCCGGCGCTCGAGCGGCTCCGCGGGCTCTCGCGCGAGCGCGGCCAGGCGCAGCGGCGGGCGCTGGCCGCCTCAATCTCGCCGCCCGCGTCGCCGACAGCCACGCCGGCCTCGGCTGCGGGGCCGCCGGCCCCGTTGCCGCGGCGGCCCGCGCCCAGGCCGCAGTGGCGCCAAGAGGAGGAGCCGGAGCAGCAGCAGCAGCAGCAGCAGCAAGAAAAGGCGCGGGCCACGTCTGCGCCGCCGGCGCCGCCGCCGCCAGCGCCGCCGCCGCCGCGCCCGCCCGTTCCCCCGCCTCTTCCTCCTTCTCTTGCCGCTGCTGCTGCTGCCCGCCCAGCGGCGAACGCGCCCACCTCGATCCTGGGCTCTGCGGCGGCGTGGGCCCTCGGGCGCCGCGCAGGAGCGGCGCTCGCCACGCCGCCGCCATTATCTTCAGCAGCAGCACCCGCACCACCACCGGTCCCTCGGCCTCAGGCGGGCGCCACCGCCGCCGCTGCCGCCGTCGTTGTCGCCCGCCCCGCGGAGAGCGCAGGCGGCGGCGGCGGGGGCGACGGCGGCGGCAGCGGCAGCAACGTGCCGCTCGTCCCCTGCGAACAGTGCGGCCGCTCGTTCCTGCCCGAGGCCCACGCCCGCCACGCCCGCATCTGCGCCTCGGTCTTCCAGCGGCAGCGGCCAAAGTTTGACGCGAGGCGGCAGGGTGGCAAGGGCGCCAAGGCCACGGCAGCGGCGGCGGCTGCGACCACGCGTTCGCCTCCCGCAAAGAGCGCCGTGCCAAAGTGGAAGCGCGAGAGCGAGCAGCTGCGGCAGGCCATGCAGTCGGGCGCGGCGGCAGCGCCAGCCGGTTCGTCTGCTTCCTCCGCTGCGTGCGGGGGCGGCGGCGGCGGCCCGCAAGCTCCCCCCGACGACCGGCTCGTCCCGTGCCCTCACTGCGGCCGCCGCTTCGCGCCGCTCGTCGCCGAGCGCCACACGCCGCGCTGCGCCGAGACGCGCGCGCGGCCGAGCAGGCTGGCGGCCGGCGGGGGGGCCAAGGCCTACATGCGGCGGTAGCCGGCGGCAGCGGCTTCGAGCTGGATGATTTCATGCTTTTTACCACATTGCCCTTGACCATCATAAAAAAGAGAAGGCTAACAAAAAAGAAGGCGCAAAAACAAATAAACTCAATCTTCAGCGCGTCGCCGTCCCGCTCCCGACGCCGCCCCCGCCCGAGCCGGAGCACCCTGCCTCCACCGCCAGGCCCATCAGGTGCGCTACGAACTCGTCCACCAGCAGTGACCCCCGGAACATCTGCAGGTTGAGCCGCCCCTGGAGCGCGCGCCGCTCGCGCCGCTCGCCCTCGAGGCCCTCGGCCGCCCGCGCGAGGTCGGCGCCGCGCGCCAGCAGGTCTGCCCGCAGCAGCTGCACGGCCCCCTCGAGGTCGCGGATGACGGCGCGCTTCTGGCGCGCGTGGCGGTAGCTGGGAAACAGGCCCGAGGAGGCCGAGCCGCCGTTGCTGCTGCTCAGGAGGCCGCCCCTGCTGCTGCCGCCGCCGCCGTTGCCGAGGCAGGCGCCCGCGGCCGCGGCCGCTGCGGCGGCCGCCGACGCCGCGGCCATCGCCGCCGCCGCCGCCGAGTTGTTGTGGTTGCTGTTGTTGTTGTTGGGGCTGGCGTTGATGTTGGCGCCCATCGCATGCAGCAGCTGCTGCTGCTGCTGGTAGGCGGCCGCGTAGATCTGCTGCTGCTGCTGCTGCTGCGAAAAGGCGGCCACCGTGGGCGACGGCGGCGGCGGCGGCGCCGCGCCCTGCGCCCCGCCCGCCCCGCCCCACAGCTGCTGCTGCTGCTGCTGCGAGAGGCCCGTCGGCCAAGCGCCGCCCCCGCCGCCGTTGCTGCTGCCGCCAGCCCCGCCGCTGCGAGAGACTGCGGCAAGGAAGGCCGACAGGACGTTGGCGTTGGCGGCCGCGTCGGACGCCATTGCTGTTTTTGGTCGGTCGCTTCTGGCGCGCGTTTTTTGTTCGAGAACCCACACAAGGCCCGAAAAGTCAAACCGTCGACCGGGGGCTTTTTCAAAGGTCGCTCGCTTCGGCGTTGCCCCTCCTTTGCGGGTGGGGTTTGTTGACAAAGGATCGGCGTCGAGAGCTCGGTGCGGTCAAGCGGGGATTTGTGGCGCGATGTCGCCCCGCGGCGTTTGAAAGAGGAGGAGCAAGGCGGAAAGCGGAGAGAGCGGCGGCGGCGGCGGCGATTGTCTCGTTGAAGAACGGCGCGAGGTCACGTGACGCGCCAACCCACTCGCGACAAATATGGGTGCGCCCGCCTGACTTGCTCTTTGCCACCCCCCGAACCTGGCGGACCGCGTCCACCCTGCGCACGACCGCGCAAGCCCTGCGTTCTCAGTCCCCCTCTTTGGCGCGCGCGTGTGGAGAAGAAGCAGCGGACTTGAGGCTGACGTCCTCTTCTCCCCTCCTTCTCTCGACATCGCGCGCCCGAGACACACGCGCGCGTCGACACACACCGCCCCGCTCTTGGCCCGACCAAGAGGCGCTCGGCCGAGAACAGCGAGCCGCCCTCCGCGCGCCACGGCGCGCGCGCTCTCAATCGATCGAGGCCCCGCCGCAAACCCCGAAACGCGACGAACGAGACATGCCGGCGCCGCCGACGCCGCGCGGCGACCCGGTTGCGCCGACGGCAGAGGCGGCGGCCGCCGCCGAGGTCCTCAACTCGTTCCCGCTCCCCGACCTCGGGAGCAAGCGCAGCGCCGCGGCGGCCACCCCTGCGGCCTCGAGCGGAACCGCGAGCACCTACGCCGCCTACTTTTGGCCGTGGCCCGTCGCCCCCCCTGGCAACGGCAACGCCGGGGCGGGCGAGGGCGCCGCCGCCGCCGCCGCCCCGCGCGCCCCCGCGGCGGCGACGGCGGCGGCGGCGGCGGCGGCCGCAGTCGTCGTCACGCCCGTGCCGCACGTCCAGCAGCGCTTCTCTTGGGACTGCGGCGTCGCCTGCGCGCAGATGGTCCTGGCGGCGGTGCACCCGGGCGCCCTGGACGCCGCCGCCGCCGCCGCTGCTGCCCCTGCGGCGGCATCATCGGCCGCGGGCGCGGCCGCGGCCGCCGGCGCGGCAGGCGAGGCGGACGCTCCCGCGCCCCGCGCCGTTGACGGCGGCCTCCCGACGCGCGCGTCCGCGGCGGCGGACGCCGCTGCGACCCGGCACCACGGCGCCCTCTGCGCCCTGTGCGGCACGACCAGCGTGTGGACGGTCGACGTCGCGCACCTGCTGGCGCGCCTGCTGCCCGCGCCCGCCGCCGCGCCCGCGCCCTCGTCGCCGCCCCTGCTGCTGCCGACGTCGACGGCGCCGCCGGGGGGCCACTCGCGCCAGCCGCCGCCGCAGCATCCCAAGGCGCGCCACGCCGCCCCTCCTTCCCTCCTGCCCGCCGCGCGCGCCCGCGTCACTTTCTGCACCACGACCGTCGGCGTCGACCCGCGCCTGGCCGCCGAGCCGTTCTACGCCGCCAGCCTCGACGCCGACGCCGCGCGCGTGCGTGCGCTCTTCTCGCGCGCGGCCGACGCCGGCGTGGACGTCCGGCGGCGGTCGCTGGGCGCCGCCGAGCTCGCGGCCCTGGTGTCCGGCGCCTGGGAGCCCTCCGAGCGCGACCTGGCCGAGGCGCGCGAGGCCGTCGCCAGGCTCGCCCAGGAGGCCGAGGCGGAGCGGCGCAGGCAAAGCGCGGCGGAGGCCAGGCCCCCGCCGCCGCCGATGACGCTCTGGCAGACCGCCGTCGCCGCGCTGTCGCCGTCCTCTGGCGGGCGGGCGGCGGGCGGCGGCGGCGGCGGCGGCGGCGCCAAGCGGCCCTCGTCGTCGTCGTCGTCGTCGCCGTCGCGGCCGTCGTCGCTGTCCCTGGCGTCGTGGACGTCGGCGCTCGCCTCCCTCAAGGCCGGTGCGCCGTCCCCCGGCGGCGGCGCGAGGGGGCGCGGCCGCCGGTCGGACCTGCACCACCTGCGGCGCGCCGGCGGAGGCGGAGGCGGCGGCGGCGGCGGCGGCGGCTCGTCGGCCGCGTGCTCCTCCGCCTCGTCCTCGCAGTGCGGCGCCGACCCCGCGCCGGAAGTCCAGGACGAGGCCGCCGTGCGTCTGGCGCTGCCTTTCGCGCCCGGCCGCCGGCACCTGGCCGTCGTTCTGGTCGACAAGCGGCGGCTGGCGGGCCCTTTCTTCCCGCCGGGGGCCTGGGGGAGCGGGGCCGGCGGCGGCGGCGGCGCAGCGGGCGGCGGCGGCGGCGGCGGTGGCAACGGCAACAACAACAACGGCGCGGACCCGGCCTCTTGGCAGGACTGGTGGTCCGTCGCGGCCTGGTCGGGCTGGGCGATGGGCACGTCCTCCTCCTCCACGTCCGCGGCCGCGGCGGCCGCCGCCGCCAACGCGGGCAGCGACGCCGGCGCGAGCTCGGGCGACGAGGCCCCCGCCAAGCGCGCGCGCAACGGCGGCGGCGGCGCTGCAGCGGCAGCGGCGGCGTCGGTGACAGCGGCAGCGGCCGCGGCGAGCGAGGATGCCGATTTCTCGGCTTCTGCGGGCGGCGGCACGTCCGCCGGCTGGTGGTGGCTCTATCCCCCGCCCGCCGCCACCCACACCGCCCCGCGCGAAAGCGACAGCGGCAGCCAGGCCGGCAGCGGCGGCGGCGTCGTTGCCATCGGCGGTGGCGGTCCCGCCGCTCCCCGCGCCAAAGCCGACGCGGCCGCGACCGACGCCCTGATGGACGAGGACGAGGAGGACGCCGTCGGGTTCGTCGGCCACTTCCTCGTGCTCGCGGGCTACGACGCCCGCCGCCGCGAGTTTTTCGCGCACGACCCCGCGCGCGCGCAGGGCGGCGGCGCGCGGCGCCTGCCCGCGGCGGTGCTCGACGGCGCGAGGCTGAGCCGCGGCACGGACGAGGACGTGCTGCTGGTGCCCGTCTGACCGACCGGCGTGGATGGAGGTGGATCCCCTGGTCCTCCCCTCCCTGGCCCTTTTTTCCTTTGCCCTCGACGCACGAACCGAAACCAATTCTCGCTCCCCGCCCTCCCTCGCCCGTTTTGTTTTTCGCCGCCGCCTGGCGCGGCCGGCGACTCCCCTTCCCCTTTTCTGTACAATGTGCGTCGCCGGCTGTCGAGCCTTCTGCTGTAATTACCACACTTGTCTCAACGCCGTCAATCATCACGGAGGGAGAGGGCCGAGGACGTCCGAGGAACGGGGAGGAGGTGGCTTGGGCGTTCAGCCGGGAAGGAAAGAGTGATTTTGAGAGGGCGGAACCGCCGCCGCCGCTCGTTCCGGGTGCGACGGAACGCGAGCGCCTGCGCGTCGGCTCGCGGCGCCTGCTCGAAAACATACTTAAGGGGGGCCTTCTCTGCCCCTCACCCGTTCATCCAAGAACCCATCCTCCTTTCAATAAGACACACACTCTCTCAATAGGCCGCACGCTGAAACACCGCGAGCGCCACCCCTCATCAACCACCACAACACACCCCGCGCATCGAACTCAATCCCGACCTGCCAGCCTTTCCTCTCTTTCTCTACACCTCTTGCTTACAAATGGCGCGCCACGCGTCCCTCGCGTTGGCGATGGCCGCGATCGTCCTCGGCGGTGAGTCCCACGAGCGCGCAACAAAAGGCGCGCGCGCGCGCGCGGGAAGGTAGCGCGGCCGGGCCGCGACGGGCGGAACCCGTTTCCCAGCCGAGGACCCCTCCCCCTCTTCTTTCCGTCTCCCATCACTCACCCGCCCTCGTCCACAATCCCCCTTTCCCCCCCTCCCAAACCAAAAACAGCCGCCACGCTCGCCCGCGCCATCCCCCACGACGCCTTCCTGTACGGCACCCGCGGCGGCCACGACTTTGACGTCGGCGGCAAAAAGGGCGGCAAGGGCGGCAAGGACGTCGTGCGGCTGGCGCGCGGGCAGTCCAAGGTCAACAAGGCCTACACAAAGGCCACCGAGGTGGTCGCCTTCGCCGACGCCAACCTGTACGCCGCCAAGATCAAGTCGGCCGCCGACGTGCAGGCGGCCGTGGCTACGGGCCGCGCGCAGGTGGCCTCGGCGGCCCTGGGCGCGGCCACGCGCGCCAAGGTCGTGCCCCTGCTGCTGGTGCCGGGCGCGCTCGGCCGCAACGCGCGGGCCGAGGTGGCCGGCGCCGCCAACGTGCTGGTGGCGTCGGCCGTCGACGCGCAGGGCGACAAGGCCGCGGCCCTGGCCGACGCGGCGCAGACCATCGGCAGGGCCGCTGACAAGAAGGCGGCGGCGGTCGCCAAGGCCGACGCGACGCTGGCCAAGGCCGTGTCGCGCGTCTCTGGCAAGAAGGGCGGCCGCAAGGTCGTCGAGCTGCCCGGCAGCGGCCCGACGGGCCACGGCCTCAAGGTGGCGCCCATCGTCACGCCCGTGGCCTCCTCGCACGCCGCCGTCTCTACCGGCGTCAACCTGTTCAAGCTCGGCGGATTCGGCGCCGCCAGGCCGGCTGCCGGGCTGTTTGGCGGGTTTGGCCGCCGCCGCCTCATGCAGCAGCGCGGCCCCGGCGCCGCCCTCGCCGCCGTGCCGCAGACGCCCGCCGCGCTCAACGGCGGCGCGGCGCTCGCCATGTTTGCCCAGGCGGCGATGGCCTTTGGCGCGCAGCTGCAGCAGGCGCAGCAGCAGGCGCAGCAGCAGCAGGGCCAGCAGCAGCAGGGCGCCCTCCGCCCCGAGGCGGGCCAGCCCCTGCCTTACAACCCGTCGGCCCTCGGCGGCCTCGGCGCCGGCGCCGCCCCCCTGGGCGGCGGCGGCGGCCTCGGCGGCGGCGCCCTGTCGCCCCGCGCGCAGGGCCTCATCGCCGCCGCCAGCGGCGGCGCGGGCCTCGCCATCAACGCGGCCGCCCCGCTGATGCGCTCCTTCGCCGAGGCCGTGCCTGTGATGGTCCCCGCGCTCGACGGGCAGTGCGCCTCTGGCCGCAAGCTCCGCCTCGAGGGGCAGGGCACCTTTTGCGTGCTCGGCAACTGGGCGCCCGCGGCGCAGGCCCTGCTCAACGGCGCGGGCCTGGCGACGGCGGCGGCGCCGGCGGCCGCGGCGGGCGTGGCGGGCCTGATCCAGTCGACGCGCGCGGGCGGGCAGCAGCAGCAGACGCAGCAGCTGCAGGGGCGCGGCGGCGGGCGCCCGCCTCGCGGCGGCGGGCCGGCGGCGGCGCGCTACCTTGCCGACGGCATGTGACGCTTCGGCAGGGCCCGCGCGGGGGGGGGGGGGCTCGTGCCCCCCAAGGATCGCCTGCTGAAGAAGCAGTCGGCCTCCTCCGCTGCCCGTTTCCCTTTTTCTGTTTGAGCAGAGAGAATGCGACCGCCACAACGGCGCCGCCCCAACTCTGCGCTTTGTTTTTTTTTCCTGTAAATCTGCGCTTTGTTTTTTTTTCCTGTAAATCTGCGCTTTGTTTTTTTGTCCTGTAAATCTGCGCTTTGTTTTTTTTCCTGTAAATCTGCGCTTTGTTTTTTTTTCCTGTAAATCTGCGCTTTGTTTTTTTTTCCTGTAAATCTGCGCTTTGTTTTTTTTCCGTCCTGTAAATCTGCCCTAAAAACTTCCAAGCTTCAGCTTGCCCATTTGCGTTCTGCTCTGAAGGTGAGTTGGACTGCGAGAGGAAGAGGACGCCGGTTGAGGGACGGCGGCGGGCAAGCTTGCACTAAACTTTTTATTTTCTGGTTCCGACGACGGGCGGAGCGCGACGACGGCAGCCTCCCGCCAAAACCTCCAAACCCCCGAGGCGCTCACTCCCCGCACGTGAACCCAAACCCGAACCGGTAGTTGCGCCCCGGGTGGTCCAGCTCGGCGCTCAGCAAAAAGTTGATCCCGGGCGCGAAGCGCTCCTCGACCAGGCAGGACACGACCCCCGCCGTGTCGACTTTCCCTCGCAGCCGCGCCTGCCTCAGCGCGCAGTCGTACCCTACCGTGGCCGTGGCCTCGCGGCTGGCCAGCGACCACATGAACTCGCTCGCCAGCGTTACCTTGTCCGTCACGCGGTGCGCGTACGTCAGGTTGACGATGCCGGTGGTCGCGACCTGCGCCGTGGCCGCGTGCTTTTCGCCCGCGTGCCGCGCGGCCACGCCGACGCCGCTCTTGAGGTTGCCCGCGAGGTAAAAGATCTCGCCGCCGAGCGCCAGCTCGGGCGTGACCGACTGCAGGTAGTTGAGGCCGTAGAAGCTCGGGCTGCCGAGCTTGACCTGGCCGTTCCAGTCGGCGCCCCGCGCGTCCACGTCGAGCATGAAGTTGGCCTGCTGCTGCCCGGCGCCGCCGCCGCCGCCCTCCTCGCCGCCGCCGACGCCCGGCGCCGCCACGTTGACGTGCAGCTTGGCCGCGAGCCAGTCGGCCGGCGCGGCCATGACCCGGGCCGACAGCCGCCCGTCCGTGGTCACCCGCCCCAGCACAAAGTGGCGCTCGCCGATGACGTTGGCGCCGAACTCGTACTGCCCCGTCGGAAGCTTGACCGAGCGGCCGCCGGGGCCGCCCTGTGCCTCCATGTTGCCCAGAAAGAGCGAGTGGGTGAGGAAAAAGTTCTGGTTGAGCGGGCGGGTGATCTCGAAGCGCATGCCCTCAAAGGTGTCGGGGCGAAGGGCCACTGCGGAGGTGCGGTTTGTTTGTTTGTCGGTGCCGCGCGCGTCGGGGGACCGGTGGCAAAGGGATGGGTTTTGTTGAGCCCGAGAGGGCGGGCGGGCGGAGGGCGGGCGGGCGGGCGGGCGGACGGGCGGACTCGGGACGGCGGCGGGACTCACTCAGCGTCTCCTTGGCGAGCTCCTCGTACTTGACGGGCTGCGGAAGGTTGAGGAAGTCGACCTCCTTTTGCTGTGGCGATGGTGGGTTGGGGGGGCGGAACAAAGAGGGGCGGGGGCGCGTGAGAGAGGCGAGGAGCGAGCGAGCGCCGACGCCGACGAGCGCGCGCGCCCCCGGCCGCCGCGCGACGGCGGCGTTTCTGACGATCAGGCCTGCGATCACGCAATGGGACGTCGGGCGACCGGGAGGCGGGCAACCGCCCGATCGCACGTCTTCTGATGCACGTCGCCTGGGCGGCGCGCGCGCAGAGCTAGTACCGCCCGTACGGGGGGCGCGTTCGCGGGAGCCCTCTCTCTCTCGTCTCACCAACTCTTTGATCGCCTCCTCCGCGGCCGGGCTGCCAAAGTTGGGCATGGTGGGCGGCGCCGTGGTTGTGGCCGACGCCGAGCCGTCCGCCTTGCTCACTACCAGCCCCATGGCTGCTGGCGCTCTCTGGGGGGCTCTGGGCTTGTGCTGTTTTGGTCCCTCCTTTCTCTCCTCTTCAAGACGTCTGATGCGGGGGGGCGAAGGGCGGCGGAGTTGGGGGCCAGGAGGTGCCAAAGATGGTGTCGGTCAATGGGAGCGTGTGTGTGAGGTGTTGGAACAGAACGCGAGCGGAGCAATTGTGTTGTGGGCGCGAGAGAGCGCGCGCCGGTTCTTTGACGACGGCGCCGACGTCCAGCCGCCGCCGCCATCGACGCCGCCGACACGCCGCCGCCCACGCCGCCCGCGCCGTCAACGCCGCCCCAAGGGCTCGGTGTCCGATCGGCACACCACCGTCATCTCACATCCGCCCTATCCTATACTTTCATTCGACGACCGTCTCCCCATCCGCTGCACTCACACCACCACGGGCGCGAGGCAATTCTTTTCACCTTGTAAGTGCTCGCCGCCATGGCCGACTCTCGCGCGCGGGGGCCCCCTCTCAATGGCGGTCGCGGTCCCCTGGCGCGCCTACCGATGTGGACATGCCCATAGGATGGACACGGAGGCGGGCAGCGTCATCATCACGTCGCTGCGGGGGGGCGGAAGAAGGGTGCTCGAGGAGCTCTCTCTCTCTCCCGCGCCTCCCCCGTCGCTCGTTTGCGTCGCTCAGCCCGCTTCCAATCGCGTCGGAACAGCTCGCCGCCGTCGCCACCCTGTCCCGGCGCCACCGCGCGCAATGCACTCGCACCTTGTTCGCGGGAGAGAGGCGCGCGAGAGAGACCGAAGGAAAAAAGCTCACCCACAAAACTTCCGCCTTCAACCTCGCCCCATCCCCAAACGCAGGACCCCGCGCCTCCCCCTCACAGGGAGCAGCGAGCAGCGCATAGCGCGCAGCCCAAGGCAAAGCGGCGACGAGCACCCACGCACGATGGCGTTCGCCGTCACGCGCAGCGCCGCCACCAGCGCGCGGCCATGTGCCGGCGCGTCCGCGGCCCCGGCCCGCCGCGGCGCGCTCGTCGTCGTCGCGGCGCGCGGCGGCCTTCCCCGCCCCGGAGGCGGCAAGCCCTGGGAGCGCGTCGAGGTCAACAGCAACGGCAAGCCGGTCAAGGTGCCCATGCACGTCAAGCTGGGCGACACGGTGCAGGTGATCACGGGCGCGGACAAGGGCGCCGTCGCCAAGATCAGCAAGGTCATGACCACAAAGGGAATGGTCGTGGTCGAGGGCGTCAACAAGAAGCTGAAAAACGTGGCGCCGAAGACGAGCGAGGAGACGGGCAAGCAGGAGACGAAAGAATACCCGATCCACCACAGCAACGTGATGCTGTACAGCGAGGCGCAGAAGGTGCGGTCGCGCGTGGGGCACAAGGTGGTGGACGGGAAGAAGGTGCGCGTGCTGGTCAAGACGGGCGAGGTGCTGCCTTGAAACCGTCGCCTGCGTCTCTCTCGAGCGCTCGCGCTTTTTTTTTGTGCTCTCCTCGTCTCTCTCTCTCTCTCGACGGACGGGACGAAAAAAGAGGACGCCGCCGCGCGCGGCGCTTTTTCGATGATGGTTTCGCCCTTTTCAATTCATTGTCCCCGATCGATCGGTGCGTGTAAATCGCCCACTTGATGATAGCATATGCCGTCCCGTTGTTCTGTCTTCGGAGGGGGGCATAGAGTGGCGAATCGCCTCATTGCTCTTTACGGCGGCGCGCCAAGAAACGCTTCCCCGGCGCCGCCCGGCGCCGCCGCCGCCGCCGCCGCCGCCGCCGGAGACCCGCTGGCCGTCGGCCTCTTCTGCCATCGCTCGCCCCCAATCCATGCCAAGCCTCACATTCGCATTCGCTTCCGCCCCAGCTACTTTCAACTCACACGTACCCACGCACCAACCATGCAGCTCGCACTCACGCGGCGAGTCGGCGTCGCGGGCGCTCGTGCCGCCCGCTCGGCTGCCTCCCCCTCGCGGGTTGTCGTCGCCCCGCGCCGCTCGCTCATCGTCTCCCGCGCTGGTGCGTTGGCCCTCGGCGCCTGCCCGGCGATCGCGCGGCCCCGGATCATCATAGCGGCCCTCCGAACGTGCACGCGCGCGCGCGTGGCGCCCCTTCCCGTGACACGTCCTCCCTCTCTCTCTGACCCACTTTTGGGACGACGACGACGTTGGAGAGTTGCGCCCGCTCCCCCTGTCGCGCGCCCCCCCCCCCGCCCCGCTGCTGAGATCGGCAAAGTCCTGGCGGTGTGGGCGGCGGGGCGGGGTCGCGGGCGCCAGTGCGGGCGCCCTCGCGCGGCGGGGATGATGGGAGCAGAGGAAGGGAGGGGAGGAGAGGGGGAGGGAGCAAGGGGTGGGGGCAAGCGCCGGCCGGCAGAAAAAGGGGGCCGCTTTGCGCGCCGCCGCTGCCGCAGGTGCCCCCCCCCCCCCCGTCGTCTCTCTCACCTCGCGCGACGAGCGTTCGCGTCATTCCTTGCCGGGCGTGACTCCTCAAGCGTTCCGTTCCGTGCTCACCCTTCTCTCCGACGCCAAAAAAAAACCCGACGCGCTCGCCGCCGACCAAAAAAACACACGCCGGCCAAAAAAAACACGCCGGCAAACGCCACAACCAAAAACAAAAAAACAGAGGGCGCCGCCGCTGGCCCCGTCAACGACACCACGTTCGAGGACCTGGTGCTCAAGTCGGACGTGCCCGTGCTGGTCGACTTCTGGGCGTGAGTTGCTTTTGCCTTTTGCCTTGTGCGCAAGTCCCTCGGGGTCTGAAAGACGCAGGCAACCGCCCTGGTGTTTGAGAACGCCGGCCGCGCGCGCGCTCACTTCCCCCGCCCCCCTCCCCCCCTCCCCAACCCCGGCCCTCTCGCCTCCTCCCCCCCGCAACAAACGCGCAGGCCGTGGTGCGGCCCTTGCCGCATGATCGCCCCCATCGTCGACGAGCTCGCCGGCGAGTACAGCGGCAAGATCAAGTGCTTCAAGCTGTTGAGTCCTCCTACTTGCGACGAGCGCGCGCGCGCCTGTTTTTTGTTTTCTCTCGCCGCTCTCTGGGGCCCCTCTCTGCGCGTCTCGGGCCGCCCGCCGCGCGCGCGTGCCTCGACGCTCAGGGCCTCCCGCCACTCCTCGCCGTCCTCGTCGTCGAGCGGCGCCAACTCACAGCAGCACCCATCAAACGGCCATCGCCCGACCAAACAACAATCCAAAAAACCACACACGCAAACACAAAATCTCGCACAAAACAACCACACCCCAATACGCCCGCCCCCGCCCGCCCGCCCGCCCGCCCGCCCGCCCAACAGCAACACGGACGAGTCGCCCGGCGTGGCGACCGAGTTTGGCATCCGCAGCATCCCGACCATCATGATCTTCAAGGGCGGGCAGAAGATGGAGACGGTGATCGGCGCCGTGCCCAAGTCGACGCTCGTGCAGAGCATCGACAAGTTCCTTTGAGCGGCGGCGGCGGCGGCATGGAAAAAGCGGGGGGCGGGGCGGGAAGGGGGAAGAGGGGAGATGGAGGAGGGCAGAGGAGGCCGGGCGGGGGGCGGCGGGCGGCGGCGCGGCGGGCGCTCGGGGAAGGAGTGGGGGCGGCGCCCGCGCGCGCCGACCCTTCACCCGCTCTCTTCCTTGCGCCTCTCCGCCCCCACCCGCCTTGTTGCCGCACCTCGCTCGGTCCAGCCGGACCGCTAAAAAGCAAAACCTTGGACCTGTTCTAGGCTCCCACTCTTCTCGTCTGTTGCGCCCGGGGCTCGTTTCGTTCTCGCCCGGTCGCCGTCGTCGTTGCCGGCGTGAGTTGTGGCTGGCGCCCCTACAAACGCAGGATTGAAAGCGCGCCCAGGGCAAACACGTCTCAATCTCACTCCTCCGATATCCCGCCCACTCCCGCATCGACGCGCCCCCCACCCTGAGCTCAGCATCGAGAGAGAGAGAGAGAAAATCAAAACACGGAATCCGACTCTCTCTCCCCTCTCCCTCCCCCCGCGACATGGCCACCGCCCCACCGGGCGTGGCTCGCCCGGCGGCCGGCGATGCGCCCGGCAGCCCCGCGACGGGCACCCCGGCAGCGGCAACGGACACGCCCGCGACCCCCGCGCCGTTGCAAGCGTCGCCGCCAGCGCCGCCAGCGCCGCCGAGCCCGTCGCCTCGCCACGCCGCCGTGCTCGCCGCCGTCGCCGGCTTGCTTCACGACCCGGCCTTCCACGACGTCGCCTTCGTGTGCGGCGACGGCGGCGTCGTCACGGCCAACCGGGCGTTCCTGGCCGCGCGCAACCCCTACTTCGCCGCCCTCCTCTACGGGCCACACCGAGAGGGCGTAGGCGCGGCGGCGGCCGCAGCGGTTGCGGCCGCCGGACCCGCCGGCTCGGCAGGCGCGAGCCTGGCAACGGTGTCGCTGCCCGCGGCCTCGGCGCGCGCGCTGCGGCGCGTGCTCGGCTTTCTGCACACGGGGGAGCTGCCGCCCGAGGGGCGGGGCAGCCGGGGCGGCGGCGGCGGGCCCGAGGCGCCCGCCGAGGCCGACGCCGGCGCCGCCGCGCCAGAGACCGCCGCCGCCGCGGCCGCCGACGCCAACGCTGATGCAGCCGACGACGAGGCCTGGCGCGACGGCCGGGCGGCCGCCGGCCCCCCGGCTCGCGACGCCGCCGACACCGCCGATGCCGCTCCTCGGGACGCCCCCCCGACTTGGCGCGTGCTGCTGGAGACGTGCGGCCTCGCCCAGCAGCTGCTGCTTCCCGAGGTCGTGCTGCCGCTGGCACGTCGCGTCGCCGCGGGGCTGCCGCCCGAGGACGCGGGCCCCGCGCTGAGCGCCGCGCTCGAGGCGGGCTTGCAGCCCGTGGTCGGGCACCTGTGGCGCGCGCTTCCGGCGCTGATTCCGCGCGGCGCGGGCGCGTGGCGGCCGGCGGCGGCGGCGCCGGCAGCGGCGGCGCCCGGGGGCGCGGGCCAGCGCCGCATCGGCCCGCTCGCCGCCGCGGGCCTCGCGCCCCGCTTCTCCGGGGACAGCGGCTTCTCGGCGGCCGCCATCGCCTTTCTGCTCGAGAGCGTGCCCGCGTCGGTGGTCGCGGGCCCAGATCCGCCGCCGCCGCCGCCGCCGCCGCCGCCGCAGGTTTGGCCCGCGTTCCCCCCGATGACGGCGACGGCGGCGGCAGAGGACGCCAAGGGGCCGCCGGCTGCTGCCGCTGCAACGGTTACAGGGGCGGCGGGCGAGGGCGGCGCCGGCCCCTCTGGCCAAGGGGACGATGGGCCGGAAGGCGGCGGCGGCGGCGGCGGCGGTGGCGGCAGCCTCTTGGCGGGCACGAGCGCTGGATTCGGCGGCGGCGCGCCGGGCGAGGGACCTACACACCGGGGAGAGGAGGAGGGCGCGGCGGCGGCGCCCGGCGGGACGGCCACGGCGGGCGACGGGAGCGGCGGCGGCGGGGGCCTTTCGCGGCAGCAGCCCGCGCCCGAACATCCGTCGGCAGCGATCTGCGGCGCCGGAGGGGGCGGCGGCGCGCGCTTACCGCCCGCCATGGTCACTTCGACGGCGGCACCTCCGGCAGCCCTCGCGAGCGAGGACGAGGGCTCGCCGCGCCGCCTGCTCCACGATCTGTGCGCCGGCGCGATAACGGCGGAGGAGCGCCTGCTGCGCGGCGTGCTCGACTGGGTGCTCGAGCAGCACGAGCAGCAGGACGACGAGGAGCAAGAGGAGCAGCAGCAGCAGCAGCCGGAGCAAGAGGACGGCGGCGGCGGCACGACCGCGCCGGCCGTCCCCGACGCCCCGGCGCCCCCCGCCCGCCCCGCGGCGGCCCTGCGCCCGGCCCATCAGCAGGCCCTCGAGTCCCTGCTCCTGCGCCTCGACTGGTCGGCCGTCGCGCCCCGGTGGCTCGAGCGCGTCCTTCGCGCGGGCGCGGACGGCGGCGGCGCCCCCGCTCTCCTGTCGCCTTCTCGCGCCGCCGGCGTCTCGCGCGCCGCTCTGCTCTGCATGCACCAGTCGGCCGCCGGCCGCCTGTCGCTCTCCCAGACGCCCCCCCGCCCCCGCTTTGACATTGGTCCCGCGTTCGCGCTGCCCCGCCCCTTCTTCCCCGCCGACGAAGACCCCATTTTCTCCGACGGCGCCAGCGCGTCGTCGCACCTGCGGCAGCCGCAGCTCCCGCTCGTCCGGCGGCTGCAGCGATGGGGCGGCGCCGAGGTGCTCGAGTGCGAGGCCGTGCCCCACGTGACCGTGCAGAGCCGCCTCCCTCTACCTCTTACGGGGCGCCACTGCTTCACCGTGTCCGTCGAGGCGGCGTGCGACCTTGTGTGGGTCGGCCTGAGCGACGGCGCCGTCGAGCCCGCGGGCTGGGGCGGCAAGCACCACGGCGCGTGGCTCGCCGGCTCCAACGACGCCCTTTGCCACTACGCGCAGAGCGACCGCTCGGCGTACGCGACGCTGTGCGGCCTGGGCAGGTGGGGCGAGGGCGCGGTGGTCGGCGTGTTTCTGGACTGCGACGCGGGCGAGTGCTTTTTCGCGCTGCTCAGCGGAGGAGCGGGACAAGGGGGGAAAACACGAGGCGGCGCGGGCGGGAGCGGCGGCGGCCGAGAGCTGCGCCCGGGGTTCCAAGGCCTGCCGACGGGAGAGCTCTGCCCGCTGTCCGAGCGGCGGGCGCTTCACGTGGCGGTGTCGATCCGCGCGCCCGCGCAGCTCGCGTTCCGCTTCCGGCCGTGGTCGTGGGTGCAGCCGCGGCAGCATTAGCAGCAAGCAGCAGCTGCAGCAAAAGCAGTTTGGATACTCAAGACATGTCGATTCTTGCAAACAACCCCCGCCCCGCCGCCCGCCCGGCGCTCCCTTTCATCAAGACAGCCCGCACTCGCGCCCAAAGACCCAGGCGAAGGAAGCCGACCTGCCGCTCCCCCTCCTCCGGTCGCGCAGCCGCCGCTCCGTCTGCAGGTCCCACAGCGCCTTGACGCGCGCGCCGTGCCCGCACGCGAACGCCGCGCGCGCCCTGGCCTCGCGCGCGCCCTCGGCGTCTCCGCGCGCGAGTGCGGCGGCGGCGGCCGCCTCGCCCGCCGCGCCCACGCCCCACGCCGCGCACAGGGCGTCCAGCGCGGCGGCGCGGTCGCGCAGCGTGAGGACGCCGAGCGCGTCGGCGGCGGCGCTCGCGTCAAGGAAGAGGCGGCCCCCGTCGTCCGCCCCCCCTCCGCCCCCCTCTCCGTCCCCCTGCTCGTCCCCCGCTCGCGCGGAGGGGCCCTCCTCGCGCCGCCCGAGCGCCGCGGCCGGCGACCGCAGCAGGCCCCCGCCCGCGATCGAGGACGACAGCGCAGCCAGCGCGCCGGACGGGTCGCGGCGCAGCGCCTCGCGGGCGGCGGCCGAGAAGGCCGCCTCGTGCCGCGCCTTGTCGGCGGCGATCGCCTGGAGCAGGCGCGGCAGGCAGGACGCGGCGGACGCGCACGCGGCGGCCCGCTCGGCAGGGGTGGCGGAGGACGCCGACGCCGCCTCGTACGAAGAGGCTCCGCCGCGCCCCTCCCCCGCACCTTCTGCCCCGCCCTCCTCCTCCTCGCCCTCGCCGTCCCCCTCTCCCGTGTGGTAGGCCGCCAGGCGCGCCGCGTTGCCCGCCGCCACGGCCCCCAGCCGCGCGTGGTACGCCGCGTGCATGAGCGCCGCGTAGTACGACCCCTCGCCCGCGCGCGGCCGCTGCTGCTGCTGCTCTTGCTGCTGCTGCTCCTCTTCTTGCGGCCGTTGAGGCCGCTGCCGCTGCTGCAGCTGCTGCTCCTCCTGCTGCTCCTCTCCTCGCGGCTCCTGCGTCTGGAGCTGCGGCTGCGGCTGCTGCTGCTGCCTCTGCCCGGGCGCCTCCTGGCCCGCGACGAGCGCGGCCCCCTGCCCGACCAGCCGCTGCTCTGAGCGCGAGAGCGCGGCGCTGTCGGCGCGGCCGCTCAGGTATAGCCACGTGCGCAGCGCGTCGCCGTGGCGGTTGGCCTCGGCCGCCCACGCGCGCGTGAACCGGGCCCACGCGTGCGCGTCCGAGCCCGTGTGGTCGCGCGCGGGGGCGTGCGAGGAGGAGTGCAGGAGGGGGGCGTCCGCCCCCGCCGCCCCAGCCGCCGCTGCGTTCAGCAGCGCCGGCAGCGACAGCGGCAGCGCCGCGTCCGACACGGCCGCGAGGGCCAGGCAGACGACCAGCTCGTCCGGGAGGCGCGCGGCGGAGGCGCGCAGGGCGGCCACGGCCGCGGGGAAGGTCGGGCGCGACGCGTCGGGCAGAAAGTCGGCCGGCTGCCACGCTCGCCGCTGCCGGCTCGCGCCGCCAAAGGGCGTCGCCGCGTCTGGGTCGGGCGGCGGCGCCGTCGCCGGACGGAGGTAGCGCGGCAGCGTCTGCTCGGCCCAGGGCGCCGCCATGTCGGCCAGGACCTGCTGCGGCGATGGGCGCGGCGGCGGTGGCGGTTGTGGTGGTGAGGACTTGGTCCTCGGCTTCTTGGGCTGCTGCTGCTGCACGGCTTCGCGCGCCGCTCGAAGGAGGGGGGGGTCTCGGGACGGCGAAGGCGATGGCGATGGCTTCGCGGCCGCTCGCCACCCGCCGGCCCCTCCCCGCGCCAGGATGGACGGCGGGCGCGGGAAGACGGTTGTCATCAGAGGAGGCGGCTGGCTTGAGAGACCGAGGGCTGGAGTGCCAAACCCGCCGCAGCGGCTGTCGACGATGTGAGGGCGCCTGCGGCCGCGAGGGCCGACAAAACGCCGCGGGCGCCGAGCATGTTGAGCAGGCTGCCGCCCGCGCTCGCGATGCGGGTGTACATGCCCATGCCGCCGCCGCCGCCGCCGACGCCGCCGCGGCTGCTCCTCCTCCTGCTGTCGATGTCGCTGGGGCTGCCGACCCGAAGCGATCGCCCTCGTCGAAGTAGGGGGCGGCCAGGTCGACGGGCTTGCCGAGGTTGCGCACTTCACGGCGTGCAGAGGCGGCGGCGGGCGGCGGCGGCGGCGCGTTTTTCCCGGCGGCGGCGGCGGCGACTTTTTGTCCTCCGCCTTCTGCTCCGTGGGCTCCCGCTGCTGCTCCTGCCCCTCCCGACACCGCCGCGGCCGCCTCCGCCGCCGCCGCCTCGCGCACGTCCTTCTGCTCCTTCTCCTTCTCCCGATACGCCAATAAACACACGCGCCAGCCACACCCTCGTTCGTTCTCCCGATCCGTTCCCTGACGCCGCGAGATTTGAGCAACAACAACAAAGGCGCAACACTAAAAACTTCGCAAAAAACTGCGAGACTCCAGGGCGGGTGGCACACACACACGCCGACAGATCCCGACACACGAGAGACGAGAGACAACCTACCGGCGAGGCGCCGACGGCCGACCCGACGACCATGGACAAGACGCTCGAGGACGCCAAGGCGGCGGCGTCCGGCGCCGCCGACAGCGCCAAATCCGCCGCTGACGCCGCTCTCTCTGCCGCCGCCGGCGCCGTCAAAAGCGCGCTCCGGGGCGCGCTCAGGTTCGCCGACGCCGCGGCCGACGAGGCGCGCGCCGCCGCCGCCGCCGCCCGCCGCGAGCTCGACGGCGTCGCGGCCGCCGCCGCGGCGCAACAGGACCGCGCCTTCTCGGCGGTTGCCGAGGGCGTCTCGGCCGCGCTTGCGCTGCCGCCCCGCCTCTCCTACCCCTTGGCCGCCGCCGCCCTCGTCCTGGCCCTACCGCCCGCGCGCCGGTGGGCCTGGCGCGCCACTTTCGCGCGCCTCCAAAACCCCCAGGCGGCCGTCGAGTCGGCCGCGCGGCGCGTCGAGGACGCCGCCGCCGGCGGCGAGGCGTTTGCGCAGGAGGCGCGCAAGCTCGCGCAGGAGGCCGGCGAGGCCGAGGCCGAGCTCGTGCGCGCGCGCGGGCGGCTGGCGGCGGCGCGCGCGGCCCTGCAGCGCCTGGGTGGGCAGATCGGACGCGCCGAGCGCGGGGCCGAGGGCGCCGCGCGGTCGCTGCGGGCGCTGCGCGGGCCGCCGCCCGAGGCGCTCGAGCTGAGGGCGCGGGCGGCGCAGGCCGCCGGCGTGCTGGGGCGCGAGCGCAAGGGCGTCGAGGCGGCGGTGATGCGGGCGGCGCGGTGGGACGTCTAAGTGAGGTTCGTTGGGCGCTTGGCGGCAGCCGTTTGGTCGCGCGTCGAACAGCGACGATCGTGCGTGTGTTTTTTATTTGACGCCTCGCCTGCGTCTCGCTCGCCGTCACCGTCGGTCTTTTTGGGGGGGGCGAGAGGTGGCCGCGAGAGGCGCTTGGCGGCGTGAGGGGAGGCCTCCCACTTTCCTTCGCCCGCGAAAGGTGCCCGACCCGCCGGGTTACTCGTCAATTCAAGAACTAACCATCAGGTGATGGACCCTTTGGCGACGCTCGGGCCATTCGCAAGGCCGCGTTTCCTCCATTCAGCCGGCCCGCTGAAACCCTAAAAAAGAGCGAGGCCTTTTTCTCTCCGCGCGCTGAAAGACCCCCTCTCAACGAGGCGCCACCCAAGCCACGCGCGTGCCAACCTGCGCGCCGCGCACCTGGTCCACACCGTGCATTCGCGCCCCGCTCCCGAGGCGCGCCCAGCGCGGGATTTTTCGCTCGCTCGCCCCTCCGGCGGCAGAGGTCATCGCGCGGCCGGCCGGCGGCGGGCGGGCGGGCGGGCGACGCTTCGGCGCACAAACGGAGGAAAAGGAACGTTCACACCGTTCCTCGCTCTTTTGCGCGCCCACCCACGCCGTGAGCCAAAAGGAAATGGGCGCGGCCGTCTCGTGCGTGTCCGCCGCCGTCGCGGACCGCGGGCCCTCGCCGCAGCTGCTCGCCGACTCGCAGGCCCTGCTCCGGGCCGCCGCGGCCTCGGCCTCGCCGCAGCTGTGGCAGCAGCCCCGAGCGCCCGCGCCCGCCGGCGCCGGCGCCTCCTCGACCCCAGCGGCGGCCCCCCCAGGAGCAGCAACGAGAACGACGGCCCCCGCGAGCAGCAGCGGCGGCGGCGGCGGCCTCTTCGCCGTCGTCGACGTCGATGCGCACTTCCGCGCGGCGCTCGCGCGCGACGCGGCGGTGCTGCTGTGGACGCGGTCGGCGGGCGGGTCGTCGCTGCTGCACCTGGCGGCGCGCGGGCGCGACGCGGGCCGGCTCGAGCTGCTGCTGCGGTGCCTGCGCGAGCACGCGCCCGCGCTGCACGCGCGCTACTGGGGGCGGCAGCGGGGGGTGGGAGGAGGGGACGAGGGCGGCGGCGGCCGCGGCCGCGGCCGGCGCTCCGCCTCGTGCTCCTCGTCGTCGTCGTCGTCGCCGTCTCGGCGCCGGCGGAGGGCGGCGGCGCCGCCCGCCCTAGAGCCGCCGGCCGGCCCCCCGTCTCCCCCGCTGGCGCCCCGGACGCCGCGCGTGCGGGCGCTGAGGCGCGTGGCGTCGGCGCTGTCGCTCGGCGGGAGCGGCGGCCGAGGCGGCGGCCTGAGGCCCGTCGGCAGCAGCAGCAGCCTCGGCAGCAGCAGCAGCCTTGGCGACGACGACAGCGGGCCGCCGCAGCCGCTGCGAGCGGGAGGAGCCGAGGGCGACGGCAACGAAATCGCTAACGCGGCCGCCGCCAGCGGCAGCAGCAGGGGCGCGGAGATTGAGGACGCCGACGCGGGCCTGCCTGCCGGCAAGAGCGACAGTCGCGCGGAGGCCCTGGGGACCGAGGCGGGGGCGGCCGAGGCCGTGGCCGAAGCTGCCGCCGCCGCCGCTGCCGCCGCCGCCGCCGCCGCCGCAGCCTCGCCGCTGCCTCGCTCCTCCTCCTTCGCCGTCGACGGCGACGAGGCGGACACAGAGAATCGGCAGGAGAGCCAGCACGTGCCCACCTCTCACCGAGAGCAGCGGCCCTCGCCGCCGCTGCCGGCGCTGCAGTTTCCGCTGCTGCCTCCTCCCCCGTCGCCGCCCCGGCGGCGGGCCCAGCAGCAGCAGCAGGAGCAGCAGCAGCAGCAGCAGCAGCAGCCGTCGCGCCGCCGCCACCCCGTCGCCCGCCGACCCGTCGCCAAGCCTCCCCTGCCGCCGACCGCCTCGCATGATCTGGCGTCCCCCGCCGACCTCGTCCGCGGGTTCCTCGACGCGCGCAACCGCCGCGGACAGACGGCCCTGGCGCTCGCCGCCCGCGCGGGCGACGCGCCGGCCGTGAGGCGCCTCCTGCGCGCCGGCGCCTCGCCCTTTGTCTGCGACCGGGCCGGGCGGTCGGCGCTGCACCACGCCGCGCAGCACGGCCACGCCGAAGTCGCGCGCGCGCTGCTCGAGGCGCAAGTGCGCCTGGCGCCGCCGCCGGCCGCCGCCGCCGCCGCTGCCGCCGCCGCCGCCGCCGCCGCTTCCTTCCCCTCCTCCACCTCCCCCTCCTCCTCCTCGTCCCCCTCCTCCCCCTCCGCGCGGCTCGCGCGCGTGCGCGCGGCCGACGCCTTTGTCGTCGAGGCGCGCTCGCCGCTTTTCGAGGCGGCGCTGGAGCGCCTGGCATTGGGCGGAGGCGGCAGCGGAGGCGGCGGCGGCAGCGGCGCGTTTGGCTTTGGCTCGGCGCGGTCCCCCGACAGCGCCCACGGCGGCAGTCGGGGAAGGAGCCCGGCGGGCGGCGGCGGCGCCGGCGGGTTTTTCGCCGCCGCGTGGAAGGCCGGGTCGCTTTTCTTGGCCGCCCCGTCTGCGGCCGCCGCCGCCGCCTCGAGCCCCGCTGGCAGGCCTGCGACGTCCCCCGCCCAACCCGACCCCGTCGCCGTGGCCATCGCGATGCTCCTGCCTTCGCCGCCGCCGCTCGAGGGCGCCGAGGACGCCGCCGCGGCCCAGCCCTCTTCTGCCGCCGCCGCCACCGCCGCCCCCTCTCCCTCCTCCTCCGCCCCCTCGGTCGCCGTCGCCTCCTCCCCGGCCGCCTCCTGGCTGCTCCCCCCCCACCGCCGCGTGCGCTTCGTCGACCTGCGCACCACCGCCGGCTTCACCGCCCTGCACCACGCCGCCTTCCTGGGACACGCGGGCGTGTGCGCCGAGCTGCTGTCCGCCGGCGCCTCGGTCGCCGTCGTCTCGACTAACGCCGCGGACGCCTGGGGCGGCGAGCTGCCGCTGGACGCCGGGTCCAACGCGCTGCACGCGGCGGCGGGCGCGGCCGCGGAGCGCGGGGCGCGGGTGTCCGCGATGCTCCTGAGCGCGCACGCGGCGGCCGAGCGGCGCAGGGGCCACGGCAGACAGGGGGGCGGCGGCGGCGCCCCCCGGCCCCCCCGCTCCTCTCTCCCGCCCGACGCGCCCTGGCAGCCTTGGGAGCGCCGCGCCGACGCCGACCCGCGCCTCGCGCGCACCTCCCGCGGCGAGACGCCCCACGCCCTGGCCGCCGAGCGCGGGCACGCCGCCGCGGCCGAGCTGCTCTCGCCCTCGATCCCTGCGCTTTGGCTTGGCAGGGGCCGCAACGGCGGCGGCGGCAACGGCGGCGGCGGCAGTGGCGGCGGCGGCGCGCCTAGCCTGGCCGTCCCGCGCTTGTCGGCGCTGGCGGCCAGCGCGCTGAACGCCCACCTGCTCGAGCGCCTGGCGCGGCCGCCGCCCGATTGCAAGCAGCAGCAGCGGCAGCAGCAGCAGCGCGGCGACGAAGAGTGTGGCGTCTGCCTCTGCAGCGGCGGCGGCGGCGGCAGCGGCGGCGGCGGCGGCTGCCCCCCGGCGTGGGCCACGCTCCTTCCTTGTTCGCACCGTCTCTGTACGTCGTGCGCGGCGGCCATCGTGCGCGGCGCCGCGGCCGAGCGGCCCGCAGGCCTGCTCGACCTGCGGCGCGCGGCCAGGTGCCCGTTCTGCCGCGCGGCCGTCGCGGGCGTTGCTTGAGGGACGAGGGCCCGACGGGTTGCCTCACTGCGCGGAGGCGGGACGCGCCGCCGTCCCTCTCCGTCCTGCGCTGCAGACCGCGCGCTTCTTTCGACTTTGTATTTTGTACTTGTCGTTTTTGTTCGAGACCTCTGTCGTCGGCTCGCGTAGCAGCTTTCCACAAGACGCAACCCGCCCTCATCCGCCATTCCCCATCGTTTTCTCGTCGCGGCGCGGCGCGATCGCAGCCGCCCGCCCGCCCGCCACCCCCAGTTTGAATCCTACACCTGCTTTTTGACCCCCTTGACCCCCTATCGCACACACACACACACGTGCCGGACCATGCTCAGCTTTGGGGAAACAAGCCACAACCCGGCAGTTTGTCATATATTTGCCAACGCCAATCCCTGCTTTCTCCTGCTTTTTTTTTGACGGCGCCGCCGTACCTCTCATCGCCGCCGACGACGACGAGTGAGGGACGGAAAAAGTCTTTTCCAGGCGGGCGCAACTGTACGGCGCGCGCCACGCTCGCCCTAATGACCAACCCCTTGACCCTCAAGACCACTCCTTGCAAATAACCCTAGCAGCGAAACACACCCACGGCGCGCACGCACCCACGCACAACGACGATTGGGTGTCAGCGAGGGCACTATCAGAAACGCCTCATCTGTTCGCGGATGCGCGCGCGCCACGTCGTCGCGGGCGCCGGGCTGTACCTGGCCGTCGCGGGATCGACGTACGCATGGATCAAGAGCAAGAACGACGGACCAGGAGGAGGAGGAGGAGGAGGAGCAGGAGGGGGTGATGCCGCCGCCGCCGCCGCCGACGCCGCCGCGCTGCTCGGCGCCCGCGGGCCGCGCGAGGCCGCCTCGGCCACCGCGCGCCGCTTCTCCGCCCTTTCGCGCGTCTACGACGACACCGTGGGCTCCGAGGAGCGCTGGATGTTGTACGGCCTGCTGCGCTCGAGCCTCCTGAGCGACGTGAAAGGGGACGTATTGGAGATCGGGGCGGGCACGGGACGGAACCTCCCGCACTACCGGTGGCCGGGCGTCTCGTCGCTGACGCTCGTCGACGCCTCGGCGGCGATGCTGCGGCGCGCCGAGGCCAAGTTTTACGACGAAGAGCGCGTGGGTTATCGGCACCCGCACGTCAAGGCGCGGTTCTGCGTGGGCGACGCGGAGGACCTGGTCGCCGGGCCGGGGGAGGCGCCGCGCGCGCCGCCGCTGCCAAGGGTCGCGGCGGCGGCGGCGGTCCCGGCGGCGCCCGCGCGCGCGGCGGCCGGTGCGGCCGCGGAGGACGGCGGCGGCGGCGCCTTTGCGCAGCTGTGGAGGACGCCCGCGGCCAAGCAGGAGCATGAAGAGCAGCAGCAGCCGCCTCCTCTCGCGCCGCGGCCGCCGCCGCCGGCGCTATCCGCCGCCGCATCGCACCCGCAGCGGCAGCAGAAGCAGCAACGACAACCCCCGCCACCGCCTCCGCCGCCGCCCCCCCCGGCCGCCGCCGCCGCCGCCGCCGCCCCCGGCGCCAAGTTTGCGCCCGGCTCGTTCGACGTCGTCGTCGACACCTTCGGCCTCTGCAGCGTCGAGGACCCCGTCCGCGCCCTGGAGCAGGCCGCCCGGCTGGTCAAGCCCGGGACGGGGCGCGTCCTGCTGCTCGAGCACGGCCGCGCGTCCGCCCTCTGGTCGTGGCTGCTGGACGAGCGCATGGACGCCGCCGCCGCCCGCCACAAGACCAAGTGGGGGTGCTGGTTCAACCGCGACGTGGCCGCCGCCGTGCGCGCGAGCGGGATGCGCGTGGTGACCGAGCGGCGGTGGCACTTCGGGACGACGTACGTGTACGAGCTGGCGCCGGCGGCGGCGGGGGGGGAGGCGGGGGAGCTGGGGGCGCGGACGACGGGGGGGGCGGCAGCGGGGCGGGATGAGGCCTTGGCGGCGGCCGGGGCGGCGTCCCGGTAGCGCCCCGGGGAGGGCAAGGACGCGCCGCCGCCCGCCGAGCCCGTCGACCCGCGCGCCTTCGTGCGCGAGGCCGAGGCGCTGCTGGCGCAGTCGAGGGGGCAGCTCTCCGAGCTCCGCGCCGCGCTCGACGGGGCCCGGGCCGGCGTCGGCGGCGGCAGCGGCGGCGGCGGCGGCGGCGGCGGCGGCTTCCGCGGCGGCGGCGGCGCGACCCGCACTTCGTCGGCCCTGCGTCCCGCGCTCGAGGCGGCGCGGCGGCGCGAGCGCGCGCTCGCGGGCCTGGTGCTAGTGCTGGTGCTGCTTGGCGGCCGTCGCGATGTAGTTTTGTGCTTACACAAATGTATGAACAAATGGTTGTTATTTGGGAGAGACAAAAGGCGGCAAGGAGGGCCGCCCGTCTTTTCCGGGTGGCGTGGTTTGCCAAAGAAGGGGTTGGTGCGGCCGCGGGCGCTCGCTTCTCCTCTTGTTCTGCGGGCGGGGGCCCGTCGTTCTCGACTTCATTTTTTTGTCCGGCACCCGCCAACGCGCGCCTTGGCATCAGCGCCGGAACGGGTCGTCCGCCGCGCGGCGCGCCCGCGCGGCCGACGCCGCGCCCCAGAGGCGCCACGCGACAAAGGCGAGCACGGCCAGGTCGTCGAGCCACCCTATGATCGGCAAGAAGTCGGGGATGAGATCGATCGGGCTGACGGCGTAGAGGATGCCGAGGGCCGGCGTGGCGTAGGCCCACAGGGCGGAGCGCCACTCGCCCATCTTGGCGCGGTCAGCAGCCGAGGCGCGTGCGGCGGCGGCGCTGGCCGCGGCGGCGGCGGCCGCGCGGGCGCCCGAGGGGCCGGCGGCGGCGGCGGCGGCGGCGGCCGCGGCGGCGGCGGCCGCGGCCGCGCCGGCGTGGTGCTGCTGCTGCCCGGGCTGCGGCTGCTGCTGCTGCTGCTGCTGCTGCCGGCGCGACGAGCGCCGGGCGCCGCCGGGCGGCGACGCCGCCGCGCCCGCCGCCGCCGCCGCCGAAGCCCGCCGCGCCTCGAGCAGCCGCATCAGCGAAACCGCCAGGTGCGGGTTGGACAGGCGCGCGCGGCACTCAGGGCAGCGCGAGAACGAGTTGCGCGACTGCCGCACGCACGCCTCGCAGAAGCAGTGTCCACAGCCGAGGTCGTAGGGGCGGCGGTCCGCCGTGTTGAACGCTGTCAGGCAGACGCCGCACGAGAGCGCGTCGGCCTCGTCGTCGGCGGCCATTTTTTTGGCGTTGGCGTCGGCGTCGGCGTCCGGGGATGGCGTCGGCACCTGGGGCGCGTTTATTTTTTGGCGCCTCTTGCCCCCTCTCTGCCCGGGGCGATCGACGCGCGGTTGGGTCGCGCCGAGCTCGACGCGCTGCGGGATGCTGCCCTCCGAGGGCGCCGCTCTCAAAGGCGTGGGAGGAGCTGCGTGTCGGAGGGAGGAGGTGTCCCGTGGAGTGAGAAACGCCGCGCGCCTCCCTCGTCTCTCTCTCTGTCCCTCTCCGACAGCGGCTGCGTGCGTCGCTGGGGGCGTCGTCCAAGCTCTAGCTCGCGAGCATGAATGCACGCTGGTTGAGTCTCCAAGGAAGAGGGGGAGAAAGGGCAGAAAGGGTGGAGGGGGAGAGGAAAAGAGGGGCGCGGCGCGGCGCTCGGCGCTCCTCGGCGCGCCGCTCGGGCCAGATATCGGCGCTCCGATCAGATTTTCATGTTGCGCGCGATCTCTTCCTCCTCTTCCTCTCCCGTTGACTTCGCCCTTCCCCCTCGCGCTCCGGCTCCCCTCCGCGACCCATCAATCCACGACCCCCTTACCCATCGCCTGGACGCCAGTCGCCGCGCCGATCCTTGCCCTTGCCAAAACCACCACGAAAAGACCCCCCCCCCCCCCCC
>Ga0209390_10001851_pt1 | contig 39013 bp, 36 predicted proteins | sample BON01_FD_187212 | JGI IMG/M metagenome (GOLD analysis project Ga0209390, IMG submission 187212) | Freshwater microbial communities from Lake Bonney liftoff mats and glacier meltwater in Antarctica - BON-01 (SPAdes) (version 2) | ecosystem: Environmental > Aquatic > Freshwater > Ice > Glacier...
TGTAGTATATGGCACTACAAAGCTGCTATCTTTTTTAGAACGGCTTACTCTTGAGGTTTTTTGATTGTAATAACTCTAAATTTTATGATTTTTGTGTCATTTTAACGAATTTCGTACCAACTTGGGTTAACATTCAAAATGGTGTTAGAACCTCTGGAACTCTTAACAAATTTTAGTAAATATAATAAATTATACTTGTTTTTAAAAGAACACTAGGTGTACTTTCTTCTTAATCTTTTATAGAGAATACGGTTCTGATACTTGACGCTTAAGACAGTATCAGAACCGTTTTTGTTAACGTCTTCTTGCCTTAAATTTTTGCACATAGATATTATGTTCTTTTAAACTTTGTGAAAAATTATGACCGCCCAGGCCATTAACCACAAAATACAGATCATTGCTGATTGCAGGGGCAACAACCGCTTCGAGAGATGCTCGTCCCGGGCAGGCTATAGGGCCAACAGGAAGTCCGTGTACATAATAGGTATTGTAAGGTGAAGGGTTTTTTAGATCTGCGTACGTAAGTGCACGTGTAAGCTTGTATTTACCTTTGGTTATAGCATAGGCGGTGGTGGGGTCTGCTTGTAGTTTCATACCCTTTTTTAAACGATTGAGAAATACGGCTGCAATTTTTTTACGCTCATCATCATGCCCAGCTTCTTTTTCTATGATAGAAGCCATAATTAATACGTCACTTCTAGTCTTGAGAGGAGAGTTAGCTGGTAATTTGGACATAGTTTCATCTAACGTACGTGACATTTGTCTTCGCATTAAATCAACAATTTTTTCGCGTTTATCACCATAGCTATAGAAATAGGTTGATGGCATTAAATAGCCTTCTGGAATCTCACCACTAATAGTACCGACTAGACGATCTTCGGAATTAATACGTTCTAATATTTCATGGACAGTATAACCTTCTGGGATAAGAAGATGGTGCACTATAGATTTCCCACTAGCCAGCGTACGAATAACCTGGTATGGCGTAATAGAAGAAGGGAATTCATACTCTCCGCTTTTTAAAGGGGTGTAATAAGCATATATTCTGCTTATTATTTCAAATAGCGGTCTATATTTTATAACCTTTTCTTGTTCAAGAAGCAGGCTTATTTTATGAACGGAGAAATTTGGCTCAATAATAATGACTTTTTTCTCTGTTAAACCGCCTGGTAGGAACATATAACTCAGGATATTTGCCGCACTTATCACAATAACAGCAGCAGATATTAGTAGGGCTAATTTCAATTTCAGAAATTTTGAACAGATCACTAAATCTCTACCTCAGATGTAGTAATTTTACCATTATTATTGGTAATTTTTTCAATCTTAAGCTTTGCAGCTTTAAGCATAAATTCGCAATGTTCTTTAAGTAAAACTCCACGTTCAAAGCTGCTAACTGCATCTGCCAAATTTTCTTGACCAGTGTCAATTTTTTTTACAATTTCTTCAAGTTCAGCAAGAGCTTGTTCGAAACTCATTTTTTCAATGGATTTAGATTGTGTCATAGGATATAAGTATTTTTTAACCCAATTAAACAATATTTGTTTTTGATATGCAAGTTAGAATTTCAAAGCCAGCAAGATCAGCTATGCAATCGGCTGATGGTAATGCTAAATGGTTGCTAGAGTTTGTACAAATTCCAGCCAGTAGGTCAAAAGAACCGCTCATGGGACGTACATCTTCAAGTGATATGTCAAACGAGGTAAAATTATTTTTCCCTACATTGGAAGAAGCTACCATCTTTGCTAAGAAGAAGCATTATTCTTACGAAGTTATTGAACCTCAAGAAGCAATAATTCCTAAAAAAAGCTACACTAGTAACTTTAATTAATTGAATGTTCTGATGATTTGTAATGATGGTGGGCCCGGCAGGACTTGAACCTGCGACCACTCCGTTATGAGCGGAGCGCTCTAACCAACTGAGCTACAGGCCCTTAAATGATCTGTATAAGGTAAAATACAGATGCCTTGTTTTATATATCCGTCAGAAAGAAAAGTCCAGAAATTTTTTCTCGATTAACTCCCTAACTATTTAGTAACTCAATATTCCCACCAAAAGCTGTGGTGTTAATAGTAGTAGTACGCTCTGTCATGAAACGCAGTAAATAGTTCGGCCCACCAGCTTTAAAGCCGGTACCTGATTTATTTTCGCCGCCAAAAGGTTGCGATTCTACTTTGGCGCCTGTAATAGAGCGATTTGCATAAAAATTTCCAACTTTGATTTTAGATCTAATATATTCAATTTTATCTTCAATGCGCGAATGCACACCAAAAGTTAGACCAAAGCCACAATTATTAATTTCATTAATTACTTTATCCAAATTATTGGCTTTATATTTTGTGATATGTAATATCGGACCAAATTTTTCATCGGGAATATCATTGATTGATTTTACCTCAATGATATGTGGATAGAAATAATGCCCATCATTTTGCTTTCCAGCATGTGGATGTGCGGCTACTTTGAAACCTTTTTGGGTCATATAATTAATATGAGCATTTAATGTCTCTTTGGAATTATTATCGATTACTGGCCCTATATCTATATTAAATTTAGAGGTGTCGCCGATCTCTAGCAATTCGGTAGCTTCTTTGATTAGTTTTAGTAATTCATCATAAATTTCCTCTTGTACATATAACATACGTAGAGCAGAACATCTCTGACCAGCGGAATAAAAAGCGGAAGTAAGCACAGTATCCGTTACTTGTTCAAGAAGAGCAGAACTATCTACGATCATAGCATTTTGTCCGCCAGTTTCTGCAATAAAAGGGATAATACCAGAGTTTCTAGAAGCTAAAATAGTATTAATAGCTTTGGCTGCACCGCAAGAACCAGTAAAGACTACTCCCGCTATACGCTCATCTGATACTACATGCTTACTGATATTACTTCCAGAGGTGATTATTAAGTTCAGAGCTGATTTTGTTACTCCAATTTTGTGCATTAGCTTAACAGCAAAATTTGCTACTACTGTAGTTTGGCCTGATGGCTTAGCAATTACTGTATTACCAGCTGCTAAAGCCGCTACTATTTGACCAATAAATATTGCGAATGGGAAATTCCACGGACTGATACATAAAAATACCCCACGTCCATGCATGGTTAAGACGTTATTTTCACCAGTAGCGCCAGGCAAGATTTTTTCCTGCATTAGAAGTTCTGACTGATTTGCGTAATATCTGCAGAAATCAATTGCCTCAATAACTTCATTAATTGCATCATGAATGGACTTACCAGATTCTTTTATAAGTAGCGCATATAATTCAAATTTATTATCTTCAAAAGCTTGTGCAATATTTTTAAGTATTTGTGCTCGTTTTTGTACCGGAAGGTTGCTCCATTTTTCACAGGCCATATATGCCGCATCAACCGCAGCTTTTATTTCACCTTCAACGGCGTCAGATATAGAAGCAAATTTTTCTGCATTTTTTCCTGGGCAAAAAACTTCACGCTCCTGCTTGGCACTTATTATTTCAACACCATTGATAATTGACCCTACTTTATGCACTTTATCATAATAGCTGGCCACTTTTTCTTGAATATAGTCGTAATTAGCCTTGTAACCTAAATCGTATCCCATAGCGTTTGTCCTGTTTGGATATATATCTTTTGGCAAGTTAATCTTGCCCTTATTATCTAGTAAGCTGAGCGCTTTATCATTCACGTCATACACCATATCACTTATTTTCAGCTCATTAGAATGTACTTTACTGACAAAATTTGCAGAGGCTCCATTTTCGAGCATTCTACGAATTAAATAAGCTAATAAGTCTTTAGTATTACCGATTGGCGCATAAATTCTAATATTTCTATGTTTTGCAAGTTCTACATGTAGGGTATTACCCATTCCATACAGCTTTTGGAATTCATATTTTTTATCACCAGCAAGTTCAATAATTGATGCAGCTGTAACTGCATTATGAGTAGCAAATTGTGGATAAATAAATTTGTCGTTTTCTAGAATTACTTTGGCGCAAGCAATGTAACTTAAATCCGTATACTCTTTTTTTGTGAATACAGGATAGTTTTCCATACCAATTTCTTGAGCACGTTTAATTTCTGTATCCCAATAAGCGCCTTTTACCAAACGTAGAGGGATCTTTTTACCAGATTTTTTTGCCAAAGCAATAATATACTCTATTATTTGGTAGCTTCTGGTTTGATAAGCTTGCACGACGAGACCAATCCCCTCGAATTTTTTAAATGATGGATGTTCTATTAATTGAGTTAATAGTAATAAATAAACGTCGTTCCTATGGGCTTCTTCGGCATCAAAAGTTATGGTTAAGTTATTGTCTCTGATTTTTTCAACTAGGTCTACTAATTTTGGCAGTAAGATTTTTTCTAAATCTTCTAGTTTCAGTAATTCCACACGCGGATATAATGCTGTTAATTTAACCGATAAATTAGGTCTTTCTTCTAAAGCCTCTCCTTTATATGGAAAAGCATTAGATATTATGCTTATAGCATTGTGATATTGTGTATAATAAGTATCGGCTTGTTTGATTGTCCGAGCTGACTCGCCCAATAAATCAAAAGCAAATTTACAATCTGGATATTTGGAAGTTTTTGAAATAGCTGTCGTCACATCCTCAGCAAAGATAAATTCTTTGCTTAAAAATAATATGGATACTTTTAATGCTTTAATAAAAAGAGGTTGTCCAATTCGATCGAGTAAATTAGATAATATATTATCTAATTTTACTAGGTCAGAAAATTTACCAGCAAAATAAAGTCCAAAAGAAGCGAAAATAGTTTTGAAGGAGGTGGATTTTTTGAATAAAAAAGCTCCCCAGTTTTTATCGGATAGTTTATCTCGTACTAGTTCTTTAGTAACCAGATTGTCTGGTATCCTAAGTAGACCTTCTGCAAGGCCTAATACCGCTACGCCCTCATCGTAAGAAAGACTATAACGATATAAAAATTCTTCCATGGAAAAACTTTTATTAGCCCTGATTTTGCTAATAAGACTCCGGCTGCGAGTTGCAACATCAAGCTGCTGCTTGGCTGAGCGTAATTTACTTGTAGACAACAATTTTATTACAATTCCCGATTCATTCCTAAGCTTATCGGAAAATATTTTATTATCCATATAGTAATTAATTGATGGTTTATTTATTAATCACGTTGATTAATATGAACTTTATGATCTAGCAAGGACCTGTCTTCATAAAAATACAACGCAACTAATCCTAAAATAGCAGCGGTTATTATATAATAAACACTGGAGGTAATGCTACCAGTATTTTGTATTAATGATTCAATAATATATGGTGTTGTGCCTCCAAAAAGACTAGTTGCTGTATTATAGGAAACAGAAAGCGCAGTATTACGCACTGCCGTTGGATAGAATTCGGCCTGTAAGGCTGGTTCTGGTCCGATATAAACTGCTGCCATGATTGCCAGTATTAGCATAGAAATTGCCACCATCGTAAAACCGCCTACTGATATTGTTGTTAGGAGAAATGGACTTGCAATTATTATGAATATTAGATTTATAATAAAGATTTTTTGCCTACCTATTTTATCAGATAACCAGCCAGCCCATAGGGTGATAAATATCATCATTACATAGCAGGAATTAATCAAAAAAGATATATCCGACTCTGGAAACCCTCTGTTGATTTTTAGATACGAAACTAGATATATCGCAACCATGTAGAAAATTATAGATCCAGTCATATTAATAAAAATAGATATAATCAGATCAAACCAATAATGTTTGAACGTTGTTTTAAGAGGGGAGCGTAAGATTTCTCCACGCGCTTTTGCGTCTTCGAATAATGGCGTTTCTGAAGTATGCTTTTTTATATACATACCAGCGAAATATACTGCTATTCCCATTATAAAAGGAATCCTCCATGCCCAATCATCAAATTGTTCGGGTGTAAATATACTTTTTACTAGAAATAAAACAACAGAACCAAGCAGTATACCCATACATATACTTGCCATTGATATACTGCCAAACAAGCCCCTTTTTTTCTTCGGAGTATGTTCTATTATAAAAGATATAGAACCAGTTAGAGCCCCACCCATAGAAAGGCCTTGCATCATTCTGATTACTACCATTAGAATCGTTGAAGCGACGCCAATGCTCTCGTAAGTTGGTAAAAAACCTATTGCTGCTGTAGGAATTGCCATACACATAATAGCAGTACTCAGCGCTACTTTGCGTCCAAATTTGTCACCAATAACTCCAAAAAAGATACCGCCTAATGGTCGCATTAAATAACCTATAGCGAACACCAAAAACACTTGTAGCAATACTGCGCTTGGCTCCGTCTCTGGAAAGAATTTTTGTCCAATTATAGGCGCTAAATGTCCAAATAAAGCGTAATCATACCATTCGAAGGTATTTGCTACGCCGCTGGTTAGTATTAATTTTCGTTTATTCATGTTTAACCTATTGATTTATTTCTCTTAAAAGTTAGTTTAGTATTATTTACTTAGCTCCTTTTTTTCCGAGTATATGATAAATAAAGTTGATGGAATAATAATTAGGGCTCCCCATAAAGTTTCTTCTGTAGGAATTTCATTGAAAACAATATAAGCAATAATAGCCGAGACTATTAATTCAAAATATCTGTAAGGAGCAAGAGCAGTGGCATCTGCTACAGCGAATGCCTTAAGTAGAAAAAATAGTATTAAATTTGCACTAGCACCTAAAATAAATAATAAAGCTATTTCTTCCATTGTTGGAGCTAACCAATATTGCAATGCAAATGGCAACGCAAGTAATGCTGTAACAATAGCAGAATAAAATAACATACTAATCATGGATTCTTTGATTACAAACTTTTTATTAATAATGTCCAATATTGCAAAGGCCATAGCGGAAGCTACAAAGATTAAAATCTCTGGATTAAAATTTTCTGAATTAGGTGATAAGGTTATAATTAATCCCGAAAATGCCACAATAGTAACAACCCAACGTTGCCAAATAATATTTTCACTTAGAAAAAATACTCCAAGTATCAAGACAAATATAGGTACCATAAAGCTAACAACAGTTGCCGTGGTTACTGGTGCAAGTGTTAAACCATATGTCCAGCCTGCAATTCCTAAAAATAATAAAAATCCTCTAAAAAAATGTACCATAGGCCGGCTTGTTTTTAGAGTGGCTGTTCCATAATATAGGACAAAAGGTAACAGAGTCATTGTGCCGAACATAAAACGAAAGAAGGTAATTTCATAGCTATGCAGACGCATTCCAGCATATTTAGAAATGACATCATTGATTGAACTGCTGAATAAGCTTAGGATAAACCATGATACCCCAACAAAATAAGAACGTAATTTAGTGTCCATAAATAAGTACTCAAACTAATTGTTTATATATAAATTGGATAAAAGATATAGTGAAAATTGGTAATAGTGAAGGTATTTCTGAAAAAACATTTGTTGTTTTATTCATCACACTTAAATTTTTTCACAAAAATAAACTTGCTTGTCAGAGCTTTCTAGGTAGATAATGTTATAGTTTTTAGTCTAATATGACAAATAAGCAAACACATTAATTATGAGAGATATTAATATTATGAAATTTATACAAAACATTCTTATAACCGCTATATTTTTAATAGCAGGTTCCGCCTTTGCGGATAATCATAATGATTATGATGCAAATTATTATGAAGATGAAGGTGCCTTGTTATTTAAAATTCGTGGATTTTATGTTAATGCTCCTACAAAGATAAAAACTGCACCAATTAATGGTACTGAAAAACCAGGGGACTTAGTTCAAAATGGCTATGGTTTTGATACTGCTACTACATATTTCTTTACAGATAATATTGCTACTGAGTTGTCTCTAGGTCTAGGTCTATTAAAAACCAAATCCTCTGCTCTTAATAAAGCAGCTGCTGCCTATGGTGATGGTACTGGTTCTCCTGGCAAAAAGAACGATATATTCTTTGTGCCATTAGCAGCTACTTTACAATATCACATTGCACCATTTGGAGCTATTAGACCTTATATAGGTGCTGGTTATCATGGTTCTTATTTGTATACACGCTCAAAAGCAATTAAAGTTCAACCAGGCCATGGCGCAGTATTACAAGCTGGTATAGATTTTATGGCAAAAGATGATACGTTTATTACATTTGATATCAGACAATATATATTAAAATCAAAAGTAACATTTAAAAAAGGTTTCTTGTTTCCTAATAATGCAGCTGCAAAGGATGTCTCCTCAAAGGTGGATTACAATCCTTTAGTAATATCATTTGGTGTTGGTTTTAAATTTTAAAGTAATTATTGTTTTGTTCAAAAAGATCTTATTTTATGCATGTTTATGCATAGTGCTTGTTATAGTAATAGTAAAGGCATCTGGTCTTGATAAAAAAGAACAGTTTTTAAATTATTTAGCTCAATATTACTTTGATGAGACATATTATTTGCAGAAATATCCAGATGTAAAGAATCTGGATATTTCGCCTTTTGAACATTATGTACAAATAGGTTGGAAAGAGAATAAAAACCCCAACACATATTTTGATAATAAATTATACAGAAATTTATATTTAATTTATGATAATAAATATGAGTTAAATCCTCTCGCACATTATGTACGTTATAAAATCTCATTTAAGCATCACATTATTAATAGCAAGGAGCTAAAGAAAACCACGCTACTTAAAAACCCCAATCATTATCTTTCGTTGGTTGCAATTTTTCGCGATGATGCGCCTTTCTTAAAAGAGTGGATAGAATTTTATAGGCTTGTGGGGGTTGAACATTTTTACCTTTATAACCATCTTAGTAAAGATGAATATGCTGAAGTTCTTGAGCCTTACATTAAAGAAGGAATTGTTGAGTTATATAACGTAACAAAAGAACCTAGTAATATACAGGAGTGGAATAAAATCCAAACACAAGTTTATTCTGCAGTAGCAAAATTATCGGCAGATCAAACTGAGTGGCTTATTATGGTTGATACCGATGAATTTTTGTTCCCCGTACAAGAATACAATTTGGCTAAGGCCCTAAAAAATTATGATGATTATGCCAGTGTATCGGTTAACTGGGAGATTTTTGGTAGCTCTAATGTCCAAATCATACCAAGCAATAAACTTCTTATAGAAACTCTATTGTATAAAGGGACAAATGATTCACATGTAAAGACTATCGTGAAACCAAGGTATGTACAAACTATAGAGAATCCACATTATGCAGCGTTAAAACCAGGATATGCTCAGGTAACAGAGAATTTTGAATATTTTGCTGGCCCGTTTGTGCCGAAAGAAAGTCGCAATATTTTAAGGATTAATCATTACTGGTCTAGAGATTTAGATTTTTTATATGCAAGGAAAATCAATAGAGTACATGTTATTGGTAAACAATTAGATTCCGAAGAAATTAATAATAAAATACAAGCAATAATAGGTGCGGATAAGTATAATTCTCAAATATACGATGATTCTATTTTAAAGTACATTGATGAACTACGAGTCAGGGTATTTAACTAATTTTAGGTATCACTGCATCTGGTGGCCTTATATAAAGCGGTTCTATAGACGCTATATCTCCTTTATTAATCTTATCATCTGCTAGCCTGGCTACGTGTATTGCTCGAATTATGGGGAACCTTGGCAGGATAGTTAAATGATCTAAATTTTTAAGTTCAGGATAAATAATAGGCACACCACTACCTGTGCAAATCGTGTTACCTTTTGTTTGTTTTAATAAATTTATTATATCTATATTATTAATAAGTAAAGGCGTTGTTTTAGTGCCATTTTGCATAAATTGTTGTACATAAACTTGATTTCTGTAAGCGTTTAAGATAACAAATGCAGTGTCATATTCTTTTATCTGCATGCGCATGCGATAATAGGCTGATTCAAAATTATTTATCGCTATACCCTGTATATTACTTGCATATAATATGCCCTTGGCAACGGCTAGGCCTATTCTAATGCCTGTAAAGCTTCCAGGGCCGACAGTGACCGCTAAATAATCCAAGTCTTTATATAGTTTACCTGTGCTCTTCAATGCGCGTTCAATTATCACCATTAAGCTTTCTGCCTGCATAGAAGGACGCATTTCTTGTTCGAAGAATAAAATATTCTGCCCCTCAGCAATTGCGACCGAGCAACTATTGCTAGAAACATCAAAACAAAGAATCTTGTTCATAATAATTGAATTATCTATTGTAATTAAGTTAGAGTATAAAACATATAGCTGAACTTTTGCATAATATATATAAAAACTATGAAAATAATCTCAGGATCAAGTAATCCAAATTTAGCAAAGCGTATTTCAAAAGCAATTGGTCTCGAATTGCTTAATACTAAAATTGATAATTTTGATGATGGCGAAATTAGAGTGCAGGTATTTGATAATATCAGCAAGGAGGTAATAATAGTACAGTCAACAAGCACACCAGTGAATAATCATTTAATGGAATTGTTGTTACTTGCCGATACGGCAAAACGGGCTGGTGCTTATAATATTGTAGCGATCATGCCATATTTTGGTTATAGCCGTCAAGATCGTTGTACTTATAAACATGGTCCTATTTCAGCGAGTTTAGTTATTAAAATGCTAGAAGCATCTGGTATTGCTGAAATTATTACGCTTGATCTACATTCAAACCAATTAGAAGGAATGTTTGATATACCAGTTAAAAATCTAAGTACAGAAAGTATATTTTTTCCATTATTGAAAAATAAAAAGAATATTATTATAGTATCTCCAGATATTGGCGGTATTTCGAGAGCAAGAAATTACAGTTCATTGCTCGGCAGTGATTTAGCCATAATTAATAAAAGCCGAGATACTAATAATATTCCTTCAATGAGTGAGATCATCGGCAATGTTCAAGGCAAAAATTGTATTATTATTGATGATATAGTTGATGGCGCAAGCACCCTATGCATGGCAACAGAATTATTATTAGCAAATGGTGCTGCAGCTGTTGAGGCCGTAGTGACACATGCAGTGCTTTCTGGCGATGCTATCAGTAAAATAGAGCAATCATCCATTAGGAATATTTATATTTCTGATTCAATACATCATCAATATTTACCAAAGAAATTTAAAGTTCTAACAGTGCATGAATTGATTGGATCTATATATCAAATTCGCTCATAGAGTTAGGTTATATGGATATCAGTCTAGTTACTTAAGCTAAGATAATTGGTGTATATGTAATTAAGGCTTGTTTTTTAGTAACTATACCCTGGCAATATGATTTTGCTGGATTCACTAATAATTTAGCCATTGCTTCACGTCCTAAAAGCATGCGATGGTTCATTATGTCACGGTTTGTAAGCGTAATATCAATTTCCCATTGAATAGGGCCGATTTGTATTGGTGAGCGTATTACAATACGTTCTTCACTATGACCGTTTGAACTTTTGATTGTACGCATGTCAATGATTTCAGCGCGTGATTTGCGGCAAATAACATCATTTTTTTGGATTGGATGAATAATAAATTCAGCAAATTCCTTACCAGAATTTTTAATGATGTTAATGTCATATGCATGTAGAGCAGAGGTTTTGGCGCCAGTGTCAATCTTTACTTTAATCAAGGGGGTATTAAGCATTGGTAATTTTGCCCATTCGCGCCATCCTATCAATAAAGGTTGTTCTTTCATTCTAAAATCTCGTCATGTTCGGCAATTTCATCGGCGACTGCGCATGTATCATCAAAAGTTGCTACATGAAACAAAGCATCACCATTATTTACTAAAGGCATCATGGTTATGCCTATGATAATACCAGTATGACTCGCCTTCACGGTATGTTTTTTTATTCCAAATGGACCGTATATTACAGCTATTATTTCACCTTCTTTAACGGTATTACCAACTTTCTTTTTAACATGCATGCTGCCGCTATGTGGAGCCCTAACCCAATGGCTAGAATTAGCACGGAATACTTCGCGCTCTTTAGTAAGTTTGTTTTTTACTAAGGATGGGTCTAGCATGCCTATACTGCATAAAGTGGTAATAATTCCATTTTCGGCAGAGCGGATTATTTTTTCGTCATAACGCAGTGCCTCGCCGCCTTCAAATAGTAATATTTTAATATTTTTATCTGCGGCAGCTTGACGTAATGATCCATCTCGTACATTGGAATTTAAAATCACTGGAACACCAAATGCTTTTGCTAGAGAGTTTATTTCTGGATTATCTAGCACAGCCCTTATATGCGGTAGATTATATCGATGCGCACTACCGGTATGTAAATCAATACCATAATCACATTTCATAACGATTTCAGTCATGAATTTATAAGCAAGTTGACTAGCCAGAGATCCTTGTTTGGAGCCAGGAAAAACTCGGTTTAGGTCTCGACGATCTGGTAAATAACGTACATTGCGGTTAAAACCAAAGACATTTACTATTGGTACAGCGATTATAGTACCTTTGATTTGAGATAATAGTTTCTTCTGTGTTAAGAGTCTTCGGATTACCTCAACGCCATTTATTTCATCGCCATGAATGGCTGCTGAAATAAATATTGTTGGACCATCTTCGAGGCCTCTAATGACTTCTACTGGGATTGTCATTTCAGTATGATCAAACAACTTAGCTACTTCTATTTCTAATCGCTTTCGTTGCCCTGGTTTTATAGTTACCCCTTCAATAATTAGAGTTTTCGTCATAAAATATATTATCCTTTCATGAATATTTCAGTTTTAGATTTTTTTATTATATCCTTCTCAATATATTCTATAATGCTATTAGCAACATTTTTTCCTGTTGTCTTTTCTATACCTTCGAGACCGGGAGAAGAGTTAACTTCAAGTACTAATGGACCTCTAGCAGAACGAATTAGGTCGACTCCAGCTACATTTAGGCCTAAAACTTTAGCCGCTTTTACAGCCATCGCCCTTTCATTGGGCGTGATTTTAATCATTTCCGCATTGCCACCATTATGCAAGTTTGAACGAAACTCTCCTTCGGCTCCTTGTCTTTTCATTGCGGCGACTACTTTATCACCAATAACAAAGCAACGAATATCGCTGCCAGCAGATTCTGCAATAAATTCTTGAACAAGAAAATCTGCGTTCAAGTCTAGAAAAGCACCAATTAGGCTTTCAGCTGCCTTGGTAGTTTCAGCAAGTAGCACTCCTTTACCCTGGGTGCTGTTGATAACTTTGACGATTAACGGTGCGCCTCCAACAAATTTGATTAAATTTGTTGTTGCATTACCAGAGTGAGCATAGCTAGTTACTGGTATACCTACATGTTTTCTTGCTAGTAGTTGATGAGCACGTAATTTATCTCTGGATCTTGTAATAGCTACTGATCCATTTAATGCATAAACGCCAGCCACTTCGAACTGTCTTAGCACTGCGCTTGCATACATAGTTACTGATGCACCGATACGTGGAATGACGGCATCAAATTCTAATTTTTTTTGTATATCTTTGTTTTTGTAATGAACATCCGGAGTAGTAGCGGTAATATTCATATAACATTTTAAAGGATTTACTACCGTGACTTCATGACCTCTTTCTTGCGCGGCTTCAACCAGTTTTGTTGTAGAATAGTTAGTGGCATTGCGTGATAAAATTCCTATGCGCATAATTTTGTCCGTGTTTAATTGGTTGTATTGTGAGTCATGTTATCATATGACTTAGTTTCTCATGTAATGCAAGGAATGACTAGCTATATTTGGTTAATTACTACATTAAATCTATCAAAGTGTGGTCAATCGACTGTATGAATAGCAGTAATTTCATTAACCGTAATATTATTTCTTTGTCAGACGCAAGAATAAAATCTTGAAGTTTAGCCCTGCTTCAATTAACCGAAAGATTTAGGTTGTTTGTAATATAAAACAAAGTCATGAGTTTTTATTTTTTTATTAATCGTTTATTTACTTTTATTCCATCATAATGTTTATTTAGCGGGCATAAGGATATTTTGCTTGTTAAATAAATAAAATAATAAACCAGGAGAGTTAACCGTATGGCAAAAGCAAAAGTAAAAGCTGTTGAATATAATGATATAAAAGGTCATTTAAAAGAAACTTTTAATGAATTTGTAGCGGATGCAACAAAATTCGGTGTAGATGTAGAAACTGCAAATGAAATAGCCGAAATGAGTCATTTAAAAGCTAAGGGATTATGGTTGTTATTTAAAAAACAATTTAAAATTAAATTAGCTGAATTAGAATTGCACGATTTAGCCGATACTTTAATTGGTGATTTAGAAGAAGACCATATATCAGTAGCGTCTTTAGATACTCTAGAGCGTATATTAGCTAATCCTAGCGATGAAAGATACATGCTTGAAGAAGACATGATTTTACAAATCAACGCAATGGGTCACGCGCAAAGAGAATTACTACGTGATCAAGTGGGCCAAAGCTTACATTTAGGAGATCTTTCTGGGCACGAAGAACATAGTATTGGGCATAAAATTCTCAGCTTTTTAAAAGGTTTGTGGGTTAAGATGGCCCCGATACTTGATAAAATCTTTGACACTCTTGTGGGCGTTGGAGCTGAGGCGCTTAAAGCCGTTGTAGAAAAGGGGGTTGGTGATCAGGTTCTTGCCGAATCATTAGAAGGTGCTATTGATAGTACAACTAAAGTTCTACAAGATTTAAGCGTTAACCAAGAGGAAGAAAAAGAATTGGTAGGAGCAAGTGTCGATGTTGAAGGCGATTTCTAAACTGATATATTAGTGTATTTTATTCGAACCATTCTTGTGTTTGTAAAACAAGAATGGTTTGTTTTTTTGAAGGCATAGTATACATTAGTTTTACATTCCTGTGGGTTCTTCAGATGTCTTAAGAGATGCTGAAAGTAACTATCCTAATAGGTATGGAAGGGATTCAATTGTCGAATCAATAGGAGAATAATGTTAGAATATTGTTTGATTCTACTAAGAGTTAAATGACCAGTTAAAAGCTTTAGGGAATATACAGCTTATTTAGAAACTGTATAATTCTATACCTAATATTATAAGTTAAATTAGTCTTTGCGAATATAAAATAAGTGTTTAAAATTAGATAGCTAGAGTTTTGACTTTGTGTGGTTAAGGATGCGGCTTTGTCTAGTTTACATTGATATAATTTGATAGGGTTATTTAGAGCTTGTATGAATTACACTTTAATCTAGGTTTGCTAAAAAAATTATTACAAAAGTAAATAGAGTGACACTTAGATTAAATCTTTAAGTTGCTTTAAATGTAATACTGGCTGTAAGCCGGCGAAATTTTCTTTTGAGCAACAATACATTTGTTGGAAGCCTAATTTGGTTGCTTCTTTTATTCTAGCTTCAGTTTGGGATACTTTTCTAACTTCACCCGATAAACCAACTTCGCCAAAAAAGATACTTCCTTGCGGTAATGGCTTATTACTCGCCGCAGAAATTAATGCCGCAGCTACTGCTAAATCTGCAGCTGGCTCTGTTATACGCAGCCCCCCTGCGACACTTAGATACACTTCGTGAGATGCTAAATTTAGACCAAATCTAACGCCAAGAACTGCAATAATCATCGATAATCTATTACTATCCCAGCCAACTACCGAACGGCGTGGTGTTGCCATATTTGTCGGCGCGATCAATGCTTGTACTTCAATTAATAATGGTCTAGAGCCTTCAATTCCAGCAAAAACAGCGCTACCAGTAACGTTATTTTCTCGCTCCATTAAAAATAATTCAGAAGGGTTGGAGATTTCCATCAACCCCTTAGAAGTCATTTCAAAGACGCCAATTTCATTTACGCCACCAAAACGATTTTTTATCGAGCGCAAAATACGAAAATGATTATTATGATCACCTTCAAAATAAAGCACTGTATCCACCATATGCTCCAGTACTTTTGGTCCGGCAAGCTGTCCATCTTTATTTACATGACATGCAAGAAGCAAGGTAATGTTATTTTGTTTGGCGTAATTAATCAGTATATGCGCACTTGCACGTATTTGTGAAACAGTACCAGGAGAAGATGATAGCTCATTAGTAGCAATGGTTTGAATTGAATCAATAACGACTAAATCTAGTTTTTCTTTATTTTGGTCAATCGTTGAGATTATATCTTCAACATTAGTTGCAGCAAGTAATCCTGTTTTATTATCCTTAATATCAAGTCGCTCTGCGCGCAATTTAATCTGATTAATTGATTCTTCGCCAGTAATATATAAACACCCCATATCAGACTTAGATAAACTCGTTGAAAGTTGTAATAACAAAGTTGACTTACCAATTCCAGGATCTCCACCAATCAAAATAGCTGATCCGCTTACCAATCCGCCACCAAGCACACGATTTAACTCTTCAATAGGTGTTTTGGTACGCATTGTTTGTTCGGATTTATCTGCAAGAGAATGTACTTCCTGAGGGTTACCAGTTTTGGGTACCATGATTTTACTTGCAGAAGACATTTCTTCTGCAATCGTACCCCATTCCATGCAGTCTGGGCATTGACCTAACCATTTACTGCTCATACTGCCGCAGCTCATGCAGGCATATTGTTTTTTAACTTTGCCCATATCTTAATATCAATAATTTATTATTACCGTAAGTTTTTTCCTTTACTAGGTATAAAGAATCTGGAAGTTCACATTTATCCTTTTTGAACATTTCTATAGCAAGGATAGCCCCATCTGCTAACCATTTTTTTTCTATCAGGCTGTTTAAGGCCTTAGTTACATAGTTATTGTAGTAGGGAGGATCCATAAACACAAGATTGTATTGATCCTTTGCAGCCAATAAGCTTAAGGCATCCATTAAAAGTACTTTAACATTAGCTTCTTCGCCAATATGTTTGGCAAATTCTGTGGCTATTTTTAAATGTTCTGATTGATTATCAATGAGCAAAATACTCGCAGCTCCGCGCGATAATGCCTCGAAAGAAAGTCCGCCTGTACCTGCGAATAAATCTAGTACCTTAGCGCCAATTACTGGCTTAGAGTCAGAAAAATCACCTGATGATAATATACTAAACAAAGCCTCACGGAATTTCGTAGTAGAAGGGCGATAGTTCAATTGTTTATGGGAAGGTATAATTCTATTTTTATATTTTCCCGCGATAATGCGCATCTATTTTTACCTCTTTATATTCACCAGGCTTCATATCACCTAAACTATATTGACCAAATCTTGTCCTAATCAAGCGGCTTACTTCATGGCCAAAATGCTCGAAGATTCTTCTGATTTCACGATTTTTTCCTTCTGTAAGGACTACTTCATACCAAGAATTAGATATATTCTTTTTGGTTAACTTGATTGATTTAGGATGGTATGTCATACCATCAATAGTGATGCTTTTATTATTTAAGCTAATCTCTTTGCCTCTGCCGAACGATCTGACTTTATAGACGCGCTCAAACTTATTGGAAGGAGATTCAAAATATCTAGATAAATCACCGCTAGTGGTAAGCAACAACAAACCTTCGCTGTTTAAATCTAATCTACCTACTGAAATCACTCGTGGTAATTTACCCTCTAATTCTTGAAAAATAGTCAGTCTATTTTGTGGATCACTATGAGTGGTAATTAAGCCAGCTGGTTTGTAGTAAATCCAAAGTCTATCACTTGTAGGTTTGGTGATGCTTTTACCGCTTACCTTAATCGCATTAGTTTCGTCAATATTCAATGCTGGGCTAGTTATTACTTGTCCATCAACCATTACCTCACCTTGCTCAATCAGCCTTTCAGCTTGTCTTCTTGAACAAATACCAGCTCCTGCAATAAATTTTGCAATTCTCATAAATTATAACTATATAACAATATTAACAATTTTCTTAGGAACAATGATAATTTTACGGATCTCCGCGTCGCCAATATGCTTTATAATTGCTGGTATTTCAATAGCAGTTTTTTTAATGTTCTCATCAGTATCTGATACGGAAAATTCCTGGGTAGCTCTTAACTTACCTTTTACCTGAATAGCCATAGTATAACTATCTGATTGTAATTTTGAAGTATCAGCTTTGGGCCATTCTGTTTTGTATAACGGGACTTCATTACCAAGCTGTTGCCATAATTCTTCTGTAATATGTGGAAGGAATGGGTTCAATAACTGAATAATAATATGAGCACCTTCATTAATAGATAAGCTATCTGGTTTATCAGATGTTAATTCATCGCTCATGGCATTATATAATTCACGGATTCTAGCAATAGCTTTGTTCAAGCGATAATGCATGATATCTTCTGACACTTCCTTGATAGTCAAATGGATATGAGTTTGTAGTTTTTTATTTTTTATTCCACCTGCTTTTATCTCTGAAAGATTGTTTATAAAGATAGTAAAACGTGAGATAAACTTTTTACAACCATCAAGACCAGCAGCTGACCATTCCAGATCTTTTTCCGCCGGACTATCAGATAATACAAACATTCTGATAGCATCTGCGCCATGTGTAGCTAGCATACTTTCAAGGTCGATTACATTAAGCTTCGATTTGCTCATTTTTTCAATCTTACCTTGGAATAACTCTTCTCCAGTTTTTATGTGAAAGAATTTACCTTCCTTTTCCTGTACTTCATTAGGATAAACCCATTTTCCAGCTTTGTCTTTGTAGGTAACATGTAGAACCATACCTTGTGTTAGCAAGCGTTTAAATGGTTCACGCACATTCAAATAACCAACATCAGACATTGCTTTGGTAAAAAATCTTGCATAAAGTAAATGTAAAATGGCATGCTCTATACCACCAATATATTGATCAACTGGTAGCCAATAATCACAGGCTTTTTTATCAACTATCTCATTAGTAGCGTTGTCACAAAAACGTGCAAAATACCAAGATGATTCAAAAAAAGTATCAAACGTATCAGTTTCGCGCAACCCAGCTGATGCACATTTAGGACAATCAACATGTTTCCATGTCGGGTGTCTATCTAATGGATTACCTGGCTTGTCGAAATTAATATCTTTGGGTAACTCTACTGGTAATTTTTCCGCTGGCACCGGTACAACACCACAAGATTCACAGTAAATTATAGGAATTGGACAACCCCAATATCTTTGACGGGAAATTCCCCAATCACGTAAGCGGTAATTTATTTCTTTAGTACCAATGTTTAATTCTTCAAACTTAGCAATAATTTTTGCGCGCGCATCTGCGACACTTAGGCCATCTAAAAAACTAGAATTGATTATAATATCATCTTGCGCATAGATATAGGCGTGCTTGTTTAGATCAATTGCGTGATTATCACTACGTACTATTTGAATCATCTCAAGGTCTTGAGTATTCTGTACTAATTCAAAGTCACGTTGATCGTGCGCTGGGCAACCAAAAACTGCACCCGTGCCATAATCCATTAATACAAAATTTGCGATTACCACCGGTATTTTTAAATTTTCGTTAAATGGGTGAGCAGCATACAAACCTGTATATACACATTCTTTTTCTGCCTTTTCAAGAGACAACTCAGAGGTAGAATTATGCGCACATTTATCTATAAACTCTTTAATTTCATCATTTATCGCTACTTTTTCGACCAATGGATGATTGTACGCGATAGCTACAAAACTTGCCCCAAAAATAGCTTCCGGAGTTGTAGAATATACTTCTATTTGTTCGTCTATGCCTCGTACATCAAAATGAAAACGTGCCCCTTCGGACTTGCCTATCCAGTTTTTCTGCATAGTTTTAACATTTTCTGGCCAATCATTTAGAGTATCTATGTCTTGTAGCAACTCTTCTGCATAATCAGTTATTTTAAGAAACCATTGCCTTAAATATTTTTTTTCAATTAATGCTCCAGAACGCCACCCACGACCATCGACAACTTGCTCATTTGCAAGCACTGTGTTATCTACAGGATCCCAATTAACCGATGATTTTTTTTGGTATGCTACGCCTCGCTCTAGTAGATCTAGAAAAAATTTCTGTTCGTGTTTGTAATAATCTGGAGAGCAGCTTGCAAGCTCTCTATTCCAATCATATGATAATCCCACGGCCTTTAATTGATCACGCATTGTATCAATATTGGCGTAAGTCCAGTCGCCTGGGTGCGAGCTATTAGCAATTGCTGCGTTTTCTGCAGGCAACCCAAATGCATCCCAGCCCATAGGATGTAGTACATTATACCCACTTGATTGTAAATAACGTGAGATCACATCACCTATTGCATAATTGCGCAAATGCCCTACATGAAATTTCCCTGATGGATAAGGAAACATTTCAAGCACATAATATTTGGGTTTTTTAGAATTATTTTCTGCCACAAAAGCGTTATCTTGATGCCACTTTTTCTGCCATTTTTGTTCGATTTCTAAACTGTTCATTAAGCTATTTACTTATTTGGATTGCTGATACAGATCACGTGCTTTACGAAGGATTTTGTCCTCTAAAACAAGAGCTATAGGTGATGACTCGTGCTCTGACCAAGTACCATTATGTTTCTTGCGTTGAAAAGCTACTACGTCTAGAGCTTCAGGTGTTATTAATTTATCTTTAATATAAACAGTCACTTTAAATTGAGTATTTTTTTGGTCGGACGGGCTATACCATTCCGTGATAATAGTACCGCCTCTGATATCTGCGGACGCTAGGGGTGCAAACTTCAACACATCAATTGATGCCTGGTAGAGATATTTATTGATATTACCAATTGTTGCCTTTGTAGCTGTGCTTTTTTCCTTACCTGGTCGAAAGACCACGCCTTCACCCCCAAGTAATGAACCCATATCTTCCATCTCTTTCTCTAAGGCTGATGTGGGGTAGTCACCAGCTATTGCTGAACTAAAAAACAGGGTAAGAATACTAATAATTATTGCGGATTTGGTCGTCATAAATATCACTCAAATTTAAATCTCTCTATAAAATAAAAATATAGCGTTTATATAAATCCTTTACAACTAAAATTCTTGTAAAGCTGCACATAGATCAAGCAGCCTTTCTTTAAATTTATTTTTTACTAGAGGTTGTCCAGAAATTTGTAGCCTTAATAAAGCTTTTTCAGTGGTAGGTAATAATTCGCATACTTGTACTAAATCATAATCAGATGCAGCAAAGCTCCTGGGTATGTCAAATTCCTGTGCGCATTCTTCGCGTAGCTGGATTAAATGCAATAATTTATTTTGAAAAGATGTTGAACGCTCGCGTAAATTCATTTTTTTCATGATTTTTTCTGGGCGCGGCTTGTAGTTCGTTACATCTACTAGTTTTGCACTTCTGGTTTTATAAGTATCCCATAATTTCCTATCAGTCATTGTTCTAGATAATTCGCGATGTAAAGGGATCAAATACTCAACATCTTTAATTGCATAATCTAATAATTCTTTTACCAGAGGGCGCACCAGCCAATTTGCTTTTTGCATGCTTTTATCAAGGTTTACATGCAGTAATTCTTTACATAATCTACCATAACCCATTATATCATCTAAGCCAATTACGCCAGCAGCTGTTTGCGTATCAAAAATATTTTTGGGTAGTTCATTAAATAAATGAAAGAATATATCAAAATCTTGCTCAGGTGCATGAAAGACTTTAACGATATTCTCGTTTGCTAGGATCGCTTTCAATCCACTTATATCAATACCAGATAAGACGTCAATAATCATTTGATCTTCTCTAGAAGCAATTTGAACTATACTAAGTCTGGCATAATATGTTCGTCTTCGATGAAATTCTGTATCCATAAAAAGAGCATCTTGATCTAGAAGCTTTTCACAGGCGGTATCAAAATCTTTTTGGTTGTCTATAATTTGCATGAGTTTTTGATTGCTTAAAACGGTTATTTTTTATATATATTATGTACTTAGAAATCTCTTGGAATTAAAAAGGCTAATTAAACCTATGCATATATTCAGAACTCACAAGTGCAACGAACTTAACAAGCAGCATGTAGGTCAAAAAGTTAAATTATCCGGATGGGTGCATAGACGCCGCGATCACGGTAATTTATTATTCATTGATCTTAGAGATCATTACGGCATAACGCAATTAGTTTTTACAGATCAAGACCTACCTTTAAAAGATATGGCTAGTTATTTACGCTATGAAAGTGTGATCACTATTGAAGGAAAAGTTATAGCACGTGATGGAGAAGCAATCAACAGTTCTATGCAAACTGGAGAAGTTGAAGTATTAGTGGATAGTTACATTTTGGAATCTGAAGCAGAAATGTTACCGCTAATCGTAAATTCAGACCAAGATGCGCCAGAAGATACTAGATTAAAATATAGATTCTTGGATTTGCGTAGAGAAAAATTACATAAAAATATAATGTTACGTTCAAATATTATAGCTGAGCTTAGAAAATTAATGACCGCGGATGGCTTTACTGAGTTCCAAACTCCGATTTTAACGGCTAGTTCGCCAGAAGGAGCACGTGATTTTCTAGTTCCAAGCAGGATTCACCCTGGGAAATTCTACGCACTTCCACAAGCGCCTCAGCAATTTAAGCAAATGTTGATGATGTCTGGATTTGATAAATATTTCCAAATTGCTCCTTGCTTTCGTGATGAAGATGCTAGAGCAGATAGATCTCCTGGTGAATTTTATCAATTAGATATTGAAATGTCGTTTGTAACCCAAGAAGATATTTTTGCTGCTATTGAACCAATAATGTTTGAAATATTTAATAAGTTTGGTGACAAGAAAGTCTCCAAACCACCATTTACTCGTATTCCATATGTAGAATCGATGATGAAATATGGGTCAGATAAACCAGACCTTAGAAATCCACTAGAAATAACTGATGTTACTGAAGTATTTCGCGATGCAGAATTTAGCTTATTCAAAGGCGCAATACAAAAAGGTTCTATAGTTAGAGCAATTCCTGCGCCCAAAACTGCCTCTAAATCTCGTAAGTTTTTTGATGATATGATTAAATTCGCAATCAGCGAAGGCGCTGGTGGCCTAGGATATGTACAATTCACGGAAGATGGTGAAGCTAAAGGTCCAATCGCTAAATTCCTAAATGAAGCTCAGCTTGCAGAACTACAAAAAATAGCTCGCATTACTGCTGGTGATTCTGTGTTTTTCTCATGCGCTAAAGAACTAGAAGCAGCAAAACTAGCTGGTAAAGTTCGTAATAAATTAGGTGTAGAACTTGAATTAATTGCTAATGATGTATTTGAATTTTGTTGGGTCACAGATTTCCCATTTTATGAATTAAATGATATTACGAAGCAAATAGAATTCAGTCATAACCCATTTTCAATGCCGCAAGGGGGCCTAGAAGCATTAGAGAAAGCAAAAACAGAAGAAGAGTTACTGGCACTAAGAGCTTTCCAGTACGATATTGTATGTAATGGTATTGAACTTTCAAGCGGAGCTATCAGAAACCATAAACCTGAATTAATGTATAAAGCGTTCGAAATAGCTGGCTATAGCAAAGCAGATGTTGATAAAGAATTTGGTGGTATGATCAAAGCCTTTAAGTTTGGGGCCCCTCCTCACGGTGGTATCGCACCTGGGGTTGATCGCATGGTTATGTTAATCGCGGACACAGCAAACATTAGAGAAGTAATAGCATTCCCAATGAATCAACAAGCAGAAGATCTATTAATGGATGCTCCAAACCATGTAAGCGAAGCACAATTACGCGAACTTAACATAATGTTGTCTCCGTCTGTGAAAAGTAAATTAGCGAAGCAATCGGATTAAACAGTAATAAAACTAATTACGATAGGATGCTAATGTCCAAAGAAGTGTAAAGAAGTCGGGCTAATGCAATAATGGAACGGCTTAACTAAAAGGTTATGCAACAATCTGAAATTCAGGTACCGAGGTTGAAACAACTGGCTGGAAAGTAGAATGCAGAAAAGACTAGCACATATATCACAAGCAACAAGTTAGATAGATAGTGATATTTAATAGCATTAAATCATGAAGCTTAGCTTCGCACTGATGAGGGAAATGCAGCTGTTTATAGTATTTCTCAAGGCTCTCAATATGACCTGACTCGAATAACTATTCGTGAGAACCAAGACTGTTGTTTAGGTGAGCTATTAGCTATTGTCGGATTCTTCAGATAGTGAATAGATCTAAAAGATGCTTGTATAGATTATAAAAAAGTGCACAAATACACTAGGACCGTCAAAATAAAGATAAGCAACCTAAATTAAATTAATTGTTTATTAATGATTAGATGGCTAAACTTCATATTTAAACAGAGCTAGTCAAACGCATTGTTGAATAATTTTAATTTAAAAAAGTATTATCATGGATCCAATCACAATCGCTGCATTGTCTATCGTAAGCGTATTAGCTGTCACTGCATCAATAACTAGTATATGTAGTTGTTATCGAACAGAACAATTTATGAAAAAAATGACAACCGAAGCAACTGCAGTCGATATAAGTAATAAAGTAACTCATAAAACTTCAGCAGATGGAAGCATTACTGATATAAAAGAACAGCATATCAGAATAGACGAGGCGGATATTTCTAATTTTACTACCAAATTAACTGCAGTTGAGACAGGTCGAGACAATGCAGTAGCTAATTCTCTTGCTTCCGGTGCAGTTAGTACAGCTACAGGATTTATAGCTGGTAGCTTGAAGAGTGGTGTAGTTATCACTTCTCCGCCGGATTTTGAACCAGATGCTAAAGCTATACTACCCCTTAAAGAAGAGGCGGATGATAATAATAAACTATCTTTAGTTACGACTAGTGAAGTTAAAATACCAGATACAGATGACTTAGAATATAAAATAAATTCAGCACAGGCTAACTCTATTGGACTTAGATCTATTGCGACTCTCGCCTTAGATGCTCTCGCAGATGGAGATTTGAGTGGTTCGGAAATGATAGCAATAACTGGTGTAGTTCTTAACGTACATCATCAAGCATCAGCTATGCATGATGGAGATGAATAGAATAGCAATAAGAAAATTGTTTGGAACCCTGCGAGATTATAATAATAGCTATTTTCCATAAAGCTCTTCTTTTTATCTGCTGGGATAGATGTAATTCTTTACTAGGCAATACTATTTTTAGACTAATTCAACTCACATTACTATATACCTGATTCCTTGTATAAAACTATGCAGCATTTTTGGTTCAACAATTTTATTTAAATGTTGCGCTAGATTGATTATTTAAAACAACCTATCCTCTACCGCTAGATTGGTCCTTTTTGGGAGCAGTAGGCAGAGATGTAGATGCATTTTTTTTAGGCAATACTGTATTTGTCACTGTTGCGCCAACTGATTTAGCTTGTTGTTTATGTACATCAGCTAATGTTACTGTTTTTGGCACATCATGTTTTTTGACACTTTGTATAACGGGGGCAGTAGGTTTAGGTAACGAGTTATTTTTGACTATATTTAATGGTTTCTGCTTGGCAAAAAAAACTTTTTTTACTACCGCAACTATTTTTTCTATACGCTGAGCTATTTTTTGTCCAAAGGTTTGTTGTTTTGGTTTGAATTGTATTGTGACACTACCAGGAATTTCTGGAATTTGTTCAAGTAATTTATTTTTAGCGGTATCATCATTTGCAGAATATAAAGCCTTATTAATGCTGGCCATTTCTTTACCAGTTTTAGATAGCACTTCACCAGATATTTTCTTTGCAGCAAATTCTTCATTTGCGTACATAGTAACTGCAGTCGAAATTGCATGAAATGATAGATTTTTCACGACTCCTAGTTCATTACCATTTTCTTTATAAAACGTTCTGATATTTGAATAATGATCTTGTAAGTAATCTGGCACTTGGAAATCAGCCATTTGCGCTTGGGCTTTTTCTACATTATTACTTTTTATTGACTGATAAACTTCTTTAGCTAAACCATTTTTAGTAATTTCAAAGCGCATAGCATTTTTTGCAAGCGATGTATTACGCATGTAATCAGCACATCTAGAATGCTGCACAGCCTGTACTTTTTCTGGGCTGTGAGTTTCTAAAATAGGGTGGTGTTCACGTAATACTTGTTTTTCAACTTCTATAAGCTTTGCTACAAAATTATGTAGCATTTCTGGCTCAATAATTTTATCTAAATCTTGCATAATCTTATTTATGCTTTGAGCCTTTTCGGCATTATTAGCAAATTTATTACATTCATCGTACAGTTCTCTGGTACTTTCTATACTAATAGTTCCATTAACTATTTGATCTTTTAGTTCTAAATATTTGTCTGGTAATAATTGGGGATTTAGAAGTTCTTTAGGCATAAAATCCTTATATACTGTTTATCATTAGTTATATTGTTTTATTTACTTAACTAAATGTCAATTAATATATTATTTTGAATCACAATGTGTAGCCATTAATATTGAGTGATGTCATTGAATTACCTATTCCAGCTAAACATTATGATCAGGTGGTTTAATTCTATTACAATACTAGAAGTTAGAGGATTATTTATTGATTCTGATATATTCAATTATCTCATCTGGTGTAGAGCTCATATAGAAATGCTTCATATATTTACCCCTTTTGTCCATTAAATATACAAAAGATGAATGGTCTAGCATATATTTACCATCTTCAGTAGTGGCACCTTCTGCTACGGCGTAGAATACTTTATATAAGTCGGCTACCTCTTTTATTTGTTCTTCTGATCCAGTTAAGCCGATAAATTTTTCATGAAAATGTCCTAGATATTCCTTAAGTAACTCTGGAGTATCTCTAGATGGATCAACGGTAATAAAGATAGGTAACACATCAATTTGGTATTTATCTAATGTAGATAGTACTTGGGTTAGCTTCTGTAAAGAAGTTGGGCAGATATCAGGACAGAATGTAAAGCCAAAATATACTAAGCTTAGCTTTCCGTTCATTGTGTCGCTATTAAATTCGTTACCATTATGATCCGTTAAAATGAAGCTACCGCCTATTTGCACGTCTTCTTCTAGAGCGCCACCTTGTCCAGCTAGAGGCTTTGTTGGTAATTCAATAGCAATTAGAATATACATTGATATTGCTGCAATTATTATGCTTAAAATAATAATAATTTTTGCTACTTTTTTTGACGCGTTATTATCATTCATAAAAATTCTTTATTTGGTTAAAAAATCAGCTACTTCTAAAGCTGCATAGGTAAATATTGCTGAGGCTCCAGCGCGTTTAAACGATATTAATGATTCAACAATGGCTTTTTCCCAATCTAATGCACCATTTTCTGCAGCAAATTTTATCATCGCATACTCACCGCTAACTTGATAAGCGAAAACATGCACATTAAAACTTTGTGAGGCTTCACTTATAATGTCTAAAAATGGCATTCCAGGTTTTACCATAACCATATCAGCGCCTTCAGCTATATCTTGCTCTATTTCACGCATTGCTTCTTTTTTATTACGTATATCCATTTGGTAAGTTGCTTTACACAAATATTTGCTTTTATCACTTCCCACTGCGTCCCTAAAGGGCCCATAAAAGCTAGAATTATATTTTGCTGCATAAGCAAGAATATTTACATTGTTAAAGCCAGCTTCGTCAAGATCTTCTCGAATTATCATAATTCTACCATCCATCATGTCTGATGGAGCAATAATATCCACGCCAGCTTTTGCTAACACTAGAGCTTGGTTTGATAACGCTGCGATGGTTTTGTCATTATCAACATCTCCATCAATTAATATACCATCATGACCATGTATTGTATAAGGATCAAGTGCAACATCACATATTATGCCAATAGATAAGCCAGCATTTTTTAGAGTACGAACTGTTCTGCATATAAGATTATCTAGGTTATATGCCTCATCCGCATTTTCAGATTTTAAATCGGTAGCGATGGAAGGAAAAAGAGCAATGGCTTTAATGCCTTTTTGTTCAGCTTCCTCGGCAGTAAGCAAGACTTGATCGATGGATTGACGAAATACACCAGGCATAGTTTTGATAGCCTGTCTTTGATTTTCCCCCTCTACGACAAAAATAGGGAGAATCAAATGTTCAGGCGCCAATTTTGTTTCAGAAGTTAAATCTCTCAACCAGTCGGTACGTCTATTGCGTCGTAATCTTACTATTGGGTACATGATATATTATTATTGGTTGTATTATAGACTATCTTATACAATTTTTGCGCTTTCTTCAACGAATCTTTTAAACAACTGAGCGTCTAAATCTGTGTTCTGATACTCTGAATGCCATTGCACACCAACAAGAAATCTATGACTTTCTGATTCTACTGCTTCAATTATTCCATCTGGAGCCTTAGCAGATACGGTTAAGCCTTCACCGACCTTGTCTATAGCCTGATGGTGTGTAGTATTGACTTCTATATTATTAGACTTGGAAAGTTTAGATAACAAAGTCCCCTCTTTAATAATAATAGAGTGGGTTGGAACATGCTTTGGTGCAGGTTGCTCATGATTAATATTGCTTTGATGACTGTCTGGAATATGTTGAATTAATGTACCACCAAGTACTACATTGATTATTTGTAGACCATTACATATACCAAAAATTGGCATATTACGTTTTATAGCTGCTTTAACTAGGGCTATTTCAAAGTTTGCTCGTTCATCGTTGGTTTTAACTTTCGGAGAAGTTATTTCTTGTCCATAAAATTTAGGATTTATATCTTCATCTCCACCAGGAATTACTAGGCCGTCAACTGCGTCCAGTAATTCATTAATGTCTGCACAATATGGCAGTAAAACTGGGATTCCACCAGCTTTGGTAATGATATCAGAATAATCACGTCTTATAGCGTACCATGGCCGCCAAGCATAAGAGTATTTTCCAGCCGTATCTGATGCTAGGTCTAAAGTGATACCTATTATTGGTTTTTTCATATTAGTTATTTTATTTAAATTTCCATTCCATGGCAATGTTTGTATTTTTTTCCTGATTCGCATGGACAGAGTTCATTTCTTGTGATTTTACCCCAACTTTCCGGTGCAGTTGGATTCCGATCCTTGGGATCTATTACAGCCTTAAACGGCTTGGCTTTTGCTGTTATATTTGCTCCTGAGTTATATCTCTCGAAAGCAGGATCACTACGGCTAGTGCTCATTTCTTGCAATTCTTTATTAGCAAGCATCATAGATTGTTTATTTACGTGCTCTGGATCAATATGTAAGAAACAGATTCTTTGCACAAACAGCTCTCTAAGATGATCAAGCATTTTTTCAAACAACCCAAATGCTTCACGTTTATATTCAATTAGAGGATCTTTTTGACCATAAGCACGTAGTGATATCCCTTGGCGTAGATAGTCTAAATTATGTAAATGCTCTTTCCAAACTTGATCAAGCGTAGTAAGCAATATATATTTAGAAGCCGAATTCATAAGCTCGTTGCCGTAGCTTGAGATTTTTGCAGCATTTAAATCTGTTACTTTCTTATATAAAGTCTCGGCAATTTCATTTTCCACGCCTTCCACCGCGGAAATTTCATCTACAGACCATTCGATTGCTAAGGTTCTGTGTATTTCAGAGCTTAATTCTTCTAGTTTCCAATCTTCCCTGAGTAAATTAGGGTCAATAAATTGCCTCACTATGCTTGAACATAACTGCTCGCTCATACTTGCTGTAAAGCTACTAACATCTTCAGATGCAATAATTTCGTTTCTTTGTTCGTAAATAATTTTACGTTGGTCACTCATTACATCATCAAACTTTAATATAGTTTTACGAGTTTCATAATGATGCCCTTCCACCTTTTGCTGAGCCTTTTCTAAAGATCTGCTGATCATTGGGTGATGGATTGCTTCCCCATCCTTTAATCCTAACGTACGAAGCACACCAGAGATTCTCTCAGAGGCAAAAATTCTCATTAAGTCATCTTCAAGCGATAGGAAAAATTTCGTTGATCCTGGGTCGCCTTGGCGGCCAGCTCTTCCACGTAATTGGTTATCAATTCTACGGCTCTCATGACGTTCAGTACCAATAACGCATAAACCGCCAGCTTCGATTACTTTTTCTTTTTCTGTTTTGATTTGAGATTTGATGCGTGTAATCTCAAGTTTACGCTGATCTTCGTTTAACGTTCGTGCCAGGTCTTCCATCATCATGTCAGGATTACCACCAAGCATAATATCAGTACCACGACCAGCCATATTTGTAGCTATTGTTACAGCGTTATAACGCCCAGCTTGAGCAATTACATGCGCTTCACGTTCGTGCATTTTAGCATTTAGTACGTTATGTTCAATATTATTTTTAGATAAAGCTTTAGAAATTTCTTCAGACTTTTCAATGCTAATTGTACCAACTAAGACAGGTTGTCCACGTTTATAGCAATCTTGAATTAAATCAATTACAGCCTTATATTTTTCTTGGGTAGTACCATAAATTGCATCATCATGATCGATTCTGGTTACTTTATTATGTGTCGGTACAGATACTACATCTAGGTTATAAATATCCTTTAATTCACCAGCTTCAGTCATCGCTGTACCAGTCATTCCTGACAATTTAGGATACATTCTAAAGTAATTCTGAAACGTAATTGATGCTAATGTCTGATTCTCATTTTGAATAGGGACATTTTCTTTTGCCTCTAAAGCTTGGTGTAGGCCATCAGAATAACGTCTGCCATCCATAATTCTTCCAGTAAACTCATCGATGATCATTACCTTTTTATCGTTAATTAGGTAATCAACATCACGCGCGAAAATAAAATAAGCCCGCAATGCTTGGTTGATGTAGTGTACTAGCGTCAGATTATCAAAATCATAGAGGCTAGAATGTTGAATTATAAGGCCTTTTTCAGCTAACATTAGCTCCATACGATTGATGCCATCATCTGTTAAGGTTACAGATTTAACCTTTTCATCAATTTCATAGTCATCTTTTGTAAGCTTAGTGATTAAAGCATTTATTTTTTCATGTAAATCAGTGCTTGTATCAACAGGACCTGAAATAATTAATGGAGTTCTAGCTTCATCAATTAAAATTGAGTCGACCTCATCAATAACTGCGTAATGAAATGGGCGTTGTGCTTTCGATTCATTAGTAAATTTCATATTATCCCTAAGATAGTCAAATCCTAGTTCATTATTTGTTGCATAGGTGATATCACAATCATATGCTGCTTTACGTTCTGCATCTGGCATTTGGCCAACCACACAGGATACGGTTAAACCTAGAAATTCAAAAATCTTACCCATCCACTCAGAGTCACGTTTTGCTAGGTAATCATTTACGGTGACGATATGAACCCCTTTGCCAGTAAGTGCATTTAAGTATGCGGGTAATGTTGAAACAAGTGTTTTTCCCTCGCCAGTACGCATTTCTGTGATCATGCCTCTGTGTAATATAAGACCACCTATCAACTGGACATCATAATGTCGTTGACCAATCACTCTTTTTGCCGCTTCTCGTACAACTGCAAAAGCTTCGTAGATAATGTCATCTAGAGTATGTCCATCCTTCAATTTTTGTTTAAAAGAGATGGTCTTGTTACGCAATTCAGTATCAGTTAAATTTTGAACAGTGGGTTCAAGATCATTGATTTTATGAATTTCGCTTTGCAGCTTTTTTATTATACGATCGTTGGCTGTGCCGAAAATCTTGGTAAGAAATGAAAACATTTAGCTAAATTAATTCCCTGATATATTAAATATAAATCTCATATAAGATAGTGTAGTTTATTAAAATTTCAAACAAATTGTAAATAGCAATTGACTTTGCTTCAATGAGCTTTTAAAAACAATTCTAGTAAAACTAACTAAGGATATAATAAAAATTATGAGAAAATTAGCAATCGTTTTTTTATCAGCTACATTATTAACTAGCTCCGCATTAGCAGTAGATAGCAAAGTAGTCGGAACATATACTGGTGGTGACGTGACGTCAGACCAAGTGATGGAGCAGTTTAAGCCTGTGCTTGCAATGCAACCAGAAAATAAAGGAAAGTCATTTTCTGAGCTTGAGAAAAATATTCAAGAATTATTAGTTCGAGGTTATATTAACCAAAAACTTTTTGAAAAAGAAGCAGATACGTTAGGTATTCGTAACTCTGCTGAGTTTAAAGAAAAATTAAAAACTGCGGAATCTCAATTATTACAACAAGAATTAATCGAGCGTCATCTAAAAATAGCCGTTACAGATGCAATGGTTGATGCAGATTATAGCAAGCTAGTGACTAGTTTAAAAGGCCAAAAAGAAGTTAAAGCTAGCCATATTCTTGTAGATACAGAAGAAAAAGCAAAAGAAATTAAGAAAAAGCTTAATAAAGGTACTAAGTTTGAAACTCTAGTAAAAGAATTCTCAAAAGACGAAGGTTCAAAAGCGAATGGTGGTGAGCTTGGTTATGTTATGAAAGGGCAGTTGGTTCCAGAATTTGAAAGTAAAGCATTTTCAATGAAGAAAGACGAAATTTCTGATCCCGTAAAAACGCAATTTGGCTGGCATATCATTAGAGTGTTAGATTCTCGTGATGTAAAAATCCCATCTAAAGAGCAAGCAATGAACGGCATAAGAGGCAAATTATCACGCGAGGCAATCGAAAAATACTTCACTAAACTTGCTGAGAAAGCAAACGTTCAACTGAAATTATAATAATATAATTAAAGCCTCGCGAATTTGCGGGGCTTTTTTTAACATTATTTTATAATAAAATATACCACTATTGTTTACTTGCTCCTGTCACAGGACAAAATTAAGAAAATCACTGCTACTATCTCCAATAATTGAGTCATTAAAAACTTCTTTGATCATATGAAAAATTTTATATGATGTCCTTTTTATCTAAATTTTCTAAAGTTTGATGTAAGATAAATGTCACGGAGAATTCAAAGTATTTTAAAATATAGAATTGCAATTGGTATGACTACCCTATGCAACACAATAAGCAATAAATAAAAAGATAATACTAGAAGAATCATAGATCTCTACTTAGACTCTAAGATTCTTGGATTATACGTGTCGATTCTGTTTTAATTAGTTCTACACCAGGTTGATTGAAAGGATTTAGTTGCATCATATGTCCTAAAATGATTATTTCAAGCATAGAGTGCATAACAAGGGCTCCTATGGTGTTTGCTGAGAGCTCATCTAGTACAATACTTCTAGTGGGAGCGCCAATCTTCTTTAGAGCGCTTAGGGTTGCTTCAAAATTTGCTCTATTAATATCATCCAGATTTTTATTAGCTATATATCCAAGCTCTGGAAGGTCAGCAGTAGCAAGAGAAGTGTAGTTGTTTTTAGTATAAAATAAGCTGTAGGATTTATCCCGTGGACCTTCCAAGTAAAGTTGCAACATGCTGTGTTGGTCATTGGGTCCAAGGCCTTTAATAGGTGTGATACCATTTCCACCCTTGCCAAGAGATTCAGCGATGATTTGAGAGTACCACTCTAGGAATACGTTGAATTGTTGTAAATAACCAAGATTAACAGCTATAGGCTTTTGTATACTGTGAATTGCAGCCGCCGATAACGCCGCTTGGCTTTCCGACTTATTATCATAAAAATCTTCTAAAACTGAATTAGCCCCTAAAATATAGGCTTGTACATCTATAGCTGCTATTTGTGCGGGTAACGTCGTAACGTTAGTTAGTCCAGAATATCTTCCGCTAATATTTGCAGTATGTTCAATCAATGTTGCGCCAATTTTATTAGCTACATTTTTTAAACTTCCAGATTTTAAGTTAGTGATGAAATAAAAATGCTTACCAATATTTGTACTCTCGGCTTTGGTAAACTCTGCTATCATAACCCCTACTAAGGAAATAGTTTCTAGAGTTTGTCCGGAGTTGCTAATTGCTAATATAGCGCAATTTTTTAACTCAATTCGTGATAATAAATTTTCTAGAAATATTGGGTCAGTATTGTTAAGAAAATGAATTTTAGTGTTGTTTGTTTTATTAGCAGCAAGTGAAATTAATGTCTCTGGGTTAAGAACAGCCCCTCCCATACCAATGACGATTAAATCGGTAAAATTTTGATTGATCTCTTGAGCATAAGGTTCGACAAGTTTAGCTTGTTTTAGGGAATCCTGAATAGAAAATATTTTATATAGCGGTTCTTCGGAGTTTATTGCCGTCATTATTTCATCAGAAGCTGTATGTGCTGCATTTTTTGCAGACTGATACGCAGCATTAGTAAAATCAAAATTTGAGTATTTTATTTCAATGCTTTTCATTGCAAAAACCTATAGAACTACTACATAATAAAACTAATAAAAGCAGCTTACTCTTAAGCTTTTTCAATGTCTATAGTTTTGGTAAGGATTTTTTGTGCTTCGGATTCCAATAATAATGGTATGCCTTCAACTATTGGATAGGTAAGGCCAGCCTTTTTGCTTAATAACACGCTATTTTTGCGGTCATATTCAAGAGCACCACCCGAAACTGGGCAAGTTAACAATGCCAGAAATTCAGTAGATAATTCCATAATGTTGAGCTTAAATTATTTTAAGTTAAAGATGTAATTTAAAAAATTAACCTAAATGTTTAGCGCTTCCCCAAGGAAGAACTTTGCCATTTTGGCCAACAACTACTTCGCCAGAATCTTCGTATTCAGCAGCAAAAAATGATTGTCTGTCAGAAATAACTTTCACTGGCTTAATTTTTTTGCCGTTATGAAAAAATTCTTTTGCCTGGCCTCTGCCTTCTGGGTTGTTCTTTGAGGCGATTTTTGCTTTGCCCATAATGTCCTGTCTGAATGAAATATTTAATTAGCCGAAATAATACGGATTTTTGTACCACTAGTCAAGAAAAAAATTTTCCTAGCCCACTACGCATCATTGACTTTGGATCCATTTTTGCAGCCTTTTTCATCATAGTACTAATTTGTTTGAATTGCTTGAGCAAGGTGTTTATTTGTTGAACTGTGGTTCCAGAACCTGTAGCTATTCTTTTTCTACGAGAAGCATTTAGTATATCAGGGTTGCGACGTTCTTTTGGAGTCATTGATAATACGATAGCCACTTGCGTATTAAGCATTTTATCATTTGCACTAGCATCACCAATTTTATCAGAAAATTTTGACATGCCAGGAATCATACTCATCATACTACCAAATCCACCTAATTTTTTGATGGTTTTGATTTGTGATATATAGTCATCAAGGTCAAATTTACCTTTTTTTAGCCTTGCTGCAGTTTTTTCAACCTCTTTTTGATCGATGACACTAGCAGCTTTTTCAACTAAAGAAACTATATCTCCCATGTCTAGAATGCGAGAAGCAATGCGCTTAGCATCAAATTCTTCAAAATCAGCAGGCTTTTCCCCGGTGCTTAGGAATTTTATTGGTTTTCCAGTTACATGACGTACGCTTAAAGCGGCTCCACCACGTGAATCACCATCAATTCTAGAAAGTATAACCCCAGTAATTGTTAGTTTTTCATCAAAAGTGCTAGCAACAGTAATTGCATCTTGTCCAATCATAGAGTCTATAACTAACAAAGTTTCCGTCGGGGTAATCATTTGTTTGATAGTTGAAACTTCGCTAATCATTTCTTCGTCTATATGCAAGCGACCTGCACTATCGTAAATAACGATATCGTATCCGGATAATTTAGCTTCTTTTAAAGACCTGTTTGTAATTTCCAGAGGCTTCTGTCCTTTAACTATTTCAAGGGCGTCAACCCCTATATCATTTGCTAAAATTTGTAATTGATCTTGTGCAGCTGGTCTGTATGTATCCAAAGATACCAACAAGACTTTTTTATTTTGTTTTTTCAACCTTAATGCTAGCTTAGCACTGGCTGTAGTTTTACCGCTACCCTGTAGGCCAACTATCAAGATGTTTACAGGTGGAGTGCTATTGAGGTTGAGTTTTGCTTCAGTCTCATCAGGAGCTAATAGATTGACTATTTCATCATTAATAATCTTTATGATCATTTGAGCTGGAGATATTGATTTAACAATTTCCTGCCCTTTGGCTTTTTCTTTGACGCTAGAAATAAATTCACGCACTACCGGTAAGGCAACATCAGCCTCGAGTAAGGCAATACGTATGTCGCGCATTGATGCGTCAATTTGGCTTTCGGTTAGAGCACCAGTGCTTTTGATTTTATCAAAAATCTTGGTAAGATTCTGTGTTAGTGTTTGAAACATATTATTTTTAGCGGTATATTTATAGTCTAGCAGGATATGCGAAAATAATGATAAATTCAAGTGATACCTATGATAAGCATCGATCCGAAGATACAAGGTGTTTCAAGCGCCTCTAAATTAAAAAAACTTTCAAAAAAAGATCAGGATAAAACTATTAGGTTCTCTGCAGAAAAAAAGACTCAAAGTGCCAGCTCCGGAGAATCTTCAACAGGGGTTGCAGATATTAGTGGTATGTTATTTTTACAAGAAATTGACCAATACGCTGAAGATCGTCAAAATCTTGAAGAATTTAGCAAAAAAGCTTTTAATACGTTGAAAAACTTACAACTAGATCTTCTGTATGGGAAAATAGAAAGTAGACATTTGCATAATTTAAAAGACGCATTAACAAGTAATAAATTTGTTCTTAATACCCCTGAGCTCGCAGCTATATCAGAGGAAATTAAGTTACGCATAGAAGTTGAAGTAGCTAAAATTGAAGCGCATAAATCTAATTAGCGTTGATTGTTTCTTAATAAATTAACTAATTCCTTGCACCTCTTATTTTTTAATAGTAATCTTGTGGTTATATTAATCATTGAAAAAGATAATAATATGCGTACAAAAGATAATCCTGGTAAAGCTCTGTGGAAAGTATTGAGCTGGAAAAAGTCAAGCAAAGGCAATGAAACTAGTAACAATGAAATTCCTGATGAGGATTCTAGCAGCGAAGAAAGTAGTGGTGAGCAAGTGAATATTGTTAACGTTAAAAGTTGGTCTGCCCCTAAGCTTAGTTCATCGGCTCCGGTACAAATCCAAAAAAGTAATACATATCCAGATGCTGTAAAAATATACAAAACTAATTCTCATAGTGAATTACCACCGGGGGCGGTAACAGATTTGTTACATGGCGCTATTCGTGGAGCTTTAAAAAATAGCATACAATTTTCTAGTAACTTTTTTGAAGATGATACTTTGCAGCAGTCACAGGATACAGGAAAAGAAGTAATACTCCCTCTTGCTGGTGAAGACTCCTAGTAAGTGTATAGGGTTAAGACCTTCTGAGTAATATAAATGCTATTGTGGTCACTCCTAATATATAACAATAATATACCTGCCCAATAACAGATAATGGTGATATATGGGCTACTGCGCATACTAATAAAATCTGTGCTCCATAAGGAATAATTCCTTGTACTACGCATGAAAAAATGTCAAGCCAGGCTGCACTTTCATGTGGTTTAATCTTGTATTTAGCAGCAATTTCTTTTGCTATTTCACCAGAAAAGATGATCGCTACGACATTATTAGCTAGCAATATATCAAACAATGATACCAGCGCTGCGATAAGGATTTCGGCTGCCTTTTTACCGGCATTTTTCGGTAGTAGTTTAGAAATTTTTTCAGCAAATTCTTTTGAATTTTGATTTGATAGGCCAGATAGTGCGCCAATTAAAATCGAAAGTAACATAATTTCATGCATGTCATGGAACCCTTCTGAGATATTTTGCGCAAATAGCGTGATACTATATTCTCCATAAGTCATTCCAATGATGCCAGAAAATCCTAATGAGATTGCTAAAACAATGAAGACATTAACCCCAAGCGTGGCAAATAATATCAAGAATATATAAGGTGTAATTAAAATTAGGTCGTAGGGACGATCAGCTATATCAATTGCAGGAGCTTCTGCAAACGAAAGAACAGAAATGGTAAAAAATGCAGCTATTAGTGCTACTTTGATGTTCAGTTTTAGTTTTTCTTGCAAATTAGCTTTTTGTGAAGCTATAGAGGCTATAGTCGTATCTGAGATAATTGACATATTATCACCAAACATAGACCCACCAACCAAAGTGGCCGCTCCAAGCTCAACAGGGAATGCCCCATGCTTTGCAAGCTCGGTGACTAAGCTTGCGAGTGCTGCGATAGTGCCCATGGACGTGCCAATCGCTGTAGAGATTAAAGCACTAGTAATAAACACACCAACGAGCAAGAAACTTTCTGGAGTCACTGTTAGGGCAAAATTTACGGTTGATTCTACGCTACCAATCGACTTAGTAACGCTACTAAGCGCGCCTGCTAATAAAAAAATAATACACATAGTTATGATATCTGGATGTCTAGCTCCATTTAGGAAGCTATGCATAGTGCCCTTGGTGTCATTTTTATGCATTAGCCACGCAACTACTAAAGACGGTAAAATAGCAGCGGTAGGGGGGATTTGATAAAATGCATTTTCAATTCCGAGCAGGGAGTAATATACGCCTGAACCAAAAAATATACTTACAAAAAGTAGGATAGGAATAAAATTGATAAAGATTGTCATGATATTGTTTCGCCAATATTATTAACAATATTTGTGTGCATTTGATACATACGCGAGTTGCATTTAGGGGTTCTTGTTTTATACATCATGCCGGCCATTCTACCTTTCTAAATACAAAAAGGTCAAGTTTTGTTTGTTTGCTGTAAGGTTTTTTATAAACCATATTGATTTTTATTTTTTAATATAATATCATTTATTAGGGTAAAGGAAAATTAATGAAAATGGAGTGCGGTAATGGAAACAACAAGTAGTACAACTGAAATATCAGATAAAAGTAATTACATAATCGAAATAAAAGATAATTATATAATAGATGGTTTAATATCCTGTTTAAAACATGATGATATCTCTGCTTTGTCAGTAGATGAGCAGTATAAAATTTATCATAATGGTGAGCTAGTTGAGCCAGCTTTTAGCAAAGTCATAATTGCTGTATGTATAGCTGAAGCTGTTCTTGCGCCAGAAGGTTCTTATCAATCCTATCTAGAAAAGTACTTATCTCAGGAAATGCCATTCTTTAGCTATATAAACCAAAATCCAGATTTGTTTGAATTCTTGCAAACTGATTTAGAAAAACTAGAGTCGGGCAACTTTGCTATGAAATATGGTTCTTACGTTAATTGTCTAGTGAACATCAATAATAATTCTTTTGCTCTGCCGGAACAAAAATCACAAGACGATTTTGAGGTATTGCAAGACGTAATGGCAGATAAGGAAATTGATTTTACTGCGAAGTTATCTAAACCCAAGTTGGTACGAAATTCGTTAAAATGACACAAAAATCATAAAATTTAGAGTTATTACAATCAAAAAACCTCAAGAGTAAGCCGTTCTAAAAAAGATAGCAGCTTTGTAGTGCCATATACTACA
>Ga0209390_10001853_pt1 | contig 38986 bp, 21 predicted proteins | sample BON01_FD_187212 | JGI IMG/M metagenome (GOLD analysis project Ga0209390, IMG submission 187212) | Freshwater microbial communities from Lake Bonney liftoff mats and glacier meltwater in Antarctica - BON-01 (SPAdes) (version 2) | ecosystem: Environmental > Aquatic > Freshwater > Ice > Glacier...
GCCACAAGGGAGGCCGTTGAACGCGTCTGGTGTTCGCGACATAACTGACGCCCGACCGGCCCACGCTGCTGCGCCATCATCATCAGCCACAAATTCGGGCAATTGCACGTCTGCCGGAAGGACGCTGGAAATCTAAGAGCCTGTAGGTCAAGGACACTGTCTCAGCCACGAACAGACAGGGACGTCAGTCGTTAAGTTCCGCGCGGCGCAGCATTGTCTGCAATGGCGGAACCGCTTCGAAGAGTAGCGAATGATCGCTGATAACCGAACATTTGCAACCGCCGAGAAGGGCAATCAGGCAGTCGATTAGGCCGCCTTCTTTGGGGGTGCTGGCTTTTTCTGTGGAGCACCAGGGCGTTCCGGTGATATCGCGTCTACTGGGCGTATCAGTTCGGCGGTAGGACGTTTGTTGGCATTGACTTCCTTAACGTGAGCGTCAAAGGCGGCTTGCAGCAGCTTCACGACTTTGGGGTTTTCCTTAGCAAGGTTTGTGGTTTCGCCGATGTCGGCAACAGTGTCGTAAAGCTGAACGGGAAACGGAGACGGATTCCACCTGGCAGTGTCACGATTCTGGCGCCCTTTGCCTTCCTTCCAGGGATAGAATTTCCACTTGCCTGAACGAACTGTTCCCGGGCCATGCATCAGGACATAGGCTTCGTGCGGACTTTTTGCATCAGCTACGCCGGACATTAAAGGCCAGATATTCTTTCCGTCGATTTTTCGTTTTGGAAGTTGGCCGCCACATAGTGCGGCCAGCGTGGGCATCATGTCGATGGATGCGGCCACTTCTGAGCACACCGATCCTGCCGGAATTTTCCCTGGCCACCACATCAATGTAGGCTCTCGAATTCCGCCGTCGTAGACGCTGCCCTTGCGAGCTCGCAAGGGCAACGATGAACCCACGGCGGCCCCGTTATCACTGGTGAAGATTACCAGTGTGTTTTCGGAAATGCCCGCCGATTTGACAGCCTGCAGAACTTCACCAACAGACCAGTCCACTTCTTCGATGGCATTGGTGATTAGTTCATTTTCAGGGTTGTTGAAAGCTTCTGATACGGCCAGTGGGAGATGAACCATCGTATGCGGCAGATACAAGAAGAACGGTTGATCACGATCTGCGTTGATAAATCGAATGGCTTGTTCTGTGTAGCGTTTTGTGATGGTATTCTGGTCGGCCGGATACTCGACCACTTCATCGTTTCGTAAAATGGGAACCACGTTCTTCGCCTTATGGCCAGCCTTAAGATCTGCAAGACTCAGGCCATCACGAATGACAATGTCGGTGGATAACTTATTGGCGGGATCGATCCACATGTCGTTGCTGTAGGGAATGCCCCAGTAAGAATCGAATCCCTGATTCGTCGGCAGACACGGAGGTAGGTGACCGAGATGCCACTTGCCAACGCACGCTGTTCGATAGTTGGCGGTCTTTAGCATATCAGCCAAAGTGACTTCGTCGGGATGCAGGCCGCGATCGCTATTTGGGAATAACACAGGATTCATACTGAGTCGCTGATAATGACATCCGGTTAACAATGCTGTTCGCGAACCGGAACACACAGCGCAGCCGACATAGAAATCCGTGAACTTCATGCCTTCCATCGCCATCTGATCCAAATGCGGAGTCTTCGGAACAGTCGCTCCGTTAAAGCCGACGTCTCCGTAGCCCATGTCGTCGATGAAAATCAGAATCACATTCGGATGTCGCGATGGTTGATCTGCAGAAACATTTCTACAGACAGCGAAAGCCGCAAGCAGAGAGATGGTCATCGCAGGTTTTAATCGACATAGATTCATGTGGAACATTCCGTGAATTGTGTTTGCGTGAAAAGATGTAAATGCCAGCGCCGCGTTCAAGCGACGAAACTAAGGTTTGTTTGTGGACGGCTGATTTAGCAGGCGTTCTCGAAGTTCCTGCAGTGCTGTGCCGGCGGGGGCAGTTGCTGGTCGTGCGGTACCTGACGATTTTGGATCAGGTTTACTTTCGGACGAATCAGCAAGCACAGCATCAAGCAGTCGCGACCACGCTTTTTCTGCGGCCGGCTTGTCGCCCAGGGCGATTGCCATATTGCCACGTTCCTTCATCATGGCAATCATCCAGCGATCATCGTCGCTGGCTTCAGCGGCTGACTGAGCTCGGGTAGCAAGTTGAAGCCCAAGTTCGTGTGATTCGTCGGACTTCAAAGCCAGACGACCCGCAATCCACAAGCCAATTTCTGCTGGCTGTGGTTCAGTTGACGCGTTGGCTTTAAGTTGATCCGCGAGCTTGCTGAATCCGGCTGACTGCAGTGCTTCGTCATTTAGCTTATCACCAAGTGCTACTGCGGCGATTGCGACTGGCAGAACGGAAGTGTTATTCTGCTGCAGCATGTCTAACAGGGTTTTGGTTACGCTGTCGCGATTTTTGCCTTCTTTGAGATCAGTCGCCAGCAGTCCATCCAGAACAATGCTTTCGATTCCGCCTTCGACACCATCCGCAGACACGGTCAGCATTAGATCCAGTGGCTGTGAAGTTGGTGTCGATGGTTCAACGCTTTTTGTTCCGCCGCTATACTCCGGTAGGTTTGTATTTTTAAGGTAATTCAACACCGCCTCAGGTGTTATTGTTTTGATGGCCTCCGATTCGGCTGATCTAGCTTCAGCTACGGCGCGATTCGAATTGCCGCCGTAACGTCCGCTGGCGGCCACCAGTTCCGGTGTGATTTTTTTGTAGAGCTCAATCGCATCAAAGGGAAAGCCAAATTCGAGCAACTGGCCGGCTGCAACTTGATAGTTCTGCAGATCCATATGTTGCTGGTAGCCCGGATTATTGCGAGCTATGCTTGAAACGTCGGATGCTTTCAACCCCTTATGGACCAGAGTTCGAGCTTGGCTGTTATTGCCCGCTTTACTATAAAGTATGCCAAGGCGTCTCCATGGCGAACAAGAAAAACCGTTACTGCCGTTTGATCGATTTCCTTCTTCTTCAAGCCCGGCTTCCAGTAACTCAATGCAATACGGCTGAAACTTTGGATCGATCGGTTCAAGAATGCTTCCCAAAACCCAGGCGACGTTTGGCGGAATATAGGGCACCGCCTTATTCTCTTTCAGTTCATCAAGTATCTGCAACGAACCTGCCACGTCGTCGCTTTTTGCTTTCAGAGCACATAAAATCGCCTGACCACCGTGCCATCCACTGTACTTCTGCACGCCATCGGCAATGACGTCGGTGAATTCCTTAAGATCTTTCGGATCCTTCAAGCCGTTGCAGACTCGAGTTAATGTTCCCGTGACGTCTCCATCGCGATTGTAAGACATCGAATCGGCAATGCCGAGCCACGGCTGAGCAACTGCCTGCTGCACGCTGCCGGGAACCATGCCCTCTTTGGCGTAGCTCAACATTTCAGGACTCGCCCAAAGGCTTTCTTCGTGAATGTTACTGAGCAGATAAGTACGTTGCTGAGGAAATGCCTTCCATGCTGCCGCGAACAGTTCGAGACCCTTCTTCCGTTCGGCACTGCCTGCGTTGTTTCCACGTCCACTTTCGCGAAACAGATACTGAACCGTTTCTGTAACGACGTGATAATTGTTCTGTAGCTTGGACAGATCTGACTTCATCATTACATCAGCAAGGTCTCCCAGTCGTTTGGCGCTCTGGAACGTTCTGAGATATTGGTAATAGTTCTGGCCATAGCGTTGAATGTCTTTTTCAAGTACCAGTAGATACTTGTCGCACGCTTCTGAATACTTGCGACTGCGTTCCAGTTGCTGAGCCATTCGCAGCAGCGTATCGATGTTCGCTGGCTGCAGTTCTGCCAGCTGAGCGGCAGTTTCTTCTGCTTCTTTCGTCTTGCCGGCTGCCTGGTAATATTCTTCCAGCGTCTGATACAGCGGAATTGACTTTGGAGACCTCGTCAGCTGGTCCCTGACTCGATCAATCATTGAATCAAGCTGACCTGATTTCCCCAACACTTCAACGGCCGCACTGCGAGCTGATGTAAGTGCAGTCGCGTTCCGGGAATTAGTTGCCCCGGCTGATGATGCCGATATTTTTCGCAGAATTTGATGGGCAATCTGAGCTACCACACCGGTATTGTCCTGACTCTTATATTGCGTCATCAATGCCATCAGCGTGGAGACGTCGTTTCCAGCAGACTTGCGTGTCCGAGCGAGCAGTGCCTCGGACATCTCAGTCATGCCCAGTTGTTGCATTTGAGTCGACAGGTTTAAGGCGAAGTTATTGTCCAGTCGCAAACCAAACAATCGCTCGGCCGCTAGTTTCGCACGGTCGATGTTTCCTGTCTTTGTGGCTAGGCTAAGAGCTAACTGTTCTCGCTCTTTCATCACGCTTTGGTCGGCAGCTTCGATGGTTTCCAGAAGGTCCAGAGCATCTTTGTCGTTGCCCGCTGTTTGGTAGAACTGCACAAGGTTGATTCTCAGAGAAACGTCTTCGGGCTGAAGTTCAGCAGCGCGAACCAGATGGATGGCGGCCTGTTCTGTTGAACCAATCAGGAACTGAACATGAGCCAGCATCAGTTCGGCAAACACGGCTCGTGTACCTGTTGACGATTCACGATAGTCCAGAAGGGTGCTTAATAGCTCGCGAATTCGATCCTTATACAAGGCATGCAGGTTGACAATAAATGTAACGTCGTCGCTGTTGATGTAATGATTGGGAGACAGTGTTTCGATCTGCTGATAATTGGACTGCTTTCCGGCAGCAAACACCTGATAATGGGATGTTGTTGAGAACCCTGTTATTGACGCATTGGTCGTCGACGCGGCTGAAAGTGTGCTGTAACTATCAGCTTTGATATCCAGGAAACTGGTGATTAATTGTCTGACCGAATCCCAATCTTCTTTTTCCGACACCAGCTGCGACGCCACTTGCGAGAAATTCATCCCCAACTGGCCAAGCGTAGTGCGGCTGCCGGCTTTAGTAGCCTGTGCCTGTTCAAGTGTGACGATGCGGTGCGTGAGAGTCAGCATTTCTTCCAGATTGCCTCGTGAGGTATCCAGCTGCATCGCCGCCGCAAGTTCGCTGACTGAAGCTTCGGGGCGAATCAAATTTTCAAACAACTCATTGGCTTTTTCCACTTTGTTTGCTCGTTCAAGCTCCATGATCACCATCTGTATGCCACCGCCGTAGGCAGACCATTCCGGATGGGAGGCATTGACAATGCTCCATGCGTCCATCATCTCAGCCAGCTGTTCGGCTGAAAGTGGCTCGACAGAATCCTGGACATCGGCGACTGGCACCATCCGACTTACGGACCGTTGCTGCAGCGAAATGAGATACAACAGTTTTGCTTCCGGTTCCGGGCGTTTGACCAGCAACTCGGCCAGAGGAAGCGTATACGCAGAATTGCCGCCACCCGTTTGCTGTTGAAACAGGTTCGCGACAAAGTAGTCCCAGGCAGGCAGCGGGTTAGTGGCAATCGTCAATTCCGCAGTGGCTTGGAGGTCAGAAAGCAAATCATCTGCTTTCTGTTTCTCAGTGGCGTACCCCATCTTAATTGTGATTGCCGCATTGCGTGCTTCTGCAAAGTCACTGACAGACCACGGAGCCCCACCCGCGCCGAATGAAGACGAACTTCGGTTTGTTGTCATACCAAGGGCTGTCATGATCTGACTGACAACCTGAGTGCGTGTAAACAGTTTGGGATATCCAGCCGGAAACCGCGACGGCTGATTGCGGCTGCCAGAACCAACTGTTGATCTTTGCGATCTGCTGAACTGCTCGCCATGCGACGGAGCCTCCTGATCCAATCGCAGGGCCAGAATACGGTCGCAGTGATCGGCGGCTGCGGCTTTCTTATCCTGCTTCCAGTCGATCACGGACAACCTCAGAAGTGCTTCCCAGTCCTCACCACTTTGAGACAGCAGTTGATCGCAGAGTTTTCGTGCCGCGTCAAGTTTGTCAGCTTCTATGAGTCCGTCGATCGACTTCACCAATCGATGAGGTTCAGCATTACTGTTCAGCAGTTTCGACCACAACAATTCGGCGGCCTCCAGATCGCCGGAGCGGATTAACAGGTTGGCAAGTCGAGCCTCTGCATCCGGCGATTTTGCCAATTCAACCAACTGCTTCTGGTAATCAACGGCGTCTTCGAATTCCTCCGCCTGCTCAGACAATTTTGACAATTCATCCAGCAACAGCACGTCTCGCGTTTCTTCATTCAACAGACTCTTTAAAACTTCACGAGCCATGCCGATGTCGCCGACTGCCTGATAACAGTTTGCCAGACAGATTGTCATGTCGCGCCGTTGATTAAGTTCTTTACCTATGTTTTCCAGCCGAGTAATCAGCCGGTCAAACGTATCGGTTCGAAGGTAAAGTTCTGCCAGCGTTTGGACAACTTTGACCTGATCATCAAGCCCTTCGGCTTTTGCGAATGCTCGCCAATACAGTTCAATGGCTTCCGGCGTCTTGAACTGTTCTGCGAGAGCCTTCGCCAGCGACGTCAGCGAACCCACGTCTGACGGGTTGACGCGAACAGATTTTCTCAGTGCGTCTAAGCCAAGTTCCGGCTTGCCCAGTTGGAAGCACAGGTCCGCATAGAACTGGTAGTTTTTCGGATTTCCGGGAGCGGCCGTGATCAGGTCTTTTCCAGCCTGTAGCGCGTCATCCAGTCGTCCCAGACGACGTTCCAGATCCGCGATCGTTTTTAGATATTCCGTCTTGTAACGACGATCAAGAGTCATCAGCTTGGCGTTTGCTGCTGATGCTTCGCCCAGCAAGCCGGCTTTTTCCATTACTCTGGCGGCCACCACCCATGCGGCGACAGATCCATCAGAAAGGTCGACGGCCTGTTTTGCAGAGCGTGCTGCATCGGGCATTAAGCACAACGCTTCCTGATACTGTGCCAGAATTCGCCATTGTTCAAACGTTCCCGTACTGCCAATGGCCTTTGTTAGTTCTTCGGCTTTGCCGGTCAATTGACCGCCTTCAAGATAGCTTTTGATACGTTCGTTCAGAACGATCTGTGCTTCTTCGCGACTTGCAGTCAATTTGTCGGCTCGATCCAGCTGCGCCAGAGAATCATCAAAGCGTTTGGCATCTCGCAGCATTGTGGAAAAGCGAATCAGATCGCCGAAGTCCGGATCCATAGCGCATGCTTCCTGCATTGTGGAGACCGCTTCGTCTTGATATCCAAACCCTTTGAAGACCTCGCTAAGCCGTACAAGATTCTGAGTCGTCCGCAAATCACCGGCCACCATCTGCTGCCATGTTTTCTTCGCGTCTTCAGGACGCTGCAGAATGTGATAGTACTCACCAAGGTACTCGCGGTACTGCGGATTTTCGGGAGCAAGTTCTACGCACTTCACATAAAGTTGCAGCGCTTCGTCGACCATCGATGCCGAACGGAACAGGTCGGCCACGCGACTGGCGACGACTGCATCATCAGGCTTCTGAATCAACAGGCTGGTCCAGATTTCTGTTGCTTTGGCTTTGCGTTCCGTTTCTGTCAGCGATTCATGACGCAGGTACAGCATGCCCCAGCGTTCTATGTGGTCAGGATTACCTGGATTAATTTTCACCAGTTGCTCGTACTGAGCAATTGCATCTGCATATTTGCCATCGGCAATCAGCTGTTCAATCAACGACAGCCTAAGTTTTTTATCCGAAGGAGCTCGCGTAATTGCTTTTTCGTACCATTCCCGAGCGGCATCGGCACGTCCCTGAATTGCCAGATACTTGCCGATGCGTGACATCGCGTCCAGGTCGTCAGGATGAGTCTTCATCCAGCCTTCGTAGTACGCGACCAGACCGGCATAGTCATCGGTCCGCAGAAACGATGCTTCAATCCTGCTGCGTACATCGTTGAACAGCCAGCTTGATGGTTTAAGCTGCTGCAGTTGATTTTCAAAGTCGCTGAGTGCCTCTTTCTGCTGACCAAGCTTTAGCTTCAAATCAGCCGCCTGTATCGCAAACTGAACTTTGCGATACGGGTCTGTTGCCATTTTGGACAACCCCTTAAACCGCTCCATCGCTTCAGCCATCTGTCCATCTTCGACCAGCGTTGATGCAATCTGTTCCTGAACGCGTTCGTCGTTTGGGAACGCGGCTTCAAATCTTTTCCAGAGCTCCAACGCCTGTTCAGATTTTTGACTGCGTTGCAGAATTCGACCAAGTGATTGATAGATCTCTAGCTGATCAGCTTTTGTCGGGCTGCGGCTGATAGCTCGTTCCAGCGCCGCAATGGCTTTGTCCGTCTCACCTGTAGCAATGAACGCATTGCCCAGATACCACGAAGCGATGGGATCCGCAGTTCTATGCTGTTCAGCCAGTTCCAGGGCAAATCGTGCAGCAGAGTCTCGACCGCGGCGCATTTCCATCATTCCCAGAATCATCGATGAAGAGCCATCTGGATCGCCGGCCGCGACTTCGTCCGAAAGCGTTTTTAGATAAGAATCCAGCGTGCCTCGGTCCACATGGAAACCGTAGATTCTATCCAGCGAAGTTCCCATTCGTGGACTTCTTTTCAACAGCTGCAGATATCGATCATTAACTTTTTCGGCGCGTTCCTCCTCTTCATCTTCTGCGGTGTCAGAAGTCTGGGCGTTAACTGTCGCCATCAGTGAGATGGAAACAAATTTATTTCTGGTCAGTAATATGACCAGCAATAAAACGACCCAGATTGTCGATGACTTCTTCAGCACAAAGTGCCCCTTCCATACTCTTGTTCCGGACGCCAACTGAACGCCGCGACTGTCTGCTATGATAGCGATCGGCAGTGTCAGCGCAAACCAAATAAAACGCTTGCTAGCTGCCCAATTCAGAAATCAGTCCCTGCGTTTTCTTGGTCTGACTGCGTCGGATGTCCGGCATAGCGTTAGGTTCGCTGAGATTTTGCAGGGGTGCTGTAATCGAGTTGTTTGCGTGTGCTTGCAATCCGTTCGCAAGACACTTAGTGTAATTCGCTTAAGCGCCCATTTTCACTCTTGGGTTCGACTTCACATCTGCATCAGAAGCTCTGGCACGCCTAGGTGAGAATGGAGCATTAACAGCTGAACCATCCGTGTTTTACCGAAAATAAATTCATCAATAACTATAGCCGTTGCATCACAAATGATCCGCGGCAATCATAAGGGCCGAGAATGTCCGAGTCTGAATTATTGAAGCAGATGCTGGAAGAGTTTCGATCTGATTTTTCCCGGCTCAGGCAGGAGGTTGGTCGAGTAATTGTGGGGCAACAGGAAATTGTGGATGGCACGCTTGCCGCGCTCATTGCCGGAGGACATGTACTTCTGGAAGGCGTTCCGGGGCTTGGCAAGACAATGCTGGTAAGAACACTGGCGGATGCCCTGCACCTTGCGTTTTCGCGAATTCAGTTTACCCCTGACCTGATGCCCGCGGACCTCACGGGAACCAACGTTGTGGTCGAGACGCCCGAAGGCGGTCGCCGTTTTGAGTTTCAGAAAGGGCCAATTTTCGCCAACATTGTACTAACGGACGAAATCAACCGAGCGACACCCAAGACGCAGTCAGCTCTACTGGAAGCGATGGCTGAAAGATCTGTCACAGTAGGCGGCCACACGTATCAGTTGCCAAAACCGTTTCTGGTTCTGGCCACGCAAAATCCGTTGGAAATGGAAGGTACGTATCCGCTACCGGAAGCTCAGCTGGACCGTTTCTTCATCAAGCTAATCGTGAGGTACCCGACGGCAGAAGACATGTCGACTATCCTAAACCGCACCACGGGGATGGATGAACCCGCTGCCGAAGCCGTTATTACTGGAGATCGCATTCTTGAATTGCGAGCACTTGCTCGACAGATTCCAATTGCTGACGATGTTCAGAAATACGCGATCGGTCTTGTGTTGGGCACGCACCCGGATCAGGGCTATGCGACTGGCATGGTCAAACGCTTTGTACGATACGGAGCCAGCCCGCGCGGTGCTCAGGCGATCATTCTGTATGCGAAAATCCTGGCTGTGCTGGACAGCCGGTTTCACGTTGCCAAAGACGACATCAACAAAGCGGCACCCGCCGTTCTGCGTCATCGCATGATACTGAACTTTGAAGGACAGGCCGAAAATATATCAGCCGACGACATTGTCGCGGACCTGATTACAAACGGAGCCAGAGGTGCGTCGCCCGCCTGAACCTGGTTTTTAGCACGCGATGGCAGTCGGTGATATTACGCAGCATCGGCCTGCCATTCATCTGGATGCTGATTTTGTATTTCACGCTTCGCCTGCCGCGGAAGTTTGCGCTGTCCAGTTCTTTTCTGTCATCCGGTCAACTTTATGGCGTTGTTCGATAACAATTTTCTGACTAAGCTGGAATACCTTTCGATCGTTTCGCGAAAGGTATTTCGCGGCCAGTTAATGGCTCAGCGTCGCACAATGCAGATGGGCAGCGGCATCGAATTTGCCGACCATCGTCAGTACACAGCCGGCGACGACTTTCGATATCTGGACTGGAATCTGTACGCTCGGCACGGCGAACTACTGCTGAAGCGATTTCAGGAAGAAGAAGATCTGCACGTCTATCTGCTGCTGGATTGTTCGAAAAGCATGGATGCTGGTGAACCTGCCAAATTTGATCTGGCTCGCCAAGTCACAGCTGCCCTGGCCTACATCGCTCTGGCAGATCTGGACCGCATTTCCGTGTATGCATTCGCCAATGGAGTACTAAATCACTTCCCGCTGACTCGGGGTAAAGCTCGTATTCTGAGTCTGATGAAGTTCCTGGAAAACTTACAGGCGACCGGTGAGGGCACAAATATGTCGGAACTGACTCGCGAATTCGTAATGCGGGCTCCCCGCCGCGGGCTGGCTTTGATGCTGAGCGATATGTATGACTCCAGTGGTTTCCGCTACGGTCTGGACGTGCTGCGGCATCACAAGTTTGAACCACACGTAATTCAGATTCACAACCAGGCGGAGGCGAATCCCAAACTACTGGGAGACGTAGAACTGCAGGACGTTGAGACCGGCGATCTTCGTAAAATCACCATCACTGAAAAACACCTAAAAAATTACAAAGACGTCTACGAACGTTTTCTACAATCCATTCGCGAATACTGCTCAACGTATGGCATCGGCTGCACAATTACAGATAACAACATTACCTTCGATAAACTTGTTCTCAACATGATGCGTGCGACTGGTCTGGCATGATGGGGTCTGACACATGCCGGCTTCTTCATGCGGCCGAATATTCAAATTCGACCGCTAATCACTGACGTTCCAATTATCAGTCGACGTTTCGCCCCCGTAACGGCAACCACCTTTTCGTACTTCCTGCCACGTAACACATGTCTTTTTCAAATCCAGCCGCACTGATTTGGGCCGCTTTGGCTGTGCCCATCGTGATCTTCTACGTTCTGAAGATCCGCATGCGCCGCGTGCCGGTGTCGACAGTCATGTTCTGGCAACAGGTGTTTGAAGAAAAGCAGCCAAGGTCAATCTGGCAGCAGCTTCGACATCTGCTTTCGCTGCTGCTGCAATTAGCGTTTTTGGCTTTGATTGTGTTTTCTCTGGCCGACCCGTTCTTTAACAGCGACGTTCGTAAACAGCGCCGCGTTGTAGTTGTGCTGGACACATCCGCGAGTATGCAGGCTCAACTCGCAAGCGGGAAGACGCGACTGGATGCCGCCAAACAACAGATTGAACGGATGATTCGATCGCTGAAGTCTCGTGACGAAATGGCCCTCATCATCGCGGGAAATCAGGCTCACGTTGCCTGCGGCCTGACCAATCATCAGCGAACTCTGCAGAATTATCTGGACCAAATACCAGCAACGGATGGCCCCACGCAGGTTGATGCGGCCGTGGAAGTTGGCCGACGACTGCTGGCAGACCACAAAAACAGCGAAGTCGTGGTTGTTACTGACGGATGTTTTGCAAACGCAGCAACACTGGCCAGCGACGAAAAAGTTGTGTGGGCTCAAGTTGGCGATGCAATGGACAATATCGGCATCACTCGCTTTCAGGTGCGCCGCAGTTTGTTGGATCCAATCGGATTTCAGATTCTTGTTGAAGTATCCAACTTCAGTACGCTGGAAACCGACACCAGCCTGGATCTTAACTTCAACGACGAACTTCTGGACGTGATTCCACTTAAGCTTCAGCCGGATGAAATCTGGACGAAAATATTTGAAAAGACGTCTACTGGTGGCGGCATACTTTCCGCAGAAATACGTCAACAGGACGGGCTGGCGGCCGACAACGTCGCTCAAGCCATTTTGCCCGAACGACTGAAGATTCCCGTGACGCTTGTAACCAGCGGCAACTGGTTTCTGGAACGAGTACTCGCAGCCAACGACGTTGTGGACTTAACGGTTAGCTCATTCGTTCCCGACATTCTGCCCGCTGGCGGAGTGCTGGTGTTGCACCAGACTGTGCCCGAACAGATTCCTGCCGGCAAAGTGTTTGTTGTCCAGCCCACAACCTCAACCGAACTCTGGGACGTTTTGGGTTCCGTCGAAGAACCGCTGGTTGCGAAACAGGACAAAGACAGTGACCTGTTAAATCACGTTCGACTGGATAACGTTTTGATGCCGGACGCATTAGTCATCCAGCCGAAAGTTGAATTCAAAGCACTTGTGGAATCTGTTTCTGGAGCACCGTTGTATCTACAGATTCCTCGAACTGAAGGCGACGTTATTGTGCTTTCGGTAAATCTTGATCAGGGCGACCTGCCGCTGCGAACGGCCTTTCCGATAATGTTGACAAATGCTCTATCGTGGTTTACGGATGGAAAAGGGGAGCTTGTCGAAGCTCTGGCGACGGGTAATACAACCGAACTCAGCCTTCCGCCTGACCTTCAACTGCTGGCTCAGGATAATGAAAACCAACTTCTGCTTACGTCGCCGACTGGGTTGAAGAAGCGGATCAACATCGAAACGTCTGTGGCAATGATTGGACCGCTCGGAGAAGCTGGTCTATGGACCTTATCACAGCCTCTGACAGACGAAGAAGCAGCTGCAGAACAGGATGGCACCTCTGGTTCTAATGCGGCCCCGGTCTTTCGAATTGCATGTAATCTGAACAGCCCCAACGAGAGCAATCTGCGTGCGGCTCAAAACATTATGCCTCGACAGGAAGTGTTGCAGTCCAGGTTTGGTGGGCGGCCAATCTGGTTCTATCTTGTGGTGCTGGCCTTCGTCCTGATTATGGCCGAATGGTTCCTGTTTCAACGGCGTTTGGTTTCCTAGAATCGCTCGAAAAACTGCTCCGGCGAACTTCGCGATACCAGCACGACGCACGAGCGAGTGAAGTTTGCAGTGCCTTGATTCATTTGCTTGCGCCGCGTGCTTGTGAATTTGCGATTTCGGGAGTGGCTCTATCCGGATTGCCTGATTCAACACTGAATACTTTTGCCGAACGTTTGCAGCATGGCCTTCAGTTCTGCCACCTTGCTGGCTTCAATGGTACTACGCCGGTCATGCTCGCAGACAGCTCCACGCACGGCAAAAATATCTGGACGAATTCTTGCAACGGAGGGCAGGTCGTTTGGGGTCAGCTGACCAGCCAAGGCAAACCTAAGTCCTCCCTCATGAGCCGCGGAGCGTAGTTGGATCAGTTCTGCTTCGGTAAGCCAGCTTAAACTTGATTTGCCGTCTTTCACATAAGTGTCAATTAGCAGGACGCTGCATCTTTCTGAAATCGCAGCAATTAGAACCTGCTGCACGGATGGAGCCTTCGCGGCCGTTGCATCGGCATATGCAACGGCTACCCAATTGAGCTTTGGGGCTGTGCCAGGGAAGCATGACACGGCACGATGCTTAGCAGCATTCCACGAATTTATCCAATCATGATGGCTGGATGATGGACCCGCCAACTGTGCCAGCCCGAGTTTTACAAACGTCAGCCCGTCAGCCGCTAATTCGCCGTCGATGCTGTTGGTTGAATCATCTGGCCATTCATGACATTCGCCAAGCGCCGCAGACACTGTCACGTCTTTTCCCACGGCGTCTACGACAGAATTTATTATGCCCCAGCCAGCAAACCCCAAAGAGCCCAACGTAGGTTCTTTGACGTCAATAATGTCCGCTCCGGATCGTGCAGCGACCAACGCCTCGGAAGCATTCCGCACAGACACAAGCAGTTGCATAGTCATAGTTGTCTCGAATATCCTGAAGGCTCCGGGGCGAATAGATTCCCATGCAGCACTGCTATTTGTTAAATTGTCTTATCATAGCGAATTTCGCTGATTCATCGCCGGGAATAACACGTTTGGACCAACTGAGCGAGTATCCCGCGCAGTCAAAACCGTGAACGTGTTTTGTGCGATTCTCTAAGTCCGGTGTACTCTTACTGTGTCCCAGGCTAGCAATGCATCTTTCGTTGCGCGTACGTCGTGAACGCGTAACACGTCTGCTCCGTTTTCGGCAAGAGCGATGGAAACGCCCGCCGTTCCAAACGTGCGTTCATCGACGCCTCGACCAAGTATTTTGGAAAGAAAGCGTTTCCGAGAATGTCCGATCAGCACAGGCCGGCGGTGGGTCTTTTGCAAGTCGTGAATGGCTTGCATCAACTGTAGATTATGATCAGCTGTCTTGCCGAATCCGATTCCGGGATCCAGGCAGATTCGATCAGACGACATGCCTGCTTCTGCACAACGCTTGAGGCACCGGCCCAGAAACTCACTTACTTCTTTAACAACGTTATTGTAAACCGGAGCGACCTGCATTGTTTCCGGCGTGCCCAGAATGTGCATCACGCAAACTGCCGCGTCACCTTCCGCACAGACTTGCGACATTTTTGCATCGAAGGTCATTCCCGAGATGTCGTTCACAATCAATGCACCTGCAGCGATGGCCTGCCGCGCCACTTCGGCCTTGGTTGTATCGATGGAAACAGGCACCCCAATGCGTCGGCAGATTTCGGTAATCACAGGAATCGTGCGTTGCAGTTCTTCGGCCAGCGAAACCGGAACAGCACCGGGACGAGTTGATTCGCCACCGACATCGATGATGTTGGCTCCGTCTTCCGCAAGCTGCAATGCCTGTTCAATTGCTTTGTCGCGGGACTTAAACAGGCCACCATCAGAAAAACTGTCGGGCGTGACGTTCAGAATGCCCATTAACAGCGGCAGCGAAGTGCGAGTTAACGACTGATCCCCCACACGCCATGAAAACACGGTATCGCCGTCAGTCATTGTTTTTCCCTGAACTCCCTGCGTTTCATTCTACCGTCAGCGTCTGAATGCAATCTGCATCCCGTGGCAGAGCGTCAGAATCGCTCGGCTTACATGCGTTGTTTAATGACCTGTGAGACTACAGCCTTTCGCCGTTGAATTCAACGGGAACCATTTCTAAGCGTCCTGAGTTTTGCGCGAACTGCGAAAGCCTCTGTTGCAGTATGAGCGACCCAAATAAATCATTGATGATAGGCTGTCTCGAAATTTCAGCGGCGGGCATTAAAAATCGTACCAAACGCCGAGCCCGAACTGGCTGTCATATCGTTGGTAGAATTGGTACTGGTTGGATGGGCCGTTAAAGTACGTCAGGCCAAGGCGGAATGTTCTGCCTGTGTCTGGTCCCTTCCACTGCCAGCCAGACATCACGGTCAGGCCGGCGGCGAAGTCTACTTCCTGTCGCATTTGAACGTTCACGGCAGAAAACGGCGCTCCATGTGTTGGTATCTCTGCGATCTTGGCGTATTCGCTGCCGAACTGTATTTGCCATGGCTTTGCTCCACCTGTTGCAATCATTCCCCAGGCCGCTTCGCCGTAAACTCTGCATTCCGGCGTTGCCTGCAGAGAGGTACCAAAGATCAGTGATTCTCTGACATAGTTGATACGCTCATAAGTGGGATTCTTAATCAGGTACTCGTCGCCAACATGCGAACTGACATGGAAGTACCCGAACTTGAATGCCAGATTATCCTTCTTGCCCGTCCATAACATGCCGAAGCGAAAGTCGGCAGACTCGACATCCATCTTTTCCTCAGGATCCAGTCTCACCATCACTGCGCCTTCAAGGTCCAACTGCCATGCATCCAGGTTGATGTTCGTCGGCTGATCACATCGGTACAGTCCAACTCGACCGCCGAGTGTTGAATCCCACCGCCACGATTTCGCCGTGTTGTCGTACAATACAGTCGATGCTAGCCGAGGCTCGTGCGGCGCCGCAATATACGATCGATACAGCAGGCCGTTGGGCATGACATGCGCGTTGCAACATTGTCTCGCCTGAGATACTTCTCGACAAACAGTCGCCGAAGTAGGCAACGTTAAAGAGTGTGACGCCAGGGTAAACTGGTCAGTGAATGTGCTTTGATTGTTCAGCACAGCGACGACGTCGGTTGTCTTGTAGATCTCCGCGACTTTCAGATCCGATTCCTGTCCCGAGCAGTCGTTGGTGCCCGCGAAAACAGTGACAACGCTGATCGCCATAACGAACAAAAAGTACCGGCAGTAGTTGTGAAGCGGATGTAAGACCATGGCGGTTAGTTCAATGGCGATCAGCGACTTGTGAACCTGAATGAGACGTTGGTGAGAATCACGTTGACAATATCGGAGTGCGGCGGAATATGCCGATTTATCTTAGTTATTAAGATTGCAGCGATTGCGTGTCTGGCAATGATCTAATCGGATGGGAGAGCACTTCGTTGCAATCATCCATGAGGAATGCCATAGTTTCTGCGACGATCAGAGCGCATACGCAGAACAATCGAAACACTTTCACAACCCACTTCTGACTGGGAAGTCTCGGCAGACTTTAACCGTCATCACGGTCCGCTAATTTCTAACGATCTCGCCCAGGTCGCCTCGACAGGATCTTGCTGGTTAGGACGCGGTGAATTGAACAACACCGAACACGCCGATGCGGACTCGGCCCCCGCTTTACTCTGGACTCCTGTCGCTCAATTCACCCTTCGGACCGTGTAGCAAATGCAGGTGCGGCGCAGCCTGCTGGAATGGCGTCTTCCTGAAAACGAATCACAAATCGTGTCGTTTTAGGCCGGCCCTCACCAGACGTCCTGTAAAATTGGCTACGCCTTCAACTGCGCTATGACCGGCGTCGCTTTGCATTCAGGGTGAACGAACTCCAACATGCTGAGCAGCACGTAAGGATTGAAATAGACATTGCGACTCAGTTTTTCAGCAGCAATAACACACTCCACCGGCACAATCATAAAAATGTCTGATTCTCCACGAACAATCGTAATCACTGGCGGCGGCAGCGGCATCGGAAAAGCTACAGCGTTAATGTTCGCTTCGTTCAATGATCGCGTCTTCGTCGGCGACGTCTTCTATAGTGCGAACGCAAAATCTGAACTGTGTCGGGCCGGTGTTTTTTGTAGCATCATTGACGTTTGTGCAACTGTGCAATTGGATGAACTTATTCAGCAGGCAGTGGACGCTACTGGTCGGCTGGACGTGTTAGTGAACAATGCTGGCGTTGGACTGGTTAAGCAGATCGGAGAAGTTTCTGAAGCCGACTGGAACAAAGTGCTGGACACGAATCTGAAGGCCGCTTTTTTTGGATGCAAGGCGGCTGTTGCCGTGATGGCGTCTCAGGAAACCGGAGGCTGTATTGTTAACGTCGCGAGCAACGCTGGACTGCTGCCGCGAGCTCACGACCCTGTGTATTCGATCAGCAAGATGGCGCTGGTGGCATTAACGCGCAGTCTGGCGTTGTGCCATTCAAAGGACCGAATTCGCGTCAACTGCGTCTGTCCGGGGCCGGTCGAGAATACTCAGATGATCGCTGAAAACTTTGAAAATCGAAACGATCACGATCAGGTGGTACGAGAACTGATTTCCGCCAGCCCTCTGGCAAACGCTTGGGACTGTATGGTTTCGCCCGATGAAATTGGGGAATCGATTGTCTATCTGGCCAGCAAAGCAGCAAGAATGGTGACAGGAACATCAATTGCGATTGACGGCGGCAAGTCTTTGGGAGTGCCACCCAACGCTGTCTCGCGAGTGGCCGCTTCCGATCCTGTTTAGTGCGTTACTTCTTGTTGTGTCGCCAACAGGTTACCGGAAATTTACGGCAACAGCTCCGACTATAACACGTCGCCAAAAATCGGCAACGTGCCGTTCTGATACCATTGTCAGGCTATCTTGCCGTCCAGCCACCATCGACGGTTACCAGGCTACCTGTCATAAAACTGCCAGCGGAACTTGCCAGCAAAATTGCGGCTCCCTGAATTTCCTTGAGTTCACCCCAACGTTCCTGAGCCACTGCGCCGATGATGAATTTTCGCGCTTCTTCTGTGTCGGCAATGGGAATGTTCATTGGTGTCAAAAACGGGCCAGGACAAATCGCGTTGCAGGTAATACCAAAGTTGGCGAGTTCCAGACCGAGGGCTCGCGTTAACTGCACGATGGCGCCTTTACTCGACGTGTACGGCGTTCGATTGGCCAGACCGACCACTCCCAGCGTGCTGGCCAGATTAATTATGCGACCATACTTAGCCGCTTTCATGTAAGGGGTGACGGCTTTACAACACAGCCAGGTTCCATCGACGTTGGTCTTCTGGACCTGCTGAAAGTCTTCATAGGTCAGCTCGTCAATGCTGCCGCGAATGTTGATTCCCGCGCTATTGATCAGGATGTCGATGCGACCGAAATCCTGCATCACCTGCCGGAATGTTTCGTTAACTGCTGACGGATGTGTCACGTCTGTTCCAATTCCGACGGCTGGAACGCCAAACCCGGATGCAATTTCAAGGGCCGTTGCCTGTGCTTCGGCCGCGTTGCGGCTGACCAGAATGATCGATGCTCCCGCAGACGCAAGGCCCGCCGCCATCGTTGAGCCCAGCCCCTTGGAACCTCCCGTGATCAACGCAACCTGTCCTTTCATTTCGAATTGCCTGATGCCGGGCAGAGATTTGAGATCAACAGTGTCAGACATGGCAAAAGGACCTTGGAAACTTTGGAGAAATGCTGAATAGTGAAGCCGATGCGAATGTTAGCAGTGTTTGCGGCACAGAACACCCATCGCAGATGTTAGAGCGATTTAGGAAAAGACGTAGCGAAACTCGGGTAGAGTTTCGTCCGGCGAAACCACAGGACAAGACCGCAGAGACTGACGTTTCCAACGACTGCAAGACCCACTTACTGGCGCTGCGTGCTTGTAAGCCGTGCTGGCTTACAAGCACACTCACATCGGTCTTCGTCGCTCACAGTGTTCGGGCTGCCTGTCTATTTAGCTTCATGCGGCTTGAACATGCTTTGCACAGAATCGATCGGGACGGCCAATACGGATTCTCGGGAACGCCTGGCGATGTTCACCGCGACAAGTTGCCCGGCTGAGTTCACAAGAGGGCCACCCATTTCCGAAGGCGGCAATGCAGCATCGTGTTGAATTACATTTGGGAATCCAGTGCGGCGGTGGCTGAGTTGTCCGGAACGTCCGTCCAGAAATTCCGTGCGATCCAGCAACTGGTCAGCAGGATGCCTTAGTCGACCACTGGATTCGACATGCTTTCCCGATCGATCAACAGCAATCACAATCATGTCGCCGGGCTGGAATGGCTCCAGGGCTGAAAGAAGATTGTTGAAGCCTGTCACTTTATGATTATCCAGGGAAGATATTACGTCTCCGGAAACAAGACCTGCGTCATTGGCAGCACTGTTTGGAGTGACAACGTCAATGCGCAGTGTTGTGTCGTCAATGGCCGTTAAGGTGCAGCCAAGCTTCGGCACCGATGGTGGTTCTGTGTGATGTGACCGAGCGACGATGCCAAGATTCATGCTGGTTCCGGCATACACAAAATCACCATTATTATTCGATGAGGTATCGCCCGGTACTTGCGGGATTGCAGGTAGCTTGGCAGCGGTTAGTCTTAGAATTGCAATGTCAAATTTCCGGTCAGCGTGAATCAATTGCAACGATATTTTTCGGCCATCATCAAACTGAGCAAACAGGTTTCGGCGAAACTGAACCTCGCTGAGTTTTGAAGCAACCAGTCCGCCATCGATAATAGTTCCCAAACACAAAGCCTCCTTTCCTGAATACAACCGTACGCCAAAGCGATCCAGCGCGGACAATGCTTCTGGCGGAATCACTTCTGACAAATACACGAATTCCGATGTTGCATCCGCTGTGCCGACGCTTTCAATTAGTAAAGGGATTTTGCGAATAACGGGTTCAATAACGCTCAGCGGAAGGTGCAGGTTAGACTCACTTCCAAGCCCGATTCTGGCATTCAGACCGACCAATGCAGCCTGGTTGTTCAGCAACGGGCCTCCGGAATCGCCAACGGTCAATGCGCACGTTGTTCGAATAGCCGTTCGCGATGCAGCGACGACCTTGCCAATACGAACGACAGGGGATGTACGGCTTTGTTCTCTCGCCGGACAGCCAATCGCCAGAACAATTGAATTAATTTCGGTACGCCCAGCAATGCGGTTCGCCAATTTCAGCACTGCAGGCAGATCATTGCGCCCATCGCTATCCAACTGTAACAACGCGACATCAGCCTTGTCGTCACGGTGCAGAATCACAGCCTGTGCTGTGACTCCGTCACTACGAAACACCTTTGCCACGCGGTCGTTTGGCTGCAGGCCATGGGCCACCGTCAGGATGTGACCTTGGCGAGAAATCAGAACACCTGAAAACCGATCAGATTTTGTTTCAATGCGAACGGTTGACTGCATTGCGATCGCAAACAATGCCGTCATGTCCTGTGAAGTCGGTCGCTGCAGAGTATTCTGCGGCGAAGGATTTTCCTGAGCGAATAATGGCAGCCACGGCACGAAAGCTGCTATCAGCAGCGTTGGCAGCAGCGTTGAAATTGAATCATTTTTCCGCATTAACGCGTTCTTCCGGTTGAACGACTGTGGTATCGATAAGCACAGTTCGCGTGGCCAGATTGTAAGAAGAACCGGCCGGCAAGGCCACATAATCGACGTCGTCGGCTGCTGTCTGGCTTCGATCATAGAAGAACACTTTTCCTCGGCCAACAATTTCTGCCGTCGACTTCTGAACGATAATTGCGGTGGCTTCGTCCAGTCCGATGCCCAGAAGTTGCGGATAGCAGTCGACAAGCTTTGCCATGTCCTTCTGGCGACCTCGCTGGGAAAAGTGCTGATCGATGGCGACTCCGACAATAAAGCCGAGACCGCCTCGTTCATAGCCGGCGGCCATGATGTCAAAGTTTTCGATGGGGGTTGCCCGAGCCAGATATTCGGCCTGAATCGAGGCTCCTGCTGATGATCCGGCAATCACGCCGCCACGCTTCAGAACGTCCTTCATCATTTGATGAGCTTTTGTACCGTAATATGAATCAGAAAAATTCCACTGCCGTCCGCCGCCAAACCAGAGTCCCGTGGCATCAGTCAACGGCTTCAGGAACTGTTCGTCAGCGTTCGCTTTGGTGCGGTCTTTTGTGTGGATGAAGTCTGCCTGCCTGACTCCGCCTTTCTTCCAGCTGGAGACAGTTCTCTGGATGGGTGAAATAGAGGCTTCTTCCACGCATGGAACATAGACCATTTTTGCTGAATCGGGGCCACCTGCCAATTCGATAATACGGTCCATTAGCCCGTCCGGCATTCCGCCACCGCCAACAATCACCAGCGTCCCGTTTTCCACATACGGTACCTCCTGTTTCTTCGGAGGGAACGCGTCAAGTGTGCGGTCGATTGATCGACGACGCCATTGCGTCCAGTCCAGCATGTATTCTTTTTGTGGCTGTCGAGGTGATGTTGCTTCCGCCAGAACCTGCTGACTTTCAGTGTGATGTTCACCATTCGGCAGAAGAAATGTGGCCGTTCCTTTGCCAATCATTCGGACTGTTCGGCCGTTCAAAATCATTATGGCGTTCGGCTGCAGACCGATTCCGACAGTGCGTGGATTTAGTTCCAGCGTCTTCAGCAATTCAGATCTCTGTTCAGTAGTGCTCCGAAAATCATGCATGATGACGGCATCAGGCGCAAGGTTCAGGCCCTGGACGTATCCTCGCCCGGGAGTTGCGTTTAGTTGTCCTGCCAGTTGAGCAACAGGCCCGATGAGTACCAGAAGTCCACCGCGTCCGACAAAACGTTTTAGGATATCACGGCAATCCACGATGGCCTGTCGATCCGCATCTGTGGAAATAGCGGTTGTGTGCCAATACAGAACATCACATTCTTTCGTGAGTTCCTCCAGCGTTGCTGCGTGAACGTCCGGGCTTTGCCAGGTGGTTCGCTGCAGCTTGAGGGGCTCCGATGCACTTTCAAGCTGCGTGATTGCCTCAGTCGCTGTGCTGTCGTGAGCATAGAGCCGGACAATGGCATCTTCCGGCAGCGGCCGCAGAACCTGCTTCAGAATCGTCAGATCCTCAGGCGATGTTGCCAGAACAAGGGTTCCATTGATGCTGGTCTCCAGCGGCCACGCATCAAACTTCTCGCCGATGTCCTGTGCCGAAACCACGTTGTGAAACACTGCCAGAAAGAGGCAGGTTGCATGGGCAAGAAAACTGCAGCGATTAATGGCCATTTTTCCTAGACCATCTAAGGCCCGACGAATCGAACGGTGACTGGAAACTGTTGTTTGCCTAGCCAGCCGTGGATGGTTCCGACGCAAGCCGGCACGTTATCTGTTCTGCGGAAAATGCATCCGCGTAGGTCACGTGCCGACCGATTGGCCAGTGCTTTTAGCATACAGCATACTCTACGGAGTCATGAACGCAACGTAATAGAATACCAGCCCGGTGACGGCGGTCAGAGTGATGTCAATGGTTGACACCCACCCCAGCGTTTTGTGTGTTCTACTGTGAATTCCAGGAACTGGCGGCGTAGCGAATCTTCGCAAAGCGAGAGCCAGAGTGGTAAACCACAGGAACGGTGTTGTGACCGCAAATAACAGGTGTACCCGCAGGTAAGGTCTGGACTGATCTACCTTTGTAGCCAACGCCGCCTTATCGGGATGAGATTTGCTGACGATGTTTTCCCAGCCGCCATGAACCACTTGAAGATCGATTTCAAATGCACCAACGGCGATCAGTAGAATAATGCCGAGCACAACCTGAAGGCGTTTGTGCCCTGTGAAGTTTCTCTTCACCTTGACCAGCCACAAACTATAAGCCAGCAGTGGCACAATGAGTATTAATGCACACACGACAAAGTCGAGCATGAAGGAAGTGCGATAGCCTAGAAATCCGTCTTTAAGCATGATGAACCGGATGGCGGAGTGAAGGCTTCCACCACTTTTCGAACAGTGGTTGCTACATATGAAAACAACTCAAAAGTGAACACCGGGCTGAAAGCTGTTGCCCGGATGTTCGTGTGACAAAGCAATATCTGTCATTAATTTTGATCGCAGAACAGTGAAATGGATTCCTTCTATCGGAACAGAAAGAATCCATTTCGCGTGTACTCAGCAGCTTCAGATTATCAATCAGCCGAGCAATTCTTTCATGGCTGCGGTGATACCTTCCGGGTCGAGTCCCTGATAGCCCATTTGTTGCCACAGGCCGCCGGAACCTTCTCGGTTGGTTCCGATGTTGTTGTAGTTGCCCTTGAAGCCTCGCTTCAGCAACGCGGTGCCAAATCGAGATCCAAGTCCTGTATTGACGTTAAACGATTCGGCTACGAGTATCGCAGGAGCGGCGGCCAGCTTTGCCATCATGGCTTCGTCGTAGACGTTCAATGTCGACTTGCAGATAAGTCCGACATCATAGCCTGCTTCTTTAAGGCCAATGACAGCATCCAGAGCTCGGTAGGTTGTTTCACCGAAACTGACGATGTAGCCGGCTTTGCCTTCGCGGATAATGTCATCTTTGCCTGTAACAAACTTGTAATCGTCTCCGAAAATACGACTACCGTCTTCGTTCAACAGGTCCGGAACACCCGATCGAGTTGAGAAGATGAATCGCAGTCCTTCGTCATGATAAATCTTGTTCAGACACGCTCGGAACTGGTGCTGATCGGCAGGAAAGTAGAGACCGGTGTTGTCTTTGCCATCGTCCGGCAGACCGTTCGCAGCAAACATATTGTTAAGGCCGAAGTGGCAGGTATTATCTGCCATATCATCACAGCCGGCATGGCTGAAGTGGGCCAGAACATTGCTGCTGTTCAGGCGAGCCATCGTGATTTCAGAAACGAGCATTTCAAGGAATGCAGAGAACGTTGCGAAAATGCCCTGCTTGCCTTTTTCGAAACCAAAACCGGCTGCCGCAGAGTAGTTTCCGCGTTCCATGATACCACCGCGGACAAAGACTTCCGGATGCTTCGCTCGAACGTGATTAAGACCGCAGCTGCCTTCCAGGTCGCAGTCAAACACCTTTACGGAAGCAATTCGTTCTGCTTCTGTGATGCCCGCCAGAATGTCATTTAGTATGTGGCCAAACAGGTCGCGATTCTTACCAACACTTCCGTTGTCACAGCCACGGGGAACAGGACCACCCGGGCCCTTCTTTACTGTACCAAGATATTCGGCGGCTTCTGTTCGTCCTTTGGTATTCAGGTAGTTGATGGCGACTGATGTCTTGATCACATCGTGGCCGTGAGCACTTCCTTCGAGTCCTTCGATGTCGGGACACATTTTGCGACGGTTGATCAACGCAATCGGTCCATCACTGATGACTGCCTGGCACATGCGAGCATAGAGGCTGTCCAGATCTTCTCCGTCGCCGATGTCGATTGTCAGTCCGTGGCCTTCCAGCGTTCTGGAAACGTCATAGCCCGGCAGATAGTCTGATGGGTGACCGGCAATTGTAACGTCATTGTCGTCAATCAGCAGTTTGACGTTAAGTCGCTGAGCGACCGCAAGACGAGCGGCTTCTGCATCGTTGCCTTCCATCTGTGATCCATCGGAACCCAGCATGAATACAACTTTGTCTGGATTGGCGATGGCCACGCCGTTTACAAACGGCCACATGTGACCAAGTCGCCCCGAGCTGAATTTTACGCCCGGAGTGAAGCCCTTTTCCGGATGGCCAGGCAGGTGCGACAGGTACTCTCGGTAGTGATATAGCTTCTCCAAAGGCAGCTCACCGTCCAGCACAGCCATCAGATACTGAGTGGCGACTCGGTGACCCGCTTCATCGAAAAACACCGGCAGCACATCAGGCGTTCCGCCCCGGCGAGCGTGTTCCATGAATCCATGCATGATCAACGTTTCGGGAACGGTGTCGTATGGACCGCCCGTATGTCCGCCAAGTCCTTTGGCATCGGCGATTGCCGTGAAGAAAATGATCGCGTCGCGACATAGCTGAACGTTGGCCGCCAACTGAGTCTTTTGGTCTGCAGTCAGTTTGGGTTTTGCCGGATCAAGAACGACAACTTTGTATTCATTCAGCGGGATTGGAAATTCCGTAGCCACAGACATCATTTTCTCCGACGGGTCTGACTTCATAAATAGAAATGGATGAATGGGGCAATCAATGATTGCCCCATGTACCGCATGAACTGCGAAACGTCATCGCTGCTGATAAGTCAATTCAGCCGGAAAGTATGAAGGCAACCACTGGAATTGCAACGCAACGTGCTGGAATGACTGGATTTCCGACGACTGACACCTGACATCCCAAACGCAGGGAGCCAAATGCGACGATTTGGCCGAGTTTGCCTGATTGGGTAAGTCGGGAAAACGTCACTGCCAATGTTAACAGAAAACCGACTTACTCGATTCCGTACAAAGAGCCGCCTTTTTGGAACAAACGATCGACCTTACGTGATACCTCAGGGTCGGATTCGAGTGCCGGAGCCATATGCGATTTGATTCTCGCATCAATAACCAGGCTTCCCCGGCATCCCCAGTGTTTTTGCCGTACTGAACTTCCGATGCCGAATACGTCAGCCGCAGGATTTGAGCGTGTAAAGGTCACCCACAGAAAGTTGGCTAGCGTATTAGCACAGAACCGACTGTCATCACAAAGCACAATCAACGGAAAGCAATTCATCGACGCCTCGGCTTGTATCGATTCACAGAACCGCGCCGGCGCAGGATCCTGCTCGTGCGGTCCAACGGACCACGGCGGTGCCTGAATCGCAAGGACGCCAGGAAAACAAATTGAAGGTGCGCTAAAACCTTCCGGCAGCCACAGATCGCTCGGCAGTTCCAACGGCAGTTCGCGAACCGAATTGCCAGCAGCGGCAATCACAAGTTTGGAACCCTCATTTAGTGCGGTTCCAGAATAATCCAATGTATCGATGGTGGTCCGCGTCTGGAAATGCAGGTCTCGCGTCCAGTCGACTCGTTCCAGCATGTGTCGGAAAAACGCTTCTACGTCATTGATGTCCAATGCGGGGTTGTCTTCCTTTGCCACGATAATCAGGTACTTCGCGAGCGAAAGCTGTCCCTGCCCCAGAATCGCGTTTGCGTTGGTCAGCAGTTCCTGAGGCTGTCGGTTTGTCGAATATGGAACATAGCGTTCGCTGCCAATTGAAAGCAGCAATGGATGAACACCTGATTCGTCTACGGCGTGAACGGCGTGTACTCCGGGCAGAACAGTAGGGATGGCTGGCCCCGTCAGTTCGTGGATTAGTTCTCCGAAGACGGTGTCTTCCTGCGGCGGACGGCCAACCACAGTGAACGGCCAGATTGCGTCTTTGCGATGGTAGACGGTTTCAACAGTGATCGCCGGAAAATCGTGCGTCAGGCTGTAATAACCCAAGTGGTCGCCGAACGGACCTTCCGGAAGCAGATCGCTGGAAATGACGCCCGTTATACAAAAATCAGCTTCTGCGCAGATCATCGGCCCGTTTTTTCGGCGAATCATCCGAATTGCATGCCGCGAAAGAGCGCCCGCAAAGGCGACTTCGGGAATTCCATCGGGCAATGGCATTACGGCAGCTACCGCCATCGATGGGGGGCCACCCACAAAGATATTCACCTTCAACGCTTTTCCTTTGGCCAAAGCCGCCGCGTGATGAAAGCCGATGCTGCGATGAATTTGATAGTGCAGCCCAATCTGCCTGTTCGTTTCGTACTGATTTCCGGTTAGCTGGACACGGTACATGCCAAGATTTGAATGTATGTAGCCAGGGTGGTCGGGATGCTCTGTATACACTTCGGGCAGTGTCACAAAAGCTCCGCCGTCCATCGGCCAGCTTTTCAGCATCGGCAGTTGGTCGATGGTTGTCCTGTGCTGCATGACCGGTCCGGTTGAACGCTTTGCCGGACGCATCGAGAGCAGCGTGCGCAACACCGCTGGAATCTGTAGCGGTTTCTTTAGTAGCTCCGTCGGATCCTTCTTCAGCGCGATGAGCGTGCTGACACCCTGCAACGCGTCTCGAAAGATAAAGCGAGCTCGGTCCATAGTGCCGAACAAATTGCTGGTCATGCGAAATTGGCAGTTCCGTATGTTTTCAAACAGTAGCGCTGGGCCTCCGGCGGCATACACGCGGCGGTGTATTTCAGCGGCTTCCAGATCGGCATCGACCTCTTCGGTGATCCGGCAGAGGTGCCCATGTTTGCCGAGATCGTTTATGCACTGTTGAAGGTTTGAATAGCCCATTAGTCCGTCTAGACCCGGTGGTTTACAGCTTAGAAATCACATGCGTACTTTAGCAAGTCGCTTCATTCCTGAACCGGATCTGCTGCTGAGATGTAAGATTAACGTCCGAAAGCAGGATTGAAGGCCTGCCTCAAGACTGTTGGTAGAAGCCGTTAACAAAAAAAGACCACACAGTCATCAGACTGTGCGGTCTTTGAAAAATCGATTTCCGCCAAGGATTATCGTTTGTCTCGATGCCGATAGCACGAGTTACGGAGTCCCACCACGACCTCGTCCGCCACGCGCGGACCCACCGCTGCCGCTCGATGCGCCTGGTGATCCCGGTCCGCCTGATGCCCCGCCTCCGTAAAAGCCGCCACCCGATGCGCTGCCGCCCTGCATGCCCAGACCAGACCCTCCATCGTTGCCGTAGCCACTTCCTTCCCCGCTTCCTTCACCACCAAACAGGCTGCTGGTGGCTTCTTTTTGCGGCTTCCAGACGTCGTAGATTTTCATAATTCCAGCAAACTCCTCCCGGTCAGACTTTTCCGACGCAGACCTGTCTCCTACCGATCGCAGTTGAATATCGCCAGTGCTGTCGACGACACAGATTTCGTCTGATATTGGCTCCGTCCCTTTGGGGATTCGATCAAGCATGGCTTTGAGTTCCGGATGATCGCTGGTTGACATGCGACCGAATGCCTCCGCTGAAGACAGCAGATCATTGGTGCCAATCACGATATCGAGTTCTTCCAGAACTTCTTTTCGCAGGTCAATTACTTCAATGTTTCGATGTCCGGAAATTGGCAGGCCCATGGACACTCGAATGTCGCCCATTACGGGCATGCCGGTTTCTGTTGTATCGGTGTAAACGGTAACATCTACACGCTCTCTGGAGCCCGGTCGAGCATCGACTTCTGTCAGGTAAAGTCTATGCGCCACTGGTACGTAAGCTTCTGGTGTAGGCTCGCTCCACTCCGAAACCAAAGTCGGCTCGCTGCCAATTGCAGGGTCTTCGAGCTCATCCAAAGGGTGTCGGTAGTTGGGGTTTTTCATTTCGAGGCGGACCCGATACTGGTAGGAATATCCTCGCTCGACCGTGAAGTCCATAAAGCGAACCAGCAACAGTCGCAGGTCTGCCGTTGCACGAGTCGAATCCAGAAGCTGTTTTTCTTCGTCAGTAAGCTTTTCGCCCCCGAGTTGATCGTAGCCACCATACAGATCTTCTCCGCCAGAACCGCCTTGATATCCGCTTCCGTAGTCACCACCCTCGCTTCCGTAGCCACCCATCGCCGTCTGCATGTCTACGGCACTCTGAGAGAATCCCGAAAACCCCTTTGGTGCAACATCGACAGGTCTGTTCTTCTTGTCCTTGACCAGGCGTTCCTTGACCATCTGATTATATTTATCAATGAGTTCTTTTTCCTTCTCATCCACTTGGAACTTTTCCAACCGCGGATGCGACGCTTCATCAGCACGCCAGACTCCTGCAGCTCGACGCGGAAGCGGCATTGTGATCGTACTGCGGGTCACTGCGGGGCTAACAATATCACGGTCGATACCAAACGATTCCTTGAGAATTTCGACTAGGTCTTCAGACGAAACAGGCTCCCAATCGCCGCCCCATGGATTATTGCCTTCCTGCTTCTGTCGTCGTTCAACCTGCAGGTCAATGTACTGAATATATTTTTGGGCCACTGTGTAATCGCCAACAAGATGCAGGGCCTGTCTCATCAGGTTTCTCTGTTGTTGAAGGTCCACAATCATTCTAACGGAAATTCCAGCACTGACCTGAACATCCTTCTTCTTGCTGGTCAAAGCTGCACCGTACTGCCCATACAAATCACCAGATCCGCCTTCTCCGTAACCGCCACCTTCGCCATATCCGCCGCTACCGCTGCCACCATACCCAGGGCCATTTGGCGAACCCATGCCGGCAGCTCCGCCACCGCCCAAAATTCCGCCTACCCCACCTGACAGACCGCCCAGGGCGCTGGATGCACCACCAGGACCGCCTTGGCCAATGCCCGGCCCGCCATCATAACCACCACTTTCGCCGGCGCCGGAACCACCTAAACCGCCACCACCTGGAGTCAGTCCGAATCGTTCGGCCAGAAGTTTCTCAGCTGCTTCTTCGTCGCTAAGTTCTTCCTTTTTCTCATCTTTTGCGTCAGTGCCCGCTGCTTCAGCGTCGTCTTCGTCTTCTTCCGATGGCGGCTTAGCCACTGGCACAATCATCGCTGTAGCGATCGGCTCGATGGCCGGCAAAATGATGGGCTGTGTTCGTTTTTCTTTCAGCCGGTTGGCCGACTGGGTGAACGGATGCAAAGGAAAGTCAGAAGCCTGAGTCAGTAACTTGTTCTTATCACTGGTGATTTCAAGCACATCCGGGATCAGATCAAACGCTACCTGATCTTCTTCAGGCCAGGAATTTTCTTCGATCTTGGTTTTCGCTTCTGTTACCAGTTGTTCGATTGTGATCGGACTTCTGTCGTCTGCATTCCAGCTAGCAGACGTCAGAGCAAGAAAGCCAAACATGGCACAGATGACAGCAACGACTTTTTCGCCGTGTTTCATCAGCAGTGTTTTTAGCTTGTCCATGATTAGAACTCCAAACAAGGGAGATGCGGCTTGATATCAAGCCAGTTGTGTATTGTCAGTAGATTGCAGGAAGAGCCAGCTGTTATGTTTCGCGCTACTCGGATGGGGCCGCGGGTTCTGCACTTGAAGATTCGTTCGCTGCGGGCTCGGTTCCAGCTGGTACATCCGTTGATTTTGTGCTGTCGTTAGCTGGCGATGTGCCAGCTGCATCCGATCCAGTTTCGGTCGGTGTTGCAGAATCCGAATTTCCGTCGGCTGCTGATCCCGGTTGCACTCCATCTGCTGCGTCTGTTTTAGCAGGTTCAGGATTTTCAGGGTCCGTCGGTTCAGTTCCCGGAGCTGCCTCATCCATCGGGGCAGATTCGTCAGCCCCTGGCAGCAGTTCATCTGCCTTGCTCATGTCAGCTCCGCCACCTTCCTGAGCCTCAGCCCCGGCTGCTGATTCGGCTTCAACCTCAGCTTTGTTTTCTGCCTCGTTCCGATACATTGTCATCAAACCAGCAACCCGAACGGTCGCCAGATTGGGGTCTGCCATCGCAAGAGCCAACAGACGCTGCCCCTGTGCAATTTTCTCAGCGTCGGCAGGGTCCGTTCCAGCACGAACTCCAGATCCGCCCATGTCCGGACCACCTAATCCAGAACTGCCCCTGCCGGGACTACCCGTTCCGGCTCCGCCAAGCGTTCGACCGCCGCCGCCAAAGCCCGCACCGCCGCCGAACCCGGCGCCACCAAATCCACCACCCATTTCAGAAGGAGCACCCAGGCCCGAGCCCATGCCGGCGCCTGTTGCTCCGCCATACGTATCACCTTCACTGCCACCTGCACCACCACCACCGTATCCCGCCATTCCTCCGGCTCCGGCTCCGGCTGAATCGCCACCGCCAAATGAAGCGTCGACGCGGACGATTTCAACAGGAAAACTCGAGTTGGTTAGTTCTGCCAACAGGGCTGGAATTTCAGTTTGCACAATCTTTACATGCAGGATGAAAGCACGAGTCCTGTACGGCAGTAGCTCATCGTTATCGACATAACGTGTTTCAGCCGTGTCCGCCGCATCGGCTCCAGTAGCAGACGCAGCCGCAAATCCTCCTCCTCCCGAGCCTCCTTCGGCACCATACATATTTCCCATGCCGCCCATACCTCCACCGGCAGCACCGGCCATGGGCCCAAATTCTTCAGATAACAAATCTCCGCTAAGCGAACCTTCGTACGCCTTCCAAACACCGCTAGCGGCGGCTCCTGTGCCACCACCACCACCTGCTGCACCGCCAAAGCCAGCAAAACCACCACTGCCACCAGATTCGCCAGCGCCTCCATACATGTCACTCATGCCGCCCATACCACCACCACCGCCTGCTGCGCCTAGCTCAGCATCTCTGTCGCCACCGCGAAGCTTCAGCACGGAAAGAGACCTAAGAGGCGCTTTGTCTATTCGATCGGCACTTCCGTTAACAGCGGCAATCGAATCCAAGATAGATCGTAGTAGCCAAATGTCTTCCTGAGCAAACCAGATCTCAGGTGAAGTGGGTCGTTGTGTAGCCCATCGGCGATAATTTTCCTGGGTGATGTCAAGGTTTGCGATATCCACAAGGCCTTCGCCGTTTTCGAACGGTTTGATCACCTTTAGCTGTTCAAGAAAATAAGAAGGATACAGCTGTGCAAAACGTTCTCTTAAGGCCTTCTTTTTGATTTTACTATTAAACTTTAAGCCGTTAAGTTCGTTGCGAATCTGCCGCGGATAGACGCGAGCGGCCAGCTGTTCTTCGTAGAGTTGTCTGGCCGATTCATCGAAGTCTTTCTTGTGCACGTCATTCTTTTCTACGGCACGTTCTGTCCACCGACCATTAGGGACAGCTGCCACATTCTGTTTTGCATCAGAAAAGGCTTTGTTGACTGCAGCTTTTCGGGTTTCGATCTGAGTCGACAGATCTCCAATGGCGCTCCACCAACCGACAAGCAGCAGCAGCAGCGCAAGTCCGAAACAGATCCAGAAGATTTGCTTGATGACGGGTTGAAGTTTTTCCATGACAACGACTCACAAAAGATATTCGACTAATTGAAAACAGACCCGAACACGACCGTCATTATTGCGGAGCAGCTTCGCCTTCTGCCGGAGGCGAAGGCAACCGGTCTGATTCAGCGACAGGAATCCATGCAAACTGAACAACAAACGACGTGACCGCGATTTCTTTCCGCTCGTCCTTTTGTTCTGTAGAACCTTCGAGCGGGGTTAACAACGGTGCCTGTGCGGTTGCAGTGCCGTAGCTGCCTTCCGAGCCATAATCGCCTGGGCCGCTCGGCATTCCAGGCCCGCTGGACATGCCCGGGCCGCCGGTTGACGAACCTCGTCCACCGCCTGCGCCCATCATTGGGCCGCTGCCCATACCGGGATCACTGCCCATTGTGCTTCCGTATCCACCACCGCCTTCGCCACCGTAACCCATGCCCCCTGCTCCCATTGCACCGGCACCGCCAACACGGGCATTTGGATCATAGATTTCATGAAGCAATTCGTGGTGTACGACAATTGGATGACTGATCCCAAGCTGGCCGACGGGCGTAATTTGTCCGTTTCCATCGTCCAGCGACCATTGCCGCAAGCCTGCGATCAATGTGTCCTGAACAAAGTTGACGCCCAGCTTTTCATAGTCAAATGCATCCACGTTGTTGTAGTAGTGGCGACCGGTCAACGTGATGATGTAGCCCGGGCCAGTTGGGGCCTTTTCTGCGTCATCGCCGTTGAAGTCTTCCTGTTTGCCGCCTTCAACCAGAGCCGTGTGCCACTCGCCAACGTCCAGTACTTTCTTCTGAACAAAGCTACTGATACGAAGTCGCTTTTGCAGCGTGATATCGGTTTCATCCAGATCCTTGCCGCTATCTCGCGGCAGGCAGTCGTTGACAGCCTTGATTAACTCCATCCACAGTTCGCGTTTTCGCAGTGGATTAGTAAGTTGTTCAATGGCTTCCTGGTTTTTCTTATGAGCGGCCTGCTGTGCCTCATAGGCGGACTTATTCGAAGAAACCGTTCCCTGCAGGCTGGTGACCGCATCGTGTCCCAACTTGAATTTTGATTCACTGACGGAACTCAAAACGCGGGCGCTGGCCATTGTGGATACGCCCATTGCCAGCAACAGGCTGGCCGCCAGAGCAACCGCCCATGGCTTCTTCTTTTTGATTGTCCGTTCGATAACGATTTCCGGCGGAAGCAGCGAAGTCCGAATTCGAGTTTGCTTCAGCGCCTGCAGAGCCAAACCGTACGGAACGGCAAACGTCATTATGTTGTCGATGAACAGTGGATCGCTTAAGACCCCATCGCCCGTAACGCCATGCAGTTCGTCCAGTCGTTCGACATCGTATTGAAGATTCTGCTGCAGGAATTTCTGCAGGCCCGCCATTTTGAAACCGTTACCGACGCCGATGACTTTCTTGATTTTCGCCGTGCGATTAACGCTGCCGAAATACCCAATGGAACGCTGAATTTCCGTCACATAATCGTTAAAGACGGGGCGCATCGCCTGGAATACAGCCTTAGGGTCCGGCGCCTTGGTGGCGTTGCATTTGAGGTGTTCTGCTTTGGCAAACGTTAGCTTCATTTCACGAGTCAACGCTCGAGTAAAATGGTTGCCGCCGATGGGGACGTTTCTGATCCAGATATTGCGACCGTTCGTCACAATCAAGGTTGTGTTATCACAACCCATATCCAGCAGAATGTAGTTGTCTTCTGCATTTGGTGGCTCTGTTTTGGCGTCGTCAACACGGAACTTCAACACATCGTACGACAGGTAATTATACAGGGCCAACGGGGCGATCTGGACAAGGTCGATTTCGGCTTTTTTGTCCGTCAGAGGCTGCATTGCCTGATAGACCAGATCTCGCTTCATTGCGAACAGGCCGACTTCGGCCTCAAGCATGAAGCCACTTTCTTCTACTCCGCCGCCGATTGGCTGATAATCCCAGATCACTTCCTCAAGAGCGAACGGAATCTGCTGCTTGGCTTCGTACCGAACAATTTCAGCAACCTTGCTGGGTTCGACAGGCGGCAGTTTGATGAACTTGGCCAAAGAAGTCTGGCCTGGCACGCTGATGCTGACTAAATCGTTACCAATTTTGTTCCGAGATAGAAAAGTCTCAACAGATTGGCGAATCAATTCCTGCGGAATCGCATCTGGCTGGCTCAGGATTTTTGGATGAGGAATATAGTCGAACGCAATCGCTCGAACACTCTCACCATTCTCGCCGGCGCGAATTTTTATGGCCTTTAATCCAGCTTGGCCAATGTCGATTCCCCATGCACTGCGAGTATCTGCCATGATGGCTCCTCAATCCCACACTGTTCCACTCACCGCATTCCAATGGCAGCCAGCGGATAAGATGAAAGAAATGTGTGATTAAAAAAATGTGTGACGCCAGAAATCGGCGTATTGAAAGGCTGTTTGTACTGAGACCCAACGCTGGCTTAGAACTTGATCTGCTAAAAACCTGTCACGCTAAATCTGAAGGAACTGAAAGCCAGACCGGCTGCCAAATTCCTCTGTCATCGAAAACTGAATAACCACTTCAAAGTGGATAATCGACTGAATGCCAACCACGTCAAACCATGAGAACCACGGTCATTAACGAAATCGACACAATTACCCACGAAACCTACCAGAAGAATCGTCGTATCGTCAACGAAATCATTACTTTATGCAAGTTTCCACGGTCATCAGTGCGGCGATGAATCGAACAAAACGGTGTTAAGGGACACCTTTTATCGAAGATCCAACGCTGATACGGTTGTAGTGGCTGTATCCGCGTTAGATCCTTTACATCGCCTTATCTTCGACTTCGATTTCGTACTGTTTGTTCCCGCCAAGTCTGTCCTTTTTTTTAACGAGGGCAAATGGGCGTGTTTCTTCAGTTTCCAGCACCCTAAACGCCAGCAAATACAGGCAAAATGGCTGAACCGCGACAATTTCAGAAAATCGACATTCTCATCCCGGGATACTCCATTGAGGACCTTCCGACGGATCTGAACGAACGCAGCGCCGCTTCGCTGCTGAACGCTTTTTCAGTGGCATGGCATCCCTGGCTGTTGTCCTCGGCTGATTGCCTGCCTGCATTTAAGCAGGCCGAAGCAACCGAATTACCCACCGGACAGCATATCGTTTTGGTGCCGGCCTGCAGCGAAGACTGGCTGGGGCATGACTGGAAAGAACACTTTGCGGATACGCAGAGTATTGTTCTGCACGAATGCTGCGATCGCGACGAGTGGCTTTCGGTGATCGCGGACAGCTTCGCCGCTGCGTTTCCCGCCATCGATGCTGCATTGCTGAACCACTTTTTTGCTCTCGGAACCTGCCATTTGCAGGTGTCATTGCTAAGTCGTCGGATGCACCATTACGTCGATCCAGACCATTATCTGCTGGAATCCGAGACACTGGCGGCTGCACGCGCTGCGATCGCCGGCAATTCAGAACTTGCCCACGATCATCTGCGACGCTGCTTTGAGTGCCTGCTGGATTGCCGCGAGCAGTTTCAGCCTGTCAACTGCTACCTTGTTGATGTGTGCCTTCCATCCGACCAGACAACTGCGGAAGAACTCAGTGCCCTTGTGGATCGATCCAAAGCTCTGAGCCTGATTTGCAGCGGAAGAGAACTTAGCGATTACGACAGACAGTTTCCCGAATTTCGATCACACATCAAAACGGCCGTAACCGAAGGTCGCCTTTCGCTGCTGACTGGACATCAGAACGAACTGCGAACGTCACTGGGGTCACTCAGCGCGGTCTATTCCGACATGGCTGAACTTCCGGATTGGCTAAAAGAGATAGCGGCGGATTCGCAATTGCACTGGGCTCGTAGGCGTTTCGGGATGACCAGCGGGCTGCCCGCAATTCTTTCGCACTTTCATTTCGGTTCTGCTTTGCACGTCGTGCTGGACGATGGCATTTATCCTGATCGCGAATACGGACAGCTTTCCTGGCGATCGGCCGACGGAACCTCTATTCCAGCGGTTTCACGCATTCCAATGGCGATTGACGGAGCGTCTTCATTCTTGCGTTTCGCAGATCGATTTACGGAAAGTATGCAGGAAGACTCTGCCGCCGTGATGCTGCTGGCACGTCTTCCAAACGTGCTGACCCCGTGGCTACAGGACCTGCAAATCGCCTCAAGTTATGCTCCCGTTCTTGGTTCGTTTGTGACGATGTCTGAGTTCATTGACCAAACGGGAGACCGTTCGATGGGAACTCGCTTTGATGAGGGCGAGTATCTGAGCCCCTATCTGATTCAGTCTTCGGTACTGAAAACGGAAGCGCCCGTTTCTTCGCCCGCAGAACTTCACCAGCAGCGGGCACTTCTGGAATCCTGCTGCCTGCTGGACGCGATGTGCACGATCTTGAAGCCAAAGCAATACCGTCCCGTTGCGGCAGATGTGATCGAACGCCTGTTAAACGAAGAAGAATCTCGGCGAATTTCTCTAAACAGCGATGGTAAAGACACAGCGGCGGAACAGCATCAAAGATTGGCCGCCATTGCTGGCGAAATTTCAGAACTCACGAACGCAATCGCCAATCGACTGACGCAGATGCTGCCTTCTCAGAAAGCGACAGTCGGTGGTTTGCTGGTGGCAAACCCATTGCCATGGAAACGCAGCGAACGTGTTGTCTGGCCGTCCGATCTGAAGCTGCCCGCGACATCTGATTGCATTACAGATGCATGGAATCAGAATGGGACAGCCTATCTGGATGTTGATGTTCCTGCTTCAGGATTTGTCTGGCTTTGTGAAGCGGCTGGTACCGATTTACGCGTGGCTCCCGCAGCGGCAAAAGGCAAACCTCTGGCAGAAAACCTGCTGCTTCGCAATAAGTTCTTTGAAGTTGAAATCAGCGAATCCACTGGTGGACTGACGGCTGTGCGTTTCCATCATCAGCGAGCAAACCGAGTCAGCCAGCAGGTGAGTTTTCGCTATGCAAACAGCCAAACGTTTTTGGTGGATGAAGACGAAATTGTAACGTCGTACGCGAAAACACGATTGCTGTCGTCTCGAATTGTGGATGCTGGTTCGGCGGTTGGTGAAGTCGAGACCACCTGCGAAATTACAGACGTAACCAGCAACGCCGTGCTGGCCAGGTTTCGGCAGACTTTCCGAGTCGAACGAAATTCGACGCAGTTGCATCTGAAGATCGAATTTGACGAAGTACTGGTTCCGCCGACTGGCAATCCGTGGATGACCTACTTTGCCAGCCGGTTTGCGTGGGACAACGAAGCCGCGTCGATCACTCGCAGTATGCTGGGCCAGGCGGCCGGTTTTAGAATGGAGCGTTTTGAAGCGCCTGACTATATAGAAGTTGCTGATTCCGAACAGCGAGTACTGATTGTTCCTCACGGGCGTCCGTACCATCGACGCAGCGGGCCGCGTATGTTGGATAGTCTGCTGCTGGTTGAAGGTGAAACCGAATCGCGTTTCGAATTCACACTGGACTTTGATCAGCCGCTTCCCATGAGAACCTCTGCCACTGTTCTTCAGCCGTGTGTACTGACAGCGACTTCCGGACTGCGTCCCACAGCCGCCGACTCCGGCTGGCTGCTTGGATTGTCTGCGAAGAACATTGTTGCCGCTCGAACACGTGTGCTTTTGTCCGGGGCAGGTTTGGATTCTGATTCAGTTGCGACCACTGCCAGTGCGGCCGTTGCTGCTGCGGCCACCGTAACCGTCGTGTTGGAGGAAACAGAAGGTCGATCTGCTCGATGCGTAATGCGTACGGCGAGAACACCATTGTCAGCTCGACTCCGCCGCGCCGATGGTACGACAATTAGTGAACTGCTGATTGAAGGCGACGGTGTTGTTGTGGAATTTTCGGCGTTTCAGCTGAAGGAAGTCGAATTGACTTTTTGAGACTTCAGTTAACGACTAAAACCCGTCTGACGCCTGCTTACGATGTCAGTGTCTGCCGTGATTTTGCCGCTCTTAATTATTGGGCCTGTTTCTAAATGATTATTACCATCGATGGTCCGGCGGGATCCGGAAAAAGTACGGTTGCAAAGTTACTTGCCGAACGATTGGGAGTGCGTTTTCTGGACACAGGGGCGATGTACCGAGGAATTGCGTACGCCGTCCTGCAGGCGAACGCTTCCGTATCCGACACCAGCAGCGTTGCGGAAATTTCGGATAACGCAAAACTGGAAGTACACGATGGTATGCTGTTTCTAAACGGCGAGGACGTTTCAACGGAAATTCGATCTCCCGAAGTAACCGCGATATCTTCAATTGTCGCCGCCAATCCGGCTGTTCGTCAGCGGCTGGTTGAACTTCAACGTGAGGTTGGCCGACACGGAAGTCTGGTAACCGAAGGCCGCGATCAGGGTACCGTCGTCTTTCCATTTGCCAGGTACAAATTTTTTGTGACGGCATCGGTCGACGCTCGAGCACAACGACGACACCGTGAACTTGTCACGAAGGGATCCAGCCTGACGCTGGAAACAGTGAAGACACAACTGCAACAACGCGACGAACGTGACGAAAACCGCCAGCACGCTCCGATGAAACCCGCCGCCGATGCGACCATCATCGACACTTCCACGATGACAATTGCTCAGGTGGTGGAAACTCTGGCAGCAACCGTGACTCACGAAAACAAGTCGCAGCGATCTGGATAATGTTGACGTATGCCACACAGCAACACGGGCAAAGTGCATCTGCGCAGACGCCAGTGCTGTGACTGGAATGTGTTGTGAAATGACGTAGCGAAACTTATGTAGAGTTTCAGCTGGTGAAGCCACAGAGCAAGGCCGAAAGTCTTGACGACTGTTGCTACAAAGATCGCACCTGTTCGTAGTTTGCTATCACTGGCCTGTTTCTCGCTAAGCTTCCGCGTGTTCGCTCCGTAATTCCTGAATATTTTCCACATCGAAACTGCATCCGCTGCCGACTGCATTCCGAGCGGAAACTCCAATTCATGCGACAACGATCGCCGGCCGACTCAACGATCCTCGCACGCCCATCAACATTTTCCATACCGTTGAAAACATCATCGCGATCACCATCGCCGCCATCATCTCCGGAGCCGAAGGCCCCAAATCGATTGCTCGA